>Ga0070695_100000660_pt1 | contig 18420 bp, 16 predicted proteins | sample KBSK1252metaG_FD_65471 | JGI IMG/M metagenome (GOLD analysis project Ga0070695, IMG submission 65471) | Corn, switchgrass and miscanthus rhizosphere microbial communities from Kellogg Biological Station, Michigan, USA - KBS K1-25-2 metaG | ecosystem: Host-associated > Plants > Roots >...
AGGTTCTCGTTGGGCATGGGAACGCGCGAAACTAACGCCCGGATTTGAGGTTGAGCAAGTGAGACGACTCGTGTCATTGGCACTCCTCGCGCTCGCCCAGACCCGCTGCGCTCCCGCGCGACCGGCGGCGCCGGGCTCCGGCCCCCGCCCCGACCCGGGTGCCGCGGTGTCCACCCTGTTCGACGCCGGCACCGTCTACGGCTCCATGGGCCTGCTCGTCGCCGGGCCACCCCTGCCCTTCGTGGCGACCGTCCTGTACCTCGCCGACTCCTCGAGCGACTCGACGCTCGCGGTGTTCGGCCTCTCACTCGCCAATCACTCCCTGAGCTTTCAGCGGGACGGAACGGGCTACCTGGCGCAGTACCACGTCGAGGTGGCGTTCCGCAACGACAGCGGACCCGTGCGGCAATTCGCGACGGATGACACCGTGCGCGTCCGCTCCTTCCAGGAGACGCAACGCGCCGACGAGAGCGTGATCTACCAGCAGTTCATCGCCGTGCCGCCGGGCGCGTATCGCGTCGCGGTCACGGTGCGCGACCGGAGCGGGCCCTCCGTGGGGCACCGCGAGCGCACGGATACCGTGCCGCGGTTCTCGCCGGGAGCCATGAGCCAGCCGCTCGCGGTCTACCAGGGTCCCGGGCGGAGCCGCGTGTCGGAGGTACCGACTCTGGTGGTCAACCCACGGTCGACCGTGTCGTACGGAGCAGACTCGCTGCGGTTCTACATGGAAGTCTACGGCGCGCGGCCGGGCGCCCGGCTCGCGATGCGCGCGCTCGATCAAACGGGGCAGGAGATGTGGCACGACACGGTGCCGCTCACCGGGGGCGCCGGCTTGGCTACGGCGCTGGTCACGCTCCGGCCCGGCGCGCTGCCGGTCGGCGAAGGGCGGTTCGAGGCCCAACCCCTCGGGTCGGGCGTCGCCCGAACCGCCCGCTTCCTCGTGAGCTTCTCCGAGCAGTGGGCGATCACCAACTACGATCAGATGATCAGCCTGTTACGCTACTTCGATCGTCAGGACTGGGTGGACAAGCTGCGCCAGGCGACTCCCGACCAGCGGCCCGAAGTCTGGCGCGATTTCTACAAGGCCACGGACCCGGTTCCGGCCACACCGGAGAACGAAGCGCTCGAAGCGTATTTCCGTCGTATCCAGTTCGCCAACCAGCGCTTTCGGGAGTCGGGCGACCCGGGGTGGCTGACCGATCGGGGTGAGGTGTACATCTGCCTGGGCGAGCCCGACGACGTGTTCGATTTCTCGACCGACGCGTCGCGCGCGGGCGTCCGCGGCGTCCGGTGGACCTACAACTCGCTGCGCTTGACGCTGTTCTTCCAGGATCAAACCGGGTTCGGGCGCTTCCGTATGACGCCCTTGTCGCGCGCGGAATTCCAGCGCGTCCTGGCTCAGGTGCGCCGCCCCAAGTGACGACTCGGGCCGCGGCTCTCCTCCTCGCCGGCGGAATGTGGGCCGCCCGGCTGCCCGCGCAGGGCGTGCCACCGGATGTCATGGCACAGCGAGCGGAGTCCTTGCGCGTCGCGGGCCGCCCCTGGCACGCCGCCGAGACCCTGCTCGCCGTCGCGGCGCGCGAACCCCGCTTGAACGCGACGTTCGTCGTCGAGGGCGCCAATGCCGAGCTGCACGCGCGGCGCTACGACCGGGCCCGGAGTCTCTTGGCCGGACAGCCCTGGCTCGATGACTACAACGGCGGCGAGGCCCTGGCCGTGCTGGCCGAAGCGGAGGCCCACCTGGGGCAGGCGGCTACGGCCGCCGCCCATTACGCCGGCGCCCGAGCTCGAGCCAAGGGACCTCGAGCCGCGTTGCTCTCGGTTCGCGAAGGGTTGGCGTGGGAAGCCGCGGGAGAGCCCGACTCGGCGGCCGCGTCCTACAGCGCGGCCCGCGCGGTCGGGTTGGAGGCGATCGACACGTGGCTGCGGCTCCGGCTGGCGCGAGTCACGCGCGACACATCTGCCGCCTTCCGTCTGCTGGCGGGCTTGCCGGCACCCGCGGGGCGAGAGGCGGGCGCGGCCCGGGCGCAGGCGCTGCTCGCGGCCGGGGACTCGGCGGCGGCGCTCGAGGCGCTCGCCCAGGTAGGTCGCTCCCTCGACATCGCGCGCCTGGCGCTCGCGCTCGGGGACTCGAGCCGGGCTCGCGACGCCCTGTACGGGCTCATGGCACGCGCACCCGAGTCGGACGATGGCGGTGCCGCCGTGGGCGTGGCGCTCGCGTCGCTCCGGCCCCGGTCGCCGCCCGAGCTGGTGGCGCTGGCGCGCGCGATGAAATCACACGGGGCGGCGGCGGACGCGAAGCTCGAGGTGGAGCGGGCATTGCGCCAGGGCGACTCGAGCGCTTCGACCCTGGTCCTCGCGGGCGAGCTGTTCGCGACCAACGGTCGCTACCGCGAGGCCGAGCGCGCGTACCGGGCCGCGACGCGCGATCCCACGCTCGGTTCCCTCGCCATTTACCGGCGCGCGCGTGTGCTCGTGCGTCTGGGGGACGCCGGGGCGCAGGAAGCCCTCTCGGGGTTCGCTCAGTCGTACCCGTCCGATACCGCGGCACCCACCGCTCTGTACATGCTCGGCGACATGCTGGTGGATCGCGGCGACTGGACCGGCGCGGAGCGGTGGTTCGGCGACCTGATCGCGCGTTACCCGGCGGACCTGCGCGCGTCCCTCGCGCGCTTCAGGCTCGCGGCTCAGGCGATGCGTGAGGGGTTGAGCGACAGTGCCGCCGGACTTTTTCAGAGCGAGGTCGACGCCGGTGCGCCACAGCGCTTGAGCGCCCGCTTCTGGCTCGGCAAGCTGCAGCGCCTCGGCGGCGATTCGGCCGCGGCGCGGGCCACGTGGTTGACGCTGGCGCGCGAGGACTCGATCGGATACTACGGGCTCCGCGCGCGTCGCGAGTTGGGCTTGGCGCCGCTCCATATCGGGGCGGCCACGCTCCCCGCGCCGCCGCCACCGGTCGCGACGGCGCTCGGTCGCATCGACACGCTCCTCCTCGCCGGTCTCGATACCGCCGCCCAAGCGGAGGTGCGCGCCGTCCTCGGGCGCGCGCCCCAGCTCGATCTCGACAACCTGCTGGCGTGGAGCGGCGCGCTCTCCGCCCGCGGCTTCGGCCCCGCGGCGGTGCGCCTCGGATGGCAGGCGGCGCTCAAGGCGCCCAACGATGCGCGCGTGCTCCGCGCGATTTTTCCATGGCCCAATCGGCGGGCGGTCGAGGCCGAGGCTGCCGAGTTCGGCGTCGACCCGTTGCTGCTCGTGGCGATCGTGCGCCAGGAAAGCGTCTTCGACGCCCAGGCGCTGTCCCCCGCCGGCGCCCGGGGGCTCGCGCAGTTGTTGCCGGGCACCGCCGCACTCACCGCACGCGGCCTCGACGTCACCTTCTATCCCGAGTGGATCACGGTTCCCGACCTCAACCTCCACCTCGGCGCGGCGCACCTGCAGGAGCTGCTGCAGCGCTTCGACGGCCGCGTCGAAGTCGCCGCGGCCGCGTACAACGCGGGTGGCGCGGCCGTCGCGCGTTGGCTCTCGCGGCCTGGAGCGGCGGATCCGGACGAGTTCGTCGAGCTCATTCCGTTTCAGGAGACGCGCGGGTACGTACGAGCGGTGCTGCGGAATCGCGAGGTCTATCGGGCGTTGTATCTCGGCTCAACCAATTGATCGCCCGAAACTTACGGGCATGGTGCGCAGCCGTGTGCAGGTTTCTTGACAACCCTTCCGCCGCGCGTCATTTCTATCGCGCCCGACACGATGCCGGGCCGGGTGCTCTGCGCCCCATGTGTGACTTTGCAGGAGGCGGACCGAATGCCCAAGGGAAAGGTGAAGTGGTTCAATGACGCTAAGGGCTATGGCTTCATTGAACAGGAGGGCGGCGAGGACGTGTTCGTACACTTCTCGGCGATCCAGATGGACGGGTTCAAGACGTTGGCCGAAGGCCAGCAGGTGGAGTTCGAGGTGAAGACCGGGGACAAGGGTCTGCACGCGGAGAACGTCGTTCGGGTGTAACCGCCCCCCGCCCCCGCCCCCCGCGCCATTCGGCGTCGATCCGCCCCGCCCGTGTCATCGGGCGGGGTTTTTCATTCCTTCTCGGGTTATTGTTCGGCGCATGTCTGATGCCCGCGCGACCCTCTATCTGATCGACGGATACGCGCTCATCTACCGCGCCTTCTTCGCGATGATCGCGCGGCCGCTCACGACGCGTCGAGGCGAGAACACCTCAGCGGCCTGGGGCGTCACCAACTTCCTGCTGCGCCTGTTCGAGCGCCGGCGCCCCGACTACCTCGCGTGGGTGCACGACATGGGCGCCTCCTTCCGGCAGCAGGCGTACCCGGAGTACAAAGCCACGCGGGAGAAACTCACCCGCGAGCTGCAGCAGGATTTTGACCGCTCCGTGGAGCGCATCGAGCAGATCCTCGATGCGTTCCACCTGCAGCTGATCGGCGCGGAAGGCTACGAGGCGGACGACGTCATCGGGACGATGGCGACCGCGGCCGCCGCGCGGGGGCTCCAGGCGGTGATCGTGTCCGGCGACAAGGATTTCTACCAGCTCATCGGACCGGGTGTCGCGCTCTTGAACCCGGGACGTGGCGGGCCGGCCGGCGTCGAGGAGCATTGGGTGGACGAGGCGAACGCGAGCGAGCGCCTGGGCGTTCCTCCCGAGCGGGTGGTGGACTATCTCGCGCTCGTCGGCGATACCTCCGACAACGTGCCAGGCGTGAAGGGCGTGGGCGAGAAGACGGCGCTCGAGCTGCTCAAGACGTTCGGCGACCTCGACGCGATCTTGGCCGGCGCGGATCGCATTGCGGGTAAACGCGCGCGCGAAGCCGTGCAGCAGCACGCGGACCTGGCGCGGCTGTCGCGCGATCTCGTCACCATCCAGCGCGACGTGCCGCTCCCAGCGCTCGACCTGGACCGGCTGCACGTGCGCCCGCCCGACGTGCCTCGCCTTACGGAGCTGTTCACTGAGCTCGAATTCCGGTCGCTTATTCCCAAGCTCGCGTCCATCGAAGTCGTGGCCGAGCCGGCGCCGGTCACCCAGCCAGCCGCCCCCGCCGGAGTGTCTGGCCCGCTGGCCCCCGCCGCGATGGCGGTCGCGCACGCCGAGCCGTCGATCCTCGATGACCCGGCGGCTCTCGCGGCGGCGGCCGCCGAGTGGCGTCGCGCCCCGCTCGTGGCCCTCGACGTCGTCGCGACCTCGCTCGATGCCATGCGTGCCGAGCTCGTCGGCGTGTCGCTGGCGGTGTTGCCCGGCCGGTCGTGGTACCTCCCGTTTGCGCACGTGGCCCCCGACGGTGAGCTGGCTGGGGGAACGCCGCCCAGGAACCTGCCGCCGCTCTCGAGCGCAGCGCTGGCCCCGCTGCGCGAGCTGCTCGAGGACGCGAGCATCCCGAAGGCCGGGCACGACGTGAAATACGACGGCCTTGTGCTGCGTCGGTCGGGCGTGGAGCTGGCGGGCGTCACGTACGACTCCATGCTCGCGAGCTTCGTGCTGGACCCGGGTCGACGCTCGCACGCGATCGACGATCTCGCGCGCGAGCGGCTCTCGCTGAGCCTGCCCACGCGCGCGGAAATCGTGGGACGCGGCAAGGCGGAACGGCCCTTCGCGTCGGTGCCGATGGCCGAGGCCGCGCGCTACGCCGCCCTGGAGAGCGAGACCGTCCTCCGGCTGCAGGCGGCGTTTCAGCCCGAGCTCGAGGATCATCGGCTCCTGCACCTGCTCGACACCCTGGAGATTCCGCTCATCGCCGTGCTCGCTGACATGGAGTGGAAAGGCGTGCGGGTCGATCTCGAGCGTCTCGGGGAGATCTCGCGGTCCTTCGCGCGGGAGCTCACGGAGCTCGAGCGCGCGATCTACCAGGCGGCGGGCACGGAATTCAACATCAACTCGACGCCGCAGCTCCGTCACATCCTGTTCGAGAAGCACCAGCTTCCGATTCTCAAGAAGACCAAGACCGGTCCGTCCACCGACTACGAAGTCCTGGAGCAGCTCGCGGTCATGGGACACGAGGTGCCCAAACTGCTGATCGAGTACCGCGAGCTCTCGAAGCTCAAATCCACGTACGTGGACGCGCTGCCCGGGTTCATCAACCCGCGGACCGGCCGCATCCACACGAGCTTCAACCAGGCGGGCGCCGCCACCGGCAGGCTCTCGTCCTCGGACCCCAACCTGCAGAACATCCCGGTGCGGACCCCGCGGGGCGAAGCAATCCGGCGGGCGTTTGTCGCGTCGCCCGGGGCGGAGCTGCTCACCGCGGACTACTCCCAGATTGAGCTGCGGCTGCTCGCCCACCTCTCGGGTGATCCGGCGTTCGTGGAGGCGTTCGAGAAGGGCGGGGACATTCATCGCCAGACCGCGGCCGTCATCTTCGGTGTGCCGCAAGACGAGGTCACGTCGGAGATGCGGGGGCAGGCCAAGACCATCAACTTCGCCACGATTTACGGGCAGGGGCCGTTCGCTCTCTCCCGCCAGCTCGGCATCACCCTGGACGACGCCAAGCGGTTCATCGACCAGTACTTCACCCGCTTCGCCGGCGTGCGTGCGTGGCTCGACCGGACCGTCGCGGAGGCACGCACCAGGGGCTACGTGGAAACGCTGTTCGGAAGGCGGCGGTACATCCCCGAGCTCAAGGATCGCAACTTCAATATCCGGGCATTCGGGGAGCGCACCGCGACCAATTCCCCCCTGCAAGGTTCGGCCGCCGACCTGATCAAGACGGCCATGATCGGTATCGCGCGGTCATTCCGCGATCGGAGTCTCGCGTCCCGCATGATCCTGCAAGTTCATGACGAGCTTGTATTTGAGGTTCCTCTTGGGGAGCGGGAGACCGCAATGGAGGTGGTAAAAAGCCATATGGAGGGGGCGGCCGCCCTCCGCGTGCCACTCGTCGTAAGTATCGGTGTGGGAACGAATTGGGTCGATGCCAAGGGATAAGCATAGCTCTTGCAGGAATGGACGTTGGCGCTAACTATTCGTGGCGTCGGATCCGATCGTGCGCGGTCCGACGCCCTTTCGCGCCCGGAGGGTAAGCGGTGATGTCTCGACGTGGCTTCACGTTGATCGAGCTGCTCATCGTGGTGGTGATCATCGGGCTATTGGCGACCATCGCCATCCCGAAGTTCTCCAACACGAAAGAAAAGGCGTACGTGGCGGCGATGAAGTCCGACCTCCGGAACCTCGCGACCGCCGAGGAGGCCTTCTTCTACGACAGCTCCAAGTACACGTTGAATCTCTCGCTCATGAACAACTTCACGCCGTCGACCGGTGTCGTGTTGACCATGAACCAGGCGACGGGGTCGGGCTGGGCGGCGACGACGACGAGCCTCTACGCCCCGGGCCGGCAGTGCGCATTGTTCTCGGGCAACGCGAACCCGGTCGCCCCGGCGACCATCGAGGGCCGCATCACCTGCCAGTAGGCCGGCCTTATCGGGAGTTCGAACGCCGCCGCGAGGGGATGTGCTTCGCCCTCGACGGCGGCGTTTGGCTTCATCGGCATCGGATCCGCGACGAGCCGATGGTCCACCTCGTGAGCGCGGACAAGGAACGGCTGCTCGCGCTCGGCAATGAGCTCGAACTCCGGCCGGAATGGCTGCAGTACAAGCCGCTCAAAGACCCGAGGACAGGGATCAGGGTACCGGCGTGGCATTGGGACTTGTGGGGGACCCGGCTGAGACTCTTAGACTATTCTAGCTCCTAGTCACTGTTTTCTCTTTCCATCTTTGGTGCCCGCACTCCCGGCCACCAATTCCATCGTCCCGCGATGTGCATGATCGCGGGGACCAGCACCATGCGGATCAGCGTGGCGTCGAGCAGCACGGCCGCGGCGAGCCCGAAGCCGATGAGCTGCACCGCCAGGACTCGGGTGAAGGCGAACGTCCCGAACACGAGGATCATGATCAATGCCGCGCTCGTGATCGTGGAGGCCGTCGCCGACAGCCCTTCCATGGTCGCGTGGTCGTTCCGGCCCGTCTTGTCGAACACCTCTTTCACGCGGGTGAGCAGGAACACCTCGTAGTCCATCGAGAGGCCGAAAACGATCGCGAAGACGAGCACCGGCACCACCGCCCAGATCGCCTGGGTCGGCCCCGAGAGCCCGAACAGGCGGCCACCGTACCCGTGCTGGAACACGAGCACGGTGAGTCCGAACGCCGCTCCCACCGACAGCAGGTTCAGCACCACGGCCTTGATGGGCACGAGCAGCGAGCGAAACGCTACGAAGAGCATGATGGCGGTGATCCCGAGGACGAGCCCCACCGTGTCCGGGAAGCGCCTCATGAGCTCCTGCTGCGTATCGACGTTCGACGCGGCGAAACCGGCGACCAGCACCTCCGCCCCGTTGAGTGCCCGCACCCCGTGCGACACGATGGCCCGTACGCGCCGGACGACGTCCATGAGACCGGTGAGCGAGACCGTGTCGGCCGGGATGACGTCGAGGAGCGTGACTCGGTTGTCGGCGCTCAGGTACGCGTCGAAGAACTTCGGGTTCTTGGCCCGTACCTGGTCGGGCTCACTGTAGTAGATGGCGAGCTGTAGGGTGGACATACCAGTCTTGATGGTCGCGACGCCGCGCACCTCTTTCACCCGGGGATCCTTCCGGATCGAGTCGGTGAGCGCTTTGAGGCCGGGGAGGCGGCGGCCTGAAATGGCCGATTCGCCTTCGGGTAGCTGGACCACGACGCGAACGGGTTGGATCACGCCGCTCGCCCCCATTTCGCGCAGCGCCTCGAGCCCCTGGCCCGACTCCGATTCGGGCGGAAACCAGTTGGTGGCGGGGAGGCCCAGGCGGATCTGGCTGAGGGGAAACGTGAGCAATGCGACGGCCATGCCGCCCACCGCCACGGCTCGCCAGGGGCGATGGCCGAGCCAGCGGGCCCACCGCTCCCAGCCCGTCGGCGCGTGGAACCGGGCGAGCGGGCGCGCCAGCCACTTCGGGCGGTCGATGTTCCGCCCCAGCAGCGCGAGGACCGCGGGGAGAAACGTGGTGGCCAGCAGCACGGCGACGGCGACGACCAACAACCCCCCAACACCCACCGAGCGGGTGTCGGAGAGGGGGGTCGTGACGAGCGCGGCGAATCCGACCACCACGGTCAGCCCCGACGTCACCACTGCCGAGCCCGCCGTCTCCACTGTACGGATGGCGGCGTCGGCCGCCGAGAGACCGCGGTTCAATTCCTCGCGAAACCGGGTGACGATCAGCAGCGAGTAGTCGATACCGACGCCGAGCCCCACCATCGTCGTGATGTTCAGCACGAACACGGACATCGGTGTGTAATGGGCGGCGATGGTCACGAGGCCGAGCGCGATGGTGATCGCCAAGACCCCCACGATGACCGGGAGCGCCGCCGCCACGAGGGCCCCGAACGCGACGATGAGAACCAGCAGCGTGAGGGGCAGGGCGCGCTGCTCGCCGCGCTCGGTATCCTCGGCGCTGATGGTGCGAACGTCGTGGTCCAGGGCGGGGAATCCGGTGACCATCACGTCGAACCCGGCGGCGCCGGGGGCCCGGGCCAGCGCGTCGCGGATTACGGCGCGCAGGTCAGGCACGAAGCTCGCACTCAGGTCGCGCGTCGATTCCGGCGTGAGCGCGGCGATGAGAAAGGTGGTGCGCCGGTCCTCGCTCACGAAGGTGGACTCGCCGATGGAGCGAAGCGAGATCACCTGGCCCACATAGGGACGTCGCTCGGCCGCCGCTTTCAAGGTGTCGAGGACCGTTTCGAACCGCGGGTTGGTCCAGCGGACGGGGCCGTGTATGACGATCGCCACGTAGTCGGCGAATGGGGTCGGGAAGGCTTTCTTGAGGAGCTCGGTGGCCCGGCTGGCTTCCGTGGTCTCGCTCCCGCTGCCGCGCAGCGCGAGGGCCTGTTGAACATGACACGCGCGCGGCCCGAACAAGAGCGCCAGGGCCGCCCACGCCGCGATGACCCACCCGCGCAGGCGGATAATGGGTGCGGCGGGCAACGTGATCACTTATTGGCCAAGCATAGGCAGGTCACAATCATAGAGACCGCAACGGACCAAAGCTAGCGGCGCAACCGCGCTCGCTCCCATATTGCGCGCATGCTCGAACGACGCATTCTGATTCTCGTGTCCACGCTCGTCGTGTTCCTCGTATCCGCCGCCCTGTGGAACACCTTCGTGCATCATCCGTCGCGTGCCGCCGAGGCGCCCACCGCCGCGGCCGACAGCGTGACGACCTCGCCCGGCGCGCAGCCGTTGACTCCACCCGCCTCCCCGGGCGTCGCCCCGTCGCCGCCGCAGCCGGCCGCGGACGCCGGAGGCCCGAGCTACATCGTCTTGCTCGCGCGCTCCGAGATCCGCCGACGCATCCGCGCCAGCGCGGGCCTCACCTACATGAACGACATCGTCGCCGCGAGCCCGGACTCGGAGATCCATCGGTGGGACGGGCGCGTCGGGTCGCCGGTGCGCGTGCTGCTCGCGCCGTCCACCACCGCGAACTTCCAGCCGGCGTTCCTCGATCAGGTTCGGGCCGCGTTCCAACGCTGGATCGAAGTCGGCGTCCCGGTGCGCTTCACCTTCGATGCGGACACGTCCACGGCCGAGGTACGGTTCCAGTGGCGCATTCAATTCGACGGGGAGAAGTCGGGGCAGACGGAGCTGCAATGGGACGACGAGGGCAAGCTGACCGGCGGGACCGTCACCCTCGCGACCTTCGACCCTAAGGGGCAGCCGCTCGGGCCTGACGATGTGCGGGTGATCGCCCTGCACGAGATCGGACACCTGCTCGGGCTCGACCACTCCCACGACACCGGCGACATCATGTACGCGCAACCGAAAGTTCGGGACCTCTCGCCGCACGACATCGCCACCGTGCAACTGCTGTACGATCTCGCGCCCGGCTCGCTACGCGGGAGCCGCTGAGCGCGGGATGGCTCCGCTATATTGAGGAAGGGCGGTAGGGCAGGTCTCATGACGCATCGCAGCATCGTCTCCTTTCTCTCGCACGAAACGCCGGATGGCGGGGCGGCCACTCTCGCCCAGGCGCTGGACGCCCGGGTACGCGAGGGGACGCTCACCGAGAAGCTGGCGGACGGAGCAGTGCGCTGTTTCGCCTGCGGGCATCGCTGTCTCGTAAAACCAGGCCGCCGCGGGATCTGCAAAGTCCGCTTCAATAAGGACGGCACGCTGTACGTTCCGGCCGGTTACGTGGCGGCCCTGCAATGCGATCCCACGGAGAAAAAGCCGTTCTTCCACGCGCTGCCCGGATCGGACACCCTCACGTTCGGCATGCTGGGGTGTGACTTCCATTGCGGCTACTGTCAGAACTGGCTCACCAGCCAGGCGTTGCGCGACGAGGCAGCGGGAGTGCTCCCGACCGACGTGACGCCGGACGGCTTGGTGCGCCTGGCGCTGCGGCGGGGAGCACGCCTGGTGGGCTCGTCCTACAACGAGCCCCTGATCACGGCCGAGTGGGCCGTCGAAGTGTTCAAGGCGGCTCGCGCACAGGGTCTCAAGACCGCGTTCATCTCGAACGGCAACGCTACCGCGGAGGTCCTCGACTTCATCCGCCCCTGGACCGACTGTTACAAGATCGACTTCAAGGCGATGGATGACCGGCGCTACCGGGAGCTCGGCGGCGTCCTGCAGCACGTCCTCGACGCCATCCGCATGGTGTACGAGCGCGGGTTCTGGCTCGAGCTTGTGACACTCGTGGTCCCCGGCTTCAACGACGACAGCGCCCAGCTTCGCCGGGCCGCAGACTACGTCGCGTCCGTGAGTCCCGAAATCCCGTGGCACGTCACCGCGTTCCACAAGGATTACCGGATGACCGATCCCGATGACACCTCGGCCGAGACGCTCGTGCGCGCGTGCGAAATCGGGGCCGCGGCCGGCCTGAAGTTCATCTACGCCGGCAACTTGCCCGGTCAGGTCGATCGGTGGGAGCACACGTGGTGTCCGGACTGCGGGGAGCTCTTGATCGAGCGCTACGGCTACACGATTCGCCGGCAGGGGATCGCGAGCGACGGCCGCTGCGGCGCGTGCGGCCGGCAGATCCCGGGCGTCTGGTGCTGACCGCGCTGCTCGTGGTGCTGCAGATGGGAGCGGCTCCCCCGGCCCCCGCGGCGCCCGCGCGAGCGCGCTTCGACGCCGCCACGTTCGACGCCCTCGTGCAGGAAGGAATCCGCGCGGGCGCCTATCCCGGTGCCGCGCTCATCATTGGTCGGCGCGACACCGTGCTGTATGCGAAGGGCTATGGGCATTTGACCTGGGCGGCAGCGAGCCCGACCGTCGATCCGGAGAGCACACTCTACGATCTGGCGTCGGTCACGAAAGTCATCGCGACGACGACCGCGCTCATGCTCCTGGTGGAGCGCGGGCAGGTGCGGCTCGATGCCCCCGTCGCGACCTACGTCCCGGCCTTCAACGGTGCGGGGACATCGGCCATCACGGTGCGGGAGCTCCTGACGCACACGTCGGGGCTGCGGGCCGATATTCCGGACGCCGAGCTCAAGGCGATCCCCGACGGCGCGAGCCTCATGGCCCGCGTCCTGCGCGAAACCCCGCGCGTGGCGCCGGGCTCCCGCGTGATCTACAGTGACCTGAACGCGATCCTGCTCGGTGAGGTCGTGCGCCACGCGAGCGGCGAGCCGCTCGACGTCTTCGCGGCCCGCGAGATCTTCGAGCCGCTCGGGCTCCACGAGACCATGTTCCGGCCGCCGGCGAGCTTGCGGCGGCGCATCGCGCCCACCGGCGTGTGGCACGGGCATGCGATCGCCGGCGTGGTGAACGACGGCAGCGCGTTCAAGTTGCGGGGCGTGTCGGGCAACGCGGGGCTGTTTGCGCCGGCGATCGATGTCGCGCACTTCGCGCAGTTCGTCATGCGCGGGGGAACGCGCACGCCCCCCGACGGGAGGCCGCTGCTTCGTACGGAGACCGTCCGGTCGTTCACCTCCAAGGCGACGGCCTTCGGGCCTCGCAGTGAAGCGCGCGCGCTCGGCTGGCAGGCGTTACCGACGGGAGAAAGCGTCTCGAGCGCGGGCACGCTGTTCGGCCAGCACAGCTACGGGCACACCGGCTGGACCGGGACATCGCTGTGGATCGATCCCGATCGCGACCTGTTCGTCGTGCTGCTCACGAACCGTGCGTACGCGCCGCGGGCCCGCAAGCCGTTCACGGTTCTCAAACAGGTCCGCGGCGCCGTCGCCGACGCGGCGGCCCGCGCGTCCGATGCCTCCTGAGCGTCCCACCCTCATCTACGACGGCGAGTGCGGGTTCTGTCGGCAGTGTGTCGACGCCGTTCGCCGCTGGGACCGGGAACATCGGCTCGTGACGATCCCGTTCCAGGATCAGGCCCGCGTGGCCGCGTTCGGTATCCCGCTCCCTGCGCTCGCCGCGGCGATGCATTTGGTTCGTCCGGATGGACGGGTGTTCGCGGGCGCCGACGCGGCGCCAGAGATCCTGCGCCTCCTGCCCGGGAAGCGGTGGCTGGCGTGGGGGTTCTATATCCCGGGCGTATTGCCCGTGGCGCGACGCGTGTACGCTCGCGTCGCGCGCCAGCGCCGGTGCCTGGTGCGTGGGTACGCGGCCAACTAGGTTCGGGGAATGGAGTCGATGGTGAGGAGTGATCGATGACGGCGCCCGTGACGCTCAATGACGACTCGGTCCGCAAGGCGCTCCGGCAGGTAAAGGATCCGGAGCTGGACATGAGCATCATCGATCTCGGCCTCGTGTACGACGTAGAGATCGTCGACGGCGAGGTACGGGTGAAGATGACGCTCACGTCGCCTGGCTGCCCCGCGGGGCCGATGATCACTAACGACGCCTACCGCGTGCTCCGGGCGCTCGAGGGCGTGAAGGACGTGGACATCGAGATCGTCTGGGAGCCTTACTGGACCCCCGAGCGCATGGATCCGAAGGTGCGCGCGTTGATGGGACTCTAAGCGAGCGCGCCGAGGAGCGCGTCGCCGAGTGCCTCGACTTGCCAGCGCCGGAGCTCGCCGCCACGGGCGAGCCCGGCGCGATCTTTTGGTAGGGGTTGCGCGCGGGCCACGGCTTCGAGGCTCGAGCGCGCGGCCAGGATGCCCGGATCGAGCCCGAGCTCGGCGGCGACCCGGTTGCGCGCCGCTTTGAGCCGCTCGACGCGTGCCTCGACCGCCGGATCACGGGGCTGGCGGGGGGCGCGTTCGACCCGGGGCAGCTCGCGCTCGGGCAACGCGAGGGCGCGCTGCACCGCTCCGACCAGGGCGGTGCCGTGCCGGCTCGCCAGGGAGTCGGGAAGCCCCACGATGCCTCGCAGGTCCGCGGCGGCGCGAGGCAGCGCTTTGGCTACCGCGAGGAGCGCGTCATTGCCGATGATCCGGAACGTCGCCCGGTCCTGCTCGGCCGCGACGGACTCCCGCCAGGCGTACAGCTCCCGCAGGGCGGCCAGCTGCCGCGGCGGCAATACCTTTGCCCCTTTGATGCGCAGAAACGCATCCTCCCCTTCGGGAGTGCCGGTCCACCGCAGGTCTTCGAGTCTGGTGAATTCTTCCTCCGCCCAGGCCAGCCGGCCGAGCGCCAGGAGACGCCCCCGCAGCGCCTCGCGTAGCGCGGGCAGGTGCTCCGTGTCGGCCGCGGCGTACGCGAGCATCGGCGCGGGCAGCGGGCGCCGCGACCAGTCGGCTTTCTGGTGCTCCTTGGCGAGCTTCACCCCTACGTACTTCTCGAGCAACGCCGCCAAACCGACGGCCGGCTCCCCCGCGAGCTGCGCCGCGATCCGGGTGTCGAACAGCCGGCGCGCCCGGAATCCGTAATCGCGATCGAGCGTCCGCAGGTCGTAGTCGGCGTCGTGGAAGATTTTCTCGACGGCGGCGTTCCCGAGGAGCATGCCTACGGGGGAGAGATCCGCCAGCGCGAGCGGATCGATGATCTCGGTACGGGTCGGGCTGGAGAGCTGAATCAGGAAGATCCGATCGCGATAGCGGTGGAAGCTGGCCGCTTCCGTGTCGGCCGCGACGCGCGGCTCCTTGGACAGGGCCGCGATCGCGTCGGCGAGCGCTTGGGGCGTCTTGATGTAATTCACTCTTCCTTGCCGAGCTGTTCGAAACCCGCGGCGATCTCCTCGAGCGCCTTGGCCAGGGTCTTGTAGAATTCGGGGTCGGCCGGCTGGGGTGCGCCTCCCAGCGGATCGCCGGCGCATTTACGGGCAGCGCGCGCGGCATGACGGACATAATCGGTAGAAACCCGCATCGTTTTCCTCGGGATCGGGGTGTCGGTGGCTGATCCGGTGCAGCTGATCCAAAAGATACGCGCGGCGCTCGAACCCCGGAGCCTGGGCGAGTGGCCCACGCCGCTCGAGCACGCACCGGCGCTCGCCGACGCGGTGGGAGGAGGCCTGGCCGAGCTCGCGCTCAAGCGTGAAGACCGCTCGTCCGCCCGATACGGCGGGAACAAAGTCCGTGCGCTCGAGTTTCTCTTCGCCGGCATGCCGGCAGGCACCGTGTTCGTCACCGTGGGCGGCACCGGCTCCACGCATTGCCTCGCATCCGCCGTGCATGCCGCCGCGGTGGGGTGTCGCGCGGCGATCGCGCATTTCCCCCAACCCGATACGGCGGAGAGCCGCGCGGTAGCCGCCGCCACTGCCGCGCACGCGGCCTTCGTGGTACAGGCGCGCGCCCGCGTGACGCTGCCCCTGGCGGTGGTCGAAGTGTGGCGCCGGGCGCGCTCGCTCGGGCCCCGTCGCTGGATCCCCGGCGGCGGCGCGCATCCGGGCGCCGTCATGGGTCACCTGATTGCCGGCCTCGAGCTCGCGAATCAGGTGGATCAACCGCCGGACGCGATTGTCCTGCCCTTCGGCACGGGCGGGACCACGGCGGGCCTCGCACTCGCCGTGGCGACGCTCCGTTGGCCGACCCGTGTGGTAGCCGTGCGCGTGGCGCCCGCGATCGTCGCGAATCGGTGGCGGTGTATGAGGCTCGCTCTCGGCGCTCAACGCATCCTCGAACGCCATGGGGTACCGATCCCCGCTCCTCGCTCTCCCGAGATCGTAGACGGACTTGGCCGAGGGTACGGCTGGCCGACGCCCGACGGAGAGTCCGCGCGGCTGGTTGCCGCCGAGCACAACATCGCACTCGACCCCACATACGGCGCCAAGGCCTTTGCAGTGCTCTTGCGACGTGCCGCGGGTAACGTGCAACGGGCTGTGTTCTGGCATACGTTTGCCGTCCCAGGTCCCACGCTGGAGCCCGCGGCTTGACGCCTTTCCCGCCGGTCGAGGTGACGGTCTACCCGTACGACTGTGACGCGTTCGGCCATCTGAATCAGGCGGCCATGCTCACGCTGCTCGAGCGCGCGCGTTGGGATGCCCTGGCGCGCGGGCCCGGGATGGATCTGTTCGACCGCAATGGCGTCTGGCCCGTGGTGCGCAAGACCACCATCGAATACCAGGGGCCCGCCTACGCGCGTGACGTGCTCCGAGTCGAGACGGTCGTCGTACACCGCGGCACGACCAGCATGACGCTGCGCCACGTAGTACGCCGGATCTCCGATGAGGTGCAGGTGGCGGAGGCCGAGATGGTCTTCGTCTGCGTCGATCGGCTCGGCCGCGCGACGCCCCTCGCGGACGAGATCGCGCGGTATCTCGGTCCTCCTCCGCCTCGACCCGGCGCTGGGCACCAGCCGCTCCGCGTGTCCGTGGGAGACGCCGAGCTGGCCGTCGAGGTCCGCGGCGAGGGCCTGCCGGTGGTGTTCGTGCACGGCTTTCCCTTCGACCGTACCATGTGGCGGCACCAGCTCGCGGCGCTCTCTCGCGTCCGGCGCATCGCGTTTGACCTGCGGGGTGTGGGCGGATCGGGAGCGCCGCCCACGGTCGACGGGTACTCGCTCGGGCGTTACGCGGACGACGTGATCGCCGTGCTGGACGCAATCGGCGTCCGTGACGCCGTGCTCTGTGGACTGTCCATGGGTGGCTACGTGATCTTCGAGCTGCTGCGACGGCATCCGGATCGGATCAAAGCGCTGATCTTGGCGGATACCAAGGTCGAGCCGGATTCCAGGGAGGGGAAGCGCGACCGGGATCAACTCATCGCGGCGGTCGAGCAGCAAGGCGCCGATGCCTTGACCGATCGGCTGCTCCCTCGCCTGCTCGCCCCGGCGACGCAGGCCACCCAGCCCGAGGTCGTGGAACAGGTTCGGGAGATGGCGCGGCGCTGGTCCGTGCCGGCCATCGTCGGTGCGCTACGTACGCTGCGGGATCGGCCCGACTCGTCAGACACGCTGCGGTCGGTGCGTGTGCCCACGCTGGTGTTGGTTGGCGACGACGACGCGATCGCGCCCCCGGCCACGGCGCTGTCGATGGCGAAGCTCGTTCCGAACGCTCAATACCATGTCGTGCCGGCGGCCGGTCACCTGGCGCCACTCGAGCAGCCGCTCGCCACTAGCCGCCTGGTGGCGGATTTCCTCCGCGCGATCCCCTGAAAACAGGCCCCCCCGGTGTGCGGAGGGCGTCAGCTACGATCCCTTACGCTGGGGTTTGCCGGGTGGGGTCGCACTCTGAAAGACGTCCCGATTCTTGGCGATGAACGACTTCCACTGAGGCGGCGTGTCTTCCTCGGGGAAGATCGCGGTGACCGGGCACTCCGGCTCGCAGGCACCGCAATCGATGCACTCATCCGGGTGGATGTAGAGCTGGTCCTCTCCTTCGTAGATGCAGTCCACGGGACAGACATCCACGCAGGAGCGATCCTTCAGGTTGATGCACGGCTCGGCGATGATGTACGTCATGTAATCGCAAACATAGAATCGGTGACACGCGAGTCAAGTCCTGCACCTGGCGCCACTTGTCTTCATTGAATCGCGCCCGGGACAGCGATCCTGGTCAGCGCCGCCAGCACCACGACGAGCGAAAGATACTCGAGGAGCATGGGTTGGTCGGCTTCATCGGGCGCCGTGCTGAAGCCGGCGCTCGCCGCAGCGGCGAGGGCGATCAGAAGCAGAAGGCCCTCGTGGGTCACGACGTAAATCGACGCCGCGACCGCGGCGGCGAGCCAGCGATGGACGCGAGTCAGCGCGCGGAAGCCACGGCCCCCGTCGAGCTGCCACACGGGAAGCAGGTTGAACAGGTTCACCCACGCGCCGAAATGTCCGATCGCTCCCCACACGCCGATGCGTGTCGCAAAGTAGACGCCGTACGCCGCAGCCGCGGCGCCCAGTCCCCAGAGCGGTCCGGCAAGGCCGACCCGCGCGTCTTCCCGAGGCGTCGCCGGATATTGCTTGAGACGGATCACGGCGCCGAGGCCGGGGATGAACATCGGCGCCGTCGCCTTGATGCCGTAGCGCTGGAGCGCCTGCACGTGCCCCATCTCATGCACATAAATGGAAAGCACGATGCCGATCGCGAACTTCCAACCCCACAAGGTCCAATACACGCCGGCGGAGAGGAGCATGCTGAACAGCGTGCCGGCTTTGGTGAGTCCGAACAGCAGCAACTTGGCCTT
>Ga0070695_100000662_pt1 | contig 18372 bp, 18 predicted proteins | sample KBSK1252metaG_FD_65471 | JGI IMG/M metagenome (GOLD analysis project Ga0070695, IMG submission 65471) | Corn, switchgrass and miscanthus rhizosphere microbial communities from Kellogg Biological Station, Michigan, USA - KBS K1-25-2 metaG | ecosystem: Host-associated > Plants > Roots >...
GTCCTGCCACCCCGGGGCCTGGGATCCCGAGGACGCTCTGTTCGTTCCGATGCGCGACCAGTACGGAGCTCTGCTCGGGATCATCTCGGTCGACGAGCCGCTGAGCGGCCGGCGGCCCACCGACGACGAGCTCGACGTCCTCGTCTCGATTGCCGACCACGCGGCGCTCGCCCTCGAGGCAGCGCGAGAGACGGCTGAGTCGGCTCGGCACCAGCGCGCTCTCGAGGAGTTGCTCGCGCTGTCGTCGCGCATCACCGGGGAGCAGTCGAACACCGAGATCCTGCGCCAGGTGTGCAGCGGAATCCGGGGCGCTCTCGACTTCCGCAACGTCTGCGCGGCGCTCGTCGATCCGGAGAACGGCTCGGTCGTGCCGCATGCGACTGCAGGCTGGCGGCTCGAGGAGCTGCGGCAGCGCGTGCTCGTGACTGTGGCGGAGCTCGAGCCCCTGCTCGACGACGCCTTCCTCCGCGAAGGCTGCTACCTCTTCACGCACGAGGAGGCGACGTCGCGGCTCGGAAGCGGCGTCGACGTCTATCCGTCGCAGCTCAACGGGCGTGGTCCCTGGGCGTGGAACCGCCACTGGCTGATCGTTCCGTTCAAGGACGGAGACGGCGCGCTGCTCGGGGTCATCTGGGTCGACAATCCCGGCGACCGCCTCCTGCCGTCGCCCGACCGGCTGCAGGCGCTGAAAATCTTCGCCAACGCGGCCACGGCCGCGCTGGTCTCGGGCCGGCATCTCGGCGAGCTCCGTTTCCTCGCAGATCACGACCCGCTCACGCGCCTCCTCAACCGGCGCGCGTTCATGACCCGCCTCGACGGAGAGGTCGCCCGGGCGCAGCGTTACGGACGCCCACTCGGCCTCGTGATCACGGACCTCGACGGCTTCAAGCAGCTCAACGATCGCCATGGGCATGCCGCCGGAGACGAGGCGCTCGTGACGTTCGCGAACATCCTCGCCGAGTCGTTGCGAAAGCCGGACGACGCTTTTCGCATCGGCGGTGACGAGTTCGCCGTGCTGCTCGCAGAGGCGACAGAGCACGACGCCCGGTTCGTCGTCGAGCGGGTCAGGGCGATGCTCGACCAAGAGTCGGCCTGCGGCGCCCGCTGGCTCGCCGATCTCGGTGCGAGCTTCGGCTATGCCACGTGCCCGGACGATGCGAGCGACCCGAAGACGCTGTATCGCCTCGCCGACGAGGCGCAGTACGAGGCCAAGCGCAGCGGCTCCCGGCTGGGCTTCGTCGCGCGCGCCTAGTACCACGCGTCGCCTACGATCGAGCCGTGCGTAGGCTCGACGGAGCACGGAAAGGAGTGGAGGCGCCGGCTTAGCCGGCGCCGGAGCGGAACAGTGCAGAAGGTCGTGCTGAGCGAGCTCGATACGGGCGAGCGGGTGATCTCCGAGCGGGTCGCGAGCGTGCGCTCCGTCGCTCTCGGCTTCTGGATCGACGTTGGCTCCCGTGACGAGCGCGCGGACCGGGCAGGGGTCTCGCACTTCATCGAGCACCTGCTCTTCAAGGGCACGCGCCGCTTCGATGCACAGGAGATCGCGGAGACGTTCGACGCGATGGGCGCCGAGCTGAACGCTGCGACGTCGCGCGAGAACACGGTCGTCTACGCGCGCGTCCCCGACCACCACGTCGAGACCGCGCTCGAGGTGATGACGGACATGGTCTTCGCGCCCTCGTTCGCCGAGGTCGATCAGGAGCGTGACGTCGTGCTCGAGGAGATCGCGATGTACGAGGACACGCCGCAGGAGCTCGTCCACGACCTCTTCTCCCAGGCCGTCTTCGGCGACCACCCGCTCGGGCGGCCGGTGATCGGCACGGCCGAGGTCATCTCCTCTGTAAGCCGCCGGGCGCTCTCGGGCTATCACCGCACGGCCTACGCCCCGGGGAATGTCGTCGTCGCTGCGGCAGGGAATCTCGAGCACGACCGTCTCGTCGCGCTCCTGCAGCGGAGCGAGCGCCGCGCGGGCGCACCCGCGCGCGCAGGCACCCGCGTTCGCCGCCCGCTCGCGCAGCTTCCCGGCCCAGGGCTCCGCTTCCAGCGCAAGGAGACGGAGCAGTACCACCTCTGCCTCGGCGCGACGGGCATCTCGCGCTCCGATCGCCGCCGCTTCGCAGCATCGCTCCTCGACGCGATTCTCGGTGGGTCTGCGTCGTCGCGGCTCTTCCAGGAGATTCGCGAGAAGCGCGGCATGGCCTACGCCGTCTACAGCTTCGGCGCGCAGTACACCGACACCGGCATCCTCGGGATCTACGTCGGCACGCGCGAGGAGAACCTCGGCCCGTGCGTCGAGATCTGCGTCGAGCAGATCGCCGAGATCGCCGCGGGCCGTCTGCGCAAGGGCGAGCTCGAGCGGGCGAAGGAAAGCCTCAAAGGGCGCATTGTTCTCTCGCTCGAGTCCACCTCGAACCGCATGAGCCGGCTCGGCAAGTCGCTCGTCACCGACACCGAGCTCCTCACCCTGGAGCGCGTGATTGCCGAGATCGACGCGGTGGAGGGGGACGAGCTCGCGGAGCTCGCCGCCGCGCTGCTGCCGCCGGAGCGGCTCGCGGCAGCCGGTGTCGGCTCGGACGAGAAGCATTTCCGCTCCGCCGTGAGTCGAGCGAGCTCGAGCCTCGTCGGGCAGGCGGCGGCGTGAAGATCGCGCTCTTCGGAGCCGAAGGCAGGGTCGGGAGCGCGCTGGCGCGGCGGCTCGAAGCGGCCGGGCACGAGATTCGCGGGATCGAGCTCGGCGACGAGCCCGACGTCGCGGGCTGCGACGCCGCCGTCGACTTCACGACTCCGGATGCCGCGCCCAAGAATGTCCGCGCCGCGCTCGAACAGGGCGTCTCCTGTGTCGTCGGCACGACCGGCTGGGAGCCCGGAGAGCTCGGTGCGCTCGCTGCGGAGAAGGGCCTCCGGCTCTTCGTCGCGCCGAACTTCTCCATCGGCGCGGTGCTGATGATGCGTTTTGCCCGCGACGCCGCAGCACATTTCCCGCGGGCGGAGATCGTGGAGCTGCACAACGAGCGGAAGTTGGACGCGCCGTCCGGGACCGCGAAGGCGACGGCCGACCTGATCGGCGGAGAGCCTGCGATCCACTCCGTGCGCTTGCCTGGGCTCGTCGCGCACCAGGAGGTGATCTTCGGCGGGGAGGGGCAGCTGCTGACGATCCGCCACGACACGACGGGGCGCGAGTCGTTCGCCGACGGCGTGCTCCTCGTGCTCGAGAAGCTGCCTGAGCTCCCGCCGGGCCTGACAGTTGGCCTGGAGACCCTCATCTCGTAGAAGATTCACCTCATGCCGACCGAGGCGGCCGAGCTCGTCTTCGACGACGCGACGAAGGTCTACCCGGGCCGCGACGGCGCCGCGGTCGACCATCTCTCGTTGACCGTCCCCGCGGGGGAGATCTGCGTCCTCGTCGGACCGTCCGGCGGCGGCAAGACGACGGCGCTCAAGCTTGTCAACCGGCTGATCCCGCTCACGAGCGGATACATCCGGATCGACGGCAAGCAGATCGGCGACTACGACGTGACGGAGCTCCGGCGCTCCATTGGCTACGTCATCCAGCAGGTCGGCCTCTTCCCGCACATGACGATCGAGGGAAACATCGGGACGGTGCCGCGACTGCTCGGCTGGGAGCGACGGCGGGTACGCGAACGCGTCGGCGAGCTCCTCGAGCTCGTCGGCCTCGATCCGGACAAGGACCGGAAGCGATTCCCCGCCGAGCTGTCCGGTGGCCAGCGTCAGCGGGTCGGTCTTGCGCGGGCTCTCGCAGCAAACCCGGCGCTGATGCTGATGGACGAGCCCTTCGGCGCAATCGACCCGATCGTGCGGGCGCGGCTCCAGGACGAGTTCCTTCGCTTGCAGCAAGAGCTACGCAAGACGGTCGTCTTCGTTACGCACGACGTCGACGAGGCGATCAAGATCGGCGACCGCATCGCGATCCTCCGCGAGGGAGGGCGGCTCGCGCAGTACGACACGCCGCAGCGGATCCTCGAGCAGCCCGTCGACGACTTCGTCGCCGACTTCGTCGGCCGCGACCGGGCGCTGAAGGCGCTCTCGCTGCGCACGCTCGGCGATCTGGAGCTCGCGCCGGCGGCTGGAGACGGGCTGCCCCGCTTGCCTGCTGACACGAACCTCCGCGAGGCGCTCGCCGTCCTCATCGCCGAGCGTCGGGACGCGCTCGTCGTGATCGGCGACGACGGCTCACCCCTCGGTGTCGTAAGACGCGAGGACCTCCTCAGATGACGGGTTTCCGCCTTGCCGACGGCGGCGGTCCTGTTATCCCGAACTTCGGGCAGCCGAGCGCGTGCCTCAAGCACAACGGCTGGTTCTGCACCGACTGGATGAGCAAGCACTGGGGGGACACCCTCCAGCCGGCGCTCGTCCAGCACATCGAGCTCACGTTGATCGCCGTGGGGGTCGGCTTCGCGATCGCGTTTCTTCTCGCGCTCATCGGCTTTCGCTGGCGGCTCTTCGACGCGCCGCTCGGCGGACTCACCGATCTGCTGTACTCGATTCCGAGCCTTGCGCTTTTCCAGCTGCTCGTTCCGTTGACTGGGCTCACGGTGACGACGGTCGAGATCGCCCTGACCTCGTACACGCTGTTCATCCTCTACCGGAACATCGTGGCCGGCCTGCGGTCGGTCCCCGCCGAAGTGCTCGAATCGGCGCGCGGAATGGGACTGACACGGCTCCAAACCTTCTTCCGCGTCGAGCTGCCGCTCGCGGCGCCGGCCATCCTCGCAGGCGTTCGCATCGCCACCGTCGCCACGATCTCGATCGCGACCGTAGCCGCTTTCCTGATCCAGTACGGGCTCGGAGCTCCGATCTTCGACGCGATCGAGACGCCGGATCTCTTCAAGACGGAACTCATTGCCGCCGGTGGGCTGGCCATCCTGCTTGCGCTCAGCGCGGACGGCCTCCTCGCGGTCGCGCAGCGAGCGCTTACGCCGTGGAACCGGCTGCGCTGATGGTCGCGAGCGCTTTCGTCGATGCGTTCCGCTTCATGCCGAACCACTTTTCACTCTTGCTCGACAAGGCAGGCGAGACCGCAGAGCTCGCTTTCGCCGCACTCGCGATCGCGCTCGTGATCGCCCTGCCGCTCGGACTCTGGCTCGGCCACCGGCACCGCGGCCTGCTCCTCGCCCTCAGCGTCTCGAGCGTGGGGCGCTCACTGCCGAGCGTGGCGCTCATCGGTCTCGGGATCGGGATCCTCGGCGTCGGCTTCTGGAACAACACGGTGGCGCTCGTCGTGCTTGCGATCCCGCCGATCCTTACGAACACGTACTTCGCGGTCGAGGGGGTCGACGGTGACGCAGTGGAAGCCGCTCGGGGCATGGGACTGACGGAGACGCAGATCCTGACGCGCGTCGAGCTTCCGCTCGGCCTGCCGCTCCTCCTGGCCGGCCTCAGGATCGCTGCCGTCTTCGTCATCGCCACCGCCACGATCGCCGGCATCTTCGGCGGCGGGGGTCTCGGCGACATCATGGCCCGCCAGGTGACCTACGGGCTCGGCGGGGTTTTCGCGGCCGCTCTCTGGGTCGCGGGGCTCGCACTCCTCACCGCCGCCGCACTCGCGCTCGCACAGCGCGCGGCCTCGCGTCGGATGGCGCCGAGAACGTAGGGTCCCCGCGAGGGACAAACCTAGAGAGGAGGCATCGGATGTTTCGGAAGCACACGCGTCGCGCTGCCAAGGCGGCGTTCGCGGTTTCGTTCGGGGTCGCGCTTCTGATCGGACTTGCAGCCTGCGGTGGCTCGGGCGGCAAGAAGACGACCTCGTCGTCGTCGGCGGCGGCAGGGCCAAAGCCGGCGATCACCGTCGGTACGAAGAACTTCGCAGAGGAGTTCATCCTTGGCCAGCTCTACGGTCAGGCGCTCGCTGCGAAGGGGTTCAAGGTCACCTACAAGAACAACATCGGCAGCTCCGAGGTGATCGATACCGCTTTCAAGAGCGGCAAGATCAACGTCTATCCGGAGTACACCGGCGTGATCGCCCTCGACCTTGCGAAGGCCAAGGCGCCCAAGTCCGCCGATGCGACGTACCAGACGGCCAACACGTTCGAGCAGCAGAAGCGCGGTGCGACGCTGCTCAGTCCCACGCCGTTCTTCGACAGCGACACGTTCACGATGCTCACGTCGACCGCAAAGAAGGACGGCCTGAAGACGATGAGCGATCTGAGCAAGCTCAAGTCGTTCTCGTATACCGCGCTACCGGAGTGCGACCAGCGGATCACGTGCATCCTCGGAATGAAGACCGTCTACCACCTGAAGAACATCAAGTTCGTCCCGCTCGGGAATGTCAGCGTCTACACGCTGCTCGACCAGGGCAAGGCGACCGGAGGAGATGGTTTCTCTACCGATCCGCTACAGCTCGATCCGAAATACACGACCCTGGTCGACGACAAGCACATCTTCGGCTTCCAGAACGTCGCGCCCGTGGTCAAGCAGACCCTGCTCAAGGGTGCGAATGGAACGCTGCTCAAGAACACGCTGAACGCCGTTTCGGCCAAGCTCACCCTTCCGGCCATGCAGGCGATGAACAAGGCGTACTACGTCAACAAGGCGACTCCGAAGCAGATCGCTGACGGGTTCCTGAAGGCGAACGGCCTCAAGTAGTGAAGATCGTCGTCCTCGGCGGAGGATCGACCGGCGAGCATTTCGTCGGCGCCCTCCGCCGGTTCGGCGACGAATCCGACATCACGCTCGTCGAGAGCAGGCTCGTCGGCGGCGAGTGCTCGTACTTCGCCTGCATGCCGACGAAGACGATGCTGCGGACGACCGAGCTCGGCTCCTCGCTCGAGCGGGCGCCCGGGCTGCACGGCCAGCGTCCGGAGCAGGAGGGCGTCTGGTCGTGGCGCGACTGGATGACGAGCGACTGGGACGACTCCGGTCAGCTCCATTACCTCCAGGACTGGAATTGCCGGCTCGTGCGCGGCGAAGGTCGCGTCGCGGCACCGGGCGTCGTCGAGGTCGACGGGCAGGAGCTCTCCTACGACCGGCTCGTCCTCGCCACGGGGTCACGGCCCGCGATCCCGCCGATCGAGGGTCTCGACTCGATCGAGTACTGGACGAACCGCGAGGCGACGCGGACGCACAGGCTGCCGCAGAGCCTCGTCGTGATGGGCGGCGGCCCGGTCGGCGCCGAGCTTGCGCAGTTCTTCTCCCGGATGGGCTCTCAGGTGACCCTCGTCGAGCGCGGCGAGCGGCTGCTCGGGCGCATCCACGGTGATGCGGGGGAGCTGCTGGCGGACATCTTCCGCGAGGAGGGGATCGACGTCCGCATCGGCGTCGGGATCGAGCGGGTCGAGTCGGGCGTGAAGGTTCATCTGTCGGACGGCTCGACGCTCGAGACCGAGCGCCTGCTGATCGCGACGGGGCGGCGGCCGAACGTCGAGCGGCTCGGGCTCGAGCAGCTCGGAGCGAAGATCTCGCCGCGCGGCGTGGACGTCGACGAGCGGTTGCGGGCGGCCGAGAACGTCTGGGCGATCGGCGACGTGACCGGCGTTGCGCAATTCACACACGTCGGCAAGTACCAGGCGCGGGTCGCCGCGGCGGACATGACGCGCCGCTACGCGAAGGCCGACTACCGCGCGATCCCGGCGGGGATCTTCACCGACCCCGAGGTTGCGACGGTCGGCCGGACGGACGGGGACGACCTAGTCAGCGCGCGGATCGAGCTGAGCTCGCTGCCGCGCCTCTCGACCTACGAGAGGCCGAAGCGTGACGGCTTCGTCCGCGTCTTCGGCGATCCGGGGGCGGGCGTCCTCGTCGGCGCGGTCTGTGTCGGGCCACAGGCGGCCGAGTGGCTCGGCCAGTTCACGCTCGCGATCCGCGCGAAGGTGCCGGTGGAGACGATCCTCGACACGATCCAGCCCTATCCGACCTTCTCGGAGGGCGTTTTCTTCGCCTTGCAGGAGTTACAGGCTCAGCTCTCGTAAACTTCGCTACATGTTCGGTTCTGTCATCACCGCAGCGGTGACGCCGTTCCGCGCCGACGGCGCCGTCGACCTCGAGCGCTTCCGCGAGCTCGCCGCGTTCCTCGTCGACAACGGGTCCGACGGGCTTGTCGTCTGTGGAACGACCGGCGAGTCGCCGACGCTATCGGACGACGAGAAGCTCGACCTCTTCCGCACGGCCGTGGACGCGGTTGGCGGCCGCGCGAGCGTCATCGCCGGAACGGGCACCTACGACACGGCCCACTCGGCCGCCCTTACGAGAGAGGCGACCGAGCTCGGCGTCGACGGCATCCTCGTCGTGACGCCGTACTACAACAAGCCGCCGCAGCGGGCGATCGTCCGCCACTTCGAGGAGATCGCCGGCGCGACCCACCTGCCCGTGGTCGCCTACAACATCCCGAGCCGCGTCGTCGAGAAGATCGAGTCCGCCACGTTCGAGCGGCTCGCCGAGATCGAGAACGTCGCCGCGGTGAAGCAAGCGCTCGACGACCCCGAGCAGGCACGGTTCATCGTGGAGGATACGCGGCTCGACCTCTACTCCGGCGACGACCCGAACACGCTTTCCTTCCTCGATCTCGGCGCCGTCGGAGTCGTGTCGGTGACCGCGCACCTTTGGGGCCCGCAGATCGCCGAGATGATCCGCCGCCACCGCGACGGTGACATCGACGGGGCGCGTGCGCTGCACTCCGAGCAGCAGCCGTCGTACGACCTCCTGCGGATCCAGATCAACCCGATCCCGATCAAGGCCGCGCTCAACCTCACGGGCCACGAGGTCGGCGGGTACCGGCTGCCGATGGTCGAGCCGGACGAAGTGGAGTTGACCCAGATCCGCTCCTGTCTGGAGCGGTCAGGGCTTCTCGCGGCGGCTACTTCCAGCGCTTGAAGCCGCCCTCCGAGTCGATCGTCTGACCGGTGATCCAGCGCGCGCCGTCGCCGCACAGCCAGACGATCAACCGGGCGGCGTCGTCGGGTTCGCCCCAACGGCCGAAAGGCATGCTGGTCGGTTCCTGCGTCGCGAGGCCCCACCCGGTATCCGTCGGCCCCGGGTTGACCGTGTTCACCGTGATCCCGAGCTCCGCGAGGTCGTCCGCGAGCGTCAGCGTCGCCTGCTGCAGGGCGCCCTTGGAAACGGCGTAAGCGATCTCCCGCGGCATCGGCGCCCGATGCTGGCCTGAAGTGAGGAGCACGACCCTGCCGCCCGGTCGGGACCCCCCGTGGAGAAGCGCAAACTCTCGCACCAGCAGGAGCGAGGCGCGCACGTTGACGTGCAGGAAGCCATCCAGCTCCTCGGCTGTCAGCCCGGGCAGCCCTCCATGACCGCTGCGGGCGTGGTTGACGACGAGTACGTCGAGCGGCCCGAGCGCCTCTGAAGCAGCACGGACGACGCGTTCCGGGGCGCCGGCGTCCTCGAAGTCCTCCTCGGCGAACGGCAAACCGAGCTCGCGCGCTATGCCTTCGGTGCCTCCCGGTTCCGCTCCCCAGTGCTGCGCGGCGTCGTGGGAGGTCCAACCCTGGATGAACACCGAGGCGCCGGCGTCCAGCAGGCGTCGCGCGATCGCGTAGCCGATGCCTGCGCGCCGGCTGACGCCGGTAACGAGTGCTCTCCGTCCGTCGAGCTCCACGGTCGCCCGACACTAGACTCCGCCGATGGGCGCGTGCCGCATCATTCCGCTCGGCGGCCTCGGCGAGGTCGGGAAGAACATGACCGTCTACGAGGCGGACGGAGCGATCGTCGTGGTTGACGCGGGGCTCGCGTTCCCGCGGGACGAGCACCTCGGCGTCGACCTCGTCCTGCCCGACTTCGGATACCTGCGGGAGCGGGAGGAGATGGTGCGAGCGGTCGTGCTCACGCACGGCCACGAGGACCACGTCGGCGCGCTGCCGTACCTCATGCGCGAAGTGCGCGTGCCGCTCGTGCTCGCGACGCGCCTGACGCTCGCGCTCGTCAAGTCGAAGCTCGACGAGCACGGCCTGCTGCGCGCCGCCGAGCTACGGGAGCTCATGCCGGGCGACGCGCCCGTCGAGCTCGGCCCGTTCCGCCTCGAATTCGTGCGGATGGCGCATTCGATCCCCGACGCGGCTGCGGTCGTGCTCGAGACTCCGGGCGGGCGCTGCGTCCACACGGGCGACTACAAGGTCGACCACACGCCGGTGGACGGGCAGCGCACGGACGTCGGTCGTCTCGCGGAGATCGGCAGCAGCGGCGTGGACCTCATGCTCGGGGACTCGACCAACGCGGAGCGGCCGGGCGTCACCGAGTCGGAGCGGGTGGTGGGCGAGGCGTTCCGCCAGATCTTTCCATCGCGGGAGGGCCGGATCCTCATCTCCTCCTTCGCCTCGAACGTCCACCGGATGCAGCAGGCCGCCGACGTCGGCGTCGACTGCGGGCGCAAGGTGGCCTTCGTCGGCCGCTCGATGCGCAAGAACGCGAATATCGCGCGCAACCTCGGTTACATGGACGTCCCCGAGGACGCGATCCTCCGGCCGCACGAGCTCGCCGAGCTGCCGCGCGGCGAGCAGTTGATTCTCTGCACCGGCAGCCAGGGCGAGCCGATGTCGGCCATGACGCGGATCGCCTACAACGACCATCCCGCCGTTCGCGTCGAGGCCGGCGACACGGTGATCATCTCGGCGAAGCCGATACCCGGCAATGAGCTGCGCGTCCACGACGCGATCAACCGGCTCGCGAAGATGGGCGCGGAGGTGCTGCACGAGGACAACGCGCCGGTGCACGTGTCGGGGCACGGCCGCGCCGAGGAGCTGCGCACGATCATCGGGCTCCTGCGGCCGAAGGCGGTGATGCCGGTGCACGGCGAGTTCCGGATGCTCGCCGCGCACGCGCAGCTCGCGCGCGAGGGAGGTGTGCCTGAGGACCGTATCGTCCTCGCCGAGAACGGCAGCGTCGTCGAGCTGCGGGACGGCGAGGCGCGCATTGTCGACGAGGTCGAGGCGGGGGTCACGTTCGTCGACGGGCTCGGCGTGGGGGACGTGCACGACGTCGCGCTGCGCGACAGGCGGAAGCTCGCCGAGGACGGAGTCCTCATCGTCGTGGCGACGCTCGCCCAGCAGGACGGGGGCGGCCTCACCGCGCCACCGGAGCTCATCGCCCGCGGTTTCGGCGAGGGAGCCGAACCGCTCCTCGACGAGCTGCGGGACGAGGCGAATCGGGTCCTGCGGGAGCTGCTCGCCGAAGACGTGACCGAGATCAAGCTGCTCCAGGAGCACCTGCACGACGCCCTCGGCGGCGTCGTCTACGACCGCACGCGGCGGCGGCCGATGGTGCTGCCGGTCATCGTCGAGGTCTAGGCGCTACTTCGGCGGCAGGGAGCCCGCGTACGCAGCACCGCGCTCGACCCACTCGCGCAGCACGCCGTCGTCGGTCACGTGCTCCGTGTCGACTCGGAGCCAGCCGGCCATCTGACGGCCGCGCATCTCCATCGGCTCCGCCGCCGTCGTTGCGACAAGCTCGCCCGACTCCTCGGGATCGACGCGGACGAGGATGCCACCCTGGCCGCTCGCGGCGATCGCCATGTTGCCGCCGACGATGAACCCGAGCCCGCCGAACATCTTCCTCTCGGTCAGGCCGGCGCGGTTGCCGAGCAGCGTGCGGATCCTCTCCGCGAGCTCCTCGTCGTAGGCCATCAGTCGTCCTCGATCGGCTCGCCGTCGTGGTACTCAAGGCTCTCGATCCGGCCGACCACGCCGAACGCGCGCCAGGAGATCTTGCGTGAGCGCGGGAACCAGGCCATGTCGTCTGGCGAGCGCGTGCCGTAGGTGAGCATCGTCACGCCGTCGGGGCCGGCACGGAAAGAGTGCGAGATCTTCGTCCCGGGCGGGCGCGCCACGAGATGCCCGGCGCGGAGCGGCGTCTCCTCGACGTCGCAGTCGTTGTTCCAGAGCTCGAGCGTCGCCGTCCCTTCGAGAATGACGTACACCTCTTCCTCGGCGGAGTGGCAGTGCGGGACGTTGCCGCGGTGTCCCGGCGTGAGCTTCTCCCAGGAGAGGCCGGCGAGCTGCGTCGCGTCACCGGGCGTGAAGTAGGAGAACGTCTGGTGGCGGACGGTTTCGGCCTCGATCTCGTCGACGTTGACGATGTTCGCCGGCCGTGGCGCCGCCTCGCCGACCTCGAGCGGCTCGACCGTCGCCTCGATGTCCCACGGGTCGTCGTCCCGTCCCTCGGCCCAGGGCCAGCCGAACCTGATCGCGCGCGAGCGCGGCAGCCAGCCGATCTCCGTCGGATGGCGCGTGCCGAAGACGAGGTAATCGAGGCCCTCGGGCCCGGCGACGAAGGTGTGCTCCATCTCGTCCGCCCGGTGGATGACGCAGTCGAGCGGGCGCACCTCGTGCACCTCGCCGTCCTGCCAGGCGAGCCCCGAGCCTGCGAGAACGAAGTAGAGCTCTTCGGACGCGCCATGCGAGTGTGGCGGCGTCGGCAGCTTGCCCGGCTCGACGCGGACCCGGTTCACCCCTACGGCGCGCGCGCCCGCGGCGGCGCCGAGACGCTGCCACGTCGCGTCCATTTCCCCTTTGGCCGAGCGAAAGGTCTCGACCTCGTCCCAGTGAGCGACGGTCACCGCCCTGCAGTTTGTCAGGACCGGGGATCCATCTCCTGGGAGAGCCTCGCGGCCGCGCCTTCGCGCTTTCGCACGATGTCGTAGCCCTCTCCGCTGTCGACGATGGACTCGACATCGGTCAGCTCGTGGCCCGGGACGATGATGTAGAGAAGGGGGTCGGCGCGAACCCTCTCGTACTCGGAGACGGCGATCTCAACGCGCTCCGTGCAGTCGCCGGCTGCGCACTCGCAGATCACCGTCATCGTGCCGAGCTCTGTCCCGAAGCCGTGGTTGAGGCTCTCGATCTGCTCGTTCACCTGCCTGAAGATGACCTCGTTGAGTCCGACTCGCCTACCCTGCTCTTCGCTCATCCGCCTCCTCCCGTCTCGGATCGAGGGCGCGTGCGACCTCGCCGCCTCTGCCGGGCTTCCGCACGACGAGGTAGTCGTCGTGCTCCTCGATGACGTCGCCGTCGCCCGAATGGCCGCGGAGGACGCCGAACGTGGCGCCGTCCTCTCGAATGCGCTCGTACTCCGGCGCCGTGAGCGGTATGAGCTCGCGGCAGTCGACGTCGTCGCACTCGCAGAGGTACGGAACGCGCTCGAGCGGGGGGGCCACGTCCAGCTCGGTCGCGCGGATACGCTCGTTGGCGTCACGGAAGGTCGCCTCGTTAGCGGCGCGCTTCTCATCATCCCGCGAAGTCACGAGCCGTTTCCGTCTCCGGTGAACGCGCGGATACACATCGGGATAGGCTCGCCGGATGCCTGCGCCGCCCCGGCTGACCGTCGTCGGCTCGATCAACCTCGACCTCGTGGTGCAAGCGGAACGGCTGCCGCGCCCCGGGGAGACGCTGAGCGGTGCGCGCTTCATGCGGGTTCCCGGAGGCAAGGGCGCGAACCAGGCCGTCGCCGCCGCGCGGCTCGGGGCGAGAGTGTCGATGGTGGGTGCCGTCGGCCGGGACGAGCACGCCGAGGCGGCGCTCGCGGGGTTGCGCGAAGCCGACGTCGAAGAGTGCTGGCTCGTGAAGGATGCGCCGACCGGGATCGCGCTGATCACGGTGGACGCGGCGGGGGAGACCACCATCGTCGTCGCGCCTGGTGCGAACTCCGAGCTCGGGCCCGAGGACCTCGCGATCGGCGACGCCGACGCCGTGCTGGGCCAGCAGGAGATCCCGGCCGAGACGGTTGCGCGCGCTGCTGAGCTCGCGCCGCGGTTCTTCCTCAACGCGGCGCCCGCCCGCGACGAGGCGCCGGAGGCTGAGCTCACGGTCGTGAACCAGCTCGAGCTCGAAGCGCTCGGCGAACGGGCCGGCCTGGTCTGCGTCACGCACGGCGCGGAGGGAGCGGTGCTCCTCGAGGATGGTGAGGAGGTGGCACGGGCGGCCCCGCCCTCGGTCGAGGCCGTGGACGGCACCGCCGCCGGCGACGCCTTCACCGCCTGTCTAGTCGTCTCGCTGCTCGAGGGACGCTCGCGCGAGGAGGCGTTGCGCCGTGCCTGCGCCGCCGGCGCTCTCGCAGCGTCTCGCTTCGGCGCGCAGACCTCGCTTCCGACCGCCGAGGAGGTGGATGCACGTCTGTGAGCACGAGAGTTGTCATCGACTGCGATCCGGGACACGACGACGCGATGGCGATTCTGCTCGCGCTCGCCTCGCCGGAGCTCGACCTCGTGGGCGTCACGACCGTCGCCGGCAACCAGACACTGGACAAGACGACCCGCAACGCACTCGTCGCGCTCGAGGTCGGCGGCCGCGCCGACATCCCGGTCGCGGCAGGCGCCGACGCGCCGCTCTGCCGCGAGCTCCGGACAGCTGCGCATGTGCACGGCGAGACGGGCCTCGACGGGCCCGAGCTGCCCGAACCGTCCGCGCGACCTGTCGACACACACGCCGCCGACTTCCTGGCGGAGCTCATCGAGCCGGAATCCGTCCTCGTGCCAATGGCGCCGCTCACCAACATTGCACTCCTCCTTGAGCGCCATCCGGACGTGCGCGAGCGGATCGATCGGATCGTCTGGATGGGTGGCGCGATCGCCGAGGGAAACATCACGCCGGCGGCGGAGTTCAACGCGTTCGTCGATCCCGAAGCCGCGGCCGCCGTCTTCGCCAGCGGGATCGCGATCACCATGATCGGCCTCGACGTGACGCACAAGGCGCTCTTCACGCGCGCCCACGCCGAGCAGCTGCGAGAGGCGGGCCGGGCCGGCCGGTTCGTCGCGGAGCTGTCCGACTTCTTCCAGCGCTTCCACGAGCGCTCGTACGGCTTCGAAGGCTCGCCGATTCACGACGCAATGGCGGTTGCGCACGTAATCGACCCGACTCTCGTGACGACACGCCACGTGAACGTCGCGGTGGAGACGCGCTCCGAGCTTTGCGACGGCCGCACCGTCGTCGACCTGCGAGGTGTCACAGGGCGACCGGAGAATGCAGACGTCGGAGTCGACGTCGACGCGGAGCGTTTCCTCGAGCTGCTCGTCTCGCGGATCGGGTCGCTGCCGTGAGCATCGTTTTCGCAGCGATCGCGCCGCACGGCGACATGGATCTCGACCCGGAGCTGCGCGCCGCGATGGAGGAGCTCGGTCGCCGTTGCGAGGCGGCCGCCCCCGAGATCGCGGTCGTCGTCACGCCGCACAACGTCCACGTCGACGGCCACTTCGCCGTCATCACCGCCGGGACGATCGGGGAATGGGAGACCGACCGCCCGACGGCCGAGGCGCTGCTCGCAGCCGATCTCCCGATCGTCGGTGTGTCGTACGGAGGCAACGACCCGCCGACGGCGGAGATGCCGATCGACTGGGGGACGGAGATCCCGCTGACGTTCCTGCGCGCCCCGAAGGTCGTCGTCGTCTCGCCCGCACGTGACCGGCCGCTCGAAGAGCATCTGCGCCTCGGCGAAGTCTTCGCCGCGCTGCCTGGACGCGTGGCCCTGATCGCGAGCGCAGACCACGGCCACGCGCATCGCGCCGACGGCATCTACGGCTACCACCCGGCCGCCGCCGAGTACGACGCGCTTCTGCAGGAGATCGTCTCCTCCGACCGGCTCGACTTCTTCCCGCTGGCCGAGCTTGCCGAGCCGGGAAAGGCGGACTCGCTCTGGCAGCTCGTCGTCCTCCAGGGCGCGCTCGGGGAGGCCGCGCGTACCGACGTGCTCGCGTACGCCGCGCCGACGTATTACGGGATGCTCGTCGCCGAGGTGCGGGCTCAGACCGCGGCGTAGACCCGCCACTCGCCGGGCACGCCCTTGAGCTCGTGGACTCCGCGGTCCTCGAAGGCTAGGCCCGAGCCGGAGACGAGATCCTTGACCGTCTGCGAGACCAGAACCTCGCCCGCCCCTGCGAGCGAGGCGATCCGCGCGCCCGTATGGACGGCGATGCCGCGGATCTTCGGGCCGTCGAGCTCACACTCGCCGGTGTGGATTCCTGCACGGATCTCGACTCCCAGATCACGAACTGCCTCGCCGGCGGCCATCGCACAGCGGACCGCACGCGCAGGCCCGTCGAACGCGGCCAGGAAACCGTCGCCCGCGGTGTCGACCTCGCGGCCACGGAAACGCTCGAGCTCGCGGCGCACAGCCGCGTCGTGGGTCGCGAGCACGTCGCGCCAGCGGCGGTCTCCCAGCTCGACGGCTCGCTCGGTCGAGCCGACGATGTCGGTGAAGAGCACCGTCGCGAGGACCCGGTCGAGCTCCGGCACCGGTCGCGTGCCGGTCAGGAACTCCTCGATCTCATCCGCGATCTCGTCGGGGTTCCCGGCCGAGATCCAGTGGTCGTCACCCGGCAGCTCGACGAACTGGGCCTCCGGGATCTTCGCTGCGAGGTAGCGACCCTCGGCGACGTTCACGTCGTGGTCGCCTCGGCGGTGGAGGACGAGCGTCGGGACGCGGATCGTCGGCAGCACGTCCCGCACGTCGATGTACGAATTCATGCGCAGGAGAGCGGCGGCGGCTCCCGGGCTCGCGGCGCGACGGAGATATTGCTCGAGATTCCGCGCGAACTGGTCGTCTCCGAGGCGGCTGGGCGCGTAGTACTCGACGTCCTCCAGCCGGAGGTGGCCCCAGTTCAGCTCGACGGCTGCGACGGTCTCTTCGCGGTCGTCGGCGGTCGGCGCCCATGGGTAGTCCTCGTCCGGATCGCGGCGCTTCGCGAAGCTGCCGAGCGTGATCAGCGCGGCCGTCCGCTCGGGATAGGTTGCGGCGAAGAGGACGCACATGTTCCCGCCCTCGGAGTGCCCGAAGAGCGCCGCCCGGTCCGAGCCGACCGCCTCGAGCACGGCACGCACGTCGTCCATCCGCTCCTCGAGCGTCGGGAGCTTGTCGTTCGACACGCGGTCGGAAAGGCCCGTCCCGCGCTTGTCGAACAGGATGAGGCGCGAGAACGACGCGAGGCGACCGAGGAACCGCGCCATCGCCGGCTCTTCCCACATCAGCTCGACGTTCGAGACCCACCCGGGCACGTAGACGAGGTCAAGTGGTCCCTTTCCGGCGACCTGGTACGCGATGTTGACGTCGCCGCTTCGCGCGTACAGGGTTTCGGGCGGCATCGTCAGACGGCGGCGTAGAGCCGCCACTCGCCGGGAATCCCCTTGAGCTCGTGGACTCCGCGGTCTTGGAACTCGAGACCGGAGCCCGCCACGAGGTCCTTCACGGTGCTCGAGACGAGCACCTCTCCCGGCCCGGCCTGCGCAGCGACACGCGCCCCGGTGTGGACGGCGATCCCGGACATCTTTCCATCGACGATCTCGCACTCGCCGGTGTGGAGCCCGGATCGGACGTCGATCCCGAGATCGCGCATCCCGTCGACGATCGACCTCGCGCAGCGAACGGCGCGGGCGGGCCCGTCGAACGCAGCGAAGAAGCCGTCGCCGGCGGTGTCCACCTCGTTTCCGCGGGCACGTGCGAGCTCGGCGCGGACGAGAGCGTGGTGTCGCTCGAGCAGCTTCCGCCAGCCGGCGTCTCCGAGCTTCGCCATGTGCGCGGTCGAGTCGACGATGTCGGTGAAGAGCAGCGTGGCGAGCTGGCGATCGGGCTCACGATGGGCGTCTGCCTCCCAAGCAGCACCGAGGAATCGCTCGATCTCATCGAGCACAGGGGGCATGTCCGCAGCCGGAGTGATGTGGCCCTCGACGTCGAACTCGACGAACGTGGATCCAGGAATTCGGTTCGCGAGATCCCGGCCACGCTCGATCTCGACCCAGTGGTCGCCTGAGTTGTGCAGCACGAGGGTCGGCACCCGGATGGCCGGCAGCACCTGACGGATGTCGATCTGGATGTTCATGCGGGCCAGCGCTTCGGAGGCCCCGGGACTAATGCTCTGCCGCATCAACCTCGCCAAGGCGGCGATCTCGTCTTCAGTGCCCGCTGGCATGCCGGAGCGCGCGACTTCCGCGAGAAACCTGGCTCGGTCGCTCGAGTCACGCTCGCTGTCGAGCATGCGTAGCGCCTCCGCCTCGGTTTGGCCCCAGGGATAGTCGTGAGCACGGAGGTCGCGAGCGAAGCCGCCGTAGAGCACGAGTCCCCATGCTCGTTGCGGATACGTCGCTGCGAAGAGCGCGCTCATTGCGACGCCCTCGGACCAGCCCATGACCGCCGCGCGTTCGGAGGCGGCCGCATCCATCACGGCTCGGACGTCGTCCATGCGGGTCTCGAGAGCGGGAGCTCCGGCGACCGGGTCGGACATCCCGGTGCCGCGCTTGTCGAAGACGATCAGACGCGCGAACGCCGAAATCCCTTCGAGCAACGCGCGCAGGGTCGGAACTTCCCAGCCGAGCTCGACGTGAGAGCTCGAAGGCGGCACGAAGACGACATCGAACGGCCCTTCGCCCACCACCTGGTAGGCAATGCTCACTTCGCCGCTCCGCGCGTAGCGCGTCTCAGGGGCCATCG
>Ga0070695_100000663_pt1 | contig 18363 bp, 14 predicted proteins | sample KBSK1252metaG_FD_65471 | JGI IMG/M metagenome (GOLD analysis project Ga0070695, IMG submission 65471) | Corn, switchgrass and miscanthus rhizosphere microbial communities from Kellogg Biological Station, Michigan, USA - KBS K1-25-2 metaG | ecosystem: Host-associated > Plants > Roots >...
CTCGCAACCCGGATGCAGCGGCCCACGGTCCCCCGCTTTGGGCTTCCTCACCAGCGGGCACCTAATTGACACAAAATCGCGTCTCACGCTACCCAGTGAGGGAGTAGACTGTGGCGTGTTCGGCCAATGCGCTCCCCTTGCTGGCTAAGGGTTAGACACTCCTCGCCGCCTTGCCCTCAGCTGGGTCTCTCTTTCCCGCTCTCCGGAAATTGACCGACTGCGACCATCGAGACCCAGGAGCTGTCGCGCGGCCACGCGGCGGCCGCCGCGCGCTGCCCGCGGCCAAGTCCGCTTGACCTCGGGGAGAGTGTTTCAATGGCGACGATTTGCCAAGCGAACGGTGCGGCCAGGTCCTGGCGCGCCTTTGTCACGCGCTCGACGCGGCAGGCCCTCGTAATAGCCTTTCAACCTCGCTCACCAGCTGTCCCTGAGCGGCAGGTTTTGGCACCACGATCCCCGATCGGCATGCCTCGTGGACGTGCGTGTATCCGGTGTGCAAGATGAACGGCACATGCCGCTCATTGAGCCGCTCACAGAGAGTGCTGCCTTGGCCGTCACTTAGCCCGAAGTCCACCACAGCTGCTGATAGGTCGGGATGATCGGCGAGACGCAATCCGTCGCACAGGTTGTACGCCGTGTGGACTGAGGCACCAGCCGCCTTGAAGTCCTCGACAATGGCGAGCGCGATCAGCGGTTCGTCTTCGACGACGAGGATTGTGTGTCCGGCAAGCGCCACGGCTTCCTCATCTTTGGTGACTGGAAAGCCGACCCCTGGGCTACCGCGCTGAGCCTGAAAGCTCGCCGCATTGTCGAGGCTCGGCTTCCCACGCGCCAAACGCTAGGAAGACCTCAATTTGCTGGCAACGATGAACTTGGTCAGAAATCGACGGTTCTATGAGTTGGCATCCGATGGGAGGTAGGCACCGTTGGAGCTTTCCTCCAAACCTTCGCGGTCGGTAATGTTGATGACGGAACGCCGGTGCACGATCAGTCCCTTGCGCTCCAGCTCTTGCAGCGCCGTCGTGATGCCGGAGCGTCGCACGCCCAGCATGACCGCTAGAAACTCGTGCGTCAGCATAATTTCGTTGCCGTCGACGCGGTCCTGCGCCATCAGGAGCCAGCGCGCTAGCCGCTCCTCGATTTTTCCGCGCCCGTTTGCCATCGCTGTTTGCGTGGTTTGCGTCAGGAAATCGTGCACGTAGCGTAGCAGGACGTGGTGCAGGGTCACGCTCTTGGCGATGGCCTCGCGCAGACGGTCCGCCGGTAGGTGCACGCCTTTGCCCGCGATCTGCATATAGATTTCGTGCGGCGCGCGGTCGCCATTGCCTAATACCACCGACGCGCCCGTCATGCCGTCGCGACCTATCATCCCGACCTCGATCGGATTTGTGCCGTTGGAGACAATCGAGGCGATACCGCTCTCGGGGAAGTAGATCCGTTCTACGCGCCGGTTTGCGGCCTGGAGTTGCTTGCGAACGGGGAGTTCGATCGGCGAGAGATGCCGCTCGAGCAACTGAGCATCGGCGCGCGACAAGCGCGCCAGCAGCTTGTTGGTGGACACCTGCCGTCTTTCGGCGCCAGCAACGCGCCAGGGGACCAGAGGCAGACGGCCTATTTGATATCTGGCCGAGGTGTCCCGAGCCGTCGGTCAATCCTTATGGATCCGCAGCAAGAGCGATGACCGACGTTTGAAGGTCGGTTCGCAAAGCGACTGCAAACCGATGCCGCGAAGTCTAAAGCCAGGCTAGGCGCTCTGTCGCATTCAGTCAAACCCGAGGCAGCTCGGCCTTAGCGAAATGCATGCGTCGCGGGCACGCTCACGATCGCCGCGGTGACGGTGGGGCGTTGATCGCGAAAGCTTCAGGTGCACACCAACACGGCGCCGACGCCATCAGCGCCCGCGCCAAAGCCGGAGGCGCACAGCCCCCCCGTTGCCGCCGGACGAAGCCATCTGCTTCGGCATGCAGCTCTGGCCGATTGAGGCAACCTCGTGGAGGCCGGGCGGATAATCCAGATTTCCCAACGAAGCAGGATCTCGACAACACCTACTGGTTCGTCGAGGAGCTCCATCGCGCCATGGTGGCCCTCGGCCTGAGCCATGCGGCCGCCGCCCGCTATGTCCGCAACTGGTCGAAGTATATCGGGCAACTGCAGAAGCCGCCTGCGGCAGCAAAGCTGATGCAGGAGATGGCGCAAGGGATCGACATGCATGGCCGGTATCCGGAGCGCCAATTGGATCTCAAGAACAAGATGCCTGGCCGGCCAATCAAATTTTCGGCTGAGAGGTAGGGGATGAAAACACCACCGCCGGCTGCTAATGCGGTCGATCAGGAAAAGCAGCCGCGCGTCTCGCTCATGGCGACGGCGCCGCCATTGAGGGCCACGAGTATGCTTATCCCGCGACACCGCACATGGGGCCGCGACCATCCCGCCGCGTCCGTTCCTCCGGCCGGCGGCCGAGCGCACCAAAGACCGGCAGATCAAAGAGATCAAGAAGGGCCTGACGGCGGGCCTGCACGTTGGCTTCTAGCCGGCAGCCTTGTCCTTACGCGCGGTCCATGGATCGCCCGACGAGAACTCGAAGATAATGCCGAAGGCATCTTCGACGAAAACGGTTCGGGTAGTTGAAAAGGGTGACTCTCGCTGAGCCAGCCATTCACCGTGTTTTTCGGCCTCCCAACGATTGTTAAGCTCAACGCCCGTGTGATCGAGAATGGTCACCAGCCCACGTCTGATATGAAAGTAGTAACGCATGCGGAAAACTCGCGCGCAGCACACGCAAGTTGAACGGCCGGTCAAAGGAGCGAGTTCCAAGGCAATCCGTCAAATCTCACATCGCCACGGTTCCCCACGTACGCAACGAGGGGAGACCACGGGTCCAAAGCCGTCCGCAACCGTATGCTCGGCCGCATAAAGGTTAACTAACCGTCCGAGGCAGGATTAGAACACCTGCGACGCGGCCCACCCAAGCAGGGCGCCGCCAAGCATGATTCCGCCGAAGCAGACCGTAAGGAAGAAAATCTTCACCAGCAGCGGCAGCCTTTGAAACCGAGGGCTCGGTCGATACCACTGCATTGCTGCCCCAATCCCTCAGAGAAAACCCATGTCAAACGCGCTCTATCACGTAGCGGGGCTGGGCGACGAGACCCGTTAAGCCGGAGCGCCCGATCTGCGAGGAATGCTGGCCGCTGCTGCCGCCGGGGCGGGGCCGCCAGAACGGCGGCGCTCGTCTCGTCAGACCTGGGCAGTGGTCTCTTAGAACCCAAACTCATCGAAAGCTCCTTCTTAGAGGTGGTTGTATGGCGCAACTCGTAAAAGCCGCCTGCCGAGTCCGTAGGCGGCCGCAATTTTGAGGGCGGTCCCATACCCCCGCCCAGAAATTCGCGGGCCCCAGGCGAGTCCAGGCGAGCGCAGGAAACAGGCGTCGCGCGGGGAGGCCACCTTTTCATGGATTATTGGGGCCGCCGGGGCGAGGGGAGGCGTCAAGACGCTCTTCATCGAGCCGGGCAGTCCGTGGGAGAACGACGTTAGAAAGCGTCGCTCCAAGTGCGTCAACTCTCGGACCGAAGCAGACGACAGGACGCGTTGGGATCGATCCGATCAGGGCGGTCAATAGTATGGGCAGACCCAACGGCCGCGACGCGGACTCCACCAGCAATTGGAGCCATAGAAGCCGGGCCCCCACCAGACCCCACCCCAGCCCCGACCGCGACGCCGACGAAATCCACGACCACGAGCAAACCCTCGCCCGCGGAAACCGCGAGCAAATCCGCGACCACGAGCAAACCCACGACCGCCACCGCGGAAACCGCGAGCAAAGCCATGCCCACCACCACGACCACGTGCGTGTGCGGGCGAGAAGGTTGCTGCCATGGCGAGACCGAAACTATAGAAGACAATCAGGACCCCCGTCGCCAACAAGCGCGTCACGCGCTTGGGTGAAGCGCCACCTGCTCTCATCGCGACCTCCAAAAGCTATGAGTGGACGATGCGGGGCTCGAACCCGGTCTGAAAATCGGGACAAGACCTCAGACATGGACGGGAAAACCATGGCCGCGTTTCGGGGGCTGCGCCAAGCCTGCGACGATCGCGCCCTAAGGGGCGGCGCCCCCTGAAGGGCCGACCCATGTCCCCAGGACTCACAACGCTCATGGTGTGGCGCCAGCACGCGCTTCCCCGCCCCCAACCTCAAAATGGTATCTCGGAGTCCACCGGCTTCTCGAAATTCGCCCGGCTCGTCGCCGGCTTGGGCCTGGCCTGTGCCGGAGCATTGTCGGCAAGATGTCGGGAACGGCAAAAATCCCCCATGCCGGACACGCCCTCTTAAAAAAGTTACCTAAATGTTACCTATGGCCAGTCAGCCGGTCTAAATTCTTCAGCATAAATCGGCCTCGACCATCGTGAGTGGAGGGAGAAAAGTGGACTTCGAAGACACCCCCGAGGAGGCCGAGTTCCGTGCCGGCGCGCGCGCCTTCCTCGACAAGCATGCCAAGCCCAGAAATCCTGGAGCTGGAATGGTTTACCGGGCCGGCAACGAGGATCCCGAGTTTCGCGACCGCGCCAAGGCCTGGCAGGCAAAGAAAGCCGACGCCGGCTATGCGGGCATCACCTGGCCCACCCACTGGGGCGGGCGCGGCGGCAGCCCCATCCAGCAGGTGATCTACGATCAGGAAGAGGCCAAGTATGCCGTGCCGCGTGGCCTCTTCGATATCGGCCTTGGCATGTGCATTCCGACGCTTTGCACCTGGGGCACGCAGGAAAGTCGCGACCGCTTCGCCACAAAGGCGCTGCGCGGCGAGGAGATCTGGTGCCAACTCTTTTCCGAACCCGCCGCCGGCTCCGATCTTGCAGGCTTGCGCACGCGCGCCGAGCCGGACGGCAACGCCTGGATCGTCAATGGCCAAAAAATTTGGACGTCGGGCGCCCACTATTGCGACTGGGGCGTGCTGGTCACGCGCACTGACTTTTCGGCCAAGAAGCACGCCGGCATGACCTATTTTTTCATCGATATGAGGTCGCCGGGCATCGAGATCTCCCCGATCAAGCAGATGTCGGGTGCAGCGCACTTCAATGCGGTGTTCTTCAAGGACGTGCGCGTGCCCGACAGCCAACGCCTGGGCGCCGTCGGTGAGGGCTGGAAGGTGGCGCTGACGACCTTGATGAACGAACGCTATACCATCGGCGGCCGCGTCGGCGTCGGCGTCGAGGACATTTTCGAACTCGCCCGCAAACTTGACCTCGGCGACGGTTCGGCCCTGAAGAACGAGGCCGTCCGCGACAAGCTCGCAGACTGGTACGTTGCAAGCCAGGGCCTGAAATACGTCAATTTCCGCACCATGACGGCCCTATCGCGCGGCGACACGCCGGGCCCGGAGGCCTCGCTTGGTAAGCTGGTCAACGCCTCAATGCTGCAAAACATTGCCGCCTTCGCCATGGATCTCATGGAACAGGGCGGCGTGTTGTGCGACCCGAACCTGGCGCCCGTGGCTGCCGCCTTTCAGCAAACCCTGTTGACTTCGCCGGCGTCGCGCATCGCCGGCGGCTCGGACGAGATTATGCGCAATATTATCGCCGAGCGCGTGCTCGGCTTGCCGCCCGAGATCCGCCTCGACAAGACGCTACCGTTCAATCAGCTGCCAATCGGCAAGAGGTGACGCGAGGCAGCTGCAGGCATCTGGCCTGCATCGGCCAAGGGGGTGAACATGGGCGACGCGCATCGGGCGACACGACGGCGCTTCGTTGGCGGCCTGGCGGCGATGGCGGTTGGCGTAAGCGAGGACCTGCCCGCGGGCGCGCAGGGCGAGCGAACCCCAGGCTTCCCGGCGAAGCCGATCAGGATCATCGTTGGCTTCGCCCCCGGCGGCGGTAACGACATCCTGGCCCGGCTCATTGCGCAAAAGCTCACCGAGCGCCTGGGTCAAGCGGCGCTGGTCGAGAACAAGCCCGGCGCCGGCGCCATGATCGCCACCGAATTCGTGGCCAAGGCCGCGGCCGACGGCTACACCCTGCTGGTTGGGGCGACCGGTGCGATGACCATCAACCCTGCCGTCTATACTAAGCTTGGCTACGACACCTTGCGCGATTTTGTACCAATCGCCTTGATCGCCTCCTTCCCGCTGCTGCTTTGCGTCAAAGCCGACGCGCCGGCGAGAACGGTGCCGGAGCTGGTGGCCTACAGCAAGGCCAATCCAGCCCAGGCCAACTATGCGAGCTCTTCTGCGGCCTTCCAGCTTGCCACCGAGCTGTTCAAACTGAAGACGGGCACCGCCATCGAGCACATCGCCTACAAGAGCAGCGGTGAGATGGTGACCGCCGTGGTCGGCGGCGAGGTCTTGCTGGCGCTCGCCGACGCGCCGGCGGTGGCGGGCCACATCAAGGCTGGTCGCATCCGCGCCCTTGCCACCACCGCCAGCGAGCGCATGCAAGACTACCCCGAGGTGCCGACCATGGCGGAAGCTGGCGTGCCGGACCTTGAACTGCGTTTGTGGTCCGGACTGTTCGCGCCCGCAGCCACGCCCGAAGCCATCGTCGAAAAATTGGCCAAGGAGGTGACCCAGATCATTGGCTTGCCAGAGGTGCGCGAGCGTCTGATCGGGCTCGGCGTCGACCCGGGGGGCGGCCCGCGCGCCGCGCTTGCCGCGCAGATTGCCGCCGAAATTCCGCGCTGGACCCAAGTTGCCAAGGCCGCCAACATAAAGCTCGATTGATCTGGCAAGGAGCCGCGCATGAGCCTTGGGCAAGCCGCTGGCCAGCCGCAGGTGAGCGCCGCCGATGTCATCCTGGCGTCGCTGCGGCGGCATGGGATTGCGTTTCTTTTCGCCAATCCCGGCACCGATTTTCCCCCAATCGTCGAAGGTTTAGCGCGCGCCAAGCTGAGCGGTGCCGAGGTGCCGCGGCCGATCTTGGTGCCGCACGAAAACCTGGCCGTGGCCATGGCCCATGGCGCCTATCTGATGACGGGCGCGCCGCAAGCGGTGATGGTGCATGTCAACGTCGGCACCGCCAACAGCATCAATCTGCTCGCCAATGCCGCGCGCGACCGCGTGCCTCTGCTGCTGATGGCCGGACGCACGCCGATCCAGGAGCAAGGCGCCTTCGGGGCGCGTAGCCGGCCCATCCACTGGGCACAGGAGATGTTCGACCAGGCGGGCATGGTACGCGAATTCGTCAAGTGGGACTACGAGCTGCGCAACCCCGCCCAAGCCAACGCGGTGGTAGCGCGCGCCCTGGAAGTGGCCATGGCCTCACCGCGCGGTCCGGTCTACCTGACGCTGCCGCGTGAGCCGCTGTCGGCGGCAAGCGCCAGCGATGGCCTCGAGGCACCGCGGCAGCCGCCGTCGAGCGCGCATCCCGACCCTGCCCTCATCGACCGTCTTGCCGACTGGCTGGCCGCCGCCGAGCGTCCCCTGCTGATCGCGTCCAGCCTTGGGCGAAGTGGCGAGGACGCGGGGCAGCTCGCCCGGCTCGCCGAGCGTTTCGGCCTGCCCGTGGTCGTGCACTCACCGCGCTTTTTGTGTCTGCCGACCGATCACCCCTTGCACCACGGCTTTGATCCCCATCCGCTGCTCCCCGATAGTGATCTCATTGTCGTCATCGAGGCCGATGTGCCGTGGCTGCCCGGCACGCGGGCCCCGGCGCCGACGGCGCGCCTGGTCCACATCGGGGAGGATCCGGCCTATGTGCGCTACCCGATGCGCTCCTATCCGAGCCACCTCTCGATCGCGGCAGGTGCCGGCGCCGTGCTCAGGGCGCTCGGCGATGCGCTCGATGAGCGCGCCGCCACCGACGGGGGGCGGTTGGCGCAGCGGCGGGGCTGGGCGGTGGCGCGGGCAGCAAGGCTGCGCAGCGAGGCGCAGGCAAAGCTTGCGGCCGATGCGCCACACATCTCACCCACCTATTTGAGCCGGTGCATCGGCGAAATGGCCGGCCCGGATGGGCTCATTTTCAACGAATACCAGTTGCGGCTCGAGCATTGCGCGCGCACGCAGCCCGCCAGCTATTTTGCGCTGAGCCCCGCCGGCGGGCTGGGCTGGAGCGTCGGCGCGGCCCTGGGTGCCAAGCTCGCCGCACCTGAGCGGTTTGTAACGGCCGTGATCGGCGACGGCGGCATGATTTTCGCCAACCCGACCGCCTGCCATTGGGTGGCCGAGACGCAGCAGCTGCCGATCGCCGTGGTGATCTTCAACAACGCGCGTTATGGCGCGGTGCGCAATGCCACGCTCGCGATGTTCGCCTCCGGCGCGGCGGGGCGCGAAAATGGCACCGGCCTGGCCGACCTATCGCCGAGCCCGGCGTTCGAACGCTATGCCGAGGCGCACGGTGCCTTTGCGGCACGCGTGGAGCACCCAGCGGAGCTAGCCGGCACGTTGTTGGCCGCACGCACAGCCGTGCTCAAGGAGCGGCGGCACGCCCTGGTGAACGTTATCACGCCCTATTGACCGGACCTGCAATCGGCCGGGCCGCGGCTATGCTTTGGCCGTGGCGCGCTCGCGGACGGTGGCCAAGTGCTCGCGCCCCCAATAGAGGTCGCCGTCAGCAAACAGGAAGCTTGGCACGCCGAATACCCCTGCGGCCTCTGCTTGGCTGTGAATCTCGGCGAGCGCGCGACGGCCCTCGCCACCCAGGAAGTCGGCTAACGCGCCCGTTGCCGCACCGCACTGCTGCAGGACTGATGCCAACGCCGCGACATTCTCCAGGTCCAATTCGCGCCGCCAAAACAGCTCGAACACGCGATCATGGTAGGCGCGAAAGACGCCGTGCTGTGTGGCATAGAGCATGCCGATGTTGGCGAGGGAGGAATCGAAGATCTTCTTGGGACCTCGAATTGTCAGGCCGCGCCGGTTGGCCTCGCGACGACAGTCCATGTAGCTGTACTTGACTCGACGCCACTGGTGCGCGTTGCGGCTCTCCTCCACGACCTTGCCACCGGCGTCGACGCTGGCGCTGCCGAGATAGGCCGGAATATCGAGGGTATAGGGTAGCCACTCGATTCGCGCCCCCGTGTCGCGCTCGAGCTGGTAGATGAGATCCTTGGCCAAGTAGGCGTAAGGGCTTTTGTAGTCGGAGTAGACCTTGATCGCGCATTGGGTCATGACCGATCCTTGCAAGCGCTAACTGCCCGCGCGGATTATCTTGGCACGGGCGTCGCCGGCAGCGAAGCTGCAAACAGCCCCAGCAGCCGATCGGCTCCCTTCGCACGCTCCTACTCTGCAAATGCCTGGTTGCGCGTTGCGCGCACGCTGGGCAGTAGCAGGGTGCTCAGCGCCAACAGCGCGGCCATCAGCATGGCGGCGCTGAGCGGACGCGCCAGGAATATCATGGGATCGCCGCGCGACAGCGTGAGCGCGCGGCGCAGATATTCCTCCAGCATCGGTCCTAGAATGAAGCCCAACAGCAGCGGCGCCGGCTCGCAGCCAAGCTTGAGGAAGGCGTAACCAAGAACGCCAAACAGGGCCATCACGTACACGTCCATGGCGGCATTGGCGAGGCTCAGGACCCCGACCGCCGAAAATACCAAAATCACCGGAAACAGCAGGTGATAGGGAACGGCAAGCAGGCGCACCCACAAACCGATCAGCGGTAGGTTCAGTAGTAACAGGAACAGGTTGCCAACCCACATCGATACGACCACGCCCCAAAACAGGGAGGCCTGTTCCACCATCACGTTGGGTCCGGGCCGGATGCCGTGAATGATGAGGGCGCCGATCATGAGTGCCATCACCGGATTGGAGGGAATGCCGAGCGTCAGCATGGGGATGAAGGAGGTTTGCGCTCCCGCATTGTTGGCTGCTTCGGGAGCGGCCACGCCCTCGATCGCCCCTGTGCCGAACTCGGCGGCATTAACGGACACGCGCTTTTCCAGGGCGTAGGCGGCGAAGGCGGCGAGCAGGGCGCCACCGCCCGGCAGAATGCCAAGCAGGGAGCCCAGCGCTGTGCCGCGCAAGATGGGGGCAACCATGCGACGGCAATCGCTGCGGCTGGGCCAAAGCCCGCCGACCTCCTCGACGAGCGCATCGCGTCGGCTCTTGTCTTCTAGATTGCGCGCGATTTCAGCGATGCCAAACACCCCCATGGCGACAACGACGAAATTGATGCCGTCACTCAAGGCGGGAAGGCCAAAGGTGAAGCGCTGGGTGCCCGAGGTAAGGTCGGTACCAACCAGGCCCAGCAGCAGGCCAAGGACCACCATGCCGAACGCCTTGAGCAGGGAACCTTGCGCCAGCACGACGGAGGCCACGAGCCCCAGCACCATCAGCGAGAAGTACTCCGGGGCTTGGAAGCGCAGAGCCAGATTGGCCAGCGGCGGGGCGAGGAAGGCGATGATGAAGGTCGCGACCGTGCCGGCGAAAAACGAACCGATCGCAGCAGTGGCAAGGGCTGCGCCGGCGCGGCCCTGCTGCGCCATGGCGTGCCCGTCGAGGGTCGTGACCACCGAGGAGGATTCGCCCGGTAGGTTGATCAGGATGGCCGTGGTGGAGCCGCCGTATTGCGCGCCGTAGTAGATGCCGGCCAGCATGATCAAGGCCGACTCGGCCGGCAGCGTTAGGGTCGCCGGCAGCAGCATGGCGATGGTTGCGACCGGCCCGAGCCCCGGGAGAACGCCGACCAGCGTCCCCAGCAACACGCCAAGGAGGCAATAGCACAGGTTCATGGCGGAGAGCGCGGTGGCGGCACCGGTAGCGAGATTGGCAAGGATGTCGGCCACCGTGGATCAGCCCCAAAAGCGCAGGATCGGCAAGGGCAGGCCCAGCCCAAATCCGAACAGGAGGGCTGAGAAGACGGCCAGCGCCAAGGCGAGTGCCAGCGCCTGCGGCAGGCGAAAGGTGTGGCTTGCCGCGCTCGAGAGCAGCACCAGGACCACCACGGCGACGGCAAGCCCGCCATGTTCGACGGCAAAGGCAAACGCCACCACGGCCAAACTGAGCAACATAATCGCCTTCAGCGCGATGCTGCCGACGGGTTGCGCCCGGCTGAGCAAGGCGCGCAGCGCCGTGGCAACGCCGATGGCGATCAACAGCAGCGACAGCAGCTGGGGAAAATAACCGGGTCCCATGCGCCGCGCGCTGCCCATCGGGTAGCGCTGTGCCAACAGCAGGAATGCCAGCCCGAAGGCCAGAAAGAGCATTCCAGCCAGCAAGTCTTTGACGTTGGGCCGGTGCATGGCATGGCTCGAAACTGCCGACGCCACCAGCTTAACCAATCGGAGAGCTATTGTCCGTTGCGTGCGGGAGACGCCAGATGCCGCCAAACCGGAAAACCCAAAGCGGCCTGACGTCTTAATTCCGCGAGCCTCAGGCAAAGGGCGCCATGGCCGCATAGGCGAGGCCGGAAATTAAGGCGGCGGCCGGAAGCGTGAGCAGCCACGCCGTGACCACGTCGCTGGCGACGTTCCAGCGGACCGCCGACACCCGCCGTGCGGCGCCAACACCGACTATGCCCCCGGTGATGGTGTGTGTGGTGGACACGGGAATGCCGAGCCAATTGGCGGCAAACAGAGTGAGGGCGCCGCCAGTTTCCGCGCAAAATCCCTGCATCGGCGTGAGGCGGGTAATCTTCGAGCCCATGGTCTTGACAATTCGCCAGCCGCCGAACAGCGTGCCCAGCGCCATTGCCGCCTGACAACTGAGGACCACCCACAAGGGCACATAGAAGGTCTCACCCAGATGCCCCTGAGCGAACAGCAATCCGGCAATGATGCCCATGGTTTTTTGGGCATCGTTGCCGCCATGTCCAAGTGAATAGAGCGCAGCTGAGACGAACTGAAGGCGCCGGAACGTCCGGTCGACCGCAAAAGGCGTGTTGCCGCGGAAGGTCCATGAAACGCCCAACACCAACGCCAGGGCGAGGGCGAAACCCACTGCGGGTGATAGGACGATCGCAACGACCGTCTTGAGCACTCCCCCCCAGACGATGGCGCTGAGCCCAGCGCTCGCCAACCCCGCCCCGATTAACCCGCCGATCAGGGCATGCGAGCTGCTCGATGGTATTCCTGCCCACCAGGTGACCAAGTTCCAGACGATAGCGGCCGTCAGGGCGGCAAGGATGACCCGCGGCGTCACGACGGCTGGATCGACAATGCCGGTACCCAGTGTTTGCGCCACGTGCAGACCGAAGAACAAGAAGGCGAAGAAGTTGAAGAACGAGGCCCAGACGACGGCGGCACGTGGAGGCAGAACCCTGGTGGAGACGATGGTGGCGATCGAGTTGGCCGCATCATGCAGGCCGTTGAGGAAATCGAAGAGAAGGGCGACGGCGATCAGGCCGAACAGTAAACCCAAGCCGGCGGCATCCATGCAAATACCCGCCAACCTATACGTGCTCGATGACAATGCCTTGTATTTGATTGGCAATGTCGTCAAAGCGGTCGACACTCTTCTCCAGATGGTCGTAGATCTCGTTGCTGCGCACGAATTCCATGGTATCGCCGCCCTTCACTCGCAAGTAGAGCTGCTTGAGCCCCTGATCGTAGAGGTCATCGGCCTGTCCCTCGATGCGACCGATTTGCTGGCAGATCTCGGTCAACTGCCCGGCGTGCCGTCCGACGTTGGCAAGCAGCGGCATCGACCTGCGCACGAGCTCGGAGCAGTCACCGATACTGTCGGCGATGCTGCGCATCTGCGGTGCAAAGGCGTTCATTTCGAACAGCACGATGGCCTTCGCCGTCTTTTGCATCTGATCAATCGCATCGTCCATGGCGGTGATCAGATCCTTGATGTCGCCTCGATCGAACGGCGTAATAAAGGTGCTGCGCACCCCGATCAGCACCTCGCGGGTGATGGCATCGGCCTCCTCCTCGTGGCGCATGACAGCAGCACAGTGGCCCAGCATCGCTTCCCCGCCATCGAACATGGCTCGCAAGGCGTGCGCCGCGGCAGCGATCACCGCCGCGTGGCGCTCAAACAAGGGGAAGAACTTTTCCTCCCGAGGCAGCAACCGCTGGAACCAGTCAAGCATCGCTATGACCCGCTTGCAGAGCTCAAAATGCTAGCCGCGTCCGGCGGCCGAGCCTACTTCTTTGTCAGGCGGCGCAAAATCCAGCTGTGCCGCCAACCCGCGCGGACAACCGAGCGCTCGGCGCCTCGGCGCTGGCGCCATAGCAGGCGTGCGCCGCCCCGGGGCCCAAGCCGCCGCGCCCAAAATGACAACCCGCCACCTTTGCCCAAGCTTTGCTGCGAGACCGGCGCTGGGCGGCCAGGCGGGCGCGCCAAAGCCAGCTATCGCGCTCAGGCTTGCGCTCGTGCAAAATGTCACCGCGCCACCGGCATTGCACGTGAGCCGCGCACGTGCGGCACCGTTGGCCCCAACCGCTGGCCCCAAGGCAACAGGAAAAGCGCCAATGAGCCCAAGCCAACAGCGCAACAGCGATCTCAATAGTGCGCTTGCCGAGGCCCGGGAGCGCTATCGTTCGCTCCGCCCGGAGAGCGAACGCATCCATCGGGCGGCGCGGGCGGTTCTGCCGGGGGGCAACACGCGTTCGGTCCTGTTCTATACGCCTTTTCCCACGGCCATGGCGCGCGGGCAGGGGTGTTTTCTGGAGGACGTGGACGGCCACCGCTACATCGATTTCTGCGGCGAATACACGGCCGGTCTGTTCGGCCATTCCGAACCGCGCATTCTGGCGGCTTTGCATGCTGCGATAGACCGCGGCCTCAACTTGGCCGCGGTCGGAGAACGCGAATCGCAGCTGGCGGCGTTGCTGTGCGCGCGCTTTCCCTCGCTCGAGCGCGTGCGCTTCACCAACAGCGGTACCGAGGCGAACATGATGGCGCTTGGGGCCGCCCGCGCCTTCACCCGTCGCCCGGGTATTCTTGCCTTTAGGGGCGGATACCACGGAGGACTACTAACGCTGGTCGGCGGCGGTAGCCCGATCAATTCGCCCATTCCGGTGACCTTGGCCGACTACAACGATAGCCAACAAACGCTCGAAACTTTACGCGCACACGCCGGCGAGATCGCCGCCGTCATTCTCGAGCCGATGATGGGTTCGGGCGGCTGTATACCCGCGCGGCCCGAGTTTCTTGCCACGCTGCGGCAGGCCAGCCGCGACCTGGGCGTCCTTTTGCTGTTCGACGAGGTGATGACCAGTAGGCATTCTGCGGGCGGCCTGCAAAAGCTCCGCGGCGTGACCCCGGACCTCACCACGCTTGGCAAGTATATGGCCGGGGGCATGAGCTTCGGCGCCTTCGGTGGTCGGGCCGACGTCATGGACCTTTTTGACGCCCATCGGCCCGGCGCCCTGATTCATTCGGGAACCTTCAACAACAACGTCATGACGATGGCGGGCGGCATGGTTGCTATGGGCGAGATCTTCGATGCCGCCGCCGCCGAGGCCCTGTTGGCGCGCGGGGAGGATGTGCGCGCGCGACTGAACGGCATTTGCCGTGCGCGCGGCGTCAATCTGCAGTTCACTGGATTGGGCAGCATGATGCAGCCGCATTTCCGCAGCGGAACGATCGAGCGTCCCTACAGTGCCAGTGCCAAGGAGGAGGCGTTGCGCGAGCTTTACTTTTTCGATCTGCTGGCCGCCGGGATCTATATCGCGCGACGCGGGATGATTGCAATGAGCCTGCCGGTGGGGCAGCCCGAGTGCGAAAGCTTGTTTGCCGGCGTCGAGGAGTTCTGCACCGTGCGCGCCCCGTTCCTGTCGGAGCCGTGACGCGAACGCAAGCGCCCGACACCCCAGACATGTTGACCAAAATCGGCAGGGCAATGCATGCTCTGCCCGCGCTTTGCGAATTGCTAAGAACCGCGCTAGGAAGCCCCGCCATGACCCCTGCCGTCGATCCGATCACAATTTCTGTGGTCCAGCACCGGCTTCGCGCCATTGTCGAGGAGATGGGCGAAGCCATGTTGCGCACCTCCTATTCGCAGATCCTGAATTCAAGCCGAGATTTTTCAACGGCGCTTTGCGACCCCGAGGGACGCTTGATCGCCCAGGCCGAGCACGTGCCCATCCACGTCGGCGCCCTGCCCTTCGCCGCCCGCGCCGTGCACGACTTCTTCAAGGGCAAAATTAAAACGGGGGATGTGTATCTTTTGAACGATCCCTATTGGGGTGGCAACCATTTGCCCGATCTTACGGTGTTTGTACCGGTGTTTGACGAGGGCCGCCTGGTGTTCTGGTCGATCAATCGCTCGCACCAGAGCGATATCGGCGGTGCCACGCACGGCGCCTATAACGCCGGCGCTACCGAGATCTATCAGGAGGGCCTGCGCATTCCGCCGCTAATGCTCTACGAGGAGGGCCGCCGGCGCGATGACGTCTACGAAATGATCGTCCTCAACGTGCGTCATCCCCGCGATTTCCGTGGCGATCTGGCGGCCATGATCGGCTCGGCGCACATCGGCGAGCGGCGACTGGGACAGCTGTTCGGCGAGTTCGGCTCGGCGCTCACGCATGCTGCCGTCGCCGCCGTGCTCGATGCGGCAGAGCGGCAAGTGCGCAGCATCATCGGCGGTTGGAAGGATGGCAGCTACGCAGGCGAGGCATTCCTTGACGATGATGGTCATGGCGCCCACGACATCCCGATTCGCGCCCGCGTCCTGAAGCACGGCAGCAACCTAACGATCGACCTCAGCGACAGCCATCCGCAGGTGACGGGTTTTATCAACTCCTCCTATGCCAACACCTACTCGGCCGCGGTGGTGGCGCTCGCCTACCTGATCGATCCAGACATCCCCAAGAACGATGGCGCCTTTCGACCCCTGACTTTGCAGGTCAAGGAAGGCAGCATCGTTTGCCCACGGCCCGGCGCGCCGGTGACGTTGTGCACCAATCACTGTGGCCAGGAGATCATCGAGGCGATCATACGCGCCCTGGCGCCGGCCTGTCCCGATCGCGCCATGGCGGGCTGGGGCCGGCGCTTTCGGCTGGCGCTGCAGGGCGTCGACCCGCGCACCGGCAAGCCGTTCATCTGGCACTTGTTTCAAGCCCGACCGGGCGGCGGCGGCTCCTCAGTGGGCGACGGTTGGCCAGGGGCCGGCGAATGGCAGGCTGCCGGCGGCATCAAGTTCGGCAGCCTCGAGGTGCAGGAGGTACGTTTTCCCTTGCATTTTCGCCGCCACGAGTTTCGCCCTGACAGTGGAGGCGACGGGCGCCATCGCGGCGGCCCGGGCGGTGAGCTCGAACTCGTCGTCGAGACGCGCGAACCGGCGCTCGGCAATACCGCCGGCGACGGCGTCAAATATGGCGCCTGCGGTCTTGCCGGCGGCGAGGATGGCAAGCCGCATCGGTACTGGCTGCAGTCGGCCGGCCGCCCCGATCGTCCGCTCAAGACCAAAGAGACGGGCATCGTGTTGCGACCCGGCGACGTCCTCAATGCGCACTCGGGCGGTGGCGGTGGCTGGGGTGACGGCAAGCTGCGCTCGGCGCCGGAGCGCGAGCGTGACAAACGCCAAGGATTTGTCTCGGACCGGGTCGAGTGAGCAATGTTTCGAATCGGCATCGACGTCGGGGGGACCTTCACGGATCTCGTGTCGGTTGATGCGCGGGGCCAGGTTAGGCTGGCCAAAGTCGCAACGACGCCGACCGACCAGTCCTTGGGTGTGATGGCGGGGCTCGATCGCCTGGCGGCGACGCTCGGCATCGATACCGGCAGCTTGCTCGAGCGCACCGAGCGCATCGTGCATGGCACAACGGTTGCCACCAATGCCCTGCTCGAGCAGAAGGGCGCCAAGGTCGGGCTGCTGACCACGGAAGGTCATCGCGACATCATTGAGATGCGTGAAGGGCTCAAGGACGATCGCTACAATCTGCGCCAGCCGCCGCCGACGCAACTTGTGCCGCGCGAACGTCGACTGGGCGTGCGCGAGCGCCTGCGGCCGGATGGCCGCGTCGAGACCGCGCTCGACCGCGGCTCTCTGGCGGCGGCGATCGCAACCCTCGCGCGCCAAAACGTCGAGGCCATTGCCGTGTGCTACCTGCACAGCTGGCGCGATGCTAGCCACGAGCGCGCCACCGCCGAGGCCATACGTGCGGCGATGCCCAAAGTCTATGTCGCCCTGTCCTCGGACATACTACCCCAGATCAAGGAGTACGAGCGCGTCTCGACCACCGTCGTCAACGCCTATGTCGGCCCGGCGCTGGAACGCTATCTCCTCCGTCTGGAGGCGCGTTTGCATGCGGCAAAATTCAACGCGCCGGTCCTGATCATGCAATCGCACGGCGGCGTCGCCAGCATCGCGGAAGCGGTGCGATTGGCGGCCGGCAGCGTACTCTCCGGTCCGGCCGGCGGCGTTGCCGGCAGCCAGTACGCCGCCCAACTCAACCGGCACGGCGACCTCATCCCCTTCGATATGGGTGGAACCTCCACCGATATCTCCCTGGTGGTCGGCGGCGAAGCAGCCATCAGCTCGGACCGGCGCGTCGCCGGACAACGCGTCGCCCTGCAGAGCTTGGATATCGCCAGCATTGGCGCGGGCGGCGGCTCGATTGCGCGCGTCGATGACAGCGGCGTCCTCCATGTCGGACCACAAAGTGCGGGTGCCCAACCGGGCCCGGCCTGTTACGGTAACGGAGGCAACGAGGCGACGGTCACCGACGCCAGTCTCCTCCTCGGCTTCCTCGATCCCGACAATTTTCTCGGCGGCCAATCGCGGCTCGATCGCGGCGCCGCCGAAATCGCCATCGATGGTATCGCCGCTCGGCTGGGGATCGACCGCATGAGCGCGGCGGAGGGGATCCACCGGGTCATCAACACGCATATGGCGGAGGGCATTCGGCTGGTTTCGGTGCGCCGCGGGGGCGATCCTAGGCGTTTTGCCATTCTGGCCTTCGGCGGCGCCGCCGCCTTGCACGTAACCGACGTCGCGCGCCAACTCGATCTGAAGCGGGTGATCGTGCCCCGCTTGTGCGCCGTGCTATCGGCATGGGGAATGCTCGCCAGCAACTTGCGCTGCGAAATGGCGCGCACCCATATCGGCGACACCAGTGGCCTCGATGCCGCCGCGGTGCGCTCGGTCTTCCGCCAGATGGAGGGGGAGGGACGCCAGCGACTTGCGGCGGCAGCGTTCGTGGGTCCGACCCGTCTGCGGCCTTCCGCCGACATGCGCTACGGCGAACAAGTGTTCGAGATCAACGTGCCACTAGATCACGTCGATTTCGGACAAGACGACCTTTTGCGGCAAATGGCGGATGCGTTTCATCGCCGGCACGAGCAACTTTATACCTACAGCCTCAGGGATCAGGAGGTCGTGCTCGTCAACGCACGCGTGGCCGCGATCGGCGAATTGCCGGCGCTGCCGCGCGAACCCGCGCTTGCGCCCTCCCCGGCGGCGCCCAGCCTCGGTGAACGCGCGGTTTATCTCGGGCAATGGCGCCAGGTGCCGATCTATCGCTTCGATGCCTTGGCGCCCGGCCAGCGC
>Ga0070695_100000666_pt1 | contig 18324 bp, 13 predicted proteins | sample KBSK1252metaG_FD_65471 | JGI IMG/M metagenome (GOLD analysis project Ga0070695, IMG submission 65471) | Corn, switchgrass and miscanthus rhizosphere microbial communities from Kellogg Biological Station, Michigan, USA - KBS K1-25-2 metaG | ecosystem: Host-associated > Plants > Roots >...
TTGGGGTCGGAGATGGGGAGCCAGGAGACGTTCAAGCGGGATCCGCTCTCCGGATCCACCACCGAGACCCCGGTGGGGACCGCCGGAGGGTTGGGATTGAGCGGGCGTGCGTCCACGCAGTCGGGGCCGTCCACCGGGCAGTCGCTGTTGAAGTTCGACCACCGGCTCTCGAACCCCGCCGCGTCCCGGGCCACCACCGTGTAGTAGTAGGTCTGCCCGTTGCTCACCGTGGTGTCGGCGAACGAGGGGGCCGCCAGGGGGGCGCCGTTCACCTTCGCGTAGGACCCCATCACCAGGTCCTGCGTGCGCCAGACGTCGTAGGTGGCGCCCGCGCTGGCGCTGGGCGTCCAGGAGAGGTCCACGCGCCGGCTGGACACGGTCGCCGCGGGGATTCCGGCCGGCTGCACGGTGGGGAGGGCGAGCTGCAGGGCGGGGTCCCCCAGAAGCACGTACCCCTCGCAGGGCTCGACCGAGCCCTGGCCGCAGAGCGTGACCAGGGAGTCCGTCACCGCGGTGGCGATCCCCCGCTCCTTGCGGGGCCCGTACAGGTCGTCGAACACGTCGAAGGCCACGAGGTCGCCGAAGTAGCTGAAGGAGAGGCCGCTGGGAGAGAACACGGCGATGGCGCCCCCGCCCACGCGCTTCAGGAACGCTTCGCCGATCGTGCTGGTGGCCGTGGAGTGAAACCCGCTCGTCAGGCAGTTGTGGGCCAGCAGCCAGGGGAGCCGCCCTCCGTTGGTGAGCGAGGCCACGTCGCTCTTGTCGAAGATGATGTCGTCCGACCAGAGGTCGAAGTTGCCGTGGCCGATGAACTGGAACACGGCGGCCCCGTCCACGCCCGCGTCGAGCGTCCCGTTGATCGCCTTCTTGATGTCGTTCTTGATCAGGGCGGAGTTCGTGCCCCCGTAGTCCGTGAAATAGCGCAGCTGCCGCGCCGTGTGGGGCGGGATCTTCATCTTCGCCTGCGACTGGGCGTTCGTGGCCTCGAACTCCATCGCCTCGTTGACGTTGGTGATCGGCTTGCCGCGATCGGACACGAACAGGGCGTGGGCGCGCCAGCTCCCCGCGGGAGCCGCCTGCTCGTAGTCCAGCACCTTCTGCAGCATGGCGTTGGCCTCGGTCAGGGTGCGTGCCGGCAGGCGCCCCACGGCGAGGTCGGGGAGGGCATCCCCTCCCGCCACCGCCGCCAGCAGGTTGTCCGAGGCGTAGTAGCCGAGCGCCGGATCGTCCTTGAAGAGGATCTGCGTGGGAACGTAGTTGCCGTTCACGGTGCCGGCCTTGAAGTCGTACGAGCCGTCCCCGAGCAGCAGCACGTAGGCGGGCTTGGGGGCCGCCCACCCTTCGCCCGGTGCCGTGGAAAGCACCCAGCGCAGGAAGCTCTTGATCGCCGCCGGGCCCGCGATGCCCTGGTTGAACTCGTCCTCGATGTCGTCCAGGCGCGCCACCTTGGAGGAGAGCCCGCGCGATGCGCGCAGCGCCAGCAGCTGGCTGAGGGGGCTCCCCGCGCTCAGGTCGAGGAGCGTCGGGTGCGCGATCACCACCAGGTCCGCCTGGAGCGCGTTGTTGCGCAGGTCGGAGACGGTGTCGGCCACGAAGTCCGCGGTGGGCGGCACGGCGGCGGCCCCGTTGCCCGCCACCACGAAGGTCCTGGGGGCGCCGTCGGGCAGGCCGGCATCCTTGTCCATCCGGAAGCGCGCGCTGAAGGGGCCCGCCCCCGTCACGGAGACGCCGGTCAGCCGCACGGGCTGGGCGATGGTGTCGTCGGGTGCCGTGACCTCGTAGACGGCCAGCGAGGATCCGGAGCTGAGCAGGTTCCCGACCACGAACTCCGCGTCCTGGTTGGGCCAGGTGAAGACCAGGCCGTCGCTCGCCGCCGTGAAGGCGCGGCGGTAGCCGACCTCGATCCAGTTCAGCAGGACGCTGTGCGTGCCCGTGGAGATGGGCCGCGCCTCCGTGCGCACCCTCACGGGATCGGTCACGAGCCCCCCGCCCCATCCGAAGCTCTGCTCGTAGATGATGCGGCCGTCGAACGTGCCGTCGTCGTCCTGCTGGGCGAGCGTCGTGTTGCCGCTGTTGAGCAGCGTGACGCGGGTGCGATGATCGGGGACGAGGGTCCCATTTTCGGAGGTCGCCTTGAGCTGGACCGTGACCACGAGCGGTCCGCTGGCGTTCGCGAGGCCGGGGAGCGCCACGTCGTCCGTGCGCAGGGTGGTCCCCGTCCCCGTCTGCAGGACCGGGTTCCAACTCCAGGGATCGGCCGCCCCCAGAGGCCGCCAGGCGTCGTCCACCTCGCGGTGGGCCAGGGCCTGGAAGTCCGTGGGCGGGGTGCGGGTGAAGGTCGGTGCCGCGGCCCGCGTCCCCATGCGCGCGTGGGTGCCCGGCTCGGCGGTGAGCAGGTACACGTTCTCGTCGGTGACGTCGTTGTAGGCCCAGATGTCCACGTCGCCGGGGACGTCGGTGTCGAGGACGGTCTTCGGCTCCTGGTCGAGGGCCTGTCCCCAGAACTGGACCCACTCCCCCGCCTCCAGCACCCCGTCCCCATCGTCGTTCACCTGCAGCGGGACCTCGACCCCGCGAGAGGTGAGGCGCCAGGTCGCCATTGGCTCGGCGGGGAAGCCCGTGCCGGTCAAGCGCGCGAAATCCAGACGCACGACGCCGTTCTGCCGCACGTGGATCTCGTAGCGGGGGCCGGTGAGCGCGGCCGCGGGCGCCACGAGCGACGAAGACGCCGGCGCCGGCTCGGAGGGAAGCCGGAAGAGGAGACCCTGCGCGTAGTTGACGAACGCGTTCCGGTAGACGCCCTCGTAGCGGGGGTCGGGTGCCGGCTCCGTCGCCGTCGCGACTCCCCCGTCGAACGCCACGGTGACCTGGAAGCGATCCCAGACCTCGATCCCGCCGCGGTCGGCGCGGTAGCGCGCGGGCGTGACGAGGACCTCGACGTAGCGCTGATCTCGGAGGACCCCGACCTTCCCCAGGCGCACGACCTCCTCGGGGGCGGCGTACAGCGCCTCGTCGGCGCGCAGCTCCGTCCGCCGGGAGATCCTGCGGCGCCCGCGAGCGTCCTCGGGATCGACCGTCGCCTCCACCCGGGCCACCGGGCGGGGGCGCTTTCCGGCAAGGAGGCGGACCCCGAGCGGCTCCACCTCCAGGCGAGGCACGGCCCCGTCCGGGACGGCGACCAGGAACGTGTGGGAGGGAAGGTTGGGGGCTCCGGGACGCCGCTCGGGCGTCCCGAAGCCCTCAATTTTGAGGTCCGACCATCCGTCCGGGTCCTGGGCGGCGGACACCGCAGGTGTCGTGACCCGGAAGGAGAACCGCGAGAGCTCGCGGACGTCCCCGACGGGCTCGACGACCGGCTTCGGGGGGGAACCCACGCCCTTCCCGAAGGCCGCGGCCGCCATCAGGACCCCCAAGAGGAATCTCTCGAGAGGTCTCATGCGCCTTTGTCGAGGAACCGTCGCTTGCCCTCGGCGGCTCCCGGAAAACGAAGAACTAGCTCTGGATCGGGCCAGCTCCGCACGCAGCGTCGTCCGACTTGGAGCACGCCACCGCACGGGCTTCCAACTTCTCCGTGTGCAAGATCGCCGGACGCTCGTAGCTCTTCTTCATGAATGCCTCCCCCTGACCGAGGTCTAAAATGCGCCGTGGTAACGGCTTACACGTCACGAACCGAGCCCAACCGCCCGGCACGCGTACTTATACGGTCGCCAACCAAGCCTTTCAAGCGCTTTTTTGGGTGATCGGCTGCCCGATCTGGAGCAAGGTGTAGGCGCGCTTGACGGATTTTGCATTGATCTCGGCCTGCGGGTAGATGGCCAGCGGGTCCCCTAGCTGGGTTTCGGCCACCCCCAGACAGAAAGTGAAATACGGCCCGTTCTCGTGTTGATCGAGGCGCTGACGCGCCTGAACGGCGAGGTTGCGCACCTCGTGCAACACCGGGGACGTGTGCCAGATCTGCCGCAGGCTGTCGATCTCGAGGATGTTCCCGACCTTCCGCCGGAAGGCCACGCAGGGAAGGATGTTCCCATAAGGATCCAAGGTGAAGCCCGAGCGCCCGGTCCCGCAATTGGCGGTGGCGCCCTCCGAGGCGCAGTGGTTCGTCTTGGGGGGAAGCTTCCCCCGGTGCAGCTCGGCGTACCACTCCCCCCAGTACCTCTCCAGGAAGGCATCGTCCGGCCGCAGGTGCATGTGGGAGAGGTCGCCGTCGTCCTTGGGGGTGATCACGGCGTCGAAGGTGATGAAGACCCCCAGCCCATCCCCGATGTCCCGGATCTGGAAGAGCTCGTCCTGGTTCATGCGGGTGATGGGGCACTTCAAGTTGACCTTGATCCCCGCCTCCACCAGGTTCTCCAGCGCCTTCACGGTCTTGGCGAAGGATCCCTTGATCTTCGTCAGCGCCTCGTGCGACTCCGGCCGGGCGCCGTGGATCGAGATCTCCACCTCCATGGGGTGGAGTGCCGCCACCCGGCTCACCACCGCCTTGTCGGCCATGAGGTAGCCGTTGGAGTAGAGCCGGAGGGCCATCCCCAGCCGGCGCGTCTCCTCCGCGATGGCCCAGAAATCCCGGTGGCACATGGCCTCGCCGCCGGTCAGCGTCAGGTAGAGGACTCCGAAGTCGGCGATCTTGCCGAGCGCCTCGAAGATCTGCGGCGTGGTCATCTCGCGCTGGCCGGTGGGCGCGTTGTAGCAGAAGGTGCAAAGGTGGTTGCAGCGGTAGGTGATCTCGAACTGGGCGGAGAGCGGGATGGCCTGGCTGAAGGCCGTCTCCACCATCCGGCGATAGGGTGTCACCTCGCTCAATGGCCCCCCTCCTGGAGCATGCCGTGGGCCTCCAGCTGCGCCAGGAAGGCGCGCACGTCCTCGCGGGCGTCCGCCTCCGCGACCTCGTACTCGGCGGCGATCACGTCCGCGATCTCCCCCACCGAGTGGGCGCCGTCCAGCAGGCCGAAGATCCGGATCCCCACCGGGTTCAGCACCTTGACCTCCGCCCGACCGGGGAGGACCACGAGCCCCCCTTCGTCGGCGATGGGGCGGAAGGCGCTGTCCGGGTGCCGGCGAGGCCGCGCCTCGAGGGACGGACCGGGAAGACTCACACCACCTCCACCGAAACAGGGCCGAACCCGTACTGTTTCGGTTCCGATTTGGCCCGAGAGTGTACGTCCATTGGCAGGGGCTGACAACGTACAGGCGTCATGGACACCCCTGGTGCGCCAGCGCCACCAGGCGCTCCAGGGCCGCCGCCTCCGCCGGGTCGGTCAGAACCAGGCCCTCGGCCCGCCGCAGCGCCTCGCAAGGCTGCCCGGCGCGCACGGCACACTCCACCCGTAGGGCCGCGGCCAGCCCCAGGCTGGGATCCAGCGCCGCCGCCCGTGCGGCGGCGGCGTCCGCCTCCCCCACCGCACCACGCTGCATCTCCGCGAGGGCCAGGCCGAGCCACCCACGTGCCCGGCCCGGGGTGGCGGCCACGGACCGGCGGAAGGCGTCCCCCGCGGCGGCGGGATCCTTGGCCTGCAGGAGGAGGAACCCCAGGTTGGCCCACAGCGCCCCGTCCTCCGGTGCGCGCTGGAGCGCGGCGCGGATGTGCGCGATGCGCCCCTCCAGCGGCCCGGCGGCGACGTTCGCCATCTCCCCCTCGATCGGGAGGTCGGGGGCGAGGGCGCGGGCACGCGCGTAGGCCTGGGCCGCCCCTTGCGGATCGCCGTCGGAGGTGCGGGCGCGCGCCAGGTTCAGCCAGCCCTTCACCGCCTGCGGCTGCGCGCGGGTGTACGCGGTCCACAGCGCCCGTTCGTCCCGCCACAGGCGGGCGCGCGGCACGATCACGGCCGCGTACGCGAGGCCGAGCAGGGCGAGCCCGATCCCCACCGCCGCGCGCCTGCGCATCGTCGCCAGGGAGACGGCGACGCACCCCGCCGCCAGTGCCGTAGGGAGATAGAGGAAGCGCTCGGAGAGCGCCGTCTCGATGGGACGGAGCTGGGCGACGGGGAGCAGCGTCAGCGGAACCGCCAGCAGCAGCGCGGCGGGAACCCGCGCCCCGGAGCGCCAGAGGAGGAAGGCAGCGGTGGGCACGGCCAGGGCCAGGGCCGCCGCCCCCCAGGCGAGAAGCCCGGACACCGGCTCGGGCTCGAGATGCAGCCCCGGCGGGGGGAAGACGGTCCACGCCAGGTAGCTGCCCAGGACCACCGGCGGCCTCCACCACGCCACGTGCACCCAGCTCGGCGCCGCCGTGGTGAGCGCCCCCAGCGCCGCCACCCGCAGAGGGAGATAGAGCGCCGCCGCCACGCCGTAGGGGACATAGGAGGCGAGCCAGCCGCGCCGCTCCCCGCGAGCGAGGTCGAGCAGCGCCGCCACCAGCGGCACGCTCACCGCCATCTCCTTCGACAGCAGGGCGAGGAGCCACGCCGCGCCCGCGGCCGCCCTCCAGGGCCAGGCGTGCGCGCGGCGCCGGCCCACGAGGTGGGCGGCCAGGGCAGCCAGGCCGAACAGCGTGGCCAGCGGGTCCACCCTCCCGGAGATGAACGCCACCGACTCGGCGTGCGCCGGGTGGAGCGCGAACAGCGCCGCTGCCACGGCGGCGGGGATCGCACCCCCGGGCACGAGGATCCGCCCCAGCGCGAACACGAGCCCGGTGCAGGCGGCGTGCAGCGCCAGGTTCGTGAGGTGGAAGGCCAGAGGCGCCCCCCCCGAGCGCCGCCAGTCGGCCTCGTTCGACAGCAGCGCCACCGGGCGGTAGTAGCCGAGGCCCATGCGGTCCACGTCGGAGGCGTAGTAGTCGCGCAGGAACGCCCGCCTGGCGTCGAACGGCCGCCGCAGCCCCTCGTTGTCGGCGATCAGGCGGTGGTCGTCGTAGACGAACTCTCCGGGAAGCCCGGGCAGATACGGGACCACCGCCACCACCGTCACCAGGAGCAGGAGCGTCGCCGTCCTCAACGCAGGTACCCCAGGGACTTCAGGCGCTCCAGCACCTGGGGATCGGAGGCGCTCCGCTCGGCGCCGGGCGTGAGAGGCCGCCGCCCGTAGGTGGCCACGGGATCCATGCGGTCTCCGGGCGGCAGGCACGTCGTGGGAGCGGGGGGCAGCTCCGCCGAGCCTGGAAACCCCGCCAGGGCCAGCGCCAGGGGCGCGACCGCGCGCGCGTCGAGCGCCTCCCCCGTGCAGCCCGGGGGGAGGCCCGGCCCCAGAGCCAGCACCACCCCCTGCGTCGCGCTCCTCTGCTGTCTCCCCGCATCGGCCACCACGAGCGTGTGCGCTCCGGCCTCGGGGGCGAGGAACGGGGCCAGGCGCCCGTCCAGCCAGCGCGCGTAGCCCTCGAGGGCCGCCTGCGCGTCGAGGACGTGCGCCGCGTCCACCCCCGCCCCGCCTTCCAGGAGCCGGTGGCGGAGGATGTCCAGGCCAGGGAGATAGACGCAGCCCACGGCGAGCCGGTCGTCCTCGAGGAGCCAGCCGAGCACGTCGAGGGACCACCCGTCGATGAGCAGGGACTCCGCGGCCAGGGCGCGGCTGCGGGGCGCCAGGGAGCCGAAGCGTGCCTCGGCCTGGGCCGCGAGCGCCTCCCGCTGCGCCGGGAACCGGGCACGCAGGCGCGGCAAGAGCGCCTCGGGATCCACCGCGCGCTCCTCCCCCGCCTGGCCGAGCAGCGCCGGGAGCGCGCGGTCGGAGACGACGTATCCACCCGCCGGCCCGGACTGCGCGGGCCACGTGCTCCAGAAACCCACGGAGGCCGCCGGACGCGCCAGCGCCACGACCTCCCACACCGTGCGCACGCCGCGCACGGCACCGGTGGTGGGCACGGTGCGCGCCGGCAGGAGGAAGCGGAGCGCGGCCGTGAGGGGGACGGGGCCGGCCTCCGGTCGCAGCGGCGTGGCGATGCCGGGAAGCCGCTCGGCTCCGGCGGTGCGCACCCCATGCACGGACGCGGCCGTGCCGGTGAGCAGCGTCGTCCACGCCTCGGGAGGCTCCGCCCCTCCGCTCCGCCGCAGCGGCCATCGCGCCCCGCGGTCCAGCGCGGCGGAGAGGGCGGGGAGCGCGCCCCGCGCCGCCAGGGCGCGCGCCAGGTCCCCGTCCAGCCCGTCGATGCCGAGCACCACCAGGCGCCCCGCGGGACCGGGATGCAGCGGCGAAGCGGGCCGCCCGGCCGAAGGGTCGGACACACCGGCGCGCGCCGCCAGCATGGCGAGCGCCGCCGCACCGAGCAGGAGCGCTCCCAGGGCGATGGGCCGGCGACGGCGGTCCGGCACCTCCCCGGTCCTTCCCACGATGCCGGCCAACGACACGAGGCCCGCGAGCCAGGCGGCGAAGAAGGTGGCGAGGGCCGCCGCGGACAGGAAGGCGAGATCGGCCCCCAGTCCGGCGCCGCCCCGCTGGGTCGTCCACAGCGCCACGAGGTAGAGGAGCGTGGGAAGCCCCACCAGCAGCGCGGCGCGCAGCGCGTCCGACGGCTTCGCCCCCCGGCGCCGCGCCAGGGCGCCCACCGCCGTGGCGGCGGCGAGGTCGAGGACGAACAGCCCCGCTCCCGCCAGCACGGAGAAGTAGAGCCAGAGCACGAGGGCGTCGCGCATCCCCAGCAGAGGCCGGTTGGCCGCCACCGCCGCCACCGCCAGCAGCGCCCCCAGCACCGGGGCGCCCAGGAGGGCCGCCTTGGCGCTGGAGCGCAGCGGCCGCCGGGGGTCCTGGAGCACGAAGCGCTCCAGACGCCCCTCCAGGTAGCCCCGCGCGCGCAGCTGGCGGCGCACCTCCTCGTAGTCGGATCCGCCCACGCTCAGCGATCCCGCTCGCGCACCATCTCGGCCAGAGCGGCCAGGCGCCCCGCCTTCCGTCCGAACGGCGCCAGGGCCGCCACCGAGGCCGCGATGAGGTCGTCCACCAGCTGGCGCGCCCCGTCGATCCCGCACAGGCTCACGAAGGTCGTCTTGTCCCGGTCCAGGCCGGCGTCCTTCCCGGTGATCCCCGGGTTGCCGCTGTAGTCCAGGAGGTCGTCCGTGATCTGGAAGGCGAGACCCAGGTTCTTGGCGTACCGGCGCAGCGCCTCGAGATCCCGCTCGCGGCCCCCCGCCCCCAGCGCCCCCAGCTCCGCCGCCGCCTGGAACAAGGCGCCGGTCTTGTGGCTGTGCACGTACTCGAGGGCGTCGAGGTCGAGCTTGCTCCCGGTGGCGGCGAGGTCCGCCACCTGCCCGCCGATCAATCCCCCGGCCCCGATGGCGCGGGTGAGGCACAGCGTGGCCTCGCGGCGGATCCGCTCACGCAGCGCCTCCGCCTCGGCGATGCCGGCGAAGGCCAGGTTCAGCAGGGCGACCGCGGCGAGGATGGCGTTGGCCTCCCCCACCACCCGGTGCAGCACGGGCTTCCCGCGCCGCAGCGTCGCGTCGTCCATCGAGGGGAGGTCGTCGAGGATGAGGGACGAGGCGTGGACCATCTCCACCGCGCAGGCCAGGGGCAGGACCGCGTCCTCCTCCCCGCGCAGCAGATCGGCGCAGGCCAGGACGAGGATCCCCCGCAGGCGCTTGCCGGGGAGGAGCAGCGTGTACCGCAGCGCCTCGTGGAGAACCGCGGGGGGCGTGGAGAGCGGCGGGATCGAGGCCGCCAGTGCCTCGTCCACCCGCTGCTTGCCGCGCGCGAGGAAAGCTGCGAGATCCGCGCTCCCCCGCGTGGTGCCGCTGGCCATCACGACCGGCAAGGGTAGCAGCTAGGCCGGGGTCAGGCGTTCCTTGAAGAAGCCCAGGACCCTCGCGCGATAGCGGGTGAGGTCCTCGCCGTAGAGGTCGCCGCCGCTCCCCGCCGGAAGCGTGATCAGGTTTCCATCGGCGTCCTTCTGCTCCGGGATGGCGTCGTACATGCGCTTCATCTCCGCCGTGAGGAGCGCGTCGTCCGCCGGCGCCACGAGCAGGAGGTGGCGCCCGCGCAGGGTGGGAAGCACCGCGGACGCGGGCGCCTCGCCCCGCGTGTCGAAGTGCAGGACGTCGAAGACCGAGCGCGGCAGGAAGCCCATGCGGCCCATGGAGAAGCGCCACCGGGCGTACACCGCCCGCTGCACCTCCCAGCCCACGTCGGGATAGAGGCCGTCCAGGACGAGCACCGTCGCCGAGGCCCGGTCGGCCGCGGCGCGGACGGCAGCCTGCGCGCCCATGCCCACGCCGTAAAGGCCCAGACGGCGCGCGTCCACGCCCTTCACCCCCGCCAGGTAGTCGAGGGCGCCCAGCACGTCCCGCTTCTCCTCCACCCCCAGCGTGGAACCGGCGCCACCGCTCTCGCCGTGGCCGCGGAAGTCGAAGGCCAGCACGGTGAAGCCCGCGGACTGCAGCGCGATCCCCAGGTCCAGCATGGCGTCCTTGCTTCCGCCCAGGTCGTGGCAGAGGACGATCCCGGGCGCTCCCGGCGTCCCCGCGATGCTCCAGCCGCGCAGCGGGATGCCGTCGGCGGAGGAAAACTCGACCTCCTCGATGCGCACGAGGTCGCTCGCCACGTTCGTGCTCTTGGAGACGCGCGCGGGATGGGTGAGCCGGTGCACCTGCACCCCCACCGCGCCCACGGCCACCCCCATGCCGAGCAGCAGCACCAGGAGCAGGGCTCCGGGAACCGATCGCCAGAACCGCATCGAGGCGGAATATAGGGACCACCCGCGGCGGGAGACAAGGCGGGTCGGCCCGGTGCCCCCGTGACCACGGGGCGGGGCCCGGGGTTCCCGGGCTTCTGGGCTACTCGGGGGGAGCCGGGGGCCCGTACCGCCGCACGAGCACGTCCGCCACCTTGGGGCCCACGACCTCGGACAGGGCGGCCCGGTCGGCGCGCCGCACGGCGTCCAGGCTCCCGAACGTGCGCAGCAGCTTGCGCGCGGTGCGCGCCCCCACGCCCGGGAGCTCCGTGAGCTCCGTCTTCAGCGTGCGGCGGGTGCGGCGGCGGCGGTGGGCGCCCAGGGCGAAGCGGTGCGCCTCGTCCCGCACGCGCTGCACGAGGTGGAGCGCCGCCGAGTCCTTGGGCAGGCGGACCGGCTCCCCTCCTCCCTGGAGGTAGATCTCCTCCTCCCGCTTGGCCAGGGAGACCACCGGCAGCATGGGAAGCCCCACCGCCGCCAGGGCGCGCACCGCGGCTCCCAGCTGACCTGCCCCGCCGTCGATGAGCACGAGGTCGGGAAGGCGGCGATCCTCCGCGAGCAGGCGCCGGTAGCGGCGCGTGACCACCTCGGCCATGGAGGCGAAATCGTCGGGCTCGATCACCCCCCGCACGTTGAAGGTGCGGTACTCGGACTTGCGCGGCTTCCCCCCCTCGAAGACCACCAGGGAAGCCACCGAGTCCTTCCCCTGCACGTTGCTGATGTCGAAGCACTCGATGCGGGAAGGCGGGTCGTCGAGGCCGAGGGCCTCGGCGAGCGCTTCCGCCACCTCGACCCCGTGCGTGTGCGGCGCACGGAACCGCGCGTCGAAGGCCAGGGAGGCGTTCCCGGCCACGAGGTCGAGGAACTGCCGCTTCACGCCCCGGGCGGGGAGGCGCACGTGCACCCGCAGACCCCGTCGCTGGGCCAGCCACTGCTCGAGGAGCGCTGCTTCGGAGGGAAGGACACCCACGTAGATCTCGCGGGGAGGTGTGGAGTCCGCGTAGTACTGGGCCAGGGCCGTGGTGTAGAGGGCGGCGTCGTCCACGTCCAGGTCCTGGAAGGCGAACTCGCGGCGCGCCTGCACCTTCCCCTCCCGCATCTGGAAGAGCTGCAGGATGGCCTCGCCGCCCTCCCGGCGATGGGCGAAGTAGTCCTGCTCCTCGAGGCCCACCGAGGCCATGTGCTGGCGCACAGCCAGCTTGCGCACCGTCTGCAGAGTGTCCCGGTAGCGCGCCGCCCGCTCGAACTCCTCGCGCCCCGAGGCCTCGCGCATGCGCTCCTCGAGCACCCCTTCCAGCTCGTGGTGCCGCCCCTCGAGGAAGAGCTGCGCGTGGCGCACCGCCTGCCCGTACTCCTCGGGCGTGGTCTTCCCCGCGCAGGGGGCCAGGCACTGGTCGAGGTGGTAGTAGAGGCAGGGGCGCCGCTTGCCGTCGAAGACCTCCTTGCAGGTGGCGACCTGGAAGAAGCGGGGGATCAGCTTGAGCGTGCGGCGGGCGTGGGCCGCGGGGAGGAAGGGACCCACGTACACGTTGGCGTCCACCCTGGCCCGCCGCACCAGGGAGACCCGGGGATAGGGATCGGCCAGCGACAGCTTCAGGTACGGGAAGTTCTTGTCGTCGCGGAGGACGACGTTGAAGCGCGGCTTGTTCTTCTTGACGAGGTTCGACTCCAGGATGAGCGCTTCCACCTCGGTGTGGACCACGATGATCTCGAGGTCGGCCACCTCCGCCACCATGCGCTCGATCCGCGGGGGGTGCGCCGCCGAGGGCTGGAAGTAGGAGCGCACCCGCTGCCGCAGGGACTTGGCCTTGCCCACGTAGATGGGCTCGCCGGCCGCGTTCCTGTACACGTAGACCCCGGGCTTCTCGGGGAGCGAGGCCAGCTTCTCCTGGAGGGCGGGACGGAGCATGATGCGCCAGGGTAGCGCTCGCGGTAGCTTGACGCGATGCACGGGCGTGCGGGCCTCCTTCGTCGGATCGCGGGCCCGCTCCTGCTCACCGGCAGCGCCCTGCTCCTCCTCGCCCGGACCTGGAAGACCTGGCCGGACGTCGTCTCCGACACCGGCCGCGAGCTGTACCAGGCGTGGCGCCTGTCCGAGGGGGACGTGCTCTACCGCGACGTCGCCCACTTCAACGGGCCACTCTCCCCCTACCTCGACGCCCTGTGGTTCCGGCTGGCCGGCGTCGGCTTCACGCAGCAGGTGCTGGCCGACCTCCTGGTGGTCGTGGCGCTCCTCGTCCTCATCGTGCGGGGCGGACGCGCGCTCACCGACCGCTTCACCGCCATCGCGGGCGGTCTCGTCTTCCTCTGCATCTTTGTCTTCGGTCCCCTCACGCCGGGGGGAAGCTTCGGGTATCTCGCCCCCTATTCCCACGAGATGACGCACGGCGCGCTGCTGCTCCTGCTCCTGCTCGCCTGCATCGCCTGGGACCTCCGCGCCGGCGGCCGCCGGCCTCCCCTCGCCGCGGGCATCCTGCTCGGCCTCCTGTTCCTGACCAAGCCCGAGCTTTGGATCGCGGGGGCCGCCGGTGCGGGGTTCGCTTACCTCGCCGCGCGGCGCCTGCGCGCGCTCCCCTGGCTGGCCTGCGGCACGCTCCTTCCCCCGCTCCTCGCGTGGGCGCTGCTGGCGAGCGCCATGCCGGCCGGGAAGGCCGCCCGCGGCGCGTCGGGCGCCTGGCACTACCTCGGCAATTCCGCGCTCGTGGGCATGCCCTATTTCAAGATGTTCCTCGGCACGTGGCAGCCGGTGGCGAGCCTCGCCGCCCTCGCGTCCTGGTCGGTGGTGTGGACGGTGGTCCTGGGGACGCTGTGGCTCGTCGCGCGCGCGGTGGGAGCCCGCTCCACCGGTGCGGTGGCCGCGACGTGCGCCGCCCTCCTCGCCGCGGCGGCGCTGCTGGCTGCCCTGCACCGCTCCATCCCCTGGGTGGAGGCGATGCGTCCCCTTCCCCTGTTCCTGCTCGGCCTCGTGGGTGTGGAGCTGCGGAGGCTGCGACGGGAGCGCACGGCGGAGGAGCGGTCGCGCGCGGTGCTGCGCGGCGCGCTCGCCATCCTCTCGGGAGCGCTGCTCCTCAAGATGGTCCTCTATGCCCGGGTCTGGCACTACGGCTTCGTCCTCGGCATGCCGGGCACCCTCACGGTCGTGGCCGCGCTGCTGTGCTGGATCCCCGCCGGCTCCGCCGGCCGCGGCCGCGCCTCCCTGGTCTTCCGCACCGGCGGGGCCGGCCTCCTGGCGGCCGTCCTGGTCGGGCACCTGGCGCTGATGGAAGACGAGCGGCGGGCCAAGACGGTGCGCGTCGGGCACGGGGCGGACGCGCTCTGGGCGGACGCCGAGCGCGGCCCGGTGATGGAAGCGGCGCGGGCGCGCATCGAGGCCCTGGTTCCCCGGGAGGGGACGCTGGCGGTGCTTCCCGACGGCGTGATGCTCAGCTACCTGACGCGCAGGCGGAACGCCACGCCCTACATCATCGCCAACCCCGCGGACATGGCGATGTTCGGCGAGGGGGAGATGCTCGACGCCTACCTGGCCTCGCCCCCGGACTGGATCGCGCTCGTGGCCTGCGACACCACGATCTACGGCTTCCCCTACTTCGGCCGCGACTACGCGCAGGCCTTCGCGGCCTGGATCGATCGCGGCTACGCCCTGGCCGAGGTGATCGGCGCCCCGCCCTTCACCGGCCGCGGGTTCGGGGTGGCGCTCCTGCGCCGCCGCTCAGCCCGAGAAGTCGCGCAATAGCGGGAGGAAGGATGGTTCGGGCGCGAAGGTGAGCTCGCGCACGGGGACGCGCGTGGCCAGCCGGTGCACCAGCTCCGCCACGTGCGGGTCGTGCGCCGAGGCGAACAGGGCGTTGGCCTGCAGCACGGCGTGCGCGCGGAGCGCCGACACGGTGGCCAGCGCGGGGGCGCCGTGCCGGGCCAGGAGCACCGCCGCCAGGGGCCAGCGGCCGCGCCCGGGTGCTGCGAAGTCCCGGGCCCGCAGCGGACAGCCCAGGGCCTGCGGGGGCTCGTCGGCGGCGTCTACCAGGACCTGGTCGTCGCTCAGGACCGGGAGACCCGCAGCGGCGCAGGCTCGCGCCCAGGTCGTCTTCCCCGAGCCCGACTCGCCCGCGAGGAGGAACGCGCGCCCGTCCACCAGGGCGGCTGCCCCGTGGAGCAGAAGCCCTCCCCGCGCGGGGAGCGCACCTGCCAGCGCGGCGATCAAGAGGTTGATCCCTCCCCACAGCCGACGCCCGGGATCGCCGCCGGGGAGGCGGAGGACGGCGCCCTTGCCTTCGCCGAGGTCGATCGAGCCTTCCACGCGGGCCAGCCGGCGGCGGCCGTCCACGCGGGTCTCCTCGAGGCCGCCCTCCAGCCGCCGGGCGGGAACCAGCTCCCCCTCCCCGCGCTCCACCCGCACCTCGAGCACGGGATGGGCGGTGGGGCCGGCGAACGGCCTCCAGAGGCCGAGCAGCTCCTCCAGCACGGGATCCTCTCCCGCCACGCGAAGGCCGAACCCCGAGAAGTCGAAGTCGACGTTCACGCGCCGGGTCGCGCCGCCGTGCGGTAGGTCTGGTCCAGCATGAGGCGCGGCTCCTCCGAGACGTTGGGGCTGCCGCGGTGCAGGCCGTTCCCGTCCCGCAGCAGGGCGTCCCCCAGACCGAGGTCGAGACGCACGGGGTAGAGGTGGGCGATCTCCTGCACGTTCTGGGAGAGGAAGGCGCGCGCGTGCAGGTGGGTGGCCGGCAGCAGCTCCATGGCGCCGTTCGCCCAGGTCCACTCGGTCAGCGGGACGTTGAAGGTGAGGCGCACCGTGCGGTGGGGGGCGTTTCCGGGCGGCGTCTCGTCCGGCGTCTGGTCGGGATGCCAGGTCATGTAGCCGCAGCCCGGGAACGCGCACTCCACCTGGCTCCAGCCTCGGCCCCAGCTTTCCGCAGGGCCCAGGATGTCCACCGCCAGCTCCTCGATCACCGGGTTGTGCCGGTACAGGGGATCGGACAGGGGCCCGCCCAGCAGCTCCGCGTAGCGGGAGACGTCCAGGGAGAGCCGGCCGGGTGCGCGCAGGCGCTGCAGCCCCTCGCGCTCGATCCGCGTGTACTCGCCCCGCACCAGGGGCAGGAGCTGCGCGTGCATCGCGCGCACGAGGTCCGCGGGGAGGAAGTCGCGCAGCACCACGAAACCGTTCAGGTGGAACTCGCGCAACCAACGTTCCTTCTGCACGGGATCGATCACCTGCCCTCCTCCATCCCCGCGATCGCGTCCCAGTAGCTGTCGTCCTTCCGGAAGTGCAGGTGCGCGAGAGGCACCTCCCGGAACGTGCGCTCCAGCGCCTCCCACAGCTCCGGCGCGCGTGCGTACAGCTCGGCCACGAAGGTGAGGTTCCCCACCAGCTCGGCCAGGGCGCGGCTGCGCGACACCGTCTTCACTGCCGCCTGCGTGTCCTGCACGAGGCGGAAGCCGGCGGCGACCGGGAACCGGCCCACCACCGGCGCCCCTTCCTCGTACGTCCCCCGGAACGGGCTCCCCACCAGCTCCGGACGGCCCTCCTCGCCGGGGAGCACGAGCGACAGGTCGTCGCTCACCACCGTGCCCCGGCGATTGCAGGCGGCGAGGGTGGACTTCCCGGCGCCGGACTGGCCGTAGAAGAGGTAGGCCCGCCCCGCGAGCACGGCGGAGGCGGCGTGGACCAGGGCGCCGCCGCGCCGGGCCGCCTGCCAGGCCACCGCCGCGCGGATGTAGTTCTCGAACGCCCGCAGGTCGGGCTCGTAGGTCCCCTGGGCGAGCACCAGCACGCCGCGCCCGCCCAAGGTGTCGAACCACCCCGCCACCTTGTAGCCGAGGTAGCGCACCCGTCCCCCCGCGTAGTCCAGGAACACGGGGTTGAACTCCGGCCGTGCCGGCGGCTCCAGGAAGTACGCGCGCTCCTCGAGGCGGACGCTCACCTCGAGCGACCCGGGCAGGCTTCCCTCGGGCTCGCTGGCGTAGGGCCCGTAGCGCGCGCGCAGCTCCCCCGCGCGCCGGGCGTCGAGGCCGTGCAGGTCGAGGACGAGCGGACCCAGGCGGAGCCGGAACCGCTCCCCACCCGCCGGAGGGCGCGGGCGGTCGATCTCCTCGAACGGCAGCGGGACTCCGCGCCGGACCGGGTAGGTGCCGCCCCGGGAGCGCGCGGCCCCCTCGCTCACGCCGCCCTCGCCACGGTCAGGCATCCGTGTCCCCCATCCCAATCCATCTGCCGGAGGCCGGCGGCGTGGGCCTCCCGTGCCAGCGCCCGCGAGGAGAAGACCTGCACGAACGAGCGATGCAGCTCTCCCCGCACCGAGATCCAGCGCGTGTGGCTCGCTCCCCACAGGCCGCGTCCCCCTCCGGCCACCCACTGCAGGGTGAGGAGGAACCGGACCCAGACGCCGCGCGCGCGGCGGGCGGAGAGCAGGATGGCGCCCCCCGGGGCCAGCCACGCCGCCATCCGGCGGAGAAGGGCGATCCGCTCCCGGCGATCGGCCAGGAAGCTGTAGACGTCGTAGGTGAAGAGGATCCCCGCCAGCGAGCCCGGCGGCTCGCGGTGCGCGCGCAGGTCCCCCTCCTCGAAGAGGATCCGCAGCGACCGGCGCTGCGCCTGGACGCGCGCCGCCGCCACCATCGCCGGAGCGAAATCCACGCCGCACACCTCGTACCCCGCGGCGGCGAGCGCGAAGCACTCGGTGCCCACGCCCGATCCCGCGACCAGGACCTTGCCGCCGGGGGAAAAGGCGGCGCGCACGCGCGTCATCAGGGAGGGGTCCATCACGGGATCGCTCGCCACGTAGAACGGGGCCTGCGCGTCGTACTTCGAGCGCACATCCCCGCCGTCCCTGGCCTCCGCCCGGGCGCACCAGGCCTCCCCGAGGTCGGCGAGGAGCCGGCGCGCGGCCCGAGCCCACGGCGCGGGAAGGCGGGCGGGCAGATCGGCGACGCCCAGGACCCCTCCTTGCGGCACCCAGTGGCCGGAGCCCCCCTCGGCGTCCCCCTGCAGGAGGACCCGCTCGCCGTCCACGGCGGCGGCGCGCAGGAGATCGGGAGCGCCCTCCACCACGGCGAGGACCACCTCCCCGGGGCGCGGCGAGCCGGCCAGCGGCCGCACGGAGACGAGTCGGCCGTGCGGGATGGCGTTGCCCATGCGGTCCCCCGCATAGCGCACCGGGAACGGCGCCGTCTTCAGCAGCAGCCGAAGCACCTGCGCACTGGCCAGGACCGGCGGCTCCGGGAGAAGGACCGCCGACACGGGGTGCCAGAGCGGCCTCACGCCAGGACCGCCTTCTCGCGCAGATAGCGGATGCGGTCGCGCAGCTCGGCGGCACGCTCAAAGTCCAGGTCCTGAGCGGCGCGCTTCATGGCCTTGTCCAGGCGGCCGATCTCGGCGTCCAGGCTCTCCTGGTCCTCCCAGACCTCCTCCGCCGGCTCCGGGGTGAGGGGCACCGTGCTGTAGTCGGCGGCCAGCGGCGTCCCCATCAGGTCGTCCAGGGCGCGCACCACCGTTTCCGGGGTGATGCCGTGCGCCGCGTTGTAGGCCTCCTGGATGGCGCGGCGGCGGTCGGTCTCCTCCAGGGCGCGCCTCATCGAGTCCGTGGTCCTGTCGGCATAGAGGATGGCGCGCCCGCGCAGGTGGCGCGCGGCGCGGCCGATGGTCTGGATGAGCGAGCCCGCGGAGCGCAGGTAGCCCTCCTTGTCCGCGTCCAGGATGGCCACCAGGGACACCTCGGGGAGGTCGAGCCCTTCGCGCAGGAGGTTGA
>Ga0070695_100000667_pt1 | contig 18315 bp, 14 predicted proteins | sample KBSK1252metaG_FD_65471 | JGI IMG/M metagenome (GOLD analysis project Ga0070695, IMG submission 65471) | Corn, switchgrass and miscanthus rhizosphere microbial communities from Kellogg Biological Station, Michigan, USA - KBS K1-25-2 metaG | ecosystem: Host-associated > Plants > Roots >...
TCGGCCACCCGCGGCGGCTTGACCAGGTCGGAGGGAACCGGCGTCAGGCCGGTGAGCTTGAACTCGTCGACGTCCTCGGGCCACTCGCCCGACGCCTGGACCATCCGCGGCCCCAGGGCTTCGTCCACCGTGTTGACCACGAACTCGGGGGTGCGCTCGATGTTGCGCACCGTGTCCTTGCGCTCGCCGCGGCGCCGGTTGACGGAGATGCCGAGCAGGGGCGGGTCGTTGGTGATGGCGTTGAAATACGAGAACGGCGCCACGTTCGGCTGGCCCTCGGGGCTCATCGTGGAGATGAACGCGATCGGGCGCGGCACCACGACGCTGATCATGAACTGGTAGAACGCGCCGGGGCTGACGGATTTGGGATCGAGGATCATGGGGAGGACACCCTGCCTGGGCCGACCGGCAGCATCGCGCAGCGCGGCGGGGCGACGCAAGCGTGCTACTCTCGTCGCGTCCGCCGGGCGACCGGGTTCTCGGGAGCACGTCGATGAAGAACGCCGGACTCATTCTGCTCACGCTGGTGCTCACCACCTCCGCCGGTGGCGAGCGGGCGCCGGGCGCCCTGCCCGTGCCGCGCGACATGCCCACGGTGCGCCGCCCGCCGCGCACGCCGATGGACGCGGTCGCGGCACTCGGCCGCGCGTACTCGGAGCGCTCCGAGGAATCGCTCGCGTCACTCCTCACCGACGACTACCGGTTCCACTTCGATCCCAAGGGCAGCGTTTCCCTTTCCCGCTACCCCGACGGCTTCGACCGCGCCCATGAGCTGCAGGTGATGGCGGGGCTGAGCAGCGGGGTCACGCACGCCGGGGGCGGCGTGTCGCCGGCCGCGGAGAGCGTGAGCGTGTCGATCGACTCGCTGACGCTGAACGCGGACCCGGAGCATCCCGACTCCACCACCCACTACCAGCTCGTGGTCGCGCACGGGTTCGTTCTGACGATGAGCCTGCCGGGCGGCCGGGAGGTCAGGACCACCCGCGGTCTCCAGGCATTCCACGTCGTCCGCGGTGATGCGGCGGTGGTCGCGCGAGGGCAGACCGCCGAGGCGAGCCGGTGGTACATCCGCCGCTGGCTCGAGGGCACCGACGCCATGGCTTCGGCGCTCGCGGGCCGCACGGGCGAATGCGGGGAGCCGGAGGCCGCGCCCGCGGGTCGCGCGCCGGCGCTCGGGATCCGCCCGCTCGGCAATCCCGCCTGTCCGACCATCGACGTGTTGTGCGACATCCCCGGGAGCGGGCCGGCGGGGCTGGACGTGTTCGACGTGCTCGGGCGCTTGAGGAACCACCGCGACGTCGTCGCCGCCACGCCTGGCACGATCAGGCTGTCGGCGGGCGAGGGTGCCCATCTGGCGCCGGGCGTCTACTGGGTGCGGCTCACGCAGGCGAGACGGTCGGTCAGCCGCATGGTGGTGGTCGCGCGATAGGGCCGCGGGCGCGGCGCGTCTACTCCCGGTCGAATGCGATCGCCCGTTCGATCTGTGTGCCCGCGTTCTGGTCGCGGACGCGGATCTCGAGCTGGTAATGCCCCGGCGCCAGGGACTGGATCGGGACCGTGACGAATTGCCGCCGGATCCCGGCGATCTGAGCCTCCTGCCGCGAGGCGGACGACAGGAGAATGGGCTCCCGCTTCGGTCGCTTCTCGCCGGGTGCCGCGGCGAGGCTCAGCCTGCGGACCGCGTACTCGACCTCGAACTGCGCCATGCCCTGAGCGTCCGGGGCGAGACGGTAGACCTCGAAATACGCGGCGAGCGGTCCGGGGCCCGTCACCCGCGACTCGACGTTGGCATCGAGTCGCACGCCGGGCCCGCGCCCCACCATCGTCGGGTCGCCGCAGGAGAGCACGACATCGCTCAGCGCGAGCGCGGAATCCGGCGCGGGCAGGTCGACGGCGGTCCGGAACAGGCCCTTGCGGTGGTGCGGATCGCGCACTGACAGCGCCAACCGGTAGTGCCCCGGCGGAAGTTCCTGCGAGAGCTCCGCGAGCTGCCGGGCTCCCGGATCGCACGCGCAGACCGTCAGCGGTCCGCCGCCGTGCGCCACGTCGCGGCCCGTCGAGTCGAGCACCACCCAGCGCGACTCGAGCGTATCCACCGGCGAGCCGATGGCCTGCACCTGCGCGAACAGCCGCGGCGCCCGCCCGCTCTCGAAGCGCGCCGCGAGCCCGGCGACCTCGATCCGCAGGCCGCGGGGCGGCAGCGTGGGGAACACGGCGCGGCCGCCGTCCAATGACATCAGATCGCCGCGACGCGAGAGCACGGCCGGATCGGGCTCCGAGCCATATTGGAAATCGCGGCTGACGGCGATCTCGTACCGGCCATGCAGCGAGCGGTCGTTGAGCACCACGCCCATGCCGAGCTCCGGGTAGTTCCAGCGCAGCACGCCCATCGGATACTCCGCCAGGCTGGCCCCCCGGCCCGAGCTGACGATGTTGGGCTTGAAGCTCAGGGGCACGCCGAGGGGGTTGGCCTCGATGCTGCGCGGTGGCCCATAGCGGATGTACAGGTCGGCCCGCGAATCCAGCACCGGAGTCAGCGGGTCCCAGAAAACGAAGTAGGCGTGCGCGGCACGCGACCAGAACTCGAGCTGCGTCTCGTTCTCGGGCGTCGTCGGGTCGACGTCGATGCCCGCCCACGCCTCGGGGGCGGTGGGAGGCGCGGGCGTGGTGTCGCCGAGCGCCGGTTGCTCGGGCGGCTCCTCGCCGCCGATGGAGCCCTGAGCGACCGGCCGCGGGCCGCGCGGGCGCGGCACGCCTCCCGGCCGCCCGAGGATCGGCGCCGCGTTCTCGAACAACCGGCGCAACGAAGGCGAGAGCCTGGGGATGGTCGCGCGGAACATGCTGTCGGCGCGCTCGACGTCGCCGAGGCGATACGCCGTGTAGGCCACCGCGAGCCCGGACTCGATGGTGCGCGGTCGTCCGGCCAGCGCCCGCTCGGCGGCCCGTTGCGCGCCCTCCAGGTCGCGGGACTCGTACAGGACCGGCACCAGCGCCAGCCAGCCGTCGGTCCCCCGCGGGCGAAGCCTCGTCACCGTGTCGAAGTCGGCGACCGCATGGGCGAGCGAAAGCGTATCGAGCCCCCGGATCCAGTCGCGCTTCCACGCGCGGCCGCGCTCCAGGTAGGTCTGCGGATCGCGGGGCGCCAGGCGGACCGCGTTGTCGAAGCACCCGCGCGCGCGGCTGAAATACTCGCCGAGCAGATAGACCTGCCCGAGTGTCATCCAGTGGTCGGCGTTCGTCGGGTCGAACTCGATCGCCGCGAGCAGGTCGCGCGTCGCGCGCTGGCGGGACTCGACCGTCGGATCGAGCATCGCCTCCTCCGCCCACCTGTGCAGCATGCGCGCTTTCTCGACGGGAGCGAGTCGCGTGGTGTCGCGTGGGGCACGGGTCGATGCGGGCTCGCGGCGCGCGGCCGCGTGGCCCGAGCCTGGCGAGAGCACGGCCCCGAGGGCGGCGAGCGCCGCGATCCACGCCCGGACGCCGGGGACGGCGCGCCGCGCCCGATGCTCGCGATGCAACCGCGACCGAGCCAAGGGCCGAGGGCTAGTGCAGCCGCTTGCGCCGGTTGCGCACGAAGTCGCGGAACACGTACGCGCCGATGTTGTTCGGATCGGTCTCGTAGATGCGGCCGTGGTTGAGCGCCGTGAGCTTGCGCACGAACTCGAGCAGCGGGTAGTCGGTCGCCAGCATGAAGGTGGTGATCGTGACCCCCTTGCGCCGGCAGTAGGCCGCCTCCTCGAGCGTCTTGTTGACGATCTTGGGATCGAGCCCGAACGGATTCTTGTAGAGCCGCCCGAACTCGCGGATCGCCGACGGCTTGCCGTCCGTGATCATGAAGATCTGCTTGTTGACGCCCTTGCGCGAGGCCAGCACCTGTTGCGCGAGCTGGAGCCCGGCCTTGGTGTTGGTGTGGTAGGGCCCGGCCTGGATCTTCATCAGGTCCCTGAGCGGCACGCGCACCGCGTCGTCGCCGAACAGCACCACGTCCAGCGTGTCGCGCGGGTAGCGGGTCTGGATGAGCTGCGACAGCGCGAGCGCGATCTTCTTGGCCGGCGTGATGCGGTCCTCGCCGTAGAGGATCATGCTGTGGCTGATGTCCACCATCAGCACCGTGGCGCATGCGGAGAGGTGCTCGGTCTCGAACACCTGAAGATCGTCCTCGGTCAGCGACAGCTCGTCGATGCCGTGGTTCATGACCGCGTTGCCCACCGATCCGAGTGGATCGAGGTCCGAGAGGTTGTCACCGAAGCGGTAGGGCCGCGTCTCGGAGAGCCGCTCGCCGCCTTTGCCGGCCACGGGTGTGCGGTGGTCGCCGGTGGCGCCCGCCTGCAGTGTCGAGAAGATCTCGTTGAGCGAGTCCTGGCGGATGCGCTTCTCGCCTTTGGGCGTCACCTTGAAGCCTTCGGGCGTGCGCTCGACCTCGCCGGTCTGCTCCAGCAGCTTCTTGAAGTCGGCGATGCCGAACGACTCGTTGAAGAAGCCGTACTGCTCGCCGAAGTGTTCCATCCAGCGCAGCGCCTCGTCGACGTCGCCGCCGGTCTGGAGCAGCAGGTTGCGATAGATCTCCATCAACTGCTTGATGAACTGGAGATCCTCGGGGCGTGGTCCCCGCCACTTGGAGTAGTCGAAGCGCATGGCCTCTAGTCGTCCGCGCTGAACCCCGACAGCATGCTCTTGAGCATGTCCCGGTACGACGTGGTGGCGCCCTCGGCGCGCTCGCGCGAGAGGATCGAGTTCTGGTGCAGACCCTCGAGCACCAGCTCCATCGCCACCGCGGCCTCCTCGGGCGTGGTGGTCGGGAGGTGCTTGGCCGTGAGCCGCTCGAGACCCTTCACCTCGGTGAGCTGGTGGGCGAACTCGGCCTGCGGCATGTCATCCGAGATCGAGACGTGGTGGCCGCTCGCGAACCATTCGAGAATCGGGCGGTACTCCGACGACGCCAGCTCCTCGGCCTCGGCCGGCGCGGCGGCGCCGGCCTGGCGGCGCGAGCGCTTCGGCTTGTAGGCGTCGGGGAACCGCTGCGCAAACAGCGCCTTCACGCCGCGCCCGAGCAGCGCCCGGGCCACGTTGGCCGCCCCCTCCTGCTCGCCCTCGAGCACCAGCTCGACCTTGCCGCTCACCGCCGAGACGGCGTGCTGCAAGTCGCACACGCGCGTGACCACCTTCTTCTCGCCGGTGAGCAGGCCGCGGCGCTCGGCGTTGGAGACCAGGTTCTCGATCAGCGCGATCGGGAGACGCGCGGACACGCCCGAGTTCTGATCCACGTACTCGCTCTTGCGCGCCTGGATCGCGACCTCCTCCACCAGCTCGCGCATGAACGACGGCAGCAGCACCTGGACGCCGCTGTCGCGCTCGATCCACGACTCCTGCGCCGTGATCGCCATGCCCTGCTCCCGCGTGAGCGGGTAGTGGGTCATGATCTGCGAATTGATGCGGTCGCGCAGCGGCGTGATGATGTTGCCGCGGTTGGTGTAGTCCTCGGGGTTGGCCGAGAACACGATCAGGATATCGAGCGGCATCCGTACCGGGAAGCCGCGGATCTGGAAATCCTTCTCTTCGAGAATGTTCAGCAGGCCGACCTGGATGCGCGGCTGCAGATCAGGCAGCTCGTTGATGGCGAAGATCCCGCGGTTGGTGCGCGGGATGATGCCGTAGTGGATGACGCGCTCGTCCGAGTAATCGAGCCGCAGCGTCGCGGCCTTGATCGGATCGATGTCGCCGATCAGATCGGCGATCGTCACGTCGGGGGTCGCCAGCTTCTCCTGATAGCGCGCCTCGCGCGCGATCCACGTGATCGGCGTCTCGTCGCCATGCGTCTCGAGCAGCGCCCGCGCGTGGTGCGTGAGCGGTTGCAGCGGGTCGCTGTGCAGCGGGCAACCCTCGATCGCCGGGATCCACTCGTCCAGGAACTGCACCAGCGCGCGCAGCAGGCGGGTCTTGGCCTGGCCGCGCAGCCCGAGCAGGATGAAGTCGTGGCGCGACAGGATGGCGTTCACGATCGGCGGCTGCACGGTGTGCTCGTAGCCCACGATGCCGGGGAACAATGGCGCGCCGGAGCGGAGTCGCGCGATCAGGTTCCCGCGCATCTCATCCTTCACGGTGCGCAGGCGGTGGCCGGAAGCCTTGAGCTCTCGAAGCGTGCGAGGACGCGACATTCGGCGGGATTCTCCTGGACGGCAGCCCGGCCCGGGTGCGGAAAAGCCGGCGTCCGTATGGGTCTGGGTTCGCGGCCCCGGTCTGTCTACTGCGGCAAGGCAAGTCTAGGAGGTCGACGCCGGGAGCGCAACGCGACGGGCGGCGGCAGGGCTTCCCGGGATAGACTACCCGGCGTTCTCGCTGTTACGTCCAGACCGCAATCTCACCCGACGGCCGCCGCCGCGGGCGAAACGGCCCGACATGAGGAGACCGACCATGACCGACACCCCCGCTCGCCCAGCCTCTGACGAGCCGGATCTCGCCGCGGCCATCGAAGGCGCCGACGGGATCTTCGTGCTCCGGGACCACGCCATCACGCGCGGCTGGAATGGCATCCGCTACCGGACCGGACTCTCCGCCAAGAATGTCGGCGCCAGGAAGCTCTCGATGAACGTGGCGACGATCCCGCCCGGCGGCGTTGCGTACGCCCACATCCACGTCGACTTCGAGGTCATGCTCTACATCCTGGCCGGCAGGGTCCGCCACGAGTACGGCCCCAAGCTCGAACATGCCGTCGACAACGCGGCGGGCGATTTCATTTTCATCGAGCCCGGAGTCCCGCACGAGGTGACCAACCTGAGCGCGACGGAGCCCGTGGTTGCGGTCGTGGCCCGTTCCGATGCCAGTGAGTGGGAGCACATCGAGGATTATCCGAGCCCGCGGCGGCCCGGTGCGGGGCGCTGAACCGCAACCCGCCGTCTGCTATTCTGCTGCCCGCTGAGTGCTGTCCGTCGTCCACGTCGCAGGTGAAGATCCGACCATGAATCGCAAGCCGTCCCGCAGCGCGTTGCTCGCTATCGCACTCCTGACGGGAGCCTTCATGCCCCAGACCAGCACGTCCGAGGATCGCGCCACCCCGCTCCTTCCTCCGGTCGCGAAGAAGGTGCCGCGGGTCGAGATGCTTCACGGCGATCGCCGCGTCGACGACTACTACTGGATGCGCGAGAAGTCGAATCCCGAGGTGATCGCCTACCTCGAAGCCGAGAACGCCTACACCGAGGCGATGACGAAGGACGGCGAGCCTCTCGCCAAGGCGCTCTACACGGAGATGCTCGCGCGCATCAAGCAGACCGACCTCTCGGTGCCGTACCTCCTGCGCGGCTACTACTACTATTCGCGCACGATCGAGGGGAAGCAGTACCCCATCCAGTGCCGCAAGAAGGGCAGCCTCGATGCGCCCGAAGAGGTCCTGCTCGACCTCAACGACCTCGCCTCCGGCCATACGTTCCTGGGGCTCGGGGCGCTCGTCGTGAGCGACGACGGCAAGCAGCTCGCCTTCTCGCTCGACACCACCGGCTTCCGCCAGTACACGATGCACGTGAAGGATCTCACCACCGGCCAGTGGGGCCCGGAGAGCGTGGGCCAGACGGGGTCGATCGTGTGGTCGGCGGACAACACCGTGCTCTTCTACACGGTCGAGGACGCCGCCAAGCGGCAGTACCGCCTCTACCGCCACCATCTCGGGGAGCCGCACGACAAGGACGAGCTGCTCTACGAGGAGAAGGACGAGCACTTCTCGGTTGGCGCGCGGCGCACGCTGAGCAAGGCTTACGTCCTGCTCACCACGTCGAGCCACACGGCCTCCGAGGTCTACTACCTCGCGGCCGACGATCCCAACGGTGCCTTCCGCCTGGTGGCCCCGCGCGAGAAGGACCAGGAGTACTACGTCGACCATCACGGCGATCGCTTCTTCATCCGCACCAACAAGGACGCGCCCAACTTCCGGCTGGTGTCGGCGCCCGTCACGGATCCCAGCCCGGCGCACTGGACCGAGGTCGTCCAGCATCGCCATGACGTCATGCTCGAGGGCATGACCTTCTTCGCCAACCACTACGTGCTCGCCGAGCGCGAGGGCGGGCTGCAGCACCTGCGCATCACCGACTTCCGCACCGGCGCCACGCACCAGATCGCGTTCCCGGAGCCGGTGTACACGGCGGGCGCCAGCACCAACGCCGAGTACGAGACCAGCACGTTCCGCTACGCCTACCAGTCGATGATCACGCCCAGCTCGATCTACGACTACGACATGGACGGGCGCACCTCGACCCTGCTCAAGCGCACCGAGGTGCTGGGCGGCTACGACCCGGCCCAGTACGAGACCGAGCGGGTCTGGGCGAAGGCGACCGACGGCGCGCGCGTTCCGATCTCGCTCGTCTATCGCAAGGGCCTCAAGCGCGACGGCACGGCGCCGATGGTGCTCTACGGCTACGGCTCGTACGGGAACAACACCAACCCCACGTTCAGCTCGAACCGCGTGAGCCTGCTCGATCGCGGCGTGGTGTTCGCGATCGCGCACATCCGCGGCGGCGGCGAAATGGGCAAGGTCTGGCACGAGCAGGGCCGCATGATGCACAAGAAGAACACGTTCACCGATTTCATCGCGTGTGCCGAGGGCCTGATCGCGCAGAAGTACACGTCGCGAGACCGGCTGGTGATCAACGGCGGCAGCGCGGGCGGCCTGCTCATGGGCGCGGTCGTCAACATGCGGCCCGACCTGTTCAAGGCGGTCATCGCCGAGGTGCCGTTCGTGGACGTGGTGAACACGATGAACGACGCCTCGCTCCCGCTGACGGTGGGCGAGTACGAGGAGTGGGGCAACCCGCAGATCAAGGCCGAGTACGACTACATCAAGACCTACTGCCCCTACACGAACACGGCGGCCAGGGCCTACCCCACGATGCTGGTCAAGACGTCGCTCAACGACAGCCAGGTCATGTACTGGGAGCCAGCCAAGTGGGTGGCGAAGCTGCGCGCGCTCAAGACCGACAAGAACCCGCTCCTCTTCAAGATCAACATGGGCGCGGGCCACGGGGGCTCGTCGGGCCGATACGACGCGCTGCGCGAGATCGCCTTCAACTACGCGTTCATCCTGAGCCAGTTCTCCATCCGGAGCTGATCGGCGCGGGCACGCTACCGCGGCCGCTCTCCTCCGTGACGCGCGACCCCGCATTCCTCGCCGAGTGTCGCGCCCTGGTGCGCGAGCTGGGCACCCGGCCGACCCTCGCGGCGCTGCGATCGCCGCCCGACGGTCCCGCGCTCGAGCGCCGGCTCGGCGCCCTGCTCGCGACGATCCGCAGGCACGTGCCCGCCGCGGCGCCGGCGGCTCCCGCGGATGGGAGCCGGGTGCGCGCGGTGCACTGGAACATCGAGCACGGCAACCAGTACGCGCGTGTCGAGGAGGCGCTGCGCACCGATGCGCGCCTGGCCGGCGCCGACATCGTGACGCTGTGCGAGGTCGACCTCGGCATGGCCCGCGCGGGCAACCGCGACGTCGCCGCCGATCTCGGCGCCGCACTCGGCCTGCACGCCGTGTGGGCGCCGCTCTTCCTCGAGACCACGCCGGGGCGCCATGACGACGCCGCGTCGTCGGGCGGGCGCGAGAACCAGGAGGCGCTGTTCGGCATCGCGGTCCTCTCCCGATGGCCGATCAGCGACGCGCGCATCGTCGAGCTGCCGAGCCCGACGCAGTACCAGTTCGACGTGGAGGGCATGTACGGGCGATTCATTGCGCTCGCCGCCACGATCGAGCGCCCCGGCGCCCCGTTCGTGGCGGTCGCGGTGCATCTCGAGGTCCACCGCACCCGGCGCCATCGCGCAGCCCAGGTCGCGGCACTCATGGAGGCGCTGCGCGCCGGGAGGCACCCGGTCATCCTCGGCGGCGACTTCAACACGCACACGTTCGACCGCGGCCGCTGGCTCGATCCCTACCGCGGGGCGCTGGTCTTCGCGGCCTACCCGGGGCCGATGCTGCGGCGCCGTCTGCTCTGGCCCGAGCGGGGCGGCGCGCGCGAGCCGCTCTTCGACGCGCTGGGCACGGCTGGCTTCGAGTGGGAGCAGTTCAACGACCGCCGCCCCACGCTGGCGCTGCGCTTCACGCGCGTCCCCGAGGCCACGGGCATGCTCGCCTCGCCCGCGGCGCGCGCGTTCCTGCGCTGGCCCGAGCGCCGCGCGCTGCTCAAGCTCGACTGGTTCGCGGGCCGCGGCTGGAGCGCCGGCCGCGGCGAGACCGTGACCGGGCTCGACGGCCCGGGTCGCGCCTCGGACCACGCGCCCCTCATCGCGGAGTTCTGGTAGGGTCGGGCGCATGCCCCTCCCCGCTCCCAACACGCTCGCCATCGTCGGCGCCGGTCCGATCGGTCTGGAGGCGGCTGCGGCGGCGCTCGACGCGGGCTTCGACGTGCATCTCTTCGAGCGCGGCGAAGTGGGCGCCCACGCAATGGCGTGGGGTCACGTGCGCATGTTCACGCCGTGGCGCATGAACGTCGGGCCGGCCTCACGTGTCCGGCTCGAGCGCGCCGGGTGGGTGGCGCCCGATCCCGAAGCACTCCCGACGGGGCGCGAGCTGGTCGAGCGCTGTCTCCAGCCGCTCGCACGCCTGCCCGAGCTGCAGCCAAAGGTGCACCTGCACGCGCAGGTCGTGCACATCGGCCGCCAGGGTCTGCTCAAGGGCGACGCGGTGGGCGATGCCTCGCGCGCCGAACGCCCCTTCCGCCTGATGGTGCGCGACCAGGGCGGGCGCGAGAGCTTCCTGCATGCGTTCTCGGTGATCGACGCCTCGGGCATCTACGGCCAGCCCAACTGGGCGGGCGACGGCGGCATCCCGGCGAGGAGCGAGCTCTATCTGGCGCCCCAGCTCGCCTATCACCCCGACGACGTCCTGGGTCTGGGCCGCGAGCGCTATGCCGGCAAGCGGGTGATGGTGATCGGCGCGGGCACCAGCGCCGCGACCACGGTGATCTCGCTCGCCCAGCTCGCGCACGACGCGGCCGGCACCGAGGTGGTGTGGGTCACGCGCCGCGAGCGCCCGACGCTGTTCCCGCCCATCGCCGATGACCCGCTGTCCGAGCGCCACGCGCTTTACGCCCGCGCCCGATCACTCGCGGGCGGCGCCGAGCCGGGCGTCGCGCACGTGGGCGGTGCGCACGTCGAGGGCTTCGAGTTCAACGCCGCGACCCACCGCTATCGCGTGACGCTGGTGATCGACGAGCAGCGGCGCGTGGAGGAGGTCGAGCGCGTGATCGTGAACAACGGCTTCGGCCCCGACGACTCGCTCTACCGCGAGCTGCAGGTGCACGAGTCGTACGCCTCGCGCGGATCGATGAAGCTGAGCACCGCGCTGAGCAAGGCTGGCACGGGCGACTGCATGACGACGCCTTCGTTCGGCGCGGACGTGCTCGCTCATCCGGAACCCAACTTCTATATCCTCGGGCACAAGTCGTACGGGCGGAATCCCGACTTCCTGCTCGAGACCGGATACCAGCAGGTGGCCGACGTGATCGCAGCACTCGCGATGAAGCTGTCGGGGACGACGCCGGCGCGCTAGTCTGCCCGCGGCGGGGGCGCGTGGGATCGGCCGCGCCGCCTCGCGCCACCATCCACGGAGGCTCCCTTGCTCGTCCGCGACGCGCAGCGAGAAAGTCGTTCGGTGTTCCTGGGCGGCTCGGTCGGCCAGGCGGTCTCGGGAACGCTGTGGGCGCTCTCGGCGGCGATGGGCACCTGGAGCACGCATCGACGCGCGATCCTCGTGCTCGTGATCGGCGGCATGTTCATCTTTCCGGTCACGCAGCTCGTGCTGCGCGCGCTCGGGCGGCGATCCGGGCTCAGCCCCGGGAATCCGCTGACCGGGCTGGCGATGCAGATCGCCTTCACGGTGCCGCTCACCCTGCCGGTGGTCGGCGCCGCGACGCTCCACAACGTGAACTGGTTCTACCCGGCGTGCATGATCATCGTCGGCGCGCACTATCTCCCCTTCATTTTCCTCTACGGCATGATCGAGTTCGGCGGTCTCGCGGCCCTGCTCCTGGGCGGCGGCGTCTACTTGGGCCTGCGGATGCCGCACGACTTCGTGCTCGGCGGCTGGTTCACGGCGGCAGTGCTCTTCCTGTTCGCCGCGATCGCTCGCGGCGCCGCGGCCCGCGCGGATCGGCGCGCCGCCTCGGCCTCGTAGCCTGGGCGCGGCAGCCGTGGACCCCTGCCCCGACCGGGAGTAGATTCCGGCGCGAGCCGGGTGGGAGCCGCATGCGGACCATCGCGGGACCGTACTCCGGCAGGAGGGCCGCACACGTGAAACCACTCCTCCGGGTCGAGGACTGACCGAATGCCACGCATGAGCCGCCGCGCCTTCCTCGCCGCGCTCTCGCGCGCGGGCGTGGGGGCCGCGGCGCTCGCGGCGCTGCCACCGTGGACGCGCCGTGCGCTCGCGGCCGCCGCCGACAAGGATCAGCTCACGCCCGCGGCCGTCGACTTCATCATCCGCAACGATCGGCCCGAGAACTGGGAGACGCCGATCGACGCGTTCGGCCAGTGGATCACGCCCAACCACCGCTTCTTCGTGCGCAACCATCTCTCGACGCCCAGCATCGACGGCGCCGCCTGGCGGCTCGAGGTCACGGGCCTGGTGCGCACACCGCTCGCGATGAGCCTGGCCGACCTCAAGGCGCTGCCGCAGACCACCGCCGTCCACACGCTGGAATGCGCCGGCAACGGCCGCGGGCTCATGAACCTCCCGAGCACGTCGGGCACGCAGTGGCAGCGCGGCGCGGTCGGCACCGCCGAGTGGGAAGGCGTGCGCCTCTCGACGCTGCTCCAGCGTGCCGGCGTCGCGCCCGAAGCGCAGCACGTCTGGTTCGAGGCCTCCGACCAGGCGCCCATGCCCGCGGTGCCGAAGTTCCTGCGCAGCATCCCCATCGCCAAGGCGAAGGACGACGTCCTGCTCGCCCACTCGATGAACGGTGAACCGCTGCCCGAGCTGCACGGTTTCCCGCTGCGCGCGATCGTGCCGGGCTGGTTCGGGATGGCGTGGACCAAGTGGGTCGCGGCGGTGCGGGTCGAAGATCGGCCCTCGGACAATCACTTCATGGTCCGTGGCTATCGCTACAACTACCCGCACCTCGGCCCGCTCCCGCCGATGCCGGTGGAAGCGATACGCATCAAGTCGCTCATCACCCGCCCGCTCGATGGCGCCAAGCTCGTGCTGCTGCCGAGACTCAAGGGCAAGCCGCCGCTCCTGCGCATCCAGGGCTTCGCGTGGGCGGGGCCCTCGGGCGTGCGGCTGGTCGAGATCTCGACGGACGGCGGGAAGACCTGGCAGCCGGCCGGGTTCATGGGCGACACGGCCCCGGGGGCCTGGCGCGCCTGGGCGACCGAGATCGAGGTCGCCCCGCCCGCGCGCGTGAGCGTGATGGCGCGCGCCACCGACAACGCCGGCGAGGTGCAGCCGCTCGAGGCGCAGGCCAACCCTGGCGGCTACGGCAACAACTCCATCCAGAAGGTGACGGTCAATGTCCGGCTCGCGTAGTCCCAACATCGGCTGGCCGGCCGCACCGCGTGGTGCGGCGCGCCGTGCGATCGCGGCGGCGCTCGTGCTGATCGCGGTCGGCATCGCCGCGATGGCTCCCGGCGGCCCCGCGCCGATCAGGCCGCTGCCACTCGCGGTGCCCGATACGTTCCCGGCGGGGCACGGCCGCGAGATCGCCGAGCGTGCCTGCCTGGTGTGCCACTCGCCGATGCTGATCACGCAGCAGGCCAAGGATTCGACCGGCTGGGAGAAGACGCTCGGGCTCATGACGCAATGGGGCGCGCCGCTCTCAGCCGCCGAGCACGACACGCTGCGCGGCTACCTGCTCGAGCACTTCGGCCCGCGACCGCCGGTGATGAAGAAGTAGGCGCGGGCTCGGCACGCACGCACCGTCCATTCCAGACATGACACGCAGCTACGACGTCGCGATCGTCGGCCTTGGCGCCATGGGGAGCGCCGCCGCGTACCACTTCACCCGCCGCGGGGCGCGGGTGCTGGGGCTCGATCGCTTCGCGCCGCCGCATGCCCTCGGCTCGTCGCACGGCGAGACCCGGATCATCCGCGAGGCGTACTTCGAAGATCCGCGCTACGTGCCGATCGTCCAGCGCGCCTACGAGCTGTGGGGCGAGCTCGAACGTGAATCCGGAGAGCCGCTCATGCTGCGCACCGGCGGGCTCATGATCGGCATCCCGGACGGCATGGTGGTGCGCGGCGCCCAGACGAGCGCCGAGACCCACGGTCTGCCCTTCGAGCGCCTCGACGCGCGAGAGATCTCGCGCCGGTTCCCGGCACTCGCGCCACGCGAGGACATGGTGGCGATCTTCGAGCCGCGCGCGGGCGTGCTCTTCCCCGAGCGATGCGTGGGCGCGCACCTCGCCCTGGCAGCGAAGGCCGGCGCGACGCTGCTTCCCAACGAGCCGGTGTCGTCGTGGCGCGCCGACGGCGACGGCTTCGAGGTGATCACACCGCTCGGCCGCTACCACGCCGGCGCGCTGGTGCTGGCCGCCAACGCCTGGCTCGATCGCTTGCTTCCCGACCTCGATCTCGGGCTCACGGTGATGCGCCAGGTGCTCTTCTGGTTCGAGCCCCGCGCCGCGGCCGCCGACTTCGAGCCCGGGCGGCTGCCCATCCACATCTGGGAGCCGGAGCCGCGGCGCTGCTTCTACGGATTCCCGGCGTTCGGCGGCGAGGTCAAGGCGGCCATCCATCACGAAGGCGTGCGATCGGATCCCGATCGTCTCGACCGCGAGGTGCGCGAGCCCGAGGTCGACGCCATCCGGGCGCGGCTCGCGGCGTACCTGCCGAACGCCAATGGAAGGTTTGCGAGGGCCGCCGTCTGCATGTACGCCAACACGCCCGACGAGCATTTCATTCTCGACCATCATCCCGCCCATCCGCGCGTGCTCGTGATCTCGGCGTGCTCGGGGCACGGATTCAAGTTCTCCGCGCCGATCGGCGAGATCGCGGCGGACCTGCTGCTCGACGGCCGCTCGCGCTTCGATCTCGGGCTGTTCCGGATGCGGACCGCGGCGGGGCCCTCACCGGGACGTCCCGAGCGGACCTGACGGCCGCGCGCCGCGCGCAGATCTCTCCGTGCTTCGGCCCTGCGCGGGCGGATGCTAGGCTGCGGGCGCATGACCTTCTCCCCTGCGCATCTCGACGAGCTGCGGGCTCTGCTCGGTGACGACGGCGTGCTCGCGAGCGAGGCGGCACGCTTCACCTACGAGGCCGACGCGCTGGCGCTCGAGAAGCACATGCCGGACGTGGTCGTGCTGCCCCGCTCGAGCGACGAGGTGGCGGCGGTCGTGCGCTGGGCGCACGCGCGCGGCCTGCCGGTCACGCCGCGCGGCGCCGGCACCGGGCTCGCGGGCGGCGCCACGCCCGAGCACGGCGGCGTGGTGCTCTCGGTCAACCGCATGGACCGCGTGCTGCGGGTGGACCCCGAGCGCATGTTCGCGTGGGTGCAGCCCGGGCTGGTCAACCTCTGGCTCTCCCAGCAGCTCGCTTCGCACGACCTCTACTACGCGCCGGATCCCGCCTCGCAGCAGGTCAGCACCGTGGGCGGCAATGTGGCCACCAACGCCGGCGGGCCGCACTGCCTCAAGTACGGCGTGACGCTCAACCACGTGCTCGGGCTGGTCGTGGTGATGTACGACGGCACCGTGCTCACGCTGGGCGGCGAGTCGTGCGACGCGCCCGACTTCGATCTGGCGTCGATCCTCGTCGGCAGCGAAGGGACGCTCGGGATCGCGACCGAGATCTGCGTGCGTCTGTTGCCGCGGCCCCAGGCGGTGAAGACGATGCTCTTCGATTTCACCAGCGTCGAGGCGGCCTGCCGCACGGTCTCGGCGGTGATCGCGCGCGGCACGGTGCCCGCGGCCATGGAGATCATGGATCAGCACACGGTGCAGCTGATCGAGGACTGGCTGCATCTGGGGCTCGCGCGCGACGCGGCGGCGGTGCTGCTGATCGAAGTCGACGGTCCGGCGGTGAGCCTCGAGACCCAGGTCGAGGCGATCGCGGCGCTCGCCACCGCACAGGGCGCGCGCTCGACCCGCGTCGCCAAGGACGCCGCCGAGCGCGCGGCGATCTGGCGCGGGCGCAAGTCGGCGTTCGGGGCCTACGGGCGCACCGCGAGCGGGTTCTACATCATGGACGGTGTGGTGCCGCGCACGCGCCTCGCCGAGGCGTTGTCCGAGGTCTATCGGCTCTGCTCCGAGCGCGGGCTCGAGGCCGGCAACGTGTTCCACGCCGGCGACGGCAATCTGCACCCGCACGTGCTGTTCGACGCCGACGACGATGCCGCGCGTGAACGCGCGCTCGACGCCTCGCACGAGATCCTGCGGATGTGCATCCGCTTCGGCGGCACGATCTCGGGCGAGCACGGGGTCGGGATCGAGAAGCGGCCCATGATGCGGGAGCTGTTCGCGCCCGCCGATCTCGAGCTGATGGGCCGGGTACGCCACGCCTTCGATCCGGGCGGCCTGCTGAACCCGGGGAAGATCCTGCCCGGCGACGGCGATGGCCGCATGCCCCACCCCGCGCAGATGGGCGGCGCGGCGGTGCGCCCCGACGCGGAGGGCCCATGGATCTGAGGCCCGAGGTGGCGCCGTGAGCATGGCGGTCCGCATCGACGCGGCGATGGGGAATCCCGCGGCGCTCGAGGCGCTCTACCGCGCCGCGATCGAGGCCGGCGAGGTCGAGGACTTCGCGGCGGAGATCGTGCGCCGTCACGCGCTCGCGCCCGGCGATGCCCTGCTCGCGGCGTGGTTCCATCGCCTCGGCCCGCGACCGCCCGCCATGCCCGCGGCGGGCGCGCCGGGGTCGCCCGCGTCGTTCGATGCCGCGCCGGCCCGCGACCACCGTGCCCAGTGGCGCCTGGCGCTCGTGCTGAGTGCCGCGCTGAGCGTGTTCTCGATCACGCTCGCCTCGAACGATCGATGGGTCGGGCACATCATGTTCTTCTGGGCGCCGGCGACCGCGGCACTGCTTCTGACCTATCTCGGCCTCGGCCGGACGGGGGCGCAGGCGCCTGCGGCCGGCGCCTTCCGAGCGCGCGCATGGCTCGCGGTCGCGGTGCTGGCCGTCCTCGCCGCACTGGCGGACGGACGCTCAGGGGGCATGCGCCACGCGACCCAGCTCGATCTGCTGATGACCATGCACCTGCCGGCGCTCGCGTGGCTGGCCGTGGGCTGGGCGCTCCTCGGCGCCGCGACGGTTCCGCTCGAGGTGTTCGCGGCGGTGCGCAAGTCGATCGAAACGCTGATCACCGCGGGGCTCTTCGCCGGCGCGGGGATGGCGCTCGTCGTGATGTCGCTGGGACTGTTCCGCGCGATCGGCGTGACCATCCCGCCCTGGCTCATCCGCGACGTGGCCTTCGGCGGCCCGGCGCTGATCCCGGTTCTGGCGGTCGCCACGGTGTACGACCCCGACCGCGCCCCCTCGGAGCAGCGCAGCGACCATGGCCTCGCGCGCATCATCTTCACCGTGGGGCGGCTGTTCCTGCCACTCACGCTCGCGGTGCTCGTGGTCTACCTGATCGCGATCCCGTTCCGCTTCATGGAGCCGTTCCGCAATCGCGAGGTGCTCATCACCTACAACGCGATGCTGTTCGCGATCATGATCCTGCTGGCCACGGCAACGCCGGTGCGCGAGAACGAGGTGGGCGCCGGTGGCCGCGCGTGGCTGCGGCGCGGCATCGTCGCCGTGGCCGCCTGCGCGCTGCTCGTGAGCCTGTACGCGATCGCGGCAATCGTCTACCGCACGGCCGAGGGCGGCCTCACGGTCAACCGGCTCACGGTGATCGGCTGGAACCTCGTGAACATCGGAACGCTCACGCTGATCCTCTATCGCCAGGGCAAGGTCGGAGCCGACTGGATTCCCGCGGCGCACGGGGCGTATCGCACCGGGCTCTTCGGATACATGGCGTGGACGCTGTTCGTGCTGGTCGTGGTGCCGTTCCTGCACCTGGTGGGGCGATGAGCCCGCAGACCGGCACCGTGGACACCGCGACCCACGCCATGAGCGGCGAGGCACCCCGGCAGGTCGTGCGCGTCACGCGTCGCGAGGAGGTGGCCGAGGCGATCCGAGCGGCCGCTCGCGACGGGCTGCGCGTGGTGCCGTGGGGCGGCGGCGTGGCACTCGCGCACGAGACGGCACCGGCGCGCTACGACGTGGCGCTCGACCTGACCGGGCTCGATCGCATCGTCGAGTACGACCCCGAGGACTACACCCTCACCGCCGAGTGCGGGGCGACGATCGCCACGCTGCGCGCGGCGCTGGCGGCGCGGGGCCAGGAGCTGCCGCTCGAGGCGGCGCAGGCG
>Ga0070695_100000670_pt1 | contig 18279 bp, 18 predicted proteins | sample KBSK1252metaG_FD_65471 | JGI IMG/M metagenome (GOLD analysis project Ga0070695, IMG submission 65471) | Corn, switchgrass and miscanthus rhizosphere microbial communities from Kellogg Biological Station, Michigan, USA - KBS K1-25-2 metaG | ecosystem: Host-associated > Plants > Roots >...
CGTGAAGATCCCGGGAACGGAGCCGGGCCTCAAGGCGATCGAGGACTGCATCGCGGTCGGCCGCAGCATCAACGTCACGCTGCTGTTCTCGCTGAAGATGCACGGCGAGGCGATGGAGGCGTACGTCAAGGGGCTCGAGCGGCTCGTCGCGGGCGGCGGCGATCCGGCCACGGTGCGCTCGGTGGCGAGCTTCTTCGTCTCGCGCGTCGACACCGAGGCCGACAAGCGGCTCGAGGCGATCGGGACCGAGGAGGCCCTCGCGCTGCGCGGCAAGCTCGCGATCGCGAACGCGCGCATCGCGTACGAAAACTACGAGAAGGTGTTCAGCGGCGAGCGCTGGGAAGCACTCGAGGCGAAGGGTGCGCTCCCGCAGCGCTGCCTCTGGGCGTCTACGTCGACCAAGAACCCCGAGTACCGCGACGTCCTCTACGTCGAGGAGCTGATCGGCCCCCACACGGTGAACACGATGCCGGAGGAGACGATCAAGGCTTTCCAGGATCACGGCGAGGTGCGCGGCGACACGGTCGAGGACGACCTCGCGGCGGCGCATGCACTGCTGGAAGAAAAGCTCCCGGCTGTGGGCGTCGACTACGACGACGTGGTGCTGACGCTCGAGAAGGAGGGGGTGCAGAAGTTCTCCGACTCGTTCGCCGAGCTGCTCGAGGGCGTGAAGGCGAAGCGCGGAGCTCTCGTGGCTTCGTGAATCGGGAGAGCCTGATCGAGGGCATCTGGGAGCGCGATGCCACGACGTGGACCGGCAGCGACGAGGCGCAGTGGCTCGGCTGGCTCGACGAGCCCTTACACATCCAGGAGCAGCTCGGCAGCATCGTCGACTTTGCAGAAGACCTCCATGACGAGGTCGACCACGTCGTCCTCTGTGGGATGGGCGGCTCGTCGCTCGCGCCGGAGGTGTTGCGGCGTAGCTTCGGCGTCGACTGGTTCCACGTCCTCGACACGACTCATCCTCGCGCGATCCGGGCACTCGAAGCCGAGCTAGACCTCGAGCGGACGTTCTTCGTCTCGTCCTCGAAGTCGGGGTCGACGCTCGAGACCCGCTCCCACACCGACTACTTCTGGGAGAAGACCGGCAAGCGCGGCGAGATGTTCTGCGCAATCACCGATCCGGGCTCCGAGCTCGAGCACCTCGCCCGGGAGCGGGGTTTTCGCGCAGTCTTCTCGGGCGAGCCGTCTATCGGCGGCCGCTATTCGGCGCTCTCGCCGTTCGGGATCGTGCCGGCCGTCCTGATGGGCGCGGACGCGGCGCGGATCCTCGAACGAGCGCAGGAAATGCGCGAGGCCTGCCGTTCCGGCGAGGGCAATCCCGGCTATGAGCTCGGGAGCCGCTTCGGCGAGGGCTGGCGCGACGGTCGCGACAAGATCTGCATCGCGGATACGCCCGGCGGCTTCGGCTTGTGGGCGGAGCAGCTGATCGCCGAGTCGACCGGCAAGCACGGGAAGGGGCTCGTCCCCGCGCCCGGCGAGTCCGCGGAAGGCACTGACCGGCAGGGCGCCGTGCCCGAGCTACCCGACCCGTATGCGCTCGGCGCCGAGTTCTTCCGCTGGGAGTTCGCGATCGCCGTCGCCGGCACGTACCTCGAGATCAACCCGTTCGACCAGCCCGACGTGCAGGCCGCGAAGGACAAGACGAACGAGGTGCTCGCGACCGGACAGGAGCCGGCACTGGAGTCGGAGGGGTCGATCGACGAGCTGCTCGCACAGGCGAAGGAAGGCGACTACTTCTGCATCCAGGCGTTCGTCGAGCCGGGGGCCGAAGCGGAAGCGAAGCTCGACCGGGTGATCGCTGACGTGCGGAGCCGTAGCGGTCTCGTCGTCACGCACGGCTACGGCCCGCGCTACATGCACTCGACCGGCCAGCTCCACAAGGGCGGCCCGAACACAGGCCTCTTCCTCCAGGTGGTCGACGACCAGGGAGACGAGCTGCCGATCCCCGGAAGGCCGTTCGGCTTTCGCCGGCTGATCCGGGCCCAGGCCGCGGGAGATCTCGAGACGTTGAAGGAGCGCGGCCGCCGGGTCGCTCGCGTCCAGCTGGAGGACCTCTAATGCAGCTCGGAATGGTCGGCCTCGGTCGGATGGGCGCGAACATGACCGAACGCCTGCGCGCCGCCGGCCACGACCTGAAGACGTTCGATCCGAACGTCGAGTCGCGCACGGCGGCTTCGCTCGAGGAGCTCGTGCAGCAGCTGGACGCGCCGCGGTCGGTCTGGCTGATGGTGCCGGCCGGAATAGTCGAATCGGTCGTCAGCCAGCTCGCTCCGCATCTCGCCGAAGGCGACACGATCATCGACGGCGGGAACTCGTACTACGTCGACGACCTCCGCCGCGCACGCGAGCTCGGCGATCGGAAGATCCACTACGTCGACGTCGGCGTCAGCGGCGGTGTCTGGGGCCTCAAGCGCGGCTACTGCATGATGGTCGGCGGCGACGACGAGGCTGTCGGCCGCCTCACTCCTGTGTTCGAGGCGCTGGCGCCCGGGGTGGGCTCGGCGGTGCGCACTCCTGGCCGCGAAGGCGACGCAGCACCCGAGGAGCAGGGCTGGCTGCATTGCGGCCCGGCCGGCGCGGGGCACTTTGTGAAGATGGTCCACAACGGCATCGAGTACGGCCTCATGCAGGCGTACGCGGAGGGCCTCAATGTCCTCAAGCACGCAAACATCGGCCTGCACGCGCAGGAGACGGACGCCGAGACGACGCCGCTACGTGACCCCGACCTCTACAAGTTCGAGCTCGACATCGCCGCGATCAGCGAGGTCTGGCGACGCGGCTCCGTGATCGCGTCGTGGCTGCTCGATCTCACGGCGCAGGCGCTGCACGAGTCCCCGAATCTCGACGACTACGCCGGCCGCGTGAGCGATTCCGGCGAGGGCCGCTGGACGGTGCAGGCGGCTGTCGAAGAGGGAGTGCCGGCGCCGGTGCTCGCCGCGTCGCTGTTCGACCGCTTCGCCTCGCGCGGCGAGGCGGACTGGGGCAACCGGGTTCTCTCCGCGATGCGGAAGGGCTTCGGCGGCCACCTCGAGAAGAGCCCAGAACAATGAACAGAGCGCAGTGACGGCGACCGCGCCGAAGCAACAGGAGAATCCGCTCGCCGAGGGGCTCGCGCTGCGGCGGACGCCCGATCCCTGCGCGCTCGTCATCTTCGGAGCATCCGGAGACCTGACCCACAAGAAGCTCATGCCTGCGCTCTACGCGCTCGCCGTGCGACGGCTGCTGCCGCAGCGGTTCGCGATCGTCGGCGTCGCGCGCACCGACGGCGACGACGACTCGTTCCGGGAGGACATGGCGACCGCGGTGAAGCAGCACGCGCGCGACCCGTTCCGCCAGGACGTCTGGGACGAGCTCGCCGCGCAGCTCCACTATGTCGCGACCGACTTCGCCGACGCGGGCGGAGAGGACAAGGTGCACGACCTGCTCGGGAAGCTCGACGAGGACGAGCAGCTCGGCGGCAACCGCGTCTTCTATCTCGCGGTGCCTCCCCCGGCTTTCCCGACCATCGTCGACGCTCTCGGCAAGCGCCGCGACGATCGCGGCTGGACGCGGCTCGTCGTCGAGAAGCCGTTCGGCCACGACCTCGAGTCGGCCAAGGAGCTGACCGCGACGCTGATGGAGTACTTCTCCGAAGAGGAGATCTTCCGGATCGACCACTACCTCGGCAAGGAGACGGTGCAGAACATGCTCGCTCTCCGCTTCGCGAACGGGATCTTCGAGCCGATCTGGAACCGCCAGTTCGTCGACCACGTCCAGATCACGGTGGCCGAGTCGATCGGGATCGAGGCGCGCGCGGGCTACTACGAGCACGCGGGGGCGATCCGCGACATCTTCCAGAACCACCTTCTGCAGCTGCTCGCACTGACCGCGATGGAGCCGCCGATCGACTTCACCTCCGACTCGGTGCACACCGAGAAGGTGAAGGTGCTGCGCGCGCTGCACACACCCGGGCCGAAGTCCGTGGCGCGCGGCCAGTACGGGCGCGGCTTCGTCGAGGGCGAGGAGGTCGTCGCCTACCGCGAGGAGGAAGGCGTCGCGCCCGACTCGATGACCGAGACCTACGTCGCGGCGAAGCTCTACGTCGACAACTGGCGCTGGGCGGACACGCCCTTCTACGTGCGAATGGGAAAGCGGCTCGCGCGGCACGAGACGACGATCGCGATTCAGTTCAAGGAAGCTCCGCACCCGCCGTTCGAGGAGAGCGCCGCGGAAGGACTGCGCCCGAACGTGCTCGTCGTCCACGTGCAGCCCGACGAGGGCGTTTCGCTCGCGATCGGCGCGAAGGTGCCGGGCCAGGGAATGACGATCCGCACCGTCCATATGGACTTCCTCTACGGCGGGGCGTTCCGCACCGGGATGCCGGAGGCCTACGAGCGGCTCATCCTCGACACGATGCTGGGCGACCAGACGCTGTTCACCCGGGCCGACGAGGTCGAGGAGCAGTGGCTGCTCGTCGACTCGATCGTCGCGGCCTGGCAGCGCGACAAGCCGGCCTTCCCGAACTATCCGTCGGGAACGTGGGGGCCGCCGAGCGCCGACGAGCTCCTGCACCGTGACGGCCGGTCGTGGCGACGGCACTGAAGGAGCTGAGCTGGTTCGGCGAGGACGTCTGCCTCGCCGATGTCGACGCTGCGCTCTCGCGCCTGAGAACCGAGGCGTCCGCCGAGCGGCCCAGCATGCGGACGTCGGTGATGACGCACATTGCGTGGGTACCGACCGGCTGGGTCGAGCAGGCTCGAGCGGCGCTCGAGGGGATGGCCGAGCTGCACCCGTCGCGGACGATCCTGCTCCTCCCTCAGCCTCATGCCGACGACAACCGCATCGACGCGCGTGCGGAGGTCGAGCGATGGGAGGTGCCGGAAACGGATCGCGGCCTGGTGACCGAAGTCGTCGAGCTCACGCTGCGCGGCTCGCGAGCGGCCGCGCCGGCGAGCATCGTCGAGCCGCTGTTGATTTCGGACCTGCCGGTGTTCCTGCGCTGGCGAGGCGAGCCACCGTGGGGGACGCAGGAGCTCGACCAGCTCGTCGGCGTCACGGATCGGCTGATCGTCAACTCGATCGAGTGGGACGACGTGCCCGGCCCGTACGCGCGGCTGGCCGAGCTCTTTCCCCGCTGCGCGGCGTCCGACATCGCCTGGGCGCGCACGTCGCGCTGGCGCTCGCATCTCGCGACGCTCTGGCCGGCGCTTGCGGACGTTCGGACGGTCCGCGTGCAGGGGACGGCGGCGCAAGCATCGTTGCTGTGCGGCTGGCTCCGCTCGCGGCTCGGACGGCACGACATCGCGCTCGAGCACGATCCGGCGGAGCAGCTGGAGGGCGTCGCCCTGGACGGTGAAGCAGTACCGCTGCCGCCTGGTGACCCGCCCGCACCAAGCGACGTCCTCTCGGACGAGCTCGAGCGCTTCACCCCGGATCCGGTCTACGAAGCCGCCGTCCTCGCCACACTCGACTAGCGGACTAGCGGACACGGACGCGGCTCTGCGACCCCGTGTCGGCGGCGCGCGCTGCGAGCTGGCCTTGTAACAGACTGTTACTTGCGTACTTCGTGCGTTTTTGGCACGGAGCCGGCGTGATTTCGTGGCGCCCTCGGGACGATGCTGGCGACGTGCTCTCCTTTGCACCGAGGATCCCACGGCGACTGCTCGACGAGATCGAGCGCCAGTCGGGACGGTCGGTTCCCATCGCCGAGATGAACCGCCGCGTCGGTCGAGCGGCCGCCCGAATGGGGCTCTACAGGCCGAGTTACGAGCAAGTGCGGGTGCTCGTGCATACCGCTCGGCGCCTCCGCCGGCGAGGCGGAGCACGAGTGTCGACGGTGGCATTGGACGTGGTCTTTCGGGTCAGGCCGCCCGTGGCGCTTCTCGATCCAGTGTTCGCGCCGCCAATTCCACGACTCCGAGACCGTGCACCACCCAAGTAACAGTCTGTTACAAGGAAAGCTCGGGCCGGTCGCGACCTGCGAGCTGGGTGGCGAGCAGGCGGCCGGCGGCGAGTACGCGGGCGTCGGCGCCTGCGGGCGCGGTGAGTTGCAGAGACGCCGGCAGGCCGTCCTCCGCCACGCCGCACGGGAGCGCGAGCGCCGGCCAGCCGAGCGAGCTGAACGGAAAGGTGAGCGCCGTACCGCGACCCCTGAGCTCCAGCTCGTCGGTGTCGGCCGGCGGGGCTACGAAGCCGAGCGTAGGCGTGACGACAAGGTCGAGCTCACCGACCGCCTCCGCCATGCGCTCGCTGTACTCGGCCCTTTCCCGCTCCGCCGCGGCCGCGTCAGCCTCGCTGACGCGCAAGGCGCGCTCGATCTTGCCGCGCACGTTGTCGCCGTACAGCTCCTCGTTGCCGAGAAAGAGCGGTCGGTGGACGTCGGCGACCTCGCGCATGAAATCTGCTCGGTTGTCGGGCGCAAGGGGCAGCTCGATCTCGCGGCGGCGCGAAAACAGGGCCGCAGCCTCGGCAACGCGCTCGCGAACGAGCGGCTCGGCCTCCCCGAGCCACGCGACTCCGACCTCGAGCTCCTCCAACGACTCGAGCTCAGCCGTCTCGAAGCCGGGAGCGAGCGTCCGCATCAGCCGCTCGCAGCCCTCCACCGACGACGCCATCGGCCCCACCGTGTCGTAGCTCGGCGCGAGCGGGAAGCAGCCCTCGGCGGAGACGAGCCCGTACGTCGGCTTGAAGCCGACACAGCCGCACCACGCCGCCGGGATCCGGATCGAGCCGGCCGAGTCGCTCCCGAGCGCGAGCTCCACGTCACGCGCCGCGATGGCCGCACCCGACCCGCCGCTCGAGCCGCCGGCGAGCCGGCCGGGCGCGGCCGGGTTCGGGACCGTCCCGTAATGCGGGTTCTGGGACGAGATTCCGTACGCAAACTCGTGGAGGTTCGTCTTGCCGGCGACGGCGTAGCCACCCGCCTCGAGCAGCTCCACCGCAGCGGCGCTCACGACCGGCACGTGCTCCGCGAAGAGCGCCGAGCCGTACGTCGTCGTCAGGCCCGCGGTGTCGAGCAGGTCCTTGACCGCCACCGGCTCGCCCGCGCCGGCCTCGTCCGGGCGCGCCAGCCAGATCCCGTCCACTAGTCGAAGTGGAGGTACAGGAGGGCGATCGCGAAGCAGCCGGCGAAGAGGAGCACGAAGACGCCGAACAGCATCAAGCCGAAGCGGACGTTGCGGCGGGCGAGCTCGGGATCCATCTAGGCGATCACCGCGTCAAGAGCGAGCGCCGCGAAGAGCAGCGCGAGGTAGAGGAGCGAGTAGTGGAAGAGGAGCATCGCCCGCCGCGGCGTCGTGTCGCGCCGCAGCCGCTCGGCGAGCCAGACGAAGACCGCTCCCAGAGCGAGCGCGCAGACGACATAGACCGGACCTGCGCCGCCCCAGGCCCACGGCAGCAGCGTCGCCGCCACGAGCCCGAGCGAGTAGAGGACGATCTGGCGCGCCGTCGTCCGCTCGCCGCGCACCACCGGAAGCATCGGCACGCCCGCGTCGGCGTACTTGTCCTTGATCAACAGCGCAAGCGCCCAGAAGTGCGGCGGCGTCCAGATGAAGACGATCGCGAAGAGAAGCAGCGCGGCGATCCCGACGTGCCCGGTTGCGGCGGCCCAGCCCACGAGCGGCGGCACCGCGCCTGCGGCGCCGCCGATCACGATGTTCTGCGGTGTGGAGCGCTTGAGCCAACGCGTGTAGACGAGGACGTAGAAGAGGTTCCCGACGAGCGCAAGCACCGCCGTCAGCACGTTGACCGTGCTCGCGAGCAGGACGAAGGAGAGGGCCGAGAGCGCGAGCCCGAACTCGAGTGCGCGGCTCGGCGCCACGCGGCCCGAGGCAACGGGGCGCGAGCGCGTCCGCTCTCCCATCAGCGGGTCGATGTCGCGGTCGAGCACGTGGTTGAGCGCCGACGCGCCGCCGCAGGCCAGCGCGAGACCGCCCATCGCAGCGACGGCGAGCCCCGTGCCGGGCCAGCCGCGAGCGCCGGCGATCATCCCGCAGAACCCGGTGGTGAGGAGGAGCGACATGATCCGCGGCTTCGTGAGCGTCACGTAGTCGCGCCAGCTTCCCCACGGCGTCCGTTCGCCGCGGAAGCTCTCCGCGACGACCACGACGAGCGCCGCGAGCGCGAACGCCGCGAGCCCCGAGTGCGCGTGCGGCCCGGGAACCGCGGCCGCGGCAGCGAAGAGCGCCGCGGCGGCAAGAGCGGCCGGCACGAGCCGCCGGTGCGCGTACCAGGCCGAGACGATGAGCGCCGCGAGCGGGGGCGCGACGAGCGCCGCCAGCAACCGGTGCGCCGGCCCCAACCCCTCAGCGCCGGACACCACCGCGAGCAACGTCCCGCCCGCGGCCACGAGCGCGGAGAGGCGGAGCCACGGACCGGGGGCCAGCTCGGTCCTCATTGCCGCTGCTCCGCGAGGCGCCGCCGCAGGTCGCGCAGCGGCCGCGCGCTCGTCACGTACGGGACGCTGTCGAAGTTGTGTGCCGGCGGCGGTGAGGTCGTGTACCACTCGAGCGTGTCGGCGAGCCACGGGTCGTTCCCGGCGCGCACGCCCTTGCGCAACCCGTGCGCGATCCAGACGTTGGCGAGGAAGACGGCGATCGACAGCGCCATGACGCCGGAGCCGATCGACGACATGAGGTTGTAGGCCTCCCAGAGCCCGCCGTGGTGGTACGTATAGATCCGGCGGGGCATCCCGAGCAGCCCGAGCATGTGCTGCGGCAGGAAGGTGAGGTTGAAGCCGACGAACATCAGCCAGAAGTGCCACTTGCCGAGACGCTCGTCGAGCATACGGCCGAACATCTTCGGCCACCAGTAGTAGAGCCCGCCGAAGAGGCCGAAGGCCGAGCCGCCGAAGAGGACGTAGTGGAAATGGGCGACGACGTAGTACGAGTCGTTCACCTGCCAGTCGACGGGGAAGGCCGCGAGGAAGATCCCCGACAGGCCGCCCATCGTGAAGAGCGCGATGAAGCCGAGCCCGAACAGCATCGGCGTGTCGAAGATGAGGTTGCCGCGCCAGGTGGTCGCGATCCAGTTGAAGATCTTGACCCCGGTCGGGACCGCGATCACCATCGACGAGATCATGAAGAACGAGTCGAGCCCCACGGGCATCCCCACGGTGAACATGTGATGCGCCCACACGAGCATCGAGAAGAACGCGATGCCGATGGTGGAGAACGCGACCGCTTTGTAGCCGAAGATCGGCTTGCGCGAGAAGACCGGCAAGATCTCGGAGATCATCCCGAAGACGGGCAGCACCATGATGTAGACCTCGGGGTGCCCGAAGAACCAGAACAGGTGCTGGTAGAGCAGGATGCTCCCGCCGTGCGACGGGATGAAGAAGTGCGTCCCCACGGTGCGGTCGAGCAGCAGCATCGTCACCGCCGCTGAGAGCGCCGGCAATGCGAAGAGCAGGAGAATCGCGTACGTCTCCATCGCCCAGATGAAGAGCGGCATGCGCATCCACGTCATGCCGGGAGCGCGCATGTTGTGGATCGTGACGATGAAGTTGATCGCCCCGAGCAGCGAGGACAGCGACAGGATGTGGAGGCTGAGGATCCAGTAGTCCTGGCCGTGGCCCGGGCTCGCCCACGGGAAGTTTTCCGACAGCGTCGGGTACGACCACCAGCCGGCGTGCGGGCCGCCGCCCTTCGAGAACCAGCTCAGCCAGAGCACGATCCCTCCGAGCAGGAAGAGCCAGTACGACAGCGCGTTGAGGCGCGGGAACGCCATGTCGCGCGCGCCGATCATCAGCGGTACGAGGAAGTTGCCGAACCCGGCGAGGATCGGGACGATGACGAGGAAGATCATCGTCGTGCCGTGCATCGTCAGGACTTCGTTGTACGAGTTCTTCGTCAGGAAGTGCTCGTTTGGCGTCGCGAGCTGCGAGCGCATGAGAAGCGCGAGAATCCCGCCCGCGACGAACCACATGAGCGACGTCGCGATGTACAAGATCCCGATCCGCTTGTGGTCGACCGTGACGAGCCAGCTCGCGATGCGGCCGCTCTTCCAGCCGACCGGATACACGGTTTCTGACCTAGCCGCCACTTGTTGCTCCCAGTGGCGCGGCCTTGTAGATGTGCTTCTTCACGTAGGCGACGAGCGCGGAGATCTGGGCGTTCGTCCAGCCCTTGCCGACGGGGGGCATCGCTCCCTGCGTGCCGGTGAAGCCGTTCTCGAGGATTCCCTCCAAAGCGCTCTGCTGGGTGAGCAGGGTGTTGTTGGCGATCGCGGGCCCGTAGCCGCCCTGGCCGAGGTTGCCGTGGCAGGTCGCGCAGACGCCACTCCACTCCTGCTTGCCGATCGTTTGGCCAGCGGTCGTGGAGATGTAGTTCTCGTACGACCGCTGCGGCTCGGCCACGACCGTCGCGAGCATCGACGCGTGATAAACGCCGCAGAGCTCTGCGCACTGGCCCTCGTAGCTGCCAGGCTTATTCGCCTTGAACCAGAGGTGGTTCGGGTGGCCCGGGATGGCCTGAATCTTGCCGCCGAGCGCCGGGATCCACCAGCTGTGGATGACGTCCGGTGAGATCACCTTGAGGTCGACGACGGCGCCGGTCGGCACGTGCAGCGTCCCGATCGAGCGAGCCCCTCCCGGGTAGTCGAACTGCCAGTAGTACTGATGTCCCTCGACGGTGATCCGGACGGGGTTGTTGGAAGCCGGCGCATCGGTGATCTTCGGCAGCTCGACGAAGACGACGACAGCGATCACGCACAGGATCAGGACGGGAATCACCGTCCAGATCAGCTCGAGCCGCGTGTGCCCGTGCACCTGTGCGCCTTCGACGGCCCGGTCGCGGCCGCGACGCCGGTATTTCACGATGAAGACGACGAGGAGGCCCTCGACGAGAACGAAGATCGCGGAGGTGAAGCCGAGGATGACGTAGTAGGCCGTCTGCGTGTGGCTCGCGTTCGGCGACTCGGGCGTCACCGGCGTGAAGCCGCCGTTCGCGGCTGCAGCGACGCCCGCCGTCGCAAGCGCGAACAGCACGACAAGCACGAAGGACGGCAGCTTGCGACGCACCCGCCGGGCATTCTATGAAGGTGTCCGAGCGCTCGCGGATCGAACTGCCGGACCACGTGTCGCCGGGGTTCGAGGTCTACGTGGGTGGCGTCCGGCAGCTGCCCGGACGCGACTTCGACGTGCAGGGACGGACGCTTGTCTTCCCGCGGGCGCTCGCCCAGGAGGGCCGGCTCGGCTTCTGGCGCTGGGCGTCGATGTGGCTCGGCATCGCCGGCACCTATCGCAAGCACGAGACGGTCGACATCGTCTACACGGTGGACGGCCGCCGCGAGGTGGAGACGGGTCTCCAGCCCGAGCCGTACGAGAGCTAGCGCAGGTTACTTCGCCACCGGCTCGAGCCGGTAGCCGACGCCGTAGCGCGTCTGGATGAACGTATGGGTGGATGCCGGGCGGTCGACTTTCTCACGCAGGCGCCTGACGAACACATCGACAGTGCGGTCGCGATGCGATTCGCGCCGGCCCCACAGCTTCTGCAGCAGCTCATCGCGGGTGACGACGCGGCCGCGGTCGAGGGCGAGCTGGTAGAGGAGACGGAACTCCGTCGGCGTCAGCTCGGCGCTGCGGTCGTCGACGTACGCCTGCACCTCGAGTGGGTCGATCCGCAGCTCCTCGATCTCGATCGGCTCGCCGCGCGGGGTCTCCTCGCGGCGAATCGCCCGCCGCGACGCCGCACGCACGCGCGCCACGAGCTCCTTCATCGAGAAGGGCTTCACGAGGTAGTCGTCGGCGCCGATCTCGAGCGCGTGCACGCGGTCGTGCTCGGTGCCGCGCGCGGAGACGACGACGATCGGGGTGCCGATTCCCTCGGTGCGCGCGGTTTCGATCAGCTTCCAGCCGTCGACCCCCGGCAGCATCAGGTCGAGAACGCAGACGTCGGGCTTCTCGTAGCGGAGCCGCGCCAGGCCCTGCGTGCCGTTGCCGACCGACACCGGATCGAACCCTGCGGCGCCCAGGTGCCGCGCCATTCCCTGTGCGATGACCTCGTCGTCCTCGACGATCAGAACCTTCGGCATGGTTCACTCATTATCGGTCGCGACCGGGTAGGCGAAGGGTAGACGCATGGTGAAGGAGTGGTGAACGAAGAACTCGCCAGAAGGCTCGCCGCGAGCTGCGACGAACCACTCGTCGTTCTCGACAACGAGCGGCGACTCGTCGCGATGACCGCCGGAGCCCGCAACGCGATCGGCGATCTCGAAGTCGGGAGGCGCCTCCCCGAGGAACTCACCGCAGATCACCCGGGCGTCCTCGTCCTCTTCCTGGAGTCGCCGCCGGAGCTCTCCGCCTACCAGGAGCTGCGCGCCGGCTTCACAGCCGCCGTGTCCCACGAGCTGCGAACGCCGCTCGCGCGGCTGTTGGTACTGCTCGACACCGCGGCTCTCCCCGGCTCCAACGTCGGCGAGCTGATGGAGCAGGCACGCCAGGAGGTCGAGCAGGCACGCGAACTGATCGACGACGTGCTCTTCCTCGGAGAGCTCGAGACGGGTCGTGAGGTCGTCTCCCTCGGGCGCACCCTGGCGCAGCCGATCGTGGATGAGATCGTGGCCGGATTCGCGGACCGGGCAGACAATGCACAGGTCACGATCGCGGTCCAGGCCGACGACCGAGTCGAGCTGCCGCTGCGACCGCGGATGCTGCGCGTCGTGCTCGAGAACCTGCTCGCGAACGCGATCCGCTACGCAGGGCCGGGCACCAGGTGCACCATCGAGGTGGCCGCTTCGGACGCGGGCGCGCTGCTCGCCGTCTCCGACGACGGTAAAGGCGTGCGGGCCGGCGACCTACCGCGGCTGTTCGAGCGCTTCTACCGTGGCGACCAGGCGCGCACGAGCCGCGGCACCGGGCTCGGGCTCGCGATCGTCAAGCACGTCGTCACAGCGGCGGGAGGCGAGATCGACGCGACGAGCAAACCGGGGCAGGGCCTGAAGATCACGGCCCGGTTCCCGCGCACCTAGCCGAAGCGACCGGTGACGTAGTCCTCCGTCCGCTTGTCGGATGGAGCCGTGAAGATCTTCTCGGTCGCGTCGTACTCGACGAGCTCGCCCCACCTCTGGCCCTCCTCGCCGCGCGAGATCGAAAAGAACGCGGTCATGTCGGCGACGCGGGCGGCCTGCTGCATGTTGTGAGTCACGATCACGAACGAGTACTCGCTCTTGAGCTCGTGGAGGAGCTGCTCGATCGCCTGCGTCGCGATCGGGTCGAGCGCCGAGGCTGGCTCATCCATGAGCACCACGTCGGGCTCGACGGCAATGGCACGAGCGATGCATAGGCGCTGTTGCTGGCCGCCGGACAGCGAGAGCGCGCTCGCCTTCAGCCGATCCTTCACCTCGTCCCAGAGTGCGGCCTGGGTCAGCGCGCGCTCAACGCGTTCGGAGAGGTCGTCCTTCATCCCGAGCATCTTCAGGCCCCAGGCGACGTTGTCGAAGATCGATTTCGGGAACGGGTTCGGCCGCTGGAAGACCATCCCGATCGTCCTTCGCACCGCGACGGGATCCACATCTTTGGCCGCGATGTCCTGGCCGTGGTAGCGGATCGTCCCGGTCTGCCGGAAGCCGGGCACGAGGTCGTTCATCCGGTTGAGGCAACGGATGAAGGTGCTCTTGCCGCAACCCGACGGGCCGATGACGGCCGTGACGAGATTCCGGTAGACCTCGATCGAGACGCTCTTGAGGGCCGGCTTGGAGCCGTAGATCGCGGTCAGGTCCTGGATGTCGAAGACCTGTTGAAGCCGCTCGCGCGGCGGCAGCGGCTGACGCTTCGTCTCGACGCGCACGGCGGGCTCGATCGTACTCGACGCTGACACTGAGTCTCCCCTCGTTTCGCTCATCAACCGGCACGCATGATCTTGCGGCGACTGCGGGTCGCGAGCCAGCGTGCGCTCAGGCTCGCGACGAGGATGAACATGAGGAGCACTAGGGCAGCCGCCCAGGCCCGCGCGTGGTCGGCCGGGTTCGGCGACTCCGACAGCTCGAAGATTGCCAGCGGCACCGAGAAGAGCGCGTGGTGCGGATTCCAGCTGACCGCGTTGCCGACGATCGATGAGCAGAGAAGGAGCGGGGCGGTCTCCCCCGTCACCCGCGCGACGGCGAGCACCGTGCCGGTCACGATCCCGCCGATCGTCTGCGGCAGGACGATCCCGAGCGTCGTGCGCCAGCGCGGGACGCCCAGGCCGAGCGACGCCTCTCGCAGCGAGTCGGGCACGAGTGCGAGCACCTCGATGGTCGCTCGCGCGACGAGCGGGAGCATCAGCACGGCGAGCGCGAACGAGCCTGCGAATCCGCTCGGCCCGCGGCCGACGACCAGCAGGCCGTAGACGAAGATGCCGACCACGATCGCCGGGATTCCGTTGAGCACGTCGAGCGCGAGGCCGACACCGTTTCGGATCGCCCGCGGAGCGAACTCGTTGACGTAGATCGCCACCAGGATCCCGACCGGAAGGGCCATCAGCGTCGCGAGCCCGACAATCACGAGGCTGCCGACGAACGCATTGGCGAGGCCCTGCGGCTCGTTGCCGATGGCGAAGCTCACCGGAGTCTTCGTCAGCAAAGCCCAGTTGAGCTCGCCCGCACCGCGCTTGGCCACCGACCAGACGACGATGCCCAGAATCGCGACGGCGATGGCGCCAGCGAGCCAGGCCAGGATCTCCATGCTGCGGTTGACTGCGCGGCGCCTCCACAACCGGTCGTTGGGACGCTGCAGCGAGGTGAGCTCGACGACGCTCACCGAGCCGCCAATCCCTGACGCCGCGCAACGCGCCGCACGATGATCTGGGCGAACGTGTTCACGACGAGCGAGAAGACAAGCAGGATCAGCGCGAGATAGAAGAGGGATGGAACTTCGAGGCCAGAAGCGTTCGTGAACTCGTTTGCGATCTTCGCGGCAGGCGTGTCGCCCCCGTTGAACAGGTTCCAGCTGATGCCGTTGTCGAAGGAGCCGATGACCATCGAAACGGCGATCGCCTCGCCGATCGCACGGCCTAGACCGAGGATCATCGCCGCCGCGATCCCGCCGCGCGCGTACGGGAAGATGACGCCGCGCACCATCTCCCAGCGCGTCGTGCCAAGCGCCAGCGCTGCTTCCTTCAGCTCTGAGGGAACGCCGAGAAAGAGCTCGCGAGAGATGCTCGAGACGATCGGCAGGATCATGATCGTGAGGACGACGATCGCCGTGAAGATGCCCGTTCCGGTGGGGCTCGGTGTGCCGAAGAGCGGGATGAAGCCGAGCGTCGAGTGGAGCGCGGGCATGACGTGATCGCGCAGCACCGGTCCGAGCACGATGATCCCCCAGAGCCCGATCACCACGCTCGGAATCGCCGCGAGTGTCTCGACCAACGCCGTCACCGGAGCCCGGATCCAGCGAGGCGCCAGCTCAGTGAGAAAGAGCGCGATCCCGAGCGCGAGCGGCGTCGCCAGAACCAAGGCGCCGAGGGACGTGACCGCAGCGCCGAAGAGGAAGACCGCGGCTCCCATGTGGTTGTGGACCGGGTCCCATCCAATGTGCGTGAGGAAGCCGAGGCCAAAGGTCGAAAGGGCGAGCCGGGAACCGTCGACGACCTTGTAGGCGATCAGCCCGAGTAGGGCGACGGCGCCGGCCGCAGCCGTGCCGGCGACTCCCTGCAGGAGAACGTCGCCTAGACGCGCCCGCCGCCCCGAGAAGGGGCGGCGAACGGTCTCACTGGTCGTGTCGAAGGTGCTCACGAGTCGACGCGATCTCCTAGTGGATCGAGGCCAGCGTCTTGTTCGCGGCCTTGATCACCGAGCTCGGCATCGGCGCGAAGACGTACGGCTGGATCGCCTTCTGGGCGCGCCCGCTCAGCACGAACTTGATGAACGCCTTGATCTGGGCCGCCTTCGGACTCGAGGTCGGAACGATCACATAGGTGAACGTCGACATCGGCCAGGCGTTCTTGTACTTCTTCGACTTCGGCGGATTTGTGATCGAGATCTTGTTGTTGGCGGGGATCTTCGCGCCCTTCACGAGCTGCGCGGCGGCCTCGATCGAGCTGATCTTCGGCAGCACATAGGAGCCTGCTGCGTTCTTCATCTGCGCCTTCGCGATGTGATTCTGGATCGCGTAGAAGTCGGAGACGTAGCCGATCGCGCCCGGTGTCGAGCTGACGAGCGCTGCCACGCCCGGGTTCTTCGACCCGCCGGGGCCTGTCGGCCAACTGACGGTCGTCGCGCAGCCGACCTTGCTCTTCCACGACTTGTTCACCTTCGAGAGGTAGTTCGTGAAGGCGTAGGTGTCGCCCGAGCCGTCGCTGCGGTGGACCGGCACGATCTTCTTGTCCGGCAGGTTGAGGCCCTTGTTCAGCGCCTTGATGGCCGGATCGTTCCAGTTCGTGATGTTGCCGAGGTAGAGGTTCGCGAGCACCGTTCCCGTGAGCTTCAGCTGACGGTCACCGACTCCCGGGATGTTGTAGACCGGAATGGTCGCGGTGAGCGCCCACGGGATCTGGACGCAGCCGTGGCAGTCGTCGCCCTGGCTCTTCGTCAGCGGCGCGTCGCTTGCGCCGAAGTCGACCGAGCGCGCGGAGATCTGCGAGATGCCGCCACCCGATCCGATCGGGGAGTAGTTGACCGTGTCGGCCGAATACATCGAGCCCCACTTCGCGACTGCGGGGGCGACGAGCGACGACCCCGCGCCGTTCAGGGTTCCGGCCGACCGCTTGCCGGCGGCCCCGGCGCTCGTGACCGCCAGCGCAGCGACGAGTCCTGCGGCGGCGAGTGCAAGGGTGATGCGAACGAGCTTGCCGTTTCTCGGCATGTCTTTCTTCCTCCTCCTCAGGGTTCGCGGGGCACGCTACGGCGCACCTTCCAGCGGGTGGGATACGCCGCCGTTGCGAGGTGGAGACGAAGTGGTGAAGACCCCTGGCGCCCGCTTGTAGAGCCAAGTAGTACCCTGGCTCACGATGGCGATCGACGCCGCGCTAGAGCAGATCGAGGCCGAGCTCCAGGAGATGGGGGCGCGCGTTCTCAGCGCCGTCCACGGGGCGATTCGGGCGCTCGAGGAGCGTGATCGCGAGCTCGCCGCCGAGGTGATCGCCTTCGACGACGAGGTCGACAACCACTTCCTCGGCATCGAGCAGTCCATCCAGTCGCTGCTGGCATTGCAAACGCCGGTCGCGCGCGACCTGCGGCTGCTGCTCGCGATGATCCACATCAACCTCCTGCTCGAGCGGAGCGCGGACGGTTGCGTGACGATCGCGAAGCTGTCTCAGCTCGTCGCCGACGTCGAGCCGGATCCAGCGCTGGTGGAGGTTCTGAGCGAGATGGGCGAACGGGCAGAGGAGATGCTGCGCGTGGCGCTCGACTCCTTCAGCCGCCGCGATCTCGCGGGCGCCGAGAGCCTCGTCGAGCTCGACGAGTTGATCGACCGCGCGAACCGGCGCTTCGTCGAGCGTCTCGTCGATGTGATGGCGGCTGCCGAGTTTCGCGAGTGGGGGCTTCGGATGGTCGTCGTCGCGCGCACGATCGAGCGGATCGGTGACCGCGCGGTAGACATCGGCGAGCAGACGGCGTACCTGCTGACCGCCGAGTTCCGCGAATTCACAGACGCTTCTCACCCGGTCGGCTAGGGCTCACAAGCATTGGACTGGCGCCTCTACAAGGCGGTATACGACGTCTCCCTCCACCATCACTGGGTGGGAACGCTCTTCTCGGACATCGAGAAGGCGAGCATCCCCGTGATGGTGGTCATCACCGCGGCTCTCTGGTTCCTGAGCCGGCCAGGTGGAGATCGCAAGTGGAAGCTCGCGTGCGGGAGCGGCTTTGCGGCGGCCGCACTCTCGTACGCGATTGCCTTCGTCATTCACCACGCGTATGACCGGGCGCGCCCCTACGAGTCGCACCACATCAGCCACCCGTGGTCCAACACCACGGACGCGACGTTCCCGAGCGACCACACCACCGTCTCGTTCGCGATCGCGTTCGCGGTGCTCTCGTTCGACGTGTCCGCCGGAGCGATCTTCCTCGTGGTCGCGGCAATCATCGGCGTCGGGCGCTTGTTCATCGGCGCGCATTACCCGAGCGACATAGGCGCAGGAATCGTGATCGGGCTGATTGCCGCGGGTGTCGTCGTCCGTCTCCTGCCGCGCATCGTCTCGTGGGTGGTCGCTTATGTCGAGCGGCTCACAGATCCGGTGCTGCGATCGCTCGGGCGGCACTCGGCCGAGTAGCTAGGTGTCCTACCCACGGACGTTGTGAACGCGGCTGATTGGGGGCCGGTCGCCGATTGAGCTGTGGGGTCGCCGCTGGTTGTAGTTGTCGAGCCAGTGTGGCAGGGCG
>Ga0070695_100000675_pt1 | contig 18251 bp, 16 predicted proteins | sample KBSK1252metaG_FD_65471 | JGI IMG/M metagenome (GOLD analysis project Ga0070695, IMG submission 65471) | Corn, switchgrass and miscanthus rhizosphere microbial communities from Kellogg Biological Station, Michigan, USA - KBS K1-25-2 metaG | ecosystem: Host-associated > Plants > Roots >...
CGACGATGCCAACCGGTTGAATTGGCGCGGCTTCTATCTGGCACTCGCGATGCAACTCCAGCCGGCCGGGTAGGTCGACCGCAACGTTCTCAGCAAAGGGAGGATTCGACGATGCGCGCGTTGATGCCGTGGACGGGGATGACGGGCTTGAAGCAGGAGATGGACCGGATGTTCGACAGGTTCTTCGAGAGCAAGTGGGATGAGTTTCCGGCGCTCGGGGAGTGGGCTCCGAGCATGGACATCGCGGAGACCAAGGACAGCCTGGTGGCCAAGATCGAGGTCCCGGGCATGGAGGAGAAGGACATCCAGGTGTCGCTCCAGGAGAACCTCCTGACCATCAAGGGCGAGAAGAAGCAGGAGAAGGAAGAGAAGGACGAGCGCTATCACCGGGTCGAGCGGTCCTACGGGGCCTTCACCCGCAGCGTGCGCCTGCCGGTGGCGGTGGACGCGAGCAAGGTGACCGCGAGCTTCAAGAACGGGCTGCTCACCGTGACCCTGCCCAAGACGCCGGCGGCCAAGGGCACGATGATTCCGATCAAGGCCGAGTAGCCAGGATCCACCGAGCGGGAGGTGATGCCCCGATGCTGAGCGAGGACCGGGAGCGCATGGTCGCCACCCAGATCGAGGCCCGGGGCATCACCGATCCGCTCGTGCTGGACGCGATGCGCGCCGTGCCGCGCGAGCGCTTCGTGCCCGCCTCGATGGCGCGCTTCGCCTACGACGACGGCCCGCTGCCGATCGGCAAGGGCCAGACCATCTCGCAGCCGTACATCGTGGCGGTGATGACCGCGGCGGTCCGGATCAAGGCCGGCGAGCGCGCGCTCGAGATCGGGACCGGCTCGGGCTACGGCGCGGCGGTCCTGTCCCGGATCGCGGGCGAGGTGTACACGGTCGAGCGGGTGGGAGAGCTGGCCGAGACCGCGCGCCGCCGGCTGGCCGAGCTCGGCTACGACAACGTCCACGTGCTCGAGGGTGACGGTACCCTGGGCTGGCCGGAGCACGCGCCCTACGAGGCGATTCTGGTGACCGCGGGCGGGCCCCGCGTGCCCAAGGCGCTCCTCCACCAGATGGCGGTGGGCGGCCGGCTGATCATGCCGGTGGGCACGGACCTGCACGGCCAGCGGCTCGTCCGGGTGACCCGGACCGACGCGCACGAGTACGAGCACGAGAACCTGGAGTACGTGGCATTCGTCCCATTGATCGGCGCCGAGGGCTGGCCCGAGGGAGGCTCGACATGTACAAGCACATCCTGATCCCCACCGACGGGTCCCCGCTGTCCGAGATGGCGATCCGGCAGGGCATCGCCTTTGCCAAGAGCGTGCAGGCCCGGGTGACCGCGATGACGGTCTCGATCCCGTTCCACGCCTTCGCGCTCGATCCGGTCATGGTGACCGACACTCCCGGGCAGTACGAGAAGCAGTGCGAGGAGCTGGCCGAGAAGGCCCTCGGGGTGGCCAAGGCCGAGGCGAGCGTCGCGGGCGTGCCCTGCGAGACGCTCCACGTCCGGGCGGCCCATCCCTACGAGGCGATCATCGACACCGCGCGCAAGGGGGGCTCGGACCTGATCTTCATGGCCTCCCACGGCCGGAAAGGCGTGTCGGCCCTGGTGCTTGGCAGCGAGACCATGAAGGTGCTCACCCACAGCAAGATCCCGGTGCTGGTCTGCCGGTGAGAGAGGCGAGGACGCTCCATGCCTGAGCTGTTCGTGATCGGCGACGAGACGACGCACGTCGTGGGCGACCCGAAGTGCCCCGAGTGCCTGGAGGAGTATCCGGAGCCGTGCCCGTGCGGCGGACTGATCCACGCGGCCTCGGGCGAGCAGGACGCGGGGGGGACCGACTGGCCGGCGACCCGCTGCGACCACTGCGGCCGCTCCGAGGAGGAGCTCGACTGACTCCGCTGATCGCGACCCAGGGGCTCTCGAAGGACTACTCCCTCGGCGACCACACGGTGCACGCCCTGCGGGGGGTCTCGGTGGAGATCCGGGCGGGGGAGATGGTGGCGGTCATGGGCCCGTCCGGCTCGGGGAAGTCGACCTTCATGACCATCCTCGGGTGTCTCGACACGCCGACGGCCGGCCGGTACCTGCTGGAGGGCCGGGACGTGTCGAGCCTCGAGGACGATGCGCTGTCGGCCATCCGGCACCGGCGCATCGGCTTCGTGTTCCAGCAGTTCAACCTGCTCCCGCGCATCACCGCCCAGGCCAACGTGGAGATGCCGCTGCTCTACGGCGACGTGGCCGGGCGCGAGCGGCGGGAGCGGGCGCTCCGCAAGCTCGCGATGGTCGGGCTCGAGAAGTGGGCGCAGCACCGGCCCGGGCAGCTCTCGGGCGGCCAGCAGCAGCGGGTCGCGATCGCGCGCGCGCTCGTCAACGACCCGATCCTGCTCCTGGCCGATGAGCCGACCGGCAACCTCGACACGCGCACCAGCGCCGAGATCATGGCGGTCGTCCAGGAGCTGCATCGGGCCGGGCTCACCATCGTGCTCGTGACGCACGAGCCCGACATCGCGCAGTTCGCGCAGCGCGTGCTGAGCTTCCGCGACGGCGAGCTGGTCGGCGACGAGCGCGTCGAGCACCCCCGGGACGCCCGGGCCGGGCTCGCGGTGCCGGCGGGGCGGGCGGCGTGAAGCTCGGCGCGACCCTCCAGATGTCGGCCGCCGCGCTGCGGAGCAACCGGCTGCGGACGGCCCTCACCGCGCTCGGGGTCATCATCGGGGTGGGGGCGGTGGTGACCATGATGGCCGTCGGGAAGGGGGCCCAGGTCCGCGTCGCCGAGCAGATCCGGAGCCTCGGCTCGAACCTGATCATCGTGATGTCGGGATCCATCACCTCCGGCGGCGTCCGCCTCGGCTCGGGCAGCCTGCTCACGATCACCGAGGACGACGCCCGAGCGATCCAGCGCGACGTGCCGAGCGTCGAGGCCGCGGCGCCCACGGTGCGGGGCGGCGTCCAGGTCGTGGTCGGCAACAGCAACTGGTCGACCGCGATGCAGGGCGTGACCCCGGAGTACTTCCAGGCCCGCGACTGGGGCGTGACCTCGGGCCGGCTCCTCACCGCGGAGGACGTCGACGGGGCGGGGAAGGTGGTCCTGCTGGGGCAGACGGTGGCCGAGAACCTCTTCGGCGGCAGCGACCCGATCGACCAGACGGTGCGGATCAAGACGGTGCCGTTCACGGTGGTCGGTGTCCTGGACCGCAAGGGGCAGAGCACCCGGGGCGACGACCAGGACGACACGGTGGTGATCCCCATCTCGACCGCCAAGAAGAAGGTCCTGGGGGTGAGCCCCGCCAACGCCCGGTCGGTGGGCGGCATCCTCGTCAAGGTCGCCGACCCCGCCCGCATGGGGGAGGCCGAGCTGCAGATCCGCGAGCTGCTCCGGCAGCGGCATCACCTGCAGCCCAACCAGGACGACGACTTCGCGCTGCGCAACCTGTCCGAGATCCTGGCGAGCCAGGAGGCGGCCTCCCGGGTCCTGAGCCTGCTCCTGGCCGCGGTGGCCGCGGTCTCGCTGGTGGTGGGCGGCATCGGCATCATGAACATCATGCTGGTCTCGGTGACCGAGCGGACGCGGGAGATCGGGCTGCGCCGGGCGGTGGGCGCGCGGCGCCGGGACATCCTGGGCCAGTTCCTGATCGAGGCCGTCGTCGTGTCCCTGGCCGGCGGCCTGATCGGCATCGCGGTCGGGGCCGCGGGCTCCTACGTGATCGCCTACTTCTTCCAGTGGAGCGTGCTCGTCTCGTGGTCCGCCATCCTCCCCGCGTTCCTCTTCGCGGCCGCGGTCGGCATCTTCTTCGGCTACTACCCCGCCCGCAAGGCATCGCGGCTCAACCCGATCGAGGCGCTCCGCCATGAGTGACACCGGCTTCATCAAGTGGCTCCGGGAGATCCGGCTGGGGGACGTCCCCCGGGTCGGCGGCAAGACCGCCTCCCTCGGCGAGCTCTACGGCGAGCTCGGCGCGGCCGGCGTTCGCGTGCCCAACGGGTTCGCGGTCACCGCGGCCGCCTACCGGGCCCTGCTCGACGGCGACGGGCTCCGAGATCGGCTCGCGACCATCTTGAAGGATGTCACCGGCGAGGACGTGGCGGCGCTGGCCACCGCCGGCGCCCGTCTGCGCGCGCTGGTCGAATCGGCCCCGCTCCCGCCCGGGCTCGCCGATGAGATCGTCGCCGCCTACCGGATGCTTGCGCGCGAGTACGGCCCCGGGCCGGCGGTGGCGGTCCGCTCGAGCGCCACCGCGGAGGACCTGCCGCAGGCGAGCTTCGCGGGCCAGCACGAGAGCTACCTGGGTGTCCGGGGCGAGGCCGCGCTGCTCGCCGCGTGCCGGCGCTGCTTTGCCTCGATCTTCACCGATCGCGCCATCGTCTACCGCATCCAGAACGGCTTCGATCACCTGAGCGTGGCCCTGTCGATCGCGGTCCAGAAGATGGTCGCCTCCGACCGGAGCAGCTCGGGGGTCATGTTCACGCTCGATCCCGACAGCGGGTTCCCCGACGTGGTGCTGATCAACGCGGCCTGGGGCCTGGGCGAGGCGATCGTGCAGGGGCAGCTCGACCCGGACGAGTTCTGGCTCTTCAAGCCGACGCTCCGGGCGGGCCACGACGCGCTGCTGAAGCGGAAGATCGCGCGGAAGACCTGGAAGCTCGCGCTGGCCCCCGACGGGCTCCCCGCGAAGGTCCCGGTGCCGGCCGAGGCGCAGCGCGTGGCCAGCCTGACCGCCCCGGAGGCGCTCGAGCTGGGGCGCTTCGCGCTGGCCATCGAGGCCCACTACTCCCGACGCGCCGGGCATCCGGTGCCGATGGACATCGAGTGGGCGAAGGACGCCGATGACGGCCGGCTCTACATCCTGCAGGCGCGGCCCGAGACCATTCATGGAGTGAAGCAGGCCCTCCTCGAGATCTTCGCGCTGCAGCCGGGCGGGCCCCGCGAGCGGCTCGCCATCGGCGCGGCCATCGGCCAGCGCATCGGGGTCGGGGCCACGCGGCGGCTCGGCGGGCCGGGCGACCTGGAGGCCTTCAAGGCCGGAGAAGTGCTCGTGGCGTCGATGACCGATCCCGACTGGGAGCCGATCATGAAGCGCGCGGCCGCGATCGTGACCGACCGCGGGGGCCGCACCTGCCACGCCGCCATCGTCAGCCGGGAGCTTGGCGTCCCGTGCGTGGTCGGGACCGGCAACGGGACCGAGGTGCTGACCGACGGGCAGGTGGTGACGGTGTCCTGCGCCGAGGGGGAGGCCGGCTCGGTCTACCGCGGGGCGCTGCCCTTCGAGCGACGGCAGGTGGACCTGGCGACCATGCCGAGAACGCAGACGCGGGTGATGCTCAACGTGGGCAATCCCGGCGAGGCCTTCCGCCTGGCCGCCCTGCCCAACGACGGGGTGGGGCTGGCCCGCATCGAGTTCATCATCGCGAGTTTCGTGCGGGTGCATCCGCTCGCCCTGCTCCACCCGGAGCGGGTCGCGGACGCGGCGGCGCGGGCCGAGATCGACACGCTCACCGCGGGGTACGCCGACCGCGGGGAGTACTTCGTGGAGCGGCTGGCCGAGGGCGTCGGGATGATCGCGGCCGCCTTCTACCCCAAGGACGTGATCGTGCGCCTCTCGGACTTCAAGTCGAGCGAGTACGCGGGGCTCCTGGGCGGTCGCGGCTTCGAGCCGGAAGAGGGCAACCCCATGCTCGGGTTCCGGGGCGCGTTCCGGTACGCGCACCCGCGCTACCGCGAGGCGTTCGGGCTCGAGTGCCGGGCCCTGCGACGGGTCCGGGAGGAGATGGGCCTCACCAACGTCAAGCTGATGGTCCCGTTCTGCCGGACCCCGGCCGAGGGCCGGCGCGTCCTCGACCTCCTCGCGGCCAACGGCCTCGCGCGCGGCGGCAACGGCCTCGAGGTCTACGTGATGGCGGAGATCCCGTCCAACGCGATCCTGGCCGACGAGTTCGCGGCGCTCTTCGACGGCTTCTCGATCGGCTCCAACGACCTCACCCAGCTCGTGCTGGGCGTGGACCGCGACTCGGAGCTGGTCGCGCCCGAGTTCGACGAGCGCAATCCCGCAGTGCTCGCGATGATCGCCCTGGTCATCGACGGGGCGCGGCGCGCCGGGCGGAAGGTCGGGATCTGCGGCCAGGCGCCGAGCGATTACCCGGAGATGGTCCGCTTCCTGGTGGGGAAGGGCATCACCAGCATCTCGCTCAATCCGGACGCGGTGGTGCGCGGCCTCGAGGCCGTCGCGGCGGCGGAGGCCGAGCGACGGTGAGCGTGCTCGAGACGGAGGGGCTCACGCGGCGGTTCGGGACGCTGACCGCGGTGGATGCGCTCACCGTCTCGGTCGAGGCGGGCGAGGTGTTCGCGCGACATCGTCCATCACGCGGCCCAGGTGCGCCGGGTCATCGGCTACGTGCCGCAGCTGGTGTCGGCGGACGGCGCGCCCACCGGGTACGAGAACCTGCTCATCTTCGCCAAGCTCTACGACATCCCCCGCGCCGAGCGGGGGGACCGTATCGGCGAGGCGCTGACCTTCATGGGGCTCGGCGAGGTGAGGGACAAGATGGTGCGCGAATATTCCGGCGGCATGATCCGGCGCCTGGAGATCGCCGAGTCGATGCTGCACCGTCCCCCCGTCCTTTTCCTCGACGAGCCGACGGTGGGGCTCGATCCCGCCGCCCGGGAGGCGGTGTGGGAGCGGGTCGCGGATCTCCGGACCCGGTACGGGACGACGATCGTGTTCACCACCCATCTGATGGAGGAGGCGGATCACCTCTGCACCCGGCTCGCGATCCTGCGGCGGGGGCGCGTGGTGGCGAGCGGCACGCCGCGTGACCTCAAGGCCGAGATCGGGCCCGGAACGACCATGGACGACGTCTTCATCCACTTCGCGGGAGCGGAGGCCGGGGGGGCGTACCGCGAGACGTCCCAGGTCCGACGGACCGCGCAGCGGCTGGAGTGAGGCTCGACATGCGGGCGATGGCTCCGATCGGGGCGTGCGTGGGCTTCGTGGAGAAGACGCTGGTGGTGGCAAGCTGCGCCACGATCTGACCGAGCTCCTCACCCGGGCGATCCAGCCCGCGCTCTGGTTCGTGGTGCTCGGCGGGGTCTTCACCCGCACCCACGCGATCCCGACCGGGGGCCTGCCCTATCTCGACTTCATGGCCCCCGGGATCCTCGCCCAGAGCGTGCTGTTCATCGCCATCTTCTACGGGATCGCGGTCATCTGGGAGCGAGACCTCGGCCTGGTCCACAAGCTCCTGGTGAGCCCGGCGCCCCGCGCCGCGCTGGTCCTGGGCAAGGCGGTGTCGGCGGGGATCCGGGGGCTCTCCCAGGCGGTCATCGTCTACGGCCTCGCGTGGCTGATGGGCGTCCGGATCAACTGGCATCCGGCCGCGCTGCTCGGCGTGGTGCTGGTGCTGCTCCTGGGGGCGGCGTGCTTCTCCACGCTGTCGCTGATCATCGCGGCCCTCGTGAAGACGCGCGAGCGGTTCATGCCGCTCTTCTTCGCGAGCAACGCGATCTACCCGGTGGCGATCATGCCCGCGTGGCTCCGCGTGTGCGCCCAGGTCAATCCGCTGACCTACGAGGTGGACGCGCTGCGGGCCCTGATGCTGCCGGAGGCCACGAGCGCGCACGGGATCGCCCTGGACGCGGGAGTCCTGATCGCCACCCTGACCGCGCTCGTGCTCGTCGGGGCACGGGTGTATCCGCGGATCGCGACCTGACCGGTCGCGGGGAGGATCTTCGATGGCTTCGCTCGGGACCGTGATGCGGGTGGTGATCGTGGGCGCGCTGCTGCTCGCCGCCGCGCCGGCCCCGGCGCAGGACGACGACTCGCCGGTGGCGCGCGGCCGGCACCTGTTCGAGACGCGCGGCTGCTACGGCTGCCACGCCATCGGGGGCGTGGGCGCGACGACCGCACCGAGCCTCTCCCGGGTGGGGGCGAAGTACTCCCGCGAGTATCTGGCGCGCTGGCTCCGGGAGACGCCGCCGCGCGGCGCGGTGGAGCACATGCCGAGGATCCCGCTGGCCGAGCCCGAGCTGGAGGCGCTGACCGCCTATCTCAGCTCGCTCCGCGAGTTCTAGGAGCCGATCAGTCTCCGCACGAGCTCGGGGCCGTTCTGCCACATCACGAGCAGCACGCCCATGAGGCTCTCCCCCGCGATCCAGCCCGAGGCCACCGGGAACGTGAGCTCCTCGGACCACCGCGGGTACCTGTTCTCGGCCCACCGGCCGAGCGCGCCGCCCAGGAAGAAGAGCAGCCCGTAGTACCAGTGGAAGGTCCACGCCAGGCCGAGACCGGCCGGTGACGGAAAGAGGTGCCGGCGCGTGGGGAACATCGCCGGGAGCACGGACAGGGCGACGCCGACGAGGGCCCCGACCGCGATGGACCAGGTCTTGACCGGCCCGAGGGCCAGGACGCCGTGGGACAGCGCGAGCGCCACCGCGCGCCACGCCTGGGCCGCGGGCGCCGGGAACTGGTCCCCGCCCAGCGCGCTCGCGTCCGGCACGAGCAGGCGGAAGGACAGCACGCTCACGAGCGTGCCGACGAAGATCCCCGCGAGCTGGGCGAGGAACTGCCGGCGGGGGTGCGCTCCGAGGAGATAGCCGCTCTTCAGGTCGGTGAGCAGGTCGGCGCTGCTGCTCGCGGCCGCGGCGGTGACCGCGGCGCTCATCAGGTTCACGTTCATGTTGCCCGGGCTCACCGCGCCGAAGAAGAGCTGGGTGATCTTCCCCATCGCGCCCACCGGCGTGGTGTCGGTCTCCCCGGTGACGCGGCACGCGACCAGGGCCAGCACGAACGAGAGGAGCACCGCGGCCGCGGTCTGCCAGTACGGCATGCCGAAGGTGACGTGGCCGAGCCAGGCGAGGCCGGCGAAGCCGACGATCTGCCCCCACAGGAACCAGGAGGCGGGGGTCTCGATGGCGGCCAGCGGATCGTCCGCCGGCCGCCCGCGGCCGGCGAACATCGCGCCGAGATCGGCGAAGGCGCGGCGCGCGGTCCGCCACTGCATCGCGAAGGCGACCAGGCTCGAGGTGACCATGCACGCCACGCCCCCCCAGAGCGTCCACTGCACGAGCGTCCCGTAGCCCGTGCCCTCGATCACGCCCTGGTGCTGCAGGACCGGCACGAAGACCATCCACGCGCCGACGCTGCCGAGCAGCATGCTCCAGCCCACGTGCCAGCCGGTGATCGCGCCCGCCGCGACGAACATCGGCTCCCAGGAGAGCATGACGGTCCGCCCGATCCAGGCCGGCCCGAGCAGGCGCTCGTTGGCCGCCGCGATCCACGGGCCGATCATGAAGGGGGCGAGCCGGGGGCTCACCAGCACGAGCCCTTCCGCCCAGAGCTTCCCGAGGACCGCGCCGAGCCCGGCCCAGCCGAGGGCCCGCGCCGAGCGCGCGCCGCGGTCCCCGACCGCGTGGAGCGCCCGGAGGGTCTCGGCGGCCGCGATGCCGCTCGGGAAGCGCAGCTGCTCGATGTTGATCATCTGGCGCTTCATCGGGATGGCCATGGTCACGCCGAGCACCGAGAGGAAGAAGATCCACGCGAGCATCACCGGCAGCGAGAGCGCCCGCTCGTTGATCAGCATGTAGGCCGCGAACGCGGAGATGAGCGTGCCGCCCGTCGAGTAGCCCGCCGCGCTCGCGGTGGACTGCATGCAGTTGTTCTCGAGGATGGTCATCGGGGTACGCGCGAGGCCCAGGCGGTACACCACGCTCCAGATCGCGTACGAGAGGATCGAGGCGGTGATGGCGACCCCGAAGCCCCAGCCCGCCTTGAGCCCGATGTAGAGGTTGGTGAGGGAGAGCAGCCCGCCCAGCGCCGAGCCCATCAGGACCGCGCGCCACGTGAGCTGGGGCAGCCGGTCGCCGCGGCCGCGGTAGACCTGCTCGTACCACTGCCGCTCGATCTCCTCGGCGCTGCCCTGGAATCCGCGCACCGGGAGCGCGTCCGGCTCGGCGGGGGGAGGCGGGTGGCTCAGAAGCGAGACCAGCTCGGGTCGGGGTCGAACCGGGTGAGCGCCCGGGCGGCCGCGGCGGTGCCCGGGCCCAGGTCCTTCTGGTAGACGACCCCGTCGTGGCTCACGATGAAGGTCATCACGCCCGAGGCGCCGTACTCGGCCGGGTAGGCGACCAGCGCGAAGCCGCCGATCATGCCGCCCCGTACCACGTAGTCGTACGCTCCGCCCGGCGCGTGCGGTCCCTGAGCCTTCACGATGCGGTAATAGTACCCCCAGTAGGGGACGCGCGCGCCGCCCGGCCGCTTCGCCGGATAGCCCTCGGCCGCGGCGCGGGCGACCAGCGCGCCCAGCGGGCTCGGCGGCTCGTCGGGCGGCGCGTCCCAGTAGAGCCCGTCGCGCTTGCCCGGCGTGCTCCGGAACCGCTGCGCGTACTGGAGCAGCGCGTCCCCGTCGGGATCGCGCACGTAGTACTCGCGCTGCGCGTCGACGTAGGCCAGGCAGACCTGGACCGCGCTGAGCTCGTTGCGCCCGATGCGCCGGTTGAGGATCTCCTCCCGGCCCCGGGAGGCGTCGAACCACCAGCCGGCGGCGTCCTGGACGAGCGGAATCGGCATGGGCCACTCGTCCCGGCCGACCGTGAGGACGAGCCGCCCCGGGGCGACCTCGGCGAGCCGGTGGGCGTCGTCGTAGGCGTGCACGAAGCGCTCCCGGCTCCGGCGATCGGCCACCTCGTCACCGGAGGCGATGAGCGCCCGCGCGTCCGGCCCGAGGACGCGCAGCAGCGCCGCGGCGTCGCCCGCCCGCGCCGCCTGGACGAGGTCGGCGACGGCGGCTTCTGGAGAGGGAAAGCGCGTGGGCGTGGCCGGCGCCGCGCTCGAGCCCGACGCCCACAGGAGGATCACCGCGAGGACGATTCGCGCTCCGATCATCGGTGACCTCCGCCACCCGGCGCCGCGCCGTGGCTCGGGCCGGAGGGGCCGGGTCGGGACGGGGCCGGTCGAGGCGGCGCCGGCCGCGACGGCGCCGGGCGCGACGGGGACGGCGGAGCGGGTCGCGGGGGCGGCGCGATGCCTCGACGGCTCTCGCGCCCGCGCTCGCTGTAGGTGCGCGTGTCCGGGCCCCGGCCCAGCCCCTGGAAGGCGCCCGGCTCCCGCGGCGTGACGCCCGGAACGATCGGGCGCCCGGGCGCGGTCGGACCTCGGTCCGGCCGCGGTGTCGGACCGGGCCGGATGTCCGCTCCGGGCGAGCGTGCGGGCGGAGGCCCGGGGCGGACCTCGACGCCCGGCGGGCGCCCGGGCTCGCGCCGTCCCACGTCCTCCCGCCCGCGGAACATCTCCCGGGCCGCCGGATCCGGCGGCACCGGCCGGCCGTACACACGCTGCAGGCTCTCGGTGCGGTACAGCACGCCGCGCCGATGCTCCGGGCTGTGCTCCCACGGCAGTCGCGCGCCTCCCGGGATGAGCCGCCCGCGGATCAGCTCGCTGCGGTCCCGGTCGGCGTTCACGACCCGCGTGAAGCGCTGGTAAGAGCCGACGTCGAGGTCGAGCCGATGGTGATGCCAGTCACACCGTCCCCAGAGCGCCGTGCCCACGACGATGCCGACGCCGAAGGTGAAGAAGCCGCCCACGATCCAGCCCGGCGGATAGTAGTAGTACGGCGGATAGGCCGGATAGGGCCAGGGGCCGTAGACGACCAGCGGGTCGTAGGTCGGCACGTAGACCACGCCGGGCTCGGCCGGCTCGATGCCGATGATCGCTGCCCCACCGGCCGGCGGGGGCTCCACGGTGACCACCTGCTGCGAGGTGGTGGCGAGCGTGCCCTGGGCCCCCGCCCGCGCGCGGAGACGCTGGATCGCCTCCATCAGCTCCTCCCGCTGCCCCAGGGACGCGTCGCCCAGCTTCTGGGTCCACGCGAGCTGCTCGTTCATCATGCCGAGGACCTGGGGAAACGCGACCAGCGACTTCACGCTGTCGTCCCAGTTCTGGGCGGCGAGCGCCTCGTTCAGGGCCTCCCCCGCAAGGCCGGGATTGGCCTGGAGGAACCGGGCGGCCATGACCACCTCGAGCGGATAGGTGGCCGCCATCAGCACCTGCGCGAGGAGCGCGTCGGGGTAGAGCGCGATCGGCGCCGCGAGCTGCTCGAGCTCCTCCGGGGCGAAGGCCCTGGCCGCGACCGGCTGCTGGGCAAGCAGCGGGAGCGGCGCGGCGAGGGCCAGGGCCAGCAGGCCCGCGAGCGCGTCCCGGAGACCGATCCGCCGCCAGCCGCGACCGCCTCGACGTTCCGTCGTCGCCTCCGCGCTCAGGGCCGGCGGTAGCCCATCGCCTCGCGCACGCGGGCGGTGGCCATGCGGACCGCGGCCTGCCGCGGCGTCACCCGATCGGCGCGGGCGCGCTCGAGCGTCTCGCGGGTGTTGGCGCGGATGCGCTCCTCGATGACCGCGAGGGCCTGCGCCTGCGTCCCGCCGTGGTACTCGATCGCCGCGCAGATGACCCCGCCGGCGTTGGCGATGAAGTCGGGGATGCTCAGGATGCCGTGGGCGTGCATCCACTCCTCGGCGGGTCCGGTGGCCGGGATGTTCGCGCCCTGGATGACGAGCCGGGCCTGGAGATGGCTCACGTTGTCGGCGGTGAGCGTGTCGGGCCGCGCGGCGGGAATCCAGATGTCGCACGGGACGCCGATCAGCGCCTCGCGGGCGATCGCGCGGCCGCCCGCGAAACCAGAGAGTGGACGTCCTTCCCGCTTGTGGGCCATCAGGGCGTCGATGGGAAGGCCCGCGGGCTCGTGGACCGCGCCCCGGCTGTCGGAGGCGGCGACCAGCCGGGCGCCGCGGGCGGCGAGGCAGCGCGCCGCGTGCTGGCCCACCGCGCCGAATCCCTCGACGGCCACGCGCGCGCCGGTGAGGGAGATGCCGGCCTCCGGCGCCGCGACCTCGGCCGCGACAGCCACGCCCAGACCGGTGGCCCCGATCTCGTCGAGCGGGATGCCGCCGATCACCCGCGGCAGGCCGACGGCCCGGTCGATCTCGTCCTTCACCCACGCCATGCACCGCTCGTCGGTGCCCATGTCGGGCCCCGGGATGTACTCGGTCAGGAAGCGGATCGCCCGCGCGAACGTCCGGACGAGGCGCTCCTTGTCCGCGGGATCGGCGGCGGGGTCGGCGACGATGCCCGACTTGCCGCCGCCGTGGGCCAGGCCGGCGGCCGCGTTCTTCATGGTCATGGCCCGGGCGAGCCGCGCCACCTCCGCGAGCGTGACGTCCGGGGCCATGCGCACCCCGCCGATGGCGGGGCCGCAGGCGACGTTGTCGACGACGACGATGGCCTCGAGCCCGGCCCGCGGGTCGCGGATCAGCACGACCTTGGCGGGGCCGAGCTCGTCGGCGCTGCCCGGTGGGAGGAGGTCCATCGCGGGCTCAGAGCAGCTTGACCAGGAAGTGAGCCCGGCGGTTCTGCGCCCAGCAGCTCTCGTCGTGCTCGGTGCAGATGGGCCGCTCCTTGCCGTAGGAGATCGCGACCATGCGGGCCGCCGGCACCCCGTGGGTCATCAGGTAGGTCATGGCGGCGCGCGCGCGCAGGTCGCCGAGGCCCAGGTTGTACTCGCTGGTCCCGCGCTCGTCGGCGTGCCCTTCGATCAGGACCAGCGCGTTCGGCGTCGCCCGGAGCCACGCCGCGTTCGCGTCGAGCACGCGCACGTCCTCGGCGCGGACCTCGTGGGCGTCGAAGTCGAAGTAGATATCGCCCAGCCGGGCGGCCGGAACGAATTCCTCGGGAGCCGGCGGCACGCCCGTGGGGGTCATGACGCCTTCGTCCGGAAGCTCCGTGGCGACCGCGGTGCTCGAGGGCTCGCGCGGGGATGCCGCGAGATCGGGCTGCCCGCTCGTCGCCGCGGCCCCACACCCGGCGGCGGAGACCAGGAGAACCAGCAGCGCGAGGATGCGTATCGTCGTCATGCCCATCGGTCGTGCAAGCGGGGTGCCCGGCCCCAAGCACGCGCCGAATCGACGTTCCGATCTTCGCGGCGCCCCCGCGCCCACGGAATTCCCACGACAGTGGGGCAGGGGTGTCCCGCCCCGGTCGGACCATCGCCACCATTTACAGGGTCTTCCGGTCCGGCCCGCGTGGCACTAGGATTGCTCCGGGACCGCTCACGTGTTCTTCAAGGCGCTCGCTTGCGATTTCGACGGGACGCTCGCGGTCGATGACCGGATCGGCTCGTCGGTGCGCGACGCGCTCGAGCGGGCGAGGAAGGCGGGGCTCCGGCTGGTGCTCGTGACCGGGCGCACCTTCTTCGAGCTCACGCGGGTCTGCGATTGCCTGGAGCTCTTCGACGGCGTGGCGGCCGAGAACGGCGCGGTGATCTACTATCCCGGCTCGTCGATGATCCGCGACCAGGGCCCACCGGTGCCCGGCCGGCTGCTCGGGGAGCTCGAGCGGCGCGGCATCTACTACCAGGTGGGCCGGGTCATCGTCGGCACCGGGCGCGCCGACGAGGCGGCGGTGCGGGAGGCGCTGCGCGCGGCCGGGGTGACCCGGGACCTGGTCATGAACCGCGCGGCTCTCATGCTGCTGCCCTCCGGCGTGTCCAAGGGCTCGGGGGTCCAGCAGGTGCTGCGCTTCCTCGAGCTCTCGTCGCACGACGTGCTGGCGCTGGGCGACGCCGAGAACGACCTCGCGCTGTTCGACGCGTGCGGCTTCAGCGCCTGCCCGGGTAACAGCATCGCCGCGGTCCGGGAGCGCGTGGACTGGGTGCTGCCGGGCGGCGCAGGCGCCGACGTCGGGGCCGCCATCGTCGGGCCGGTGCTCGAGGATCGCCTCGCGGTGCAGCAGTCCCCGCGCCACCGGATCGCGCTCGGCTGGGGCGCGACCACCAGCGAGCCGATCGCGATCCCGGCCCGCCGGATCAACGTGCTGATCCACGGCGATCCCCACTCGGGCAAGTCCTGGCTCGCCGGCGCCCTCGTGGAGCGGCTGGTCGCCGCGCGCTACGCGGTCTGCGTGATCGATCCGGAGGGGGACTACCGCGTCCTGTCGCGCCTACCCGGTGTGGCGTGGGCGGAGGTGGTCGGGCCGGAAGACGTCGACGCGGCCCTCGACCACCTCCAGCACAACCCCGAGGCCTCCGCGGTGCTGGATCTCTCCACGCGGCCCCACCCCGAGAAGGTGGCCCTGATCGAGCGCGCCCTCCGGCGCATCCGCGAGATGCGCCGGCGCCTGGGGCGCCCGCACTGGGTCCTGGTCGACGAGGCCCACTACCTGATGCACGACGGCGGCATCGCGAGCGACGCGCTCGGCCTGGAGGACCGCGGCTTCTGCTTCGTGACCTACCGGCCGCGGTGGGTGCGGGAGGCCGTCATCCAGGCGGTGGACGTGTTCGTCCTCGCGCGGACCACCGCGCCCGAGGCGCTGGCCTTCCTCCGCTCGGCCCTGCCGGCCATCGACGGCGGCGAGGCGGTGTCGACCGCGCTCCCGCGGCTGCCGCGCGGGCAGTTCCTCATCGTCCAGCGCGACCCGGGCGGTCGGACGTCGGCGGTGACGTTCGTGGCCGCGCCGCGCCAGACGGTCCACGTGCGCCACATGACCAAGTACGTGGACTCGCACGTGCCCCCGGGCCGCGAGTTCCTGTTCCGGGAGCGCGGCCACGGCCGGGTGCTCGGATCGGCCAACAGCCTGCAGGCCTTTCGCCGCGTGGTGGCCACCGCGCCCGAGGAGCTGCTCGGGTATCACGCCGAGCGCGGGGACTTCTCGCGCTGGGTCCGCGACGTCTTCGCCGACACCGAGCTGGCGCGGCAGCTCGGCAAGGCGGAGGCGCGCTGGCGGCGCGGCGAGCTGCCGGATCTGCGCGAGGCGATCGACGCGCTGATCACGGTGCGCTACGGGGGCGACGACTAGGTGCCCGCCCCGGCCCCCTGGGCCCTCGGCATCGAGCAGGCCCTCGCGGGCGCCGCCGGCACCGAGCGGGGCCTCTCGGCCGCGGAGGCCGCCGCGCGCCTCGCGACGCAGGGCGCCAACGAGCTCGCACCCCCGCCGCGCTTCGAGGCACTCCGCGAGCTGCTCCGGTACTTCGCCAATCCGCTGGTGCTGATCCTGCTGGTGGCGAGCGTGGTGTCGGCCGCCTTCGGCCAGGTGGCCAGCGCGATCATCGTCGCGCTCATGCTGATCCTGAGCGTGACGCTCAACTTCACCCAGGCCTACCGCTCCCAGCAGGCGGCCCGGGGCCTGCGGCGGCAGGTCGGGCAGACCGCGACCGTGGTCCGCGACGGAATCGAGCGGGAGATCCCGGTGCGCGAGGTGGTGGTCGGGGATGTGATCCACCTGAAGGCGGGAGACCTGGTGCCCGCGGATTGTCGCCTGCTCTCGGCCCGGGACCTGTTCCTCAACGAGGCGCTGCTCACCGGCGAGTCGCTGCCCCGCGAGAAGCAGGCGACCCCCGGCCCGCTCCCGCCCGGCGGTCTCGGGGACGCGGTGACCGGGGTGTTCCGCGGCACCTCGGTGGTGAGCGGGCTCGGCGCGGCGGTGGTGGTGGCCACCGGCGGCGCCACCGAGTTCGGCCGTGTGGCCGCGGGGCTGGTCGGGCGCCCGCCCGAGACCGAGTTCGAGCGCGGCACCCGAAAGTTCGGCTTCCTCATCCTGCAGGTGGTGGTCTTCCTCGTCCTGTTCGTGTTCCTCGTCAACGCGCTCCTCCGCCGCGACCTGCTCGAGTCCTTCCTGTTCTCGGTGGCGCTCGCGGTGGGCCTCACGCCCGAGCTCCTGCCCATGATCGTGTCGGTGACCCTGGCGAGCGGCGCGGTCCGCATGGCGGCCAAGAAGGTCATCGTCAAGCAGCTCGCGTCCATCGAGAACTTCGGGAGCATGGACATCCTCTGCAGCGACAAGACCGGGACGCTCACCCACGGGGAGATCACGGTCGACTGCCACCTCAACCTCCGGGGGGACGACGACGAGACCGTCATCCGGCTCGCCGCGCTGAACAGCGTCTACCAGACCGGCCTGCGCAGCCCGATGGACGAGGCCATCCTGCGGCACGAGCATCCGGCGGTCGCGCGCTCCGTGCGGGTGGACGAGATCCCGTTCGACTTCCAGCGCCGCCGCGTGTCGGTGATCGTCCAGGAGGGCGCGCGCCGCCTCCTGATCACCAAGGGCGCGCCGGAGAGCGTGCTGCCGGCGTGCGCGACGGTCGAGACGGAGGGGGTGACCGCACCACTGGACGCGACCGCCCGGGTCGCCGCGAAGGCGCTCTTCGACCGGCTCAGCGTCGACGGCTACCGGGTGCTCGCGGTCGCGTACCGCGTGGTGGACGAGCAGCCCGGCTACGGGGTGGCCGACGAGCGCGACCTCGTCCTCGTGGGGTTCGCGGCGTTTCTCGACCCGCCCTACGAGGGGGTCGCCGACACCCTGCGTGCGCTCCGGGCCGACGGGGTCGAGGTGAAGATCATCACCGGGGACAACGAGCTCGTGACCCGGAAGATCTGCCAGGAGGTCGGCCTCGACGCGGGGGAGATCGTCCTCGGCGAGGCGGTGGAGCGCATGTCGGATCCGGCGCTCGGGGTGGTGGCGGAGCAGACCACCGTGTTCGCCCGGGTCTCCCCGATCCAGAAGAACCGCATCGTGCGGGCGCTCCACGCGCGGGGTCACGTGGTGGGCTGCGTGGGCGACGGCATCAACGACGCCCCCGCGCTGCGCTCGGCCGACGTGGGCATCTCGGTGCAGAGCGCGGTGGACGTGGCGCGGGACGCGGCCGACATCATCCTGCTCGAGAAACGGCTGTCGGTGCTGCACGACGGGGTCGTCGAGGGGCGCCGCAGCTTCGGCAACATCATGAAGTACGTGCTGATGGGCACCAGCTCGAACTTCGGCAACATGCTGAGCATGGCCGCGGCCTCGGTCTTCCTGCCGTTCCTCCCGATGCTGCCGCTGCAGATCCTGCTCAACAACTTCCTCTACGACCTCTCGCAGGTGCCGATCCCGTCCGACCGGGTGGACGAGACCTACATGCAGAAGCCCAAGCGCTGGAACATCGCGTTCATCCGGCGCTACATGCTGGTGCTCGGCCCGCTCTCGTCCGCCTTCGACTTCCTCACCTTCGCGGTGATGCTCGGGGTGTTCCACGCCGACCCGGTGCTGTTCCGCACCGGCTGGTTCGTCGAGTCGCTCGCCACCCAGACCATGGTGATCTTCGTCATCCGCACCGCCGACCGCCCGTGGCGCAGCCGCCCGAGCCGCCGCCTCGCCTGGGGCGTGACCTCCTGCGCGGTGGTGGGCGCCCTGCTCCCGTTCACGCCGGCGGCCCCGTGGCTCGGCTTCACGCC
>Ga0070695_100000679_pt1 | contig 18189 bp, 18 predicted proteins | sample KBSK1252metaG_FD_65471 | JGI IMG/M metagenome (GOLD analysis project Ga0070695, IMG submission 65471) | Corn, switchgrass and miscanthus rhizosphere microbial communities from Kellogg Biological Station, Michigan, USA - KBS K1-25-2 metaG | ecosystem: Host-associated > Plants > Roots >...
CTTAGGTTCCGAGTACGGTCCGGTGCCATATGTGAAAAAGTGCTACTCTCAACTGCATGGAGCGCAACGGCCGGGCGGATGAGCGCCAGCGACAGAGCCCCCGCAAGGCCGACGCACAACGTCATGGACGCGACGGCGGCAAAGCGCCAAGCCGTCGCCTGCCTTCGCGTCTGAGCGACATGCCGCCTCCACGCCGAGAGTGCGGCTTTGTACTGCGATGGCATGGCCTCAGCAGCCGATGCATCGATCCCCAGCGCCCTGGCGACAGCGTGAGCCATTGGGAGCGGCTGAGCTCTACGCTTTGGTGCGAAGAACACAGCAAGGGAGATCAGCTGCAGCGCCAGGCCGGTGGCCATGGCAGCCTCGTGCGCCTCTGCCGGATAGTGTCCGCCGTCCGCGGACCACTGGGCGATGATAAAGCCGGAGAGGCACTGCAGACCGAATGCCATGCCCATGTTGAGAACTCCGAGCGCCGCGTTGGCCCGACCCGCGACCTCCTTCGGGAAGTACCGCGCGAGTATCGCGAAGCTGAGGACGGGGGTGGCGCCGGCGGCGGCAGTTAAGGCGAACAGCAGATGCGAGGAAACCGGGACGCCGAGCAGCAGGGCGAGCTGGGCCGCCATCGAGAGACAGATCGTACCGGCGAGGAATACCTCCGTCGAGACGCCGGCCCGGCGCAGACGCTCCGCGAGAGCGCCGAGCAGAAGGGCGCTCGCGGCGAGCACGGCCGCCATCAGGGTGAGGTGGTCGACGACCGCGGAGCGGTCGAGTCCGGCAACGTCGGTGAGCCACGGCCCGGCCCAGAGCCCGGAAAGCGCCCACGACATGCCCGCGCCCGTGGCGCCTAGCGGTGCGATGCGCCAGAAGCGTGCATCCGTGAACACTGTGGAGAAGCCGATATTCGGCGAGGCGGCGGGGGCTTGGTCCTGCTTCTTCTCCGGGACGACGAGAAGAATGAGGAGCGCCACGGCCGCCGATGCCGCCGCCAGGATCGCGAACAGGCCGCGCCATCCGACAGCCTGGACGAGGAACTCGGCAGGGCCGGTCGCAGACACGGCACCGAGCGCGCCGAGCATGACGTAGAAGCCGTTGGCAAGCGCGATGCGCTGGGGCGGGAACCAGAGGACGATGGCCTTGAGGCCTGCAATCAGAGCGAGGGCGACACCGAGGCCGATGAGGCCGCGTCCCACCATGAGGGCCCAGACGCCGCCGGCGAGCGCGAAGACGAGGGCCCCGGTGGCAGCGATGAGCAGGAGGGCGCTGTCGACGAGGCGTGGCCCGTAACGGTCGAGGAGCACGCCGCACGGGAGGACCACCGTGGCGAACACGAGGAAGTACGCCGACGTGAGCAGGCCGAGGTCGTCGGCGCCCAAATCAAGCTCGGCCCGGAGGTCTCCTGCGATCAGCGCATTGATGGAGCGGAACAGGTAGGAAAGGTAGTAGCCGGCCGCGAAGGGCAGCAGCACGAATGCGACGAGACGGGCTCGGGACATGGGTGGCATTGGCGGTTCGTTCCGGCAACAGGGATCCGTTGCAGCGCCGCTGCTCGCGATGCTGCCCAAGGGATCGGCTATCGGTTGAGGTCTCAGCTACATGAAGGTCCTGCCGTCACCACTTCATCCGTCGTCCCTGCGGTCGCGCCGCCATACGAGGCGTGCCGGGCCGTCGTCGGTCGCCTCGAACAAGGCACCCCAGATCGGCTGCGGCAGGGCGGGATCGTCGAGCTTGACGCTGAGGTAGGGCTCGTCCGTCCCCTTGCGTGTCCTGCGCCAGGCGGCACCGATCTCCGCGGTGCCGACGAGGATGCGGAAATCCGGTGCGCCATCGCTGTCCTTGCGGTCGTTGGCGACGAGGCGCACCCGGACGCTCATGGTGAGCGTGCGGATGGTGCCGGCGTAGCCGTCCTTGACGGCTGAGAACGTCCCGATAATTGGCATTTTGGCATGCCCTCTTGTTTCGATGGCTCATTTCGAGGCTGTTCCGCGGTAGGTCCGGAGGACGAGGTCTTTGTGGAGGACCACGCGGAGTGGCCAGCCCGGGCGGACGGTGATGGTGGGCTGGACGTTGAGGTTGCGCTCCACGAGGCGCTGGCCGGCGCGGTCGGTCGTGAGCTGGGTGGACTGCTGGAGCGCCTTGACGAGGTCGCTGTCGCTGGAGCCGAAGGCAAGCTCGCTGCCGACACCGAGCACGGTGGCGAGCGCCACGCCCTTCAGGAGCTTCCAGGTGTGGAGGTCAACCTCATCGGCGAGGCCGGCGTAGCCGCCAGTGTCCGTGGCGGGCAGGTTGTCGATGACGATGGAGGAGCCGTCGGGCAGAATGATGCGCTGCCAGACGACGAGTGCGCGCTCCTGCCCGAAGGCGACGATGTTGTCGTACTTGCCGACGAGCCGGGAGCCCTGCGGGATGAGCAAGAATCGTCCCGAGACCGTGTCGTAGACGTGCTCCGTGACCTGAGCGATGACGAAGCCGGGCAGGTCCGAGTTGAGCCCCGTCACCAGGCTCGCCGCAATGACGGTACCGGCCATGAGCTGATAGGCGGAGATGGGAGTCTGCAGCCCATGCTGGTTGTAGACCTCCTTCTCGGGGCCCGCCTTGAGGAACGTGAGCTTGCGCGTCTGGTCCGCCGTGCTGATGGCGGTGCCGATGAGGTCGGTATCGCCACCGGCCAGCGCCAGCGCGCGGTCGGCGGCGCGCAGGGCGGTCAGCTCGGCCAGCCCGCCCTCCGGCGCGACGGGAGCTGGTTTCGGGAGAGGATCGGCAGGCGCCTCCTTCTTGACGGAATCCTGGGGTGCGGGCTTGAGCTGCAACCGGAAGAATACGCCGGACTCGAGGGCCTGGCCGGCCATGCGGGCGAGGCGGGCCTTCTCGGCACTGCCGGCGTCAACGAGGTCCGGTGCAGGGGTCACCAGCATCGGCACGCCGGGCTTGACGACCGGAGGCTCTTTTTCAGGGCCGTCGATCTTCTTGTCGGCCTTGACGCCGTCATAGGTAGCAGGGAGCTTCGACAGGGCGTCGGTAATCGGCTTGTACTCGACGTTGAAGAGCTCTTGGCGGTCGCCGACGCGCAGGCTGGGCGGCGTGAGGGCCAGCAGCACGATCAGCGAGATGAGCACGAGGAGGAGCGCGGCGCCCCCGATCACGACCTTGCGGTTGATGCGCGTGACAGGCTGCGGCCGTGCACGCAACCGAAGGGGGTCGGGGGGCGTTTCCGGGCCGGGTCCGGGGGGCTGTTGCTGGTCGGTCATTGCTGCGTCTCCCGCCACACGGCATCGGTGCGAATGATGCGCACGATGCGCTGGGGCGCCGTCCCGAGCCGCAGCTCCGCGGCGGCGAACAGGCGGTCGACGATGTAGGTCGTGCCGCGCACCCGGTAATTGACCAGCGCGGGTTTGGCATCCGGGCCGACCACGAACAGCGGCGGCGCCTCGCTCTGGGCGAGACCGGAGGGGAACTGGATGTAGACCTTGGTGCCGTCGTCGAACACGCGCAGCGGCCGCCACGGCGCGTCGCCCTCGATGCGGTAGCGGAACTTGAGCTGCTCGATGTTGATGCCCGCGTCAACCACTGCAGCAGTCGAGACGTCGGCCTCGGCGCGATGCTTCTTGAGGGCGAGCAGCTCGGAGGCCGGATAGGTCCACGACACCGACGCCATGTAGGTCGACGCGGAGGAACGCATCTCCAGGTGATAGGTGCGCCGGTCCGTCGTGATGACGAGGTTGGTCTGCAGGTCAGTGCCGATCGGCTTCACGAGGATGTGGACCTGTGCCTCCTTGCCCTCGCCACTGGTGGTGTCGCCCACCACCCAGCGCACCGTGTCGCCGGCCGAGACCGAGACCAGCTTCTCGCCCGGCTCGAGCGCAATGTCGGTGATCTGTGCCGGTGCGGCGTACAGCTGGTAGAGGGCGCCCTTGGTGTAGGGATAGACCTGGATGGCGTTGATGTAGCCGTCCTTGACCGGCTCAATGCGCGCAACGGCGTTCGCCTCCTTGACGCGGTCCTTGGGCTGCTTCTCCTCCTTCGGCTGCTTGTCGTCCTTGGTCTTGTCCTTTTTTTCCGGGACGGGCTTCAGCTGTCCGGGCAATGGCAGGGGCTTCGGCACCTCGACGATCTTGACGGCAGGCTTCGGATCGGCCTCGCGGATTGCTTCCTTGAAGGGGATGCCGTCGACGATCGGGACCTCCGGCACGCGCACCGTCGTTGCGCAGGCCGCAGCCGTGAGGGCGATCGCGACGAGCCAGCCGAGGACGCGGGAGATGCTCACTTGGCTTCTCCCGTCGTGGTGGCCACATCCTGCGACCAGTTGAAGGCATGCACGTAGATGCCGAGCGGGTTCTTGCGCACGGCCTCCACGGTCTTCGGCGGCGTGAGGACGATGGAGAACAATCCCGTGAGCCGCCGGGTGTCCTTCAGCGCGCCGCCCTCGAACGTGCGCTCCAGCCAGCGCACCTGGAACGAAGAGTCCGAGGCGCGCACGACGCTCGCCACCTCCACGGCGACGCTCTCGCGCCCGACCTTGGCGAACGGGTCGTTCTCGCGTGCGTACTCGTTGAGCGTGACGGCCGCCTTGTCGGTGACGAAGTCGTAGGCCTTGAACCAGTTCTGCCTCACAACGACGGGATCGATCGACAGCGAGCGCACGTTGTCGACGAAGCGGGCGAGGTGGAAGGCGATCTGGGCGTCGGTTGGCTTGTACGCCTCCGCCGCGGGGCCGACAGCGCGCGTCCCGCCTTTCGGATCGACCTCGACGATATAGGGAACGAAGGAAGCGGAGCGGCCGATCCAGAGGAGAAGGCCGGCGAGGAGCAGGGACAGCACCAGCGAGCCCAGCGCCATCAGGCGCCAGTTGTGCGCCTGGGCTCGGGCCGAGCCGATGCGCTCGTCCCAGACCTGGGCCGCCTTCTGGTAGGCGGTGACCGGCTCCGGCGTCTCGCCGTATCTCAAGGTGGAACGCTTGAAGGTCATGACATGTCTCCTTCAGCTCTTGTTCTTGAGATCCGGTCCGCTGCTGATCGCCCCGCGGTCGCCTTCACGGAGGGCGCCTGCCGCGATCAGACCGGCCTGGGTGAGCCGCTGGCGGCGCGCGAGGGTCTGCGCCCAGGACGGTGCGCCGCCTCCGCCGCTGCCTGGGCCTGGTCCGCCCCCGATCGGGCCGGCGCCCGGAGGCGGCCCGGCATCGCGGTAGCCCTGCGCGGCGCCTTCGCGATAGGCGTCCCGGACCGGCGCGGTACCGGAAGCGATGAGCCGCGAGGCCGGCGCCGTCGTCAGCGTTCGCACGACACCTGCGGCACCGCCGGCCTCGTGAGCGGCGCTGACGCGGCCGGTGAGCGACGCTGCCGCCCTGGTGGCACCACCCGACGTGCGTCCCGCCAGGCGTGCGGCAGCGCTCGAGAGCATCCCGCCCGCGACAGCTGTGCCACCGACGGCCGCGGTGGTCGCAACCGCGGAGCCGGCGCCGAGCTGCGGCGCACCCGATATGAGGCCGGCGGCAAGCCCGGGCACGAAGATGGCGAGCCCGAACACGGCGATCGCCGCAAGGATGGTCGACGCCGCCTGGGCCAGCGTGATTTCGCCCGAGGGCCGGATCAGCGTACCGAACAGCGACGAGCCGATGCCGACCACGATCGCCAGCACCATCAGCTTGATGCCGGAGGAGATGACATTGCCGAGCACGCGCTCGGCCAGGAAAGCGGTCTGGCCGAACAGCGCGAACGGCACCAGCACAAAGCCGGCAAGAACCGTCAGCTTGAACTCGATGATGGCGATGAAGAGCTGGACGCTGAGCACGAAGAACGCGAGCAGCACGATCAGCCAAGCCAGCAGCAGGACGACGATGGTCACGAAGTTGGAGAAGAAGGTCGTGATGCCGATCAGCTCCCCGGACTTGATCAGGGGACGCGAGGCGGAGAACCCGGTCGAGGCCACGAACCCCGGCCGCATCAGGTCGGCGGCGGTGAGCGACGCGCCGGATGCCTTGAGCCCCAGACCAGTGAAGGACTGGAACACGATATCCGCGAGGCCCTTGAAGTTGCTCAAGAGCAGGGCGAAGAAGCCGATGTAGAGGACCTTGCGGATGAGCTGGGCCAGGACGTTGTCCTCGCCCATCAGCGCCCAGAACAGTCCCGCCAGCGTGATGTCGATGGCAATCAGGATGCTGGTGAGGAAGGCCACGTCCCCGGACAGCAGCCCGAAGCCGGAGTCGATGTAGCGGCTGAAGGTCTCGGTGAAGCGGTCGATGATGGCCAACTCGTCCATGTGCTCCCCCAGGGCGCGAGACAAGGCTCCGCCGTCGCCGGCAACGTGGGCCGCCGCAGGTGCTTCAGGCGTTCGGTGTCAGGTCAGTGCGCGGCTAATGCCGCCGTCGTCGTCTGGGCATTGTGGGACTCCAACTCTCATCGGCGTGCTGCATACGCGTTGCCGCTGCCGAGGAACGTCTTGAAGCGCTGGCGCGCCTCCTCCTCCGCCGCGAGGTCACTTGCCCTGGCGGTGGTCTCGGCACGGTGCTGCGCCGCCAGCAGGGCCTGCAAGGCGAGGGCCTGCTTGACGTTGAGGGCGGTCAGCTCGTTGCCGGCCTGCGCCGCTTCGAGGGCGCCGACGGCATCGCGCGAACGGCCCAAAGCGGCGGCGAGGAGGCTCGTGTCGGCACCGATGCCGTCTGCCACCTGTCCCTGCACGAGAGCCGCCCGCTGGAACACGGCGTAGGCTTCGTCCCAACGCGCCTTGGCATTGCGCAGCGCATCGTCGGAGGTCAGCGCGGCCGATGCCTGCTTCGGGAACAACTGCTCATAGGCACGCTGCGTTGCCGACAGGCGCAGGGCGATGCCTTCGCCCGCCGTGAGCTGGCTGTGGAGGGCGGAGAGCGTGCGCTGCAGGTCGGGTGACAGTGTCGGCCCGAGCCGTTTCAGGTTCAGGTCCATGCGCGCGATCATCAGCGCCTGGTTCTGCAGGGTGAGCACCTGGTTGTTGATCTGCTCCAGCGCACGGGCGGCCGAGAGCAGGTTCTGCTGGAAGTTGGCGGGGTCGAACACCGTCAGTTGTGCGGCGGACTGGGCCGGGCACAACGCCAGCACGCCGGCAATGACGGGAACCGCCATCCTCGCGTATCGGAAGGGTGTCATCGGTCGCCCCCCTTCGACGTGCCGGCCACGACGCGGAACGGCGAGAGCCGTTCCGCCATCGGCGGTCCGCCCGGAAGACCAGGCAGCGGCGGGACGCCGGTGCGGGCGGACGTCCGCGCCGCTGCCTTCGGCGCAGGAGACCTGGCGTCCAGGGAGGGGGCCGCCGCAGGCGCATCCTGTGCCTGATCGATGGGGGTAGACTCCTTGGAGACTGCAGCCGGGGCTTTGGGCTCCTGCCGGCGCGCGATCAGCTCCGCGGCCCAGCCGAGGCCCTTGGCCTCCAGGAACCGGGCCGCGAAGCCGGCCTTGTCGCCGGCCGCAAGGCATCGGTCGATGATCTTGTGGTCGTCGGGCGTCGAGGTGCCGCACAGAGCCAGCGCCACGGGGCCGAGGCCCAGCTCGAACAGGCGGTTGCCGCGCGCGGTCTGGGCGTAGTAGTCGCGCTTCGGTGCCGCCGTGCCCAGGATCTCGATCTGGCGCGCGTTGAGGCCGAAGCGCTCGTAGACGCCCTTGGCCTGCGGCTCCAGCGCGCGATCGTTGGGCAGGAAGATGCGGGTGGGACAGCTCTCGATCAGCGCCGGCGCGATGGTCGAGCGCTCGATGTCGGCGAGCGACTGCGTGGCGAACACCACGGCCACGTTCTTCTTGCGCAGCGTCTTGAGCCACTCCCGGATGCGCGCAGCAAACAGCGCATCGTCGAGGAATGTCCAGGCCTCGTCGAGGACCAGGAGCGTGGGCCGTCCGTCGAAGCGCGCCTCGAGCCGGTGGAACAGGTAGGTGAGCACGGGCGGCACAAGAACCTTGTGGGGCATCAGCTCTTCCATCTCGACATGGAGCACGTCGGCCTTGGCAAGCTCCTCGGCCGCACCATCGAGGAGTCGGCCGTAGGCGCCTTCCAGTGTGTACGGCCCCAGTGCGGCCATCAGCGCATTCGACTGGATGAGGACAGCGAGGCCGGTGAGCGTGCGTTCTTGCTGGGGCGCCGAGGCCAGGCTTTGCAGCGCCGTCCACACGGCGTCCTTCACGTCGGGCGTGACGCGCACACCCTCGTTGGTGAGCAGCGCCGTGACCCACTGCAGGGCAAAGGCGATCTCGCCTGGCTCGTCGATGCGGGCGAGCGGCTGCAGCGACAGCGTGCCTTCGAGGCCCAGCTCGATGCTCGCGCCGCCCATGGCGAGGGTGGCGGCGCGCGCGGAGCGGCCGCGGTCGTACAGGATCACCTGGGCACCGATGAAGCGCCGGAACTGCAGGGCGAGCAGTGACAACAACACCGACTTGCCTGCTCCGGTCGGGCCAACGACGAGCGTGTGCCCGACATCGCCGACATGCAGATCCAGCCGGAACGGCGTGCTTCCGCGCGTCTCGCTCATCATGAGCGGTGGAGCATTGAGGTGCCGGTTCATCTCGGGCCCGGCCCACACCGCCGACACCGGCATCATGTGCGCGAGGTTCAAGGTGTGCACGATGGGCTGGCGTATGTTGGCGTAGGGATTGCCGGGCAGAGAGCCGAGCCACGCCTCCACGGCGTTCAAGGTTTCGCGGATGGTGGCAAAGCCACGGCCGTTGACGATGCGCTCGACGGCGAGGAGCTTGTCGTTGGCCAGCGTCGGGTTGCCGTCGGAAACGACGATGGCGGTGGTGAGGTAGCCGAAGGCCACGTCGTCGGCGCCCAGCTCCTCCAGCGCCTCCTGGGCGTCGATGGCCTTGTTGTCGGCATCGGGATCGACGAGCGCGCTCTCGCGGTTGAACATCACCTCGCGCAGGATGGCGGCCACCGACTTGCGCTTGGCAAACCACTGGCGCCGCAGGCGCGTGAGGGTCTTGGTCGCCTGCGTCTTGTCCTGTGCGATCCAGCGCGTCACCCACCGGTAGGAGAAGCCGAGGTCGTTCAAGGCATCGAGCAGGCCGGGCGTCGTGGCATTGGGGAATCCGAGCACCGTGAGCACGCGCAGGTGCTGATCGCCGAGCTTCGGCTCGATGCCGCCGAGCAACGGCGTGTCGCACAGGATGGCGTCGAGATGAGCCGGGACCGGGGGCACGGTGATCGGGTGACGCCGGGTCGAGATGGTGCCGTGCAGGTAGGTGAGCGTCTCGGCGTCGCCGAGCGCCTCGGCCTCCGGCAGGATGGCGGAGAGCAACTCCAGGGCGCGGGCCGTCTCGGTCTGGAAATACTCGAGCTGAGCGTGCGCATCGGGAGCCAGCGCCTCCCCCTCGGTGCGCTCGTAGATCAGCCGCTGAGCGCGTCCCTCGCGGTCGGGGGGTGGCAGGTACAGGAGGGTGAGGTAATAGCGGCTCTCGTGGTGGGCGCCGTCGGCGCTGAAGGCGGCGTAGCGTTCCTGGTCGACGAGCCAAGACGCGGGGTCGGCGAAGCGGGCGCCGGGATACTGGTTGGCCGGGACGCGCTCCGCCTCGAAGAACAGCGCCCAGCCGTCGCCGAAGCGCTTGAGCACGTTGTTGAGCCGCGCGGTGATGGAGACGAGCTCGGCCTCTGTCGCGCTGTCCAGGTCGGGACCACGGTATCTGAGCGTGCACTGGAACGAGCCGTCCTTGTTGAGAACGATGCCGGGTCCGATCAGACAGGCCCAGGGCAGGTAGTCGCACAGGCCGACAGTCTTCTTGCGGTATTCGGCGAGGTTCAGCATCGCAGAGCTCCCTTGTGGCGGGTGTGGCGCGACAGGACGGCGAGGAAGGCGGGATCGTGGCGGGTGACCCACACGGCCACCGCGTGGCCGGCGAGCCAGATCAGGAGACCGGCGAGCCACAGGCGAAGGCCGAGGCCGATGGCAGCGGCGAGCGTGCCGTTGAGGATCGTGAAACTGCGCGGGGCACCGGCGATCAGGATCGGCTCGGTCAGCGCCCGGTGCAGCGGCACCTCGAAGCCGGGCAGGGACGACGGTTGGCCAAGCATGGAAATCACACTCCGTGTGTCAGTCGATGAGGGCGCCGCCGGCGAAGGAGAAGAACGACAGGAAGAACGAGGTGGCGGCGAAGGCGATGGAGAGCCCGAACACCACCTGCACCATGCGCCGGAAGGCACCGCCCATGTCGCCGAACGAAAGGCTCAGGCCGGTGAGGATGATGGTGACGACGGCGACGACCTTGGCGACCGGCCCCTCGATGGACTCCAGGATGCGCTGCAGCGGCGCCTCCCATGGCATGCCCGAGCCGGCGGCGATGGCGAGCTGGCATGACGCCAAGAGCGTTGCGGCTGCGAAAACCAGCCGGGCGATGAGCTGCCTCATGGGCGTTGTCCTCCCCCATCACACGACATGCAGAGCCGGCGCGGAAGCGGGCTTGAGCACGTAGCTCCCCTCCTCGTCGAGGCCGGCGAGCTCCAGGATGCTCTCGACCCGGCGCTCGCTGCCGCGCCCCTTGATGAACACGATGAGGTCGATGGCCTCGGCGATCAGGGCGCGCGGCACCGTCACCACCGCCTCCTGGACGAGCTGCTCAAGCCGTGTCAGCGCCGCCGGAGCCGAGTTGGCGTGCACGGTGGTGAGGCCACCGGGATGGCCGGTGTTCCAGGCCTTGAGCATGTCGAGCGCCTCGCCGCCCCTGACCTCGCCGACGATGATGCGGTCGGGCCGCAGTCTGAGCGTGGAGCGCACAAGATCGGCGAGCGCGGCGACGCCGGGCTTGGTGCGGAGCGCCACCACATCCTCCGCCGCGCACCTGAGCTCGCGCGTGTCCTCCAGGATCACGACGCGCTCGTTGAGGCTCGCGACCTCGGCGAGGAGCGCGTTGATGAGCGTGGTCTTGCCCGACGAGGTGCCGCCGGCGACCACGATGTTGCGCCGCTCGCGCACGGCCTCTTTCAGGACATGCGCCTGCGGCGGCGTCAGGATGCGCGCGACCACGTAGTCGGCGAGCCGGTACGGGACATCCGCGGGCTTGCGGATGGAAAAGCAGGGCGCCGTCGCCACTGGCGGCATGACGCCCTCGAACCGCTCGCCCGTGTCGGGCAGCTCGGCGGAGACGATCGGCGCCTTGTCGGTGACCTCGCGGCGTACGTGCGCCGCCACCAGGCGGATGATGCGCTCCGTCTCCGCCGCACCCATGTGCTGGCCGGAGTCCGCCCGCCCTGACGTTGCGCGGTCGATCCACAGGCGGCCGTCGGGATTGACCATCACCTCCAGCACCGTGGGATCGGCGAGGGCGGCAGCGATGGTCGGCCCGAAGGCGGTGCGCAGCATCTGCCGGCGGCGGTCCTGGGCCTCCAGCGCGGCGGGCGTCGAGAACGAGCCAGGGTCAGGCATTGGGCTTCTCCGTCGGCGGCGGAGATGCGGAACGGCCGTTGGGCTTGGGATCGGCGGGGGCGGCATCGCCGCCAGGCGCCGCCCGGACCTTGGGCAGTACGTCCTCGCCGATGGTGGCCAGCAGGTCGGGGTTGTGGACGGCGATCGACTCCAGCACCTCGGACACGAGCCGGCGGTCGGACGTGAGCCGGCGGCCAATCTGGGCGACGAAGACCTGGAAGCGCTCCTTGCCGAGCGCCCGGGCCGGCTGCTGCTCGCGCTCGCCCAGCGGCGGGGTGATCGTGAGGAAGTAGCGCACGAACAGCGAGAGCATCTCTGCGACGATGACGGTGTCGCGCTTGAGGGCGGCGAAGCTCTTCGACTGCTCGTCGAGCCGGCGCAGCAGCGCGTCGCCGATGAAGGGGTACTTGTCCGGGTTGAGGCGGCGGTCCAGCGCCTCCTCCACGATGGCCGACTTGGAGCCGTGGCGCAGGCCGGCGACACGCTCGAATCGCTCGGCCAGCTCCTGCGGCAGCAGGACCGAGTAGCGCTTCTTCGGCGGCAGCGGCTTGGGCCTGTCGGCCGGCCGGGCTTCGGTGCTCATCACGGCCTCTCCAGCAGCGGGCCCAGGTCATCGTCGTCATGGGCAGCGGCGGCATCGGCCTCCGTGCCGGGTTCGACCTGGGCGTCGCCCGCCGGGTCGTGCCTTTCCGGCTCGGCCGGGACCTCGTGAGCGATGTCGAGCGCCGGCGCCTGCTCGGGCGTGCGCCCGGTGCTGGTCGTGATGAGGTCCGACCACGCGCGCTCCAGCTTCGCGTGGGTGGCACGGGTCTGCCCGCTCCAGTCGTCGGTGCGCGACGCCGGCGCGGCAGCGGAGCGAACCTGGCCGAGCGGCGGCACCGGCAGGAGGCGCGCTAGGAAGTTGCGATCGGTGTAGTACCTGAGCTTGCGGGCGCGGATCGGCGGCGTACCGGAGACGAGGACCAGGGCGTCGTCCGGCGGCAGCTGCAGGACCTCGCCGGTGGTCAGCAGCGGCCTGGACGTCTCCTGCTCGGCGAGCGCCATGTGCGGCAGGAACAGCGAGAAGCGTTTGCCCGACAGGTTCTTGTGGTGCCTGAGCTCCGTGGTGGTGCCAAGCGCGTCGGACAGGCGCCTGGCCGTGCGCTCGTCGTTGGGCGCGAACGCCACGCGCACGTGGCAGTTGTCGAGGATGGCGTGGTTGGCCCCGTAGGCCCGGTCGATCTGGTGCAGGGACTGGGCGACCAGGAACGCGCGCACGCCGTAGCCCGCCATGAAGGCCAGCGAGGTCTCGAAGAAGTCGAGCCGGCCGAGCGCGGGGAACTCGTCGAGCATAAGCAAGAGCCGGGGCCTGGACGCTGCACGACCCTCGGGCAGTGTCTCGGTGAGACGACGGGCGATCTGGTTGAGGATGAGCCGCACGAGGGGACGGGTGCGCGAGATGTCGGAGGGCGGCACCACCAGGTAGAGTGAGACGGGGCGATCCGCGCTGGTGAGGTCCGCGATGTGCCAGTCGGACCAGGCCGTGTTGGCGGCAATGATCGGGTCGCGGTAGAGCCCGAGGAAGCTCATCGCCGTCGACACCACGCCCGAGCGCTCGTTGTCCGACTTGTTGAGCAGCTCGCGCGCCACGGATGCCACGACCGGGTGCACCACGGGCGCAGCGTCGGTGCCGAGGTGGTTGGTGGTCAGCATGATCCTGAGCGTGCGCAGGATCGAGCGCGACGGGTCGGCCAGGAACGAGGCGACCCGCGCCAGCGTCTTCTCCTGCTCGGCGTAGAGCACGTGCAGGATGGCGCCGGTCAGCAAGGCATGGGCGGTCTTGTCCCAGTGGTCGCGCCGCTCGCGCATCCCTTCCGGATCGACCAGGATGTCGGCGATGTTCTGCACATCGCGCACCTCGTGCGCGCCCTTGCGCACCTCCAGGAGCGGGTTGAAGCGCGCCGACTTGGGGCTAGTGGGATCGAACAGCAGGCACTGCGAGCCCCTGGCTCGCCAGCCGGCGGTCAATTGCCAGTTCTCACCCTTGATGTCGTGGATGACGGCCGACCCGGTCCAGGTCAGGAGCGTGGGGAGGACGAGGCCCACGCCCTTGCCGGACCGGGTCGGCGCCACCGCGAGCACGTGCTCGGGACCGTCGTGGCGCAGGTAGCGGCTGCCGTAGAGGCCGAGGACGATGCCCTCGTCGGCCAAGAGACCAGCGTCACGCACATCGGCAAAGTCCGCCCAGCGGGCCGAGCCGTACGTGGTGGGGACACGCGGACGGCCCGCCCGCCGGGCGGCTCCCCCGATGGCGAGTGCGCCGCTCAGCACGCCGCCGAGCGCGGCGAGCGCGCCGGCGCGCGCGAAGACGTGCGGCGCCTGGGCGTCGAAGGCGAGCCACCAGGTGAAGAGCTTCCAGGGCGCGTACAGCTTGACCCCGACGAGGTCGATCGCCGGCGCGCCCAGCGCCGGCTGATACGCCAGCATCGCCGCCGCCCACTGCGTCGCCGCGGCCAGGCACAGGAGGACAGCTGCCCCGGCGAGGGAGACTTGGACGATGGCGAAGCGGAACGCGGACATCGGCTCTGACCCTTCGCACGCTGAATGAGCTCGCGTGCAAAGGGTGCGGCGGACGACCGGCGTCGCCAACCCGGCAAATTGGGTGTCTACTGTGAAGGATCGTGAAAAAGGGGAGTGGGTTTGCGGCGGAATCTGGGCAGACGCTGTGAGCAGGTCATGCCTCAACGCCTGAGCGACCGCGACTGAGGGGTTGCAGTCTACCTGGCACCAGCGACGAGCCACAAGCTCATGGTTGGCTCATGGTTGGCCACCGGCCGCCATCTGCCACTAGCGACACGCCGGTCATGACAGGCTGGCTTGCGCCTTGGCGCGGGCAAGAGCGTTGGCCAGACCTTCCTCGATGGTCCAGCGGGGGCCGCCGCGCCTGAGCTGCTCGAGCGCACTGGCGACAGCGGCGAGGAGGTCCGGAGTATTGGCCGAGCAGATCTCCTCCGATTGCCAGTCGGCGCTGAACGACTCGCCGATCGCTTCGAAGGGCGCGGTGCCGGCCCTCTTGCGGATCTCCTCGGCGAAGAATTCTGCGAGCTCTGCGCTCGGGGCGCTGATGTTGATCGCGTAGCGTTGGTTCTGGGTGAATCGCACGCGATAGATGTTGACGCTATTCATTGGCGAACTTCCTTTCGGAGCCGGGGTGTGGGGCGCGGGCGCAGGAGCGGCCGCGCGGGGCAGCGCGGGAGGCGACTGCCGGACAGCACTGCTCCCTCTGTGAGCGCGCATCGCCACCCCCTTCACACCGCCCTCTTCCTCTCCCCTGTGTGCGGAAGAGAGGTGGTGGGGGTAGGCCGCGGTGCTCAGAAGAAGTCCTCGCCCCCGGACACGAGGCGATGCCGACCGATAGGGCACGGCCCCGCCCCGTCAAAGTGAAACGTAAGTACGACATCAGCATGCGATGATTAGCGAGGGCCGATCGACGGGACCATGAATTGGCCGCGATCAGGGAGAAGCGGGGCATCGCCGATTTCGACGCCCGCGCAACTGGGCTCCGTCAGCGTGGCGCTTGCGCCCGCATTCGCGCCGTCCAGCCGTTAAGCGAAGCCGCCACGGATCGTTGTCGCGCGGGGCCGCGGAGCCGCATACCTTGGGAATGGTTACTTTCCGCTCCGACACCTGCGACAAATGCAAGAACGCCAACCCGATCGGTTACCGGGTGGAGCCTGCGGAGGCGTGGCGGACTGTCGTGCTTAACCGCTGGCGTCGGCTCTGCCCCGTCTGCTTTGACGTGGAGGCGGAGAAGGCTGGCGTGCGCTACAGCTTTGTCGACCTGGGTGGCGTGTCGTGGTCGGATCGGCCGGCACCCAAGGCTCGACCCAGGCGCAAGCGCTAATCCTACTCCACGCGGCCCAGCTCGGGCTTGCGGCTTGCTCGCGTCGCGCCGGCTCCGGAAGCATCTTTATGAGGCGGTGGGACTTGACGTTGTTCTCTTTTTGTTCTTATTTCCGATCCATGGAGCGAGAGACACTGGCAACGTACCCGCTCGTCTCGGTCCGCATCGCCTGCCGGAATTGCAAGCGTCGCGGCAGCTACCGGCTGGCGCGTCTCGCAGAGCGTTACGGCGCCGACACGACGCTTGAGGAGCTCCTGTTCAAGGTGACGGCGGACTGCAATCTCGCGTCGAACCGCACCGGGCGGCCAGGGTGCCGCGCCGCCTACTTCCCGGATCTCGACTGCCCGCAGCGGCCGCCCGATCGCTCGCGCGAGCCGTTGCGCATGATCGCGGGCGGCAAGCGCCCATCAATTGGAGGGGTGAACCAGTGGTCTATCGCAAGGGTGAGATGACGAAAGGGGAGATCGACCGCGAGTGGCCGCACCACGTCGCGCTCTCAGCCCGGTTTATCCGCGGTCGCAATCACACCATTATCGATCGGTTCTGCCGCGGCCTCTCGGTCTGCCCGCGGCATCACTACTATGAGAGGAACGGCGAGTGCTACGTCGTCTACTGCTTTGCGGAGCGCATGGAAGCCGAGTTTTTCCAGATGCACTTCGACGGCGAGCTTGTGGATCCGACGACGCGGCCGAGGTGGCCCGACCATCGTCAGAGCGCTCCCTCAGCCGAAGAGCGCCACCGAAACGGCCGCTGCGTAAACTGCGATGACTGAGTGACGACGTTCGCCCTGGGGGAGTGATACATGAGAGGAAGCGATGCGGAGTCTGGGTGCCAACGAGGTTTTGGCATTGCCGATTGCGGCCGCAGAGGCAATGCCCGACGATGAGCTGCGTACGATCTTTGTCGAGATGGTCGTGACCCTGGACGGGGAGATGGGCGATAGCCTGCCTGAGGATTTCCCTCGCGAGCCGTGGGACATGCCCCGCGAGGAAATCTTGGCAGCCGTCCGGAAATATCCGTATTGGTTCGATTACTACGGCCACCAGAGAGAGCAATCTGGCTGAATGTGTGGGCGGATAACCCAGAAAAGCGATCTGACCCGCCTCGGGCTCGGGCTAACGACGATGACGCTCATCGATCCACTGCCGCCGCGTTACAACGGCGCCCCCGGCCAAGAGCATTGGGTGATCCGCCAGCATCCGAAGACCGGAGAGCGCTCGCTGGATCGGCTGTGGTGGGGCCTGATCCCGCATTGGGTGGCAGACCCGAAGGGTGGCCGGAAGCCAATCAACGCTAAGGCTGAAACCGTCGCTTCGCTGCCGACCTTCCGAGACGCGTATGCGCGTCGGCGCTGCCTGCTGCCAATCGACAATTTTTTCGAGTGGGCCAAGGTCAAAGGCAGAGGACCGAAGCAGCCCTATGTCGTCGCCATGAAGACTGGCGAGCCATTTGCGCGGTGGCATCTGGGAGAGCTGGCGCCATCCGGAGACGGGCGAGATCGTGCGCACGTTCTGCATCATCACCACACCCGCCAACGAGATGATCGATGCCATCCATGATCGCATGCCGGTGATCATCCCGCCGATCGCCTATGACCGCTGGCTCGCCAACGTTGAGCCCGACCCGCGCGACCTGCTGGTGCCCTACCCGTCGGAGTCGATGGCCATGTGGCCCATCGGCATGCGCGTGAACAAGCCGGAGCACGACGACGCGGCGATCCTGGAGCCGGTTGCGCATGGCGGCCCGCAGCTCCGCTAGCCTTCCCCCGGCGGCGGTCTTCTGGCGGGCTTGAACGAATCATGATCAGGCTGGCCGGAACGGTGAAATCAGCTTCCCGGACCAGGCATGACCGCCGTGCCCTATCTCGCCAGCCTGAACGAGGCCCAACGCTGCGCCGTCGAGCACGGCGTGGCCGCCACCGGCACCAACGTCGCGGGGCCGCTGCTGGTGATCGCCGGCGCGGGCTCGGGCAAGACCAACACGCTGGCCCACCGCGTGGCGCACCTCATCGTGAACGGCGCCGACCCCGGCCGCATCCTGCTTCTGACCTTCTCCCGCCGGGCCGCCGCCGAGATGGAGCGACGGGCGCAGCGCCTAATCGCGAGCGCCACAAAGTCAGACAACCGGCATCCGCTCCTCTGGTCCGGCACGTTCCACGCCCTCGGCGCGCGCCTCTTGAGGACGTACGCCACCTCCATCGGCCTCGATCCGGGCTTCACCATCCACGACCGGGAGGACTCGGCCGACCTGATGAACGTGGTGCGGCATGACCTCGGCTTGTCGGAGAAGGGCGAGCGCTTTCCGCTGAAGGGCACGTGCCTGTCGATCTACTCGCGCGCCGTCAATGCCGCCGAGCCGCTCGACGAGGTGCTCCGCAAGCAATTCCCATGGTGCGCCTCCTGGGAGACCGAGCTGCGCGCTCTCTTCGATGCCTACGTCGAGGCGAAGCAGGCGCAGCACGTGCTCGACTACGACGACCTGCTGCTCTACTGGGGCGAGGTGATGAAGGTGCCGGAGTTGGCGCGCGATATCGGCGACCGCTTCGACCATGTGCTGGTGGACGAATACCAGGACACCAACGCGCTGCAGGCGGCCATCCTGCTGGCGCTCAAGCCCGACGGCGCCGGCCTCATGGTGGTGGGCGACGACGCCCAGGCCATCTACGGCTTCCGGGCCGCGACCGTGCGCAACATCCTGGATTTCCCCGGCCAGTTCCGGTCGCCGGCCCGGCTCATCACGCTCGAGCAGAACTACCGCTCGACGCAGCCGATCCTCGCTGCCTCGAATGCGGTGATCGGGCTTGCCCGCGAGCGCTTCACCAAGAACCTGCGCTCCGACCGGACGTCCGCCGAGAAGCCCTGCCTGATGACGGTCCAGGACGACGCCGCGCAGGCCGAGTGCATCGTGGCGGCGATCCTGGAGAACCGCGAGGCCG
>Ga0070695_100000683_pt1 | contig 18112 bp, 15 predicted proteins | sample KBSK1252metaG_FD_65471 | JGI IMG/M metagenome (GOLD analysis project Ga0070695, IMG submission 65471) | Corn, switchgrass and miscanthus rhizosphere microbial communities from Kellogg Biological Station, Michigan, USA - KBS K1-25-2 metaG | ecosystem: Host-associated > Plants > Roots >...
TCACGCTCAAGGCCAAGGGCGATCTCAATATCGACTTTCATCATACCACCGAGGACTGCGGCATCGTGCTGGGCCAGGCCGTAGCCAAGGCGCTCGGCAGCAAAGCGGGCATCGTTCGCTATGCGTCGGTGTACCTGCCCATGGACGAGACGCTCAGCCGTGTCGCCCTTGATGTTTCCGGGCGCGCCTACTTGGTGTGGCGGGTGCGGTTCACGGCGGCCAAGCTCGGCGAGATGGATACCGAATTGTTCCGGGAATTCTTCCAGGCCTTCGCCCAGCACGCCGGCCTGGCGCTGCATATCGAGACGCTCTATGGCGACAACAACCACCATATTGCGGAAACCTGTTTCAAAGGCCTCGCCCGCGCGCTCAGTGCCGCCGTGGCGATCGACCCCCGGCAAGCCGGGCGCGTTCCCTCCACCAAGGGGACCTTGAGCGTTTGAGGCGTGCGGCACTTTGGGGTCAAGCTCACCCGCGCGCGGGATGGGAGACGCCCCTGGTGCCGCCCACGCAGGCCTGACGCCGTCGGCAGGCCTGCTCCGGTGCCAAAGGGCTCGCCAAGGCGACGGCCAGGGCGTAAAAGGCCTTTCCACTCCCCTCGCTAGGCACGGCCCGCCCAAGCCATGCAGACCTTCACCGTGCACGAGCCGCCGAACGCCCCGGCCGACCGCGTCGACCGCGCCGAAAGCCTCGTCTTCATCAAGGACGGCTTTTCCTGGGGGGCGGCCCTGTTTGGACCATTGTGGCTCCTCGCTCACCGCCTGTGGTGGCCATTGATCGGCTATATCGCCGCCTATGGCGGTATCGAGGCGGTGCGGTTGACGAGGATCATCGATCAACGCTGGATCGGGCTTTGTCTCCTGGCGCTCAATCTGCTGCTGGCCTTCGAAGGCGACACGTTGCGGCGCTGGGCGCTCAACCGGCGGGGTTGGCGGATGCTGGGTGCCTCCAATGGGCGCAACCGCAACGAGTGTGAGCGCCGCTTCTTCGAGGCCTGGATCCCGTCCCAGCCGGTGTTGCAGGCGCCCGCGGCAGCCCCTGGCGGCACCGGCGCACGGGAATGGCCGGTCATCGGCTCTCTGACGGGTGCACGTCCCTAGCCGCCATGCAGCGCATCGTCATCATCGACTACGGCTCGGGCAACCTCCATTCCGCCGCCAAAGCCTTTGAACGCGCGGCGCGCGAAAGCGGTGTGGATGCCCGCATCGCCGTCAGCAGTAAGCCCGCAGATGTGAAGGGTGCCGACCGGATCGTGCTGCCGGGCGTCGGCGCCTTCGCCGACTGCAAGGCTGGACTCGCCGCCGTGCCGGGTATGATCGATGCCCTCGAGGAGAGCGTGCGTGCCAAGGGGCGCCCATTTCTCGGCATCTGCGTGGGAGCCCAGCTGCTGGCCGAGCGCGGGCTCGAATTCAAGATCACGCCGGGGCTGGGCTGGCTCAAGGGCGATGTTGAGGCCATCCAACCGCACGATCCGGGCCTCAAAATACCGCACATGGGCTGGAATACGCTGACCGTGATCAAAGACCACCCCTTACTCGCTGGCATCACAACCGGCGGCGCCGGGCTGCATGCCTATTTCGTGCACTCCTTCCACCTTGCGGCCGCGCCAGAGGCGCTGCTGGCGCAAACCGATTACGGCGGACCGGTGACCGCGATGGTGGGGGCAGACAACATCGCGGGCACGCAGTTCCATCCGGAGAAGAGCCAGACGCTGGGACTGCGGCTCATCGCCAACTTTCTCAGCTGGCGGCCTTGAGGCAGCGCCACCACCGGCGCTTGGGGGCGCGCTCGGCTGCGGACGCCGCTGCCTCACCTATAATTTAGGCCGCCTTGGCTGCAGACGCGGCACGCAACGGGAACGCCACAACATTCGAAAGCTCGCCGCCGTTGGCCTGGCGCTTGCGGAACCAACGCAGCGACGTGTTGAGCAAAACCGCCTCGGTTTCGACCTGCTGGATCAGCAAGCCGTCCTCACCGTCAAGGTATTGGCTAAGGCGGGCTTCGAGGGCATCGGCGCGCTCTTTGCATTGCACATACCAGGTGGCCTCCAAGGGGCGAGCCCAGGCCTCGCCCAATTGCATGATGGCGGCGGAAAGCGTGTGTTTGGCGCGGCCGGCCTGGTCGTGGGTGATGAGATAGGTGCGCATGGATCGGCTCTGTGGATTGGCTCAGGGGTGGCGGGAGCGAGGCGGTGTGGCCCGCCGCGAGGCGGGAACAGAATGGGAACATGATCCGATTCGGGGCGGCTGTCGAGGAGAAGTTCCCGCTTCGTTCTGCTCCCGTCGTTGCCCGGCGGCGCGGTGGGCCTGCGTCGGGGATATTTTGGGGGATGCGCCTGGGATGCGCCTGGGGATGTGCCTGGGGATGTGCCTGGGGATGCGCCTGGGATGCGCTTGTGTCCCGCGTGGGTAAAGCGCACTCTGCTAAACCTCCCGCCGCGGTCCCTTTTCCCCAAAAGGATGTCTTCCATGTCTACGACCACGCTTAGCCGGGCCGAGCCAGAAGCCGTCGGCCTGTCCTCGCCTCGCCTGCGGCGGATCGGCGAGGCATTGCGGCGCGAGGTGGACGCTCAGCGGCTGCCGGGAGCCGTCGTCGGCATCATGCGGGAGGGCAGGCTTGCGCATTTCGAGGCGGTCGGCCGGCGGGACCCGGAAAACGACGAACCGCTGAAGACGGACGCAATCTTCTCCATCGCCTCGATGACCAAGGCGATGACCTCCACGGCCATCATGCAGTTGGTCGAGGAAGGGCGCGTCCTTTTGGGCGATCCGGTGGCCACCTATCTGCCCCCCCTTGCCGCCCTGCGGGTTGCCGATGGCAAGGGTGGCACGCGCGCGCCCAAGAGTTTACCGACTGTGCAGGATCTCCTGCGCCACGCCTCGGGCCTCACCTACCAAAATCGCGGCGACAGCTACGCGCATGCCGCCTACCCCGGCTCGTCGATTGCGGCGGCGGAAAAGCTGACAAAAGCAGCCACGATCGCCGCCCTGGCGCGGGCGCCCCTGCTGTTTGATCCAGGAACGAACTGGGAGTACGGATTTTCCACGGACGTGTTGGGTTTCATCGTCGAGGCCGTGAGCGGCAAACGGCTCTCCCAATTTCTAGCCGAGCGCCTGTGGGGACCCCTCGGGATGGCTGACACCAGCTTCGTGCTGCCCGCCGAAAAGCGTCATCGCTACGCGCGTGCGCTCGCCGAGGACCCGCTGACCGGCGCGGCCAGCGTCCCCATTCACCACGCCGGCGACAAGCCGCAGATCTGGGACAGTGGCGGTGGCGGGACGGTTTCGACGGCGGGTGACTATTTGCGCTTCGCCGAGGCGCTGCGTCTGGGTGGCACGCTTGGCCCGGCGCAGATCCTGGGCCGTGGCACGGTGGCCCTGATGACGTGCGATCACCTGCCAGGCGAGCTTGCCAATCGCATTGCCGACAGTATGGACCCCGCCGCCATGGGCTATGGTTTTGGCCTGGGCTTCGCCGTGCGCCGGCAGAACGGCATCGCTGCCATGGCCGGCAGCGCCGGCGATTTTTATTGGTCGGGCGTCTATGGCACCTATTTTTGGGTCGATCCCAAGGAGGCGCTAACGGTGGTCTTCATGGCCGCCGCACCGGGCCTCGTTCGCCTCAGGTACCGGCAGATGCTGCGCAATTTGGTCTATCAAGCCTTGGTTTGAGGTCTCGGCCAGGTCTCGGCCAGGTCTCGGCCAGGTCTCGACCAGGCCGCAGACGCCGGCACCGCCGCCAGCGCGCGCCGAGCCCTTTGCTGCGGCCGCCGGACCCCGCGCTCAACCGGCTCGGCCAAGGCCCCCGCGCATGACACGCGGCGGCGTATCGGCTATTGGCTTAGCCCCCATGCTCCACATCAACGACCTCAGCTATCGCATCGAGGGGCGTTCTCTCTTCGATAAGGCCACGGCGGGCATTCCGTCGGGCCACAAGGTCGGCGTGGTCGGGCGTAACGGTTCGGGAAAAACCACGCTTTTGCGTCTGATTGCCGGCGAGCTATCGCCCGATGAGGGCAGCATCAACGTGCCGCGTGCCACGCGCATCGGCGCGGTGGCGCAAGAAGCGCCTGGCGGGGAGGAAAGTTTGATCGACTTCGTTTTGGCCGCCGATCAGGAGCGGACCCGCCTCCTGGCCGAGGCCGAGACTGCCCGCGATCCCGGACGCATCGCCGAAATCCACGAGCGGCTGAGCGACATCGATGCGCACTCGGCACCCGCGCGCGCTGCCCGCATCCTGGCCGGGCTTGGCTTCGACGAGGCCGCTCAAAAACGGCCGTGTTCGGAATTTTCCGGCGGCTGGCGCATGCGCGTGGCGCTGGCGGCTATGCTGTTCCGGGAGCCGGAACTGCTGTTGCTCGACGAGCCGACCAACTATCTCGACCTTGAGGGAACCTTGTGGCTCGAGGCGTATCTCGGCGACTATCCCCACACCGTGCTGATCGTCAGCCACGACCGTGAGCTGTTGAACCGATCGGTGACATCGATCCTGCACCTGCAGCAGGGCAAGCTGACGCTTTACACGGGCGGCTACGACACCTTCGAGGAAACGCGTCGCGAAAAGCAACGGCTCGACCTCAAGCTCAAAAAGAAGCAGGACGATGAGCGTCGCCGCATCGAGGCCTTCATCACCCGCTTCAAGGCCAAGGCCTCGAAGGCAACGCAGGCGCAAAGTCGCGTCAAGGCGCTGGCCCGAATGCAGCCGATCGCCGAGGTCATCGAAGAGCGCGTGGCACCCTTTTCCTTTCCTAATCCCGCCAAAGCCATGGCAAGCCCGTTGATCCGGCTGGAGGCCGCCGCCACCGGCTACGAGCCGGGCCGGCCGGTGCTCAGCGGTTTGGACCTGAGGCTGGATGCCGACGATCGCGTCGGTCTCTTGGGCGCCAATGGCAACGGCAAAAGCACGTTCGCCAAGCTGATCGGTGGACGCTTGCCGCCGATGGTGGGTCGGCGCTACGGGTCCGACAAAATCACAGTTGGCTACTTCGCCCAGCATCAGATGGATGATCTGGCGCCGCATCAGACACCCTACGACCATATCCGCGACCTGATGCCCGATGCGACCGAGGCGCAGAAGCGCGCGCGCCTGGGCGCGCTAGGCTTCGGCGTCGATAAAGCCGATACGCGCGCCGAAAACCTTTCGGGCGGCGAAAAGGCGCGCCTGCTGTTGGCGCTAGCCACCTTTCACGGGCCGCATCTGCTGATCCTGGACGAGCCGACCAACCACCTCGATGTCGATTCGCGCGAGGCGCTGGTGCGCACCCTCAATGACTACGAGGGTGCCGTGATCCTCATTAGCCACGACCGGCATCTGATGGATGCCTGCACCGATCGGCTTTGGATTGTGCGCAACGGCACGGTCAAGACCTATGATGGCGATATGGACCGCTACCGTACCGAGTGCCTCGCCGAACGGCGCGCCCTGGACGGACCGAGGTCCAAGTCCCGGGGCGAGCAATTCGTCAGGCCGTCTGCGCAATCGGCGCGCCGCCAGGCGGCCGAGCAGCGCGCCGCCCTAGCCCCGCTCAAGGGCGACGTTGCCAAGGCCGAGGCCCAGATCGACGCGCTGAGCCGCCAAATCGCCAGCATCGAGGCCGTCCTGGCCGATCCGGACATTTACCGCAAGGATCCCGCCCGCGCCCAGGCGCTGGCGCGAGAGCGCGGCAAACTGATTGACGCGCGCACGCGTTCCGAGCAGCACTGGCTCGCCGCCAGCGAGGCCTATGAGGCCGCTATCGCCGAGCGCCGGGCAGGCGTGAGCTAGGCCCCGCGCTCTGCCGCGCCGCGCCCGATGGCGCACCGCCATCGAGGGTGCGCTGCCCCTATCACATCGCCACGGTGGGCAGGCCGCCGCTCCGACGCGGGCACCTACCCGCCGAGCAGGGGGATTGCCGTCACGCCGGCAAGGCATCACTCTCTCGACGGAACTCAACACCTCTACGTTCGCGGGGGAAGCGATGAAGGTCTCGCTCTTTTATCTGCCGTCGCTTGGTAGCAAGGCCGACATCGAAGCCGGCATGGCAGGCACCCGGGCCGACCTCTACCAGCAGATGCTGCGCGAGGTGTCCGAGCAATGCCGGCTTGCCGATGCTCTCGGCTACGACTCGGTCAGCTTCACCGAGCACCACTTCCACATCGAAGGCTTCGAGGTCTCCAATAACCCGGTGCTGCTCGACCTTTACATCGCCATGCAGACCAAGCGGATCCGGGTGGGCCAGCTCGGGATCGTGCTACCGGCCGCCAATCCCATCCGCGTCGCCGAGGACATCGCCATGCTCGACCATATGACGGGCGGGCGCGCCTGCGCCGGTTTCGCGCGCGGCTATCAGCGCCGCTGGGTTGACATCATGGCCCAGCAAATGCACGGCATCCACGGCGCGCTGCCGCATCAGCACGATGAGATCGATGCCGCCAATCGTGCCGCCTTCGAGGAAAGCTTCCAGATCATCAAAAAGTGTTGGACCGAGGAAATGCTCTCCTTCCAGGGCAAGTTCTGGAAGATCCCGCCCGGCGAAACGCCGTGGCCGCTTGAGACCACGGCCAAGTGGGGCAAGGGGGTGGAAAACGGCATCCTGACGGCGGTGGGGGTGGTGCCGAAGCCGTTGCAAAAGCCACATCCACCGATCTTCCAGCCGTTTGCCTCCTCGGAGAATTCGATCCGCTGGTGCGCCAAGAATGCGGTGACGGCCATTCTGCCGCCGATGCACGAGATGCACGAACAGCACCTGTTTGAGGTCTATGCCTCCGCTTCGGGCCGCGCGCTCGGCGATGGTATGGGCATGCTGCGGGACATCATCATCGCCGATACCGATGAAGAGGCGCGTCAGCTCTGGATCGACTCGGCGACCTTCGCCGGCAATGCGTGGTTCGTGCCGTTCGGTTTTCGCCGCGGCATGCTCGACCCGCAAACGGGTGAGGCGCCAACCCCCGAGGAGGCGATCGCCAAGGGTTACGCGCTGGTTGGCACGCGCGACACGGTCACGCGCAGCCTGGAAGCGCTGCGCCGCAAGCTGCCGGTGAATTGGATTTTCGGCTGGACCCACAACACCTTGGTGCCACACGCCAAGCTGATGCGGTCAATCGAGCTGTTCTACACGGAGGTGCTGCCGCGCGTGCGCTAGCCCGTTTGCTGGCGTACGGCTGACATGCGAATTGGCGGCTGGGTCGGGCCGGCTCGACCGCGTAGCCTGTGTCGGCCGCGGCCGCTGCCGCGGTCGTGCGCAAGCAAGGCGCCAAGGAGGACGACATGACCGCGCGACGATCGCGCCGCGAGGCGCTCGAGTTGATTGGTACCGGGGCGCTTCTCGCCGGCGCGGCAAAGGGGTTTGCTTGCGTTTCTGCCTTCGCCCAAACCAGTCCTGCACAAGCGGCGCCATTCATACTGATGGATGGGCACGTCCATATCACCAACCGCATCTATTGGGAGAAGATCGACCCCTGGCAGCCGACCGAGCGCGGCTGGGATTTCGCCCGCGCGCGTGCCGCGGGCGTCAACTGCATCATCGAAAACCTCGGCACCTACGGCTATTGGAATTATAACTATACACCCAAGCAGACCCTGCGGCTGATCGAAACCTTCCATCGTTTCGCCGAAACGCATGCCGACAAGATGGGCGTGGCGCGCACCGTTGCCGAGGCGCGCGCCATCGTTGCCAGCGGGCGCATGGCGGTTTTTCTCGGCATCGAATCCGGCTTCGATCACGAAGGCGATCCGGACGTGCTGGCGGCCTTTTATCGGCTTGGCCTGCGCAGCATCCAGTTTGCGACCCAGAGCGGTTTCAATGCCTTTTCCGACAGTGCGCTCGCTCCCACGCAGGGGGGGCAGACGTCCGATCACTACCACGGCATCAATGAGCGCGGCCGCGCGCTGGTGCGGGGGATGAACGAGCTCGGCATCCTGATCGACATCACGCACGGCACGGAGGCTGTGCACCTGCAGCTGATCGAGGCGAGCCGCGCGCCAGTGGTCGCCAGCCACGACGTCATCCGCGCCGTCAGCGGCGTTGGCCTGTCCGACGCGGTGCTCAAGGCCTTGGCGGCCAAGGGCGGACTGGTCGGCATCCACGGCGGCGCTGCCGTCGTTTCCAAACGCTACCGCAAATGGATGGCGGAGAACCCGGCCGGCGCGGCTAATGCGGCAAGGGCCGTCACTGCCATGGTAGGTTTTGCTCCCTCCGCGCCGCGCCCCCCGGGGGATCGCGGCGATTACATTGCCAAAATGGATGAGGAGTTTGCCGATCGGTGGAAAGGCCTCGATGCCTGGCGGGAGGATCCGGGCGCAGCGCTACCGACGGCGGAGGAGTGGGCCGAACAGGTCGACTATGTGATCAACACCGTCGGCGCCGACCACGTCGCCCTGGGCCTCGATCTGGTGGCGGGGCGCAGCGCGGTGCCGCAGACCCCGTCCGGCTATCCGGATTTGCTCGCGCAGTTGCGGAGGATCACGAGCGAGGACAACGTCCGCAAGATTGCCGGCGAGAACTGGTTGCGGGTGCTGGCGGCAGCCAAAGTCGGCTGAGGCGCAGCGCTTCACCAAGGCGGTGCGTCTTATGTCGGCGTTCTTTCCGGTGCGCCGCGCAGGCTGGTGGCCTGTACCGTCGCCTCTAAGACTTTCAGATCAACCTTGGCGTGTGCATGGCCGCATCGGTGGTGAGGCGGTCGCCGCGGATGTAGGCGGTGGCGCCTTGCCAATGTACTTGAAGCCTTTGATGCCGGCGTGATCCCAGTACTCGCCCGCGCTCGGCTGGACGGCAAGCAGGCAGAGGCAGGGATCGTCGACCCCGGCTGGGTACCAGATCCGCCAGCTCTCCGACCATTGCAAGCGCGCGCGATCGCGGCGCACTCGCGCGGTGCCGGCGACGCAGACGAACTGAGCACCGTTTTGAAAGGTGACGAGCACGCGCGGATCGGCTTCAATTTCGCCAACCTTGGGCGATGCACTGCTGGTTAGCGAACAGGATTTCACCGTCCGCGGAAACGTCGGCGACGGCGAGGGGACGGGCACTGGCCGCCGGCATGAGTGACCAAGAGCGCGGTCTTGAAGCCCCTGATCACGGCGTAGAGGTGAGGCCGCGGCTCGGCGTTCACGCGTCGCTCCCAAACTTCAAGAAAAGGTGATCTCGACAGGGGGGCTGTCGCTTGCAGGGGGCCGCGTGGCTCAATTCATGGACGCCAAGAAAATTGCACCGCCGACAAAGAGCACATGGATTAAGACGAATATTAGCGAGGCTGGCAGAAATCTGGTCAAGCCGCTGAGCTGGGCGACGTCGCTTGAAATGTTGGGGTCCATTTTTTCATCTAGCTCCCTTCGGGGTGATCGACCCACTAAACTCGACGAAGGGCATCGTGGTTCCTGCAAGCCGTCGCGCGCGCCTGCTTGAGGCGTGCTCAAACGTCCATCAGCAGTCGCATGTTCTCGGAGGCGCGCAGCACTTCGAGTGTCGGCAGGCCGTTTTTGGTGCCAACCATGAAATCGAGCGAGGCGCTGCCGAGCGCCAGATTGCGAATGGCGATGCTGCCCGCCATGGCGGGAACGACGGGCTTGACCAGACGCACGGTGCGCTCAACGGGGTCGAACCTCAATCCGAGCATGGACGCCAGCAGCGAGAGCGGCGAACTCGCGGCCCAGGCCTGCGGCGAACAGGCGGCCGGATACAGCGTCGGCCCTTGACCCGGTCGCCGGCGGAAGCCGCAGTAAAGTTCCGGGATGCGCCGGTCGTGCATGTGCAGAGCGGCGCGCACGATGGCCTCGAACAGGGCCTCGATGGGCCTGCCATAGCCGTAGCGCGCCAGGCCAGCGGCGATCAGGGCATTGTCGTGCGGCCAGATCGATCCGTTGTGGTAAGACATTGGATTGTAGCGCGCCTCGCCGTGCGCGACGGTGCGGATGCCCCAACCCGAATAGTAGGGAAAGAGCAAAAGCCGGCTAGAAATTTCTTGCGCCCGTTCCGGCCCGGCGATGCCGGTAAAGAGCGCATGGCCGGCGTTGCTGGTCCGCACCTTGCAAGGGGCCTTGGCCCCGTCGAGCGCCAGCGCGTAGCTGCCGATCTCTTCGCACCAAAAGCTCTTCTCGAAACGTCGGCGCAGGGCCTCCGCTTGCCGCTCGAGTTCGGCCGCGCGCGCCGATTTGCCAAGCCTGCGGGCACAGGCTGCCGCCCCCTTTTTGGCGGCATACACATAGCCCTGCACCTCAACAAGGGCGATGGGGCCGCGGGCCAGCGTGCCGTCGGCATGGAAGACCGCATCGTGCGAATCCTTCCAGCCCTGGTTGGCGAGCCCAGTTTCCATGCCGCGGGCATACTCGATAAAGCCATCGCCATCGACGTCGGCGGGACCGTCGATCCAAGCCAGCGCGCGTTCGATCGACGGCCAAAGCTGGGTAATGAGCGCGGCATCGCCGGTGCGCTGCAGATAGGCGCCGGCGAGCATCACGAACAGCGGTGTCGCATCGACGCTGCCATAGTACTTGCCGAAGGGAACCTCGCCGAGCGCCGCCATTTCACCGCCGCGCATCTCGTGCACGATCTTGCCGGGCGCGGCGTCGGCCCTGCTGTCGACCTCGGTTGCTTGCAAAAAGGCGAGGCGGCGCAACACGCCCGCGGCAATGCTGGGATCGAGCCACAGCATTTGCATGGCGGCAATGATGCCGTCGCGACCAAAGGTCGTCGAGTACCAGGGAATGCCGGCGTAGGGGTAGTGGCCCTGCGGGGTCGCCGTCATCAGCATATGCAGGTCCGCACTGGACCGATTGAGCACCTCGTTGAGCAGGCTATTGCTGGTCTCCACGCTCGCCGCCCCGTTGGTTGCGAGCCGACGTTCGCGATTGAGGTGCAACAGCCCCGTAAAGAAGGAAAGCGTGGACTTGGGCAACTGCTCCCTGCCGGCCACCGTCAGAAAGATCTCACGCTTGCCGCCGGGTACAAGGCTCAAGCCGTAGCTGGCGATGCCGCTCTGCAACAGGCTCGGCGCCGGCTCGAAGCTCAAGCTGGTTTCGCGCACGACGGCGTCGAGACCGCGATAGGACAAGAGCACGCTGCTCTTACTGGTCGGTTGCGCCCAACTTTCACCGCGTCGTTCCCTGCGGATGCCCCTGACCTCGAAGATGTCGGCAAAATCGCTGGCAAAGGCCAACGACAGCGTCACATTGATCTCCTCCGAGCCATGGTTCGTGATGCACATGCGCTCGCGTAGCGAGCCTTTGTAGAGATAGATCGCCCGAGCGATGTGCACGGTGTCCTTGGGCAGCCACAGCTTGCCCTCCCGGTAGATATCGGGATTGGTGAGGTCGACGGAAAAGCTCAGATTGTCGGCTTTGATTTCCGAGTGCAGGAGCAGCGGCTGGGTGCCGTTGATGAGCAGCTCGAGGTGCGACAGATAGCGCGTGTCGTGGTCAAACAGGCCGTCGGGCCCGCCGGCGCTGGCCCCGATATCCCCGTAGCTATCGAACACGGCAAAGGTGTCGTCGTGCTTGAGCGTTCGGCGCGGGCGCGACGGGGAGTTGGTGGCAGGTATATAGAACGGCGCCTCGGTCGGGGCGATCGGGACTGCGTTGGGCTTGCTGGAGTGAGAAACGACCACTTCTGCGCGCTGCCCTCTTACCCCTCGTTTCAATGCACGGCCGCCACGGGCTCCGCCACGCTGGCGGCTTCCGCCGGCTCCCAGCCGGGCTGAGGTCTCGCCTCGGCGCCGATCAGTGCCTGATAGACTTTAACATAGTCATTGGCCATACGCGTGGCCGTAAACCTTTCTTCGAAACGTCGCCGCACCCGACCGCGATCAAGCGCCATCACGGCGCCGATTTTGCAAACGCCCTCCTCGACGCTGCGCACGATGTGGCCGGTCACACCCTCATCGATGATTTCACGCACGGCGCCGGCTTCGAACGCCAGCACCGGTGTGCCACAGGCCATCGCCTCAATCATCACCAAGCCAAAGGGCTCAGGCCAGTTGATGGGAAACAGCAGCGCGCGCGCATCGCTCAGGAAGCGCGACTTTTTGCGGTCATCGATCTCGCCAATGTAGTCGACCCCGGGTTGATCGAGCAGCGGTTCGATCTCGGCGCGAAAGTACTCCTCATCGACGCGGTCGATTTTGGCGGCGATCTTGATGGGCACGCCGACGGCGCGGGCAATAGCGATGGCGCGATCGACCCGCTTTTCTGGCGAGATGCGGCCGAGGAAGGCCAAATAGCCGCCGCGCGGGATCAGCGAAGGTGCCAGCAGGTCGCGCGGCAGACCGTGATAGACGGTGGCCGCGAAGGGGGCCCCGCCGGTTAGCGGCCGGCGCTGAGCCTCGGAAATGGAGACGAGCTGCATGTTTGGAAAGCCCGTATAAAGGTTCTGCAGGTCCGGCAAATCCTGGCGACCGTGAATGGTGGTTATCGTGCGCGCGGCAATTTCCTCAAACAGCGGAAAATGGAACTGATCGATATGGAAGTGCAGGATGTCGAACTCGGCGGCGGCGCGGCGCACCTTCGATAGCATCATCATGTAGTAGGGAATGGGATCGCGCACCGCCGGGTTGAGACGCAAGGCCTGTGGGCAGCTGGCAACGAGTTTCGCCCGCGTAATTGAATCACCACTGGCAAACAGCGTGACATCGTGACCTTGGGCCACGAGTTCTTCGGTCAAGTAGGAGACGATCCGTTCGGTACCACCGTAGAGGCGGGGCGGGACACTCTCCATCGGCGGCGCAATCTGGGCGATTTTCATGGCACACGCGTTGTTAGGGAACCAAGCCCGTTCTAAACGTGTCAAAGCAACTGAAGTTCCCGCTCCAGGTCGCGGGCGCGGCCAAGCTTTCGCGTCGCTTTCAAGGCACCGTTTAGTCGCGCGTTGGTGGATTTTAGCGCCAACTGTCGCCGGGGCGCGGAGCTAGCGCCGCCCCAACTGCGTGGCGCTTTGCCTCACGAGGTGGCAGCGCGGCACTGCTCATCGGCGGGCAATGGGTCGCAGGCCTTGTCCAAGACGCACTGCTCGAGCGCCTTGGTCACCTCCGGCCGCCAGGTGCCGTCGATCTCACCCGTATAGAGCTTCTGTTCGGTCAGGCCGCACTGATACAGTTTGATCATGCGCGCGCCACCATACCACATCGCCCGGTCATAGTCGCGCAAGGCCGCTTTGGGGTCGCCGAGCGCCTGCTTGATGTGGGCGCGGGTGTCCAACGAGTGGGCGCTGGTCGGGCTAAGCTCGAGTGATCGTTCGATGTCGGGCAGCCCCTCGGAGGCCTTGCCCCAGCGAAACAAGGCCCAGGCGCGATTGTTGAGCGCCACCGCGAAGTCGGGCTTCATGGAGATCGCCACGTCATAGTCGCGGATGGCCGTCTCATAGCGCCCCTTGAGCGAATAGGCGAGCGCGCGCATAGCATAGGCATAGCTGAGGTCGGCGGCGTTTTGGTCACCCTGCTCGATCAGCGCCGTGCATCCCTCGATGCGCCGGTCCAGATCCTCGCTGAAGCAATCGGCGGCGCTGTCCGCGCGCACGCCCGTCGCCAGCCCTACGGCCAGCACCAGCGCACCGATCACACCTGAAAACCGCTTCACCCGTGCCTTCCCCGCGTCTGTGGCAACTCTTGAGGGTTTCTCTTGAGGCTTCCTATCGAGGCTTCCCCTTGAAGGTTTTTGTTAAGGCGCCTCTTGAAAAGTCTGCTCTGTGCCGTCTCTCAAGGTCTAACCTGCAAGTCTTGATCAGGGTTCTGTTGCCACCGGGCTGCCGGCGGCAGACCCCTTTTGGGGGACGTGATAGGCCACCCTCAGGTCTCCAATAAGGCAGGATCATGCGGGAGGGAAGGCGGGTGCTCGCGGGCGCTTACGCCTTGGCTTTCAAGTTTTCCCGCTATTTGAAGTGTTTGGACAGCTTGAGGCCTTGACCCTGGTAGTGGGATTTGAGGCGGGCGCCGTAAAGGACCTCCGGAACCTCAATCACCCGTTCATAGATCAAGCGGCCGACGATCTGGCCATCTTCCAGGATGAAGGGGACCTTGTGGCTTCGCACTTCCAAGACCGCCTTGGCACCCGCCCCGCCCGCCGCCGCATGTCCGAAGCCCGGATCGAAAAAACCCGCATAGTGCACGCGAAACTCCCCGACCAGGGGGTTGAAGGGTACCATCTCGGCGGCGTGCGTCGGCGGCACATGCACTGCCTCCTTGGAGGCCAGGATATAGAACTGATCGGGATCGAGGATCAGCCGCCGGTTGTCGTCGGCGCAAATCGGTTCCCAAAAATCCGCCACCCGACAGGCGCCCGCCACGTCCACATCGACGAGGCCCGTGTGGCGTTTGGCGCGATAGCCCACAAGGCCGTGCCGATCGCCCGTCAGGTCGACGGACAGCGCGATGCCGGAGGCGATGTCGGCATGCTCGGCCGACACCAGCTTTTCGCGCCGATTGAGTTCGATCAGGGCCAGGTCGCTGGCGGCGGCCGTGCCGGTGCGAAACCGGACCTGGCTCAGCCGCGAGCCCTTGCGCACAACCACCGGAAACGTCTGCGGGCAAACTTCGGCGTAGAGAGGCCCATGGTAGCCGGACGGAATCTGATCGAAGGCGGCGACGCCATCGGCAATCACGCGGGTGAAGACGTCGAGGCGGCCGGTAGAGCTCTTGGGATTGGTGGCGGCCGCCAAAGCGGCAGGCAACGCCATGCTCTCCAACAGCGGCGCGAGATAGACGCAGCCGGTTTCCAGCACGGCGCCGGGGCCCAGATCGATGGCGTGCAACTTGAGGTCCGCCAGCTTGTCGGCGACCTTGCGGCCAGGGCCGGGCAGGAAGGAGGCGCGCACGCGATAGGCCCGCGGGCCAAGGCGCAGGTCGAGACTGGCGGGCTGGAGCTGGTCGGCGGCCATCGGCTCGGCGAGGCGCACGTGCCCGGCCGCGATGAGGTCGCGAATCGCTTGCACGGGCAGGATGCCGACCTCGGTTGCCTCCTTATGGGGCAGCGCTTTTGCCTGGGTTTTTGCCATCGACCGCCTCACGTCTTGCTCCGTCTAGACGATAGAACCATTGACGCCAAGCCTCCGGTCGCGGTAATCCCCGGTGTCTCAAACGTGGTCATTTGGCCGGCCGGCTTGCAGCCACGTAAAACAAGTCGCTAAAAGGCCGTGCGCGAACCGACCGACGAGAAGAGAGCGCCCGGCATGCCAGCGGCGACGATTCGAGCCGGTTTTTTTTATTGCCTGGTGCTTGCGACCGGGCAAGGGAGAGCGCGATGCCACAATTTACCGACGCCGCCGCGGGCCTCGAAGGACTGAGCCCGGAAACCCTGCTGGTGCATGGTGGCACACTCCGCTCGGGCTTCGGCGAGCTTTCCGAGGCGGTGTTTGTCACCCAAAGCTACGTCTACCGGTCGGCCGAAGAGGCCGAGGAACGCTTCAAAAGCGAGGCGGGCTTCATCTATAGCCGCTACGCCAATCCGACGGTGGCCATGTTCGAGGAGCGCATGCGCCTGCTCGAGGGCGCCGAGGCGGCGCGGGCGACCGCTACCGGTATGGCCGCGGTGACCGCCGCGCTGCTGTGTTTTCTCAAGGCCGGCGATCATCTGGTGGCCGCGCGGGCGCTGTTTGGGTCTTGCCGCTATGTGGTGGAAGACCTCTGTCCTCGCTTCGGCATTGCTTCCACCCTGATCGATGGCCGTGACACGCAAGCCTGGGCCAAGGCCGTTCGACCCAACACTCGGGCCTTCTTTTTCGAGACCCCCGCCAATCCGACGCTCGATCTGGTCGACATCGCCGCCGTCTGCGACATCGCACGCGGGGCCGGTGCATGCGTGGTCGTCGACAACGTGTTTGCCACACCGATCCTGCAGAAACCGCTGCAGCTGGGTGCCGACGTCGTCGTCTATTCGGCGACCAAGCACATCGACGGCCAGGGCCGTTGCCTGGGTGGCATCGTGCTGGGTTCGGCGTCCTACGTGAAGGATCATCTGCACAACTTTTTGAAGCACACCGGGCCCTCGCTCAGTCCCTTCAACGCTTGGGTGCTGTTGAAGGGATTGGAGACGCTGCCCGTGCGCGTGCGAGCGCAATGCGCCGCCGCCGCCGAAATCGCCGATTACCTCGCCGCCCAGCCGGGCGTTGCGCGCGTGCTTTTCTGCGGCCGTGCCGATCATCCGCAGGCGGGGCTTGCCCGGCGACAGATGTCCGGTTTCGGCCAGGTCGTCACCTTCGAACTTGCGGGCGGCAAGCGGGCGGCCTTTCGCTTTCTCAATGCACTGCGACTGGTCAAAATCTCCAACAACTTGGGTGACGCCAAGAGCATCATCACCCATCCGGCGACCACGACTCACCAGCGTTTGAAACCAGAGGCGCGCGCCGAACTCGGGATCGCCGAGGGGACGCTGCGGCTATCGGTCGGGCTTGAAGCAACCCGGGATCTGTCCCAAGACATTGACCGTGGGCTCGCGGCCTCTAGAATCGCCTGAGCGCCGCATTCGCGAGCAAATGGCAGGTGCTGCCATGTACGAAGCTGTTACACGCGGTATCCGCATCCGCGTCACACCGCAATTTTTGGAGCAGGACTCCGCACCCGACGAGGGGCGCTATTTGTGGGCCTATACCATCGACATCTTCAATGAGGGCAGTGATTGGGTGCAGTTGCGCTCGCGGCATTGGCGCATCACGGACGCGACGGGACACACCCAAGAGGTGAAAGGGCCCGGCGTGGTCGGCCAGACCCCGGTGCTGGCGCCCGGCACCTCCTTTCGCTACACCTCCGGCTGTCCGTTGGCGACGCCTTCGGGCATCATGGTGGGTACCTACCAGATGACCAGCGCGGAGGGTGAACTCTTTAACGTGACAATTCCTGCCTTTTCGCTGGACAGCCCGCACGCCCGGCGCAGTGTGAATTGAAGGTGCCCATGACGCCACCCACCGCAGCAGCCAAGGAGCTTCTGGCGCGCCTCGTCGCCTTCGACACCGAGAGCGTCAAAAGCAACATCCCGCTGATCCGTTTCGTTGAGGATTATTTGGCCCAGCACGGTATTGCCAGCCAGCGAGTGCCCACGCCCGACGGCGCGAAGGCGAGCCTGTTTGCCACCATCGGGCCCAGCGACATGCCCGGCCTGGCCTTGTCGGGGCACACCGACGTCGTCCCGGTCGCCGGCCAGATCTGGGACAGCGACCCCTTCACGCTGACGGAGCGTGACGGCAAGCTCTACGGGCGCGGCAGCTGCGACATGAAAGGGTATCTCGCCTGCGCGCTGGCGATGGTGCCGCAGTTCGTGCGACGCCGGCTCAAGATGCCGATCCATCTCGCCTTCTCCTACGACGAGGAAGTGGGATGTACCGGTGTGCGGCCGATGATCGCCGAACTTGGCAAGCGCCTGCCGCTGCCGCGCCTGGTCTTCGTCGGCGAACCGACCGAGATGGGCGTGGTCGACGCCCACAAAGGACCGGTGCGCTGGCGCGTCGAGCTGACGGGGCGGGCAGCCCATTCGAGCATGCCCCACTATGGGGTCAACGCCATCGCCTATGCCGGTCGCCTGCTCGGGGAGCTGTTGCGGATAGAGGAAGAGCTCAAGGTCGGGGCGCAGGATCCGCGCTTCGATCCCCCCTTCACCACACTGCAGATCACTCAGATCGAGGGTGGCACCGCCTCCAACGTGGTGCCGGTGCCCTGCTGGTTTGGCTGGGAGATCCGCGGTTTGCCTGGCTTTGATCCGATGCTGTTGGATCGGCGCTTGAAGGCGTTCGCCGCCGAGCAGTGTCTTCCCGAAATGCGGCGCCTGGCGCCCGAAGCGCAGATCACGATCCGCGCCACCAACCAAGTGGCAGCCTATGCGGCCGACACCCAATCGGGGATCGTTCCGCTCGCCTTGAAACTGGCGGGCAAGAACAAAACCTACGCCGTCTCCTACTGCACAGAAGCGGGCCTCTTCCAAGTGGGCGGCGCGCCGGCCATTGTCTGCGGGCCCGGCAACATTGCCCAGGCGCACACCGCCAATGAATTCCTGAGCCTGGCAGAACTCGAAAAGTGTCTCGTGTTCTTGGACCGGCTTGCCGACTGGGCCGAGGCCTGACGGGGTTGGGTCGATTGCCCGTCGAGGCCTTAACCATCCATTAACTATTTGATTCGGCTCAATGAATTTTGGCGCCAGCGGGAACGCTGGCGGCGGTGAGCGCGTT
>Ga0070695_100000684_pt1 | contig 18106 bp, 17 predicted proteins | sample KBSK1252metaG_FD_65471 | JGI IMG/M metagenome (GOLD analysis project Ga0070695, IMG submission 65471) | Corn, switchgrass and miscanthus rhizosphere microbial communities from Kellogg Biological Station, Michigan, USA - KBS K1-25-2 metaG | ecosystem: Host-associated > Plants > Roots >...
GGAAATGGCACGAGGCCGGGAAATCGAGCGAAAGGATCCGCTTGGAACCTATTCAGTAATCATCGTCGAGCAGCGATTCTGTTACTGGGCGTGATCAGCGCCGGGTGCGTCGACGAATCCGTAGAATGGGGCGACGTCTCGTATCGTCAGTCCCAGCTCGGTGACCCGGACGCGCGCAGCGCCAGGATGAGCGCTAATCTCCCGGCGACCGGATTGGCGGGGAGTCCGTGCATCGCTTCGATACGTACCGCGTCCGGAGTCGGCGAATTATTTCGCGCCTGGTGGTCTTCGAAGCGCGACAGCAGCGTCGTGCTGTGGTTGCAACGGTCGGAAGATCAGGGAAGGAACTGGCAGACACCCGTGGAAGTAGAGGCGCGTGACCGTGGCGGTCGTGGCTGCCATCGCCCTGCTCCGGGGATCTTCTACGATCCAGCGAGCGGATACGTGCATCTCGTCTACTTCATAGAGGCAAGCGATGGCGCTGGTGTTTTCTTCGCGCACTCGATGGACAAGGGAGAGATCTTTCATTCACCGGTCCCTGTCGTCTACGGGAATTCGCCCTCTGTGGCGAGCGTCGCCGCACACGGCGACAGCGTCGTTGTGGTGTTCGAGGATCCCAACTCTACCACATCGAGAATCGGGATCGTGCTGTCTCACGCAACCGGCCATCTATTCGATCAGCGCGGACAGGTAACACCCGACGACGTTCAAGCGATCGCTCCCTGGGTTGCGCTCGAGGGGAACAGAATCAGAGTGTGGTGGAAAACGCCGAACGATTCGGCCGGGCGACCGGAGCGGGTAGGCTACCGCGATGGCACCTGGAGATGAGCGTTCTCGGGCCGCTCACGAATTCCCTGGGGTAGAATCGCCCACTGCTCGGGTCGCAACAACTTTTCCGCGGCAGTAACCGCATGGGCGCTATTCACCGATGCGTCCTCCAGCATCATCGCAACGCTCCCCGCCATTTGGGTGACGTCGCCCGCCTCCTGCGATCTGGACAACAGCGTGCGAATGTCCCTGTAGATCTTCTCGTTTCTGCGCCGAAGAGTGTCCGCGACTTCACCGAGAGCGACGATCTGGACCGCGCTCAGATGGAGCGTGTCCTTCATGCCGAGAATCTCGGCCACAGGGTTTGGCACCGTGGCATCGACACCCGAGGCTCTTTCGCTCTCCCGCGATGTGCCATCGAGGCCTCCCGTGATTTCGACCATAGACAATGCGAGCGGTACGCCACCCAGCTGCAAGTCGATCGTCATCTGCTCAGGATCGCTGGTGCGTCGTGTGATCGTGCGCTGCACAGGGGCAAATCCCATGCGCTTCGCCTGGACGACATATTTCGGCGCTGTCTCGGGGAAGAACACCTTGTAACGCCCCTCTGCGTCTGTCGTGTGCGTGCGCGTCAGGCCGGAGCCGAGCGACGTCGCGGCAACCTGAGCGTCGGCAACGGGCTTGCCCGTGAGGTCGGTGACACGTCCGGTTAGAATGTCTGCGCGGCCGTCTCCCTGCGCCCGGAGTGCTGCCGGTGCAATGGAGAGAGCCAGGAGTAGGAGTTGGGTTCGCATCAGGCTACCGAGGGGACTTCTCTGTTCTTTGTCTCTATTATCAGCAGGTGTACTCGCCGGTGCAACACCCGGGTTTCCGGGGCGTATCGCCCGTCCCGCGCATCGTACGGTAGAGTACTTGCAGCGGCCTGCGGCATGACTCGATACCCAGGGACATGACTCAATATCCAGCGACATGACTCGATACATAGGCGCGCATACGATCGACAACGGTGGCCTCCACATGGCTGTCCTTCGCGCCGGAAGCGCGGGAATGACCGCGCTACAGGTCTTCACCGCCATTCCGAAATTCTATGGCGACAAGTCCACAATCAAGCCAGAGAGAGTGGCCCGCTTCAAGGCGGCCCTCGCGAAAACCAAAATCAAGCCGGTGAACGTCGTCGTGCACGCGGCCTATGTGCTGAGCGTCGCGACCCCTGAGGACGACAAATGGGCCAGAGCCAGCGCCGGACTCACGAAGGAGCTGGAGAGGTCGAGTGCCCTCGGAGTGGGCGCGGTGTGCTTTCACCCCGGCTCGGCTGGAGCTAGCGATCGCGCCGACTCGGCGAAGCGCATCGCCAAGGCCATCACCGTCGCTCTGCAGACGATCGAATCGGACACCCGCCTCCTCGTGGAGAACACCGCCGGCGCGGGGAAAACGATGGGGAAGACGGCCCAGGAGGTGAAGGAGATTCTGGCCGGTGTTCCAGCAACTCTACGGGCGAGAACAGGGTACGGACTCGACACGTGTCACCTCTTCTCCTCTGGTTACGACATCACGGCATCACAGCAGGCTTTGACAGCGGTCCTCGATGATTTCGAGGAAGCCACAGGGGAACCGCCGGCTTTCTTTCATCTGAATGACAGTGAGGGCGAGCTGGGCTCGAACAAGGATCGGCACGTTCTCATAGGGGAAGGACGCATTGGGAAGCAGCCGTTCGAGTGGCTCATGCGTGACCGCCGCAGCAGCGACGTGCCGCTCATTCTCGAGACTCCCCAGCAGAACTATGAGATAGCTGACGACGACGTTTCGCCCGATCCCTACGACGTGAAAATGATGAAGCTCCTCGAGGAAATGGCTGGAAAATGAGAGGCGCCCCTGGAGCCGATCGGGGCGAAATACCGTTTTTCCCTATGGGATTTCGTGTTTTTCATAGGGAAACTCTTTGCGTTCCCTATTGCTTTCGCCTCGCGGGACTATAGCTTGCGTCGCTGACGGACCGCGTTTCACTGTGTATCAACTCGCATCCGATCATTAAACCAGGAGACACGATGGCAGCAAAAAAGAAGAAGGGAAAGAAGAAGTCCTCGTCCCGGAAGTCTTCAGCCAGAAAGTCATCTAGAAAGGCGACAAAGAAAGCCGGCAGGAAAGCCCGCCGGAAATCCTCGGGCAAGAAGCGCACGCCAAACGCGGCCTTCATGAAGCCAATGCAGCCGAGCAGCGATCTCGCCTCGGTAGTGGGCAGCTCCCCGATGCCTCGCACGGAAGTGACGAAGAAGCTCTGGCAGTACATCAAGCGGAAAGGTCTCCAGGATGCGAAGAATCGCCGCATGATCAACGCCGACGACAACCTCCGTCCCATCTTCGGCCGCGGACAGGTCTCCATGTTCGAGATGACCCGGCTCGTCAACAAGCACCTCAAGAACCCGTAAGCTCCATTGGCAACTTCTTCCAATGCGGGGCGCGCTCAAAAGGCGCGCCCCGTTTCACAGCAGTCACCGCTCCGCAATCTCTGGGAGAATTTCAAGTCGATCGTCGGCGCGCTGGCGATCTTCCTCGTGTTGCGGGCATTCCTCGTCGAGGCATATCGCATCCCGTCGGGCAGCATGATCCCGACGCTGCTCGTCGGTGACTGGCTGTTCGTCAACAAGGCGATCTACGGCGCACACGTACCGTTCAGCCGCGCGAGCCTGCCCGCGTACAGGGAGCCGCGCCGCGGCGACGTGGTGGTATTCGTCTCGCCGTTCCAGGCGGACGAAGACTCACTTGGACACGACCCGACACCCACGTTGGTGAAGCGACTGGTCGGCACTCCGGGTGACACGCTCTACATGCGGAACGCGATTCTGTACGTGAATGGGATCGCGCAGAGGCAGGGATTCGGAGCTACTCCAACAACGAATCCCGAGCTTGCGAATTCCGTAGATCCCTTGTTCAGCTGGCAGAAGAAGGTCGGCCTCAGGGCGTCGAGATTCGGTCCCGCACCCGCACAACCGACGCACGACAACTGGGGACCTTTCGTCGTTCCTCCGAGGAGGCTGTTCATGATGGGCGACAGCCGCTACAACTCGAAGGACAGCCGCTACTGGGGTTTCGTGCCGAGGGAAAACGTGAGAGGAAAGCCTCTGTTCGTGTACTACTCCTACAACGCCGACGACAGCGACCGGCCGCTGCCGATGCTCACCGACATCAGGTGGAGCAGGATCGGGCACTGGATCAGGTAGTTACCCATTCCCGGCGTCCAGCGTCGAATTCTGGTGAACACTCTGTTCTCCCCATGATTCAGCGGGAAATTCTATGGACGCGATTACGTCGAGAGTTACATTGAAAGCCGTGCCGAAGCCGGGTTTGGTAGAGAAGCGCCGTCACCTGTTCAAGTCGAGCGAATGGGATCTCGAAGAGCCGGCGGCATTCGCCAGAATCGCACGATCGCCTTTCGAGCTGGCGCTGATCACCGGCGTTGTGATGCGTCTCTTTCGCGCCGTCGTGCTCACGCACGGCAACGCCACCAGCACCTTCCTCGGCGCGTCGCTCGTACTGGGAACGCTGTTCCTGCTGGGGATGGCGACGCTCCACCTCGGAAGATTTCCCATACGCGAATGGCCTTGGCGAGCGCCACTGTTCGCGGTGCTCGAGACGACCGGCGAGATGACTGTGAGTCTGGTGCTGATTGCGCTGCACCGCGAGCCATGGGGCACCGCGCGCGCCGAGTTCATCGACTGGCAGGCGATGGCGACGGGTGTGGTTTTCTGGCGCGTGCTCGGCGTGAGCGTTTGGGCGCTGCTACTCGGCGCCACGGTGTCGTTCATCCGAGGGCGAGTGCTCAAGGATACCGGGAGGGAGGTCGAGCCGAAAACGCTTCCCGATGGGCAACCATTTATTGAGAGAAGGAAGCGGGACGAATTTTAGCTTCCTCGCGTATGCCAAGACTTTTCGGTCTTCAGGACTACGCGGCGGTAGTTTCCTCACAGTACTTGTCGAACGCTCGAGTCAGATCCTTCGCGATATCATCGGTGGTCCGGCCTTCGATCCGATGGCGCTCGAGCATGTACACGAGCTCCCATTCTTGAACAGCGCAATCTGGGGTGAGCTTGGCGCGTAGCCGGTGAAGTAGCTTCTCGCCCGCTTTACCGCGTCGACATCCTGCCGGCAAAACGCTGGTGAGCCTGAGCGGTCTGTTCTCGTGCTGGATCGCCTTGGCGACCGCGGGACTCGCGTTGCAGGCCGCGCTTCCACTAGCCGAATTCACTTAGGTGGCGCACAGGCACGACGTTGTCTGGTCGAGATCAATGTGGCCGAACGGTTGAATCGCTGGTTGTGCAGCAGGATCTGGAACCCGGTGATCATTCTATCGAAGAATTGCGGGGTCCCTGACCATTGGTATCACCGCTTGCCGTTCCGAAACCGTTACCGCGAGTATTGTGTCTTTTTGGAGATATCCGATCCGCTTTAGATGGACCCCGTACCGCCCTTCCTCAAGCCCACTAACTCTCAGTAGTCCTGCGGTGTCGATCGCGAAGAATTTCATATCGTTTCGGAACGCCTCTGTGGCGGGCCGTATTGAAGCAAGCGTGCTTCCAAGTGGGATTCTCGTGCTGTCATCCACGACCAGAGCAAGCAGTGTGTGCCAATGGCCGGGCACGCTTGGTTCGGTCTTGATTGACTTGCAAGACCAGGCTGTCATAGTGAGTGCAGCCAGAAACAGCGGCCTCATCGCCCTCCAATCGCTAGGAAGTTGTAATTCAAATCAAAAACATGCATCGGGCGCCAGCCAGGGCTGTCTGCCCTCGCAGTTCCCCAGTGCTCGTCGGTTACATACGCGTTTCCGACTTTGTATACGTAAATAGCAACGCTGTCATAGGGAATCTGCATCTCTACTGCCCTAGCCGTCGCCGCCGCAGTGCAAACGCTGTCACTTGTAACCAATGATACCTGTGAACCAGAAGTGGCCGTTATTCCGAGGTTGTTTTTAAGTGCAACTGTGCTCGGTCGGGTCGATGTTACCAGTGCCGCAAGCCAATCGAGGCCCTGTGTGCTTTCAGAGCTCGGCGCATGGCAGCCCAAGCGGAACCGTTGCACCCCGCGAACTGATGCTTGCACTCCATGCACACTGCTCTAGGCCGGAGCAAAAAGTGTATACGCCTTTGTAGTCAAACCCATCGTTTACGTGCACGCAACTCGCCGAAGCTTCGCTTGTAACATTGAGTAGGCTTTGAATGCTCGCCGCCGCCAACACACCTTCTCCAAATGCGTACGACGCTATCGTATCTCTCCTCAACGGTTCCCACGAAAACTGGATGGACACAGTGTTCAACGCGTCCATGTCGCGAACGACGACCGGTGGGGGGCGCAGCGTACGGCTGGCGGGCGCGAAAGCATCGTTACAAGAAGTAAGTAGAAGCGCGAAGAGGATTGCCGTGAAGAATTCATGCGGCCTTTTTCCAAGTGCCACGAATTGTGCTAGAAGCCATGAAACGACGTTTTCTCTCTGCGCACCTTGCATCAGGGTTTCCTCCAAGGGTTGAGCTACGGAGTCAAGCAGCAAAATCGACCCGGCGCCGAGAATCGGCTCGACCCCCGCGTTACTCGGATCTGCACTCGCAATACTCACGGCGACGCATGACGAAGTTGTGAAAATGGAATGACGGCTTAGTGACGAATCGCGCCTTTGCGTGCTCGGCGTGAACGTGTGGGCGCTACTGCTCGGCGCCACGTGTCGTTCATCCGTGGGCGAGTGCTCAAGGATACCGGACGAGAGGTCGAGCCGAAGACACTGCCCGACGGTCAGCCGTTCATCGAGAGGCGCAAGCGGGACGAATTCTAGTTCTGTTCCGCACGCGTAAAGAACTGCAACCGAATAGGCGAGAGGCCACTTGCGCCTCTCGCCTAATCAGTTTTCAGTCTTCAGGTCTAAGCGGCGGTCGTCTCCTCGCAGTACTTATCAAACGCCCGGGTCAGATCTTTCGCGATATCATCGGCGGTCCGACCTTCGATCTGATGGCGCTCGAGCATGTACACGAGCTCTCCATCCTTCAGCAGTGCGATCTGCGGTGAGCTCGGTGCGTAGCCGGTGAAGTAGCTTCTCGCCTGCCTGACCGCGTCGACATCCTGGCCCGCGAAAACGGTGGTGAGCTTGAGCGGTTTGTGCTCGTGCTGGATCGCTTTGGCGACAGCGGGGCGCGCGTTGCGGGCGGCGCATCCACAAACCGAATTCACGACCACGAGCGTGGTGCCCGGGGCGTCCTTCAGCTTGGCATCGACTTCCTGTGCTGTGCGCATTTCTTCGACGCCGAGCTGAGTAAGCTCCTGGCGCATAGGACTGACAAATCTCTCATCGTACATCTATCTGCCTCTCTTGTGACGAATGACTATTGAAGAAAGATAACGCTGCGGATCACCTTCAGTTGCATTTCTCTCAGAAGACTATCGAGCATAAGAAACCCACCGGGCCATCTCCTTCATCGTGGGCCGTTTTCCGTACATGAGCAACCCGACCCGGTATATCCGCGACGCCAGCCAGAGCGCGGCAACGCAGCCAATCGCGAGAAACGCGAGGCTCGCAGCCATCTCCAGTGGTGGTACCCCCGTAACCGCCATACGGATCGGCATGATGATCGGCGACGAGATTGGAACCAGCGACAGCACTCGCGCCGTCGTTCCGGTCGGGTTCAACAGTACCGGCTGAATGAACACTCCGGTACTGACGATCATGATCATGAGCGGGCTCGCCGCCTGTCTTGCCTCACTCTCGCTATTCACCGATGATCCAACCGCCGCGTAAAGCGATGAGTAGAAGATGAAGCCGAGCAGGAAGAACAACAGGAAGAGAATTCCCGCACCGAGACTGATGTCGGGCAGTGAGAAGTTCATCGTCGGCGCTCCGAGCTTCGCCATGATTGGCGCCCTGAGCTGGAGCAAGATGTAAGTCGTGGCGATCCAGAGAATCTGCTGCGTGAGACCAACCGCGCCCACGCCAAGGACTTTTCCGGCCAGCAGAGTATCAGTCGGAACACTGGACATCACGACTTCCGCGACGCGGGTCGTTTTCTCCTCGAGCACGCCACTCATGATCGTCTGCCCGTATACCACGATCGAGAGGTAGAGCAGAAATCCAATCGCGAAACCGAACAACACGCTCGCCATGCCCGACCCGGCGCGGCCGCGCTCGGTAATTCGCTCGGTGCTGAAGTCGAGTGGAATGAAGGTGATCTCCTTCATCTGTTGATCGTTGAGTCCCACCTTCTCGAGACGCGTCCCGAGAATCGTCTGCCGGATGGCGCTCTTTATCTGCGTCATGTCGGCAATAGACGTCGCATTCGTTCCCGCGTACCGGGCGGATTCTCCCGCCAGCGTCTGCTGATTCACGACGACGTATCCCGACTTCTCCTTGCGCATCACTTCCCGGGTCGCAAGGCTCTCCGCCTGCGTCAGCTCACTCGGCGCCACAACCTTGACGATCGGCATTCTTCCCGGAACCGTCGTGTCACCCGCGATGTTCACCGCGAGTCGATGACCAAACCCAGTGCCGGTGGCATCGAGAATAGTGGTGTTGTAGACGTCGGTCGTCGCCGTGCTCTTCGATGCCAGCCACGCCGGCACAATGATAATTGCGCTGAAAAAGATCGGTCCGAAGAATGTCGCGATCAAAAACCATTTTGACCGCACGCGCTCGAGATACTCACGCTTGATGATCGCCCAGAGCTTAGCCATGTCCGGTCATCCCCTCCTCAATGCCGCTCGCCCCGACTTTCTGCAGGAAAATCTGATGAAGCGATGGCTGGATCATCTCGAATCTCTGCACGGACGCACCCGACTCGACAATTCGCTTGAGCAGCGCCTGCGGATCGGCGCCCGGCGCCATCTCGATCTCGAAGAATCTGTTCGAGTCATCGGCGCGCTTCACCAATGCATGGTCGCGCAGTATCGCGGCTACGCCAGCCATTCCATCTCCCTCCAGTGCCAGCGCTATGTTCCGCTGCCCGTGCTCTTCCTTCACGCCGGTCACGGTTCCGTCGAGAACCTTTTCCCCCCGCGCGATAATGCACACTGAATCGCACAGGCGCTCGGCGTTGTCCATGAGATGAGTGCTGAAGATCACGGTCTTGCCGCGCTTCTTGAGCTCGACGACCGTGTCCTTGAGCGCTTGTGCGTTGATCGGATCCAGGCCGCTGAACGGCTCGTCGAGGATAACGAGATCAGGATCGTGCAGCAGCGTCCCGATGAACTGGACCTTCTGCTGCATTCCGCGCGATAGCTCGTCGATCTTGGCCAGGCCCCAATCCTTCTCCGGCGTTTTCAGCGACAGGCGCACCAACCACTCGTCGATCCGCTTGTCCGCTTCGCTGCCTTTCACGCCCTTGAGCTCCGCCAGGAATTTCAGAACGCGGCGCACCTGCATCTTTCGATACAGACCCCGCTCTTCGGGGAGATAGCCGAGCCGCTGGGTGATCTTCGGATCATTCGACGGACGGCCGAAGATGTGAATCAGCCCCGAGTCGGGAGCGATGATGTTGAGGATCATCCGAATGGTGGTCGTCTTCCCCGCGCCGTTGGGTCCGAGGAGTCCGTATACGCTCCCGGTCGGAACCCGCAACGTCAGATCGCGCACCGCCGTGTGCTCGGCGTAGCGCTTGGTGACGTTCACTATGTCGATTGCGTATTCGGTCATGTAGTTTCGATGCGCGTTGACCGGCAGAAGGAACAAAAATATACGTCCAAAATAAATGCCTGTTTCAGAGACGCTGATAATCGCGATTCTTTTCTTTGTGGGCGCCGCATTATATGCGTCGGTCGGTCACGGGGGCGCGTCCAGCTATCTGGCGATAATGGGCCTCTTCAGTCTCGCGCCGGACGTGATGAAGCCGACGGCACTGGCCCTCAACATCCTGGTCGCGAGCGTGGCGACATACAAGTTCTACCGGGCCGGACTATTCTCGTGGCGTCTCTTCTGGCCGTTCGCGGCTGCATCGATACCAGCGGCGTTCGTCGGAGGCGCCGTGATGCTTCCGGCGCGGTGGTACGAGATCATCGTCGGCGTGGTGCTGCTCTACGCCGCGGTGTGGATGTTCAGATCCGCGCTGCGGCCGATTTCCAAAGAGACGCACTCGCCGCCATTATGGGCAGCTGTCATGGCAGGACTCGCTATTGGATTTCTTTCCGGACTCACTGGCGTCGGAGGCGGCATATTCCTGAGCCCGCTGCTTCTCTCCATGGGATGGGCTGAGACGCGCGCGACATCGGGTGTCGCCGCGCCTTTCATCCTCGTCAATTCGATTGCCGGACTGCTGGGACACATTGCGAGCGTCTCGCAGCTCCCGCCCAATGTTCCGGTGTGGGGCGCCGCCGCTCTGATCGGTGGCTGGATCGGCGCGGGATACGGGAGCAAACGCGCCCCCGTGCCCGTACTGAGACAGCTGCTTTCGCTGGTGCTTGTCGTAGCCGGTGTGAAACTGATCTTCTACTGAGGAAATTTCTCTCTGCCAGAATCCACGGTCGTCATCGTTGGTGCAGGGGCTGCAGGCCTGTCCGCCGCCGGCGCGCTCCGGGGTCGAGGAATCGACTCGGTAGTTCTCGAGGAAGATGAGCAGCTCGGTGGAACCTGGGCACGGCGATACGATCGCCTGCACCTTCACACAGTGCGTGGATTCTCAGGATTGGCTCATTACTCCATTCCGCGCCATTACCCCAAGTACCTCTCGCGCGAAGAATTCATCTCCTACCTCGGCGAGTACGCAAAGCATTTCGATCTCCGCGTGATCACGGGCTGTCCCGTGCGGAAGATCAGACAGGAGGCAGACTCGCCCGATTCATGGTCTGCCACGACGGCCGGAGGTGAGTGGCGTTCTCGAGTCGTTGTCATCGCGACCGGCCAGTATCGATTTCCGATGCTGCCCAGGTGGGAGGGTCGCGGGGCCTATCGTGGCACGTTCGTGCACTCCTCTCGCTACACCACCCCGGCTCCGTACCTCGGGAAGCGCGTGCTTGTGGTAGGAGCCGGAAACAGCGGCACCGAGATCGCCACCGATCTCGCCGAGAATGGAGCTGGATTCGTTGCTATCAGCATCCGCACGCCGCCTCCGATCGTTCCCCGTGATCCGTTCGGCATGCCGATTCAGCGAACAGGAATTCTTCTCAGCTTCCTGCCTTCTGCCATCTCCGATCGACTCGGGCGACTGACATCGCGGGTTGTGCTCGGAGATCTCACTCGCCACGGCCTTCACGCGGCGAAATGGTTTCCCTTTTCGGCCAAACGCGTTCCCGTCATAGATGTGGGATTCGTCAAAGCGTTGAAGCAGAGGCTTGTGCACGTCCGTCCGGCGCTCGACCGTTTGAATGCGACCGGGGCGGTGTTCGAAGATGGGAGCTCAGAGTCTTTCGACGCGATCATTGCGGCTACCGGATTCAGCACGGGACTGAACGAGCTCCTCGAGATGGACGATGTACTCGACGATTCCGGCGAGCCAATCGCACTCTCCGGAGAACCGACCAGTCGTCCGGGAATGTTTTTCATGGGTTATACTCACAGCCTGCGCGGACATCTATTCGAGGCGAATCTCGCTTCACGCAAGCTCGCCCGAAATGTGGAACGCTACCTCCAGCATACGGTTTGATCATTCGTTAATGAGGTGATCGATGGCGTTTGATGAGAGACTCGCGGCGCGCATTCGCAGTCAGCTTGATAAGAAAAAGGGGCTGACTGAGAAGAAGCTGTTTGGCGGGATAGGATTCCTCCTAAACGGCAACCTCGCCTGCGCCGTAAGCAAAGGAGAGATGCTGGTACGGGTCGAACCCCAGGCGACGGAGGACGTTCTCAAAAACAAACACACTCGCGTTTTCGGCACACGCCCGATGAAAGGGTGGATTCTCGTCGCACCCGAAGGTCTGAAAACGGCGAAGGCGCTGGCGAAATGGATAAAGATCGGAGTCGACTACGCTGCATCGCTCCCACCGAAGTAAATGCCTGCAAAATTCCAGCGAAGGGCTATTGGCGGGTGACGGTCAGGGTGTTACGCTAACGCCATGAAGAGACTGTTCTACGCGGGTATCACCCTGTTGGTGCTGTTCGAGATCGCAAACGTGTATTTCATCATGCCGATGCCCGGCAGTCAGCGGATGGCGAGTATCGATCTCGCATACCGCTTGTACTCCTGGCGCTGGCTGTTCCGCGCGATCTTCGTGGTGATGATCGTTGCCGGCGCGGCCTCCGCCTGGCGTGCACCGGGCAGGCAGAAGTTCGCTGCTCCAGTGGCGCTCATGCTCGCTGCGATCATCGTGTACGTGCTGAATTTCCAAATGTCTGCCGATCACATGTTCGTCGCTCCGGCGTCCGTGACGATGCTTCCCGCCGATCGGAACAAGGTGGACACTGCGCGTCTTGTGGTCGGAATCGACGTGGACGGCCACGCGCGCGCGTTCCCTATTCAGTTCATCGGCTACCATCACCAGGTCCGCGATACCGTCGCCGGGAAGCCGGTGATGGTGAGTTACTGCACGGTCTGCAGAACCGGCCGAGTGTTCAGCCCAATCGTTGACGGCCGCTCCGAGACATTCAGGCTCGTCGGCATGGATCACTTCAACGCGATGTTCGAGGACGCAAGAACGCACAGCTGGTGGCGTCAGGCCAACGGCGAGGCGATCGCAGGGCCGAGCAAAGGGAAGGCACTGACCGAGATCCCGAGCAGGCAGGTAACTCTGGCGGAATGGCTGCGAGAGCACCCGACGTCGCTCATCATGCAGGCCGACTCCGGGCTGAAAAGCAATTACTCCAAGGACTTCGACTATGAAACGGGCAAGAGCCGGAAGTCGCTCACAGGTACCGACACCATTTCATGGCACGACAAAGCCTGGGTAGTCGGGATCACAGTGAATGGCCAAAGCAAGGCATACGACTGGAATCGTCTACGTCGTGAAAGGGTCGTCAACGACGTTATCGGGGGTCAGCCGATAGTTCTCGCGCTGGCATCGGATACCACCAGCTTTGCAGCCTTCGTGCGGCCGAGCCCCAGTGAAAGGTTCATCGTGCGGAACGACTCTCTCGTCGCGGGGGTCGTCGCGTACGCCTTCAACGGCACGGGCGCGAATGGCACTCTCGAGCCCGTGAAGGCGTCGCAGGAATTCTGGCACAGCTGGCGAACGTTTCAGCCTGCAACGGCGAGATACTAGGCTCTCAGTCTCGCTCCGCGGTCACCTACTGATATCGCCTCGCCCTCGGTGGCGAAGCGGGCGCCCGTCGCGCTACTGATGGCGCCCGGTACTTTGGTGCGATTGTCCCGGATTGTGCTACGCCCGGATACCATCCGCCTCCGAACGCGAGTAGATCGAGCGGATTCACGGTGATGGCTCCGTAACGAGCGGCCCAATGCAGGTGAGGGCCGGTGACGCGACCTGTACTCCCGACCAGCCCAATCACCTGCCCTCGCTTCACGGTGTCGCCGGCCGATACGAGCGTCTTGCTCATGTGGAAATACGCGGTGACGACCCCGCCGCCGTGATCGATGTAGACCACATTCCCCGCGAGAAAGAAGTTGTCGACGAGCGCAACCACCCCGCGATTCGCCGCGCGAATCGGCTCGCCGACCGCGCCGCGGAAATCAACGCCGAGGTGGCGCGTCGTGAGTGCGCCGTTGAAAAGGCGCCCGGATCCGAATTCGCTCGTCACTACCGAACTGCGCGGCTTGAGGAACGATGCGGTCCACATCGGCGGGTGATTGTGCGCATCCCGACCGACCTCGCGCGCACGTTCATTCTCACGATTGATTCTCGCGGTCGTCGCGGCGTCGAGTGGCTTGGTAAAGCTGCTGTCGACGGCAAGCGGTTGAGCAACCGGCGGTGGCACTTTGGGAAGATTGAAACGCACTCGCGCAGTCTCAGTCCTTCCGGACGCGCGCCTGATTTCCGCGATAGCGACGAGGGTACCCTCGGAGTCGACGGGGATTCCACCAATCGAATGCCAGGTTCCCGCTGTCAAATGCATGAAATGAAGAGGCTCGCCAGCCAGCCTGCCGCTCACGGATACCACGGAATCGCCGAGCGAAACGGGCGCGTTGAGCGTCAGACGCACGATCGCTCCGGGCTCGGGCCGAACGGGAGCGCCTGTCAGTCGTGCGGTTTGTGCGTGGAGCGCTCCCGAAAACAGGGAGCCAATAGCGATCGATTTTACAAAGCTTTTCACGTTTCGTGTGTTTCGGTTGAGTTTCACAGAAGCTAACGTATGATACCTCGCCACCGGCGAGAGGTTGCCGGGTGTCGGTGTGCTCTTTCGAGTATCCGGCATCCGACTCATATAGTACGAGCGCCGCGCGAGCGGTAATCAGAACCATGTCACCAATGGCACGCAGGCGTTACGAAATGACTGATAGGCAACAGGAAGCCGGCGGCTTCTCGCACTTCATGTCTCGTTCCGTTTTGGAGGAGGAATGCTCCGCAAAGCTGGATTCGCATTAATCACGCTCATCGGCGCCAAGGCGACATTCGCGCAGACGCTAAGGGTCTCAGCGCCGATCACCGACATCAACTACGAGATCACGGCGGATTCGGCCGCTGTGGGGCGACGACAGCTCGGAGTGGTGATGTCGTTCAATGCCACCAGCACATCGCCAGTAATCCTCGCGCTCCCCGCCTGGTCTCCCGGACACTACACGCTTCTCTGGTTCGCGCGCCGCGTCTCGCAGTTCTCCGCGCAGTCCAACGGCACACCGCTCGATTGGAAGAAACTCGACTTCCAGACCTGGGAGATCAAACCACGCGCCGCCGGGCCAGTGCGTGTGTCATTCAACTATCTCGCCGACGCTGTCGATCGCGCCGTCGCGTGGACGTCGCCCAACTTCGCATTCTTCAACGGCACCAATGTCTTTCTCTACCCGGTGGGTCGAGGATTCGATTGGCCGGCTCGGGTGGCAGTTCGCACCGAAGCATCGTGGCGCGTGGCGACGGGAATGAATCCGGCAGCCGGAATCAACAACTTCACGGCGGCGAACTATCACGATCTCACCGATATGCCGTTCTACGTCGGACGCTTCGGCTTCGACAGCACGCAGATCGTGGGCAAGTGGATCCGCCTCGCGTTCTACCCCGCTGCGAGCCTGACGCCGGCGAGGCGCGATCGGACCTTCGCGTGGCTTCAGAAATTCGTCCCGGCGCACGCCGCGGTCTTCGGCGAAGCGCCGTTCCGCAACTACACGTTGTTCCAACGCTCCGACACCGTCGTGAACGGTGGCGGTCTCGAGCACCAGAGCTCGCAGGTGGACGAAGTCACCACCTCCCAGCTCGACGCCCCTCTGGCCGGACTCTACTCGCACGAGTTCTTCCACGCCTGGAACGTGAAGCGCTTGCGCCCCGCCGACATGGTCCCGTACAGGTATGATGACGCGCAACCGACGACATGGCTGTGGGTCAGCGAAGGCGTCACCGACTACTACGGCGCGCTCGGCCTCGCCCGCGGGGGCGTCAACGACAGCACCGGCTTTTTCGATTTCATCGCCAACGAGATCGCGTCCGTTGCCGGTGCGCCGCCGACCGCGGTCAGCGACGCATCACTCGGCTCCTGGATCAATCCTACCGATGGCAGCAGCGGCCTCTACTATCCAAAGGGAGGACTCACGGGATTCCTGCTCGACATCATGATCCGGGATGCGAGCAACAATCGCGGGTCGCTCGATCAGGTGATGCGTCGGCTGTACGACGCGACCTACAAGCGCGGCAAAGGATTTACTGGCGCTGACTGGTGGGGTGAGGTCTCTCGCGCGGCGGGTGGCAAATCCTTTGCTGAGTTCGCTCGCCGCTATGTCGACGGCCGCGAGCCTCTGCCGATCGATTCGGTTTTGCATCTCGCCGGATTGCGTTCCGAGAGCGACACCATTCGCGAGCCGCGTCTGGGAATCCAGACCAGCACCGACAGCACCGGCGTATCCATCACCCAACTGGCGCCGACAGGCGCGGCAGCCGCCGCCGGTGCGCGCCTCGGCGACAGAATTGTATCGATCGGCGATTTCTCGATCTCGAATGACGATTCTTTCGGGCCTTTCCGCGCCCGTTACGCAGGAACGACGCTGACAACTCTTCCGATGACCGTACGACGAGGAAGCGAGACGATTACGCTCCAGCTGCCGGTCAGATTGAATACCCGGGTGCAGGCTCGCGTTCTTCCGATCCCGAACGCCCCTGAAAAGGCGGTACGAATCCGCGGAGGGATTTTGAGGGGCACAACCTCCTAGAAACGGGATGTCGATCTGAGCCATCGCCGCCCGACTAGCTAGTGAGGACCCTTTTAAACTCACGGAGGAACGATGAAGTACCTGTGCCTGATTTACGACAACGAGAAGGAATGGGCGAAATTCCCCAAGGAACTGCAGGACAAGTACATGGGCGAGTACATGGCGTTCGGCGACAGCATCAAGAAGAGCGGTCAGTACGTCGGGGCCAATCAGCTCAAGCCGACTAGCACGGCCACCACGGTCCGCTCACGCAACGGCAAAGTCTCGACAACCGATGGTCCTTACGCCGAGACAAAGGAGCAGCTCGGCGGTTACTACCTCATCGAGGCGAAGGATCTGAACGACGCAATTCAGGTGGCGGCCCGGATTCCGTCGGCGAAGTCCGGCTCGATCGAGGTGCGTCCGATTGTCGAGCGCGCCAGCGCCTAGCCGTCCGGCGCCAGAGTGAATGGAGGAAGACACTGCGGCGCACGTGCGCGACAAGGTCGATGCGATATACCGATCGGAATCGCGCCGTGTGCTCGCGACCCTCATTCGACTCCTCGGCGATTTCGATCTGGCCGAGGAGGGAATGCACGACGCATTCGTTGCCGCGGTGGAGCAGTGGGGAGAGAAGGGAATTCCGGCGAACCCTCGCACGTGGCTGATCTCCACGGGCCGGTTCAAGGCCATCGACCGGCTCCGCAAAACCGAGAAGTTCGAGTCGGCGGACAGCGAGATTCTCGATCGACTGATGGCGACGGAGATGCATGAGCAGAGCGAAGAGGGCGTGGAGGACGACCGTCTCCGCCTCATCTTCACGTGTTGTCACCCCGCCCTCAGTCCGGACGCGCAGATCGCTCTGACGCTGCGCGAGGTCTGCGGTCTTACGACGGAAGAAGTTGCGCACGCCTTTCTGACACCGCCTCCTACTCTGGCGCAGAGGATCGTGAGGGCGAAGGGAAAGATCAGGGATGCGCGCATCCCGTACGAGATTCCGTCGCGACTCGATATTCCCTTGCGGCTCGCCAGTGTGCTGCACGTGATCTATCTCGTCTTCAACGAAGGCTACCTCGCTTCGAGCGGCGAGACCCTCACGCGGGCCGACCTGTCGGGCGAAGCAATTCGCCTCGGACGGCTTCTCGTGGAGCTTCTACCGGAGCCCGAAGCGATGGGACTACTCGCGCTCATGCTTCTCCACGAAGCGAGGCAGGCGTCGCGGACGACGCCGTCGGGCGAGATGATCCTGCTCGAGGATCAGGATCGATCGCTCTGGAATCGCGCGCAGATCGAGGAAGGTGTGGAGCTCGTAGAGAGCGCGCTATCGTCGCACCGCTTTGGCCCGTACACGCTCCAGGCAGCGATAGCCGCGGTTCATGCGGAAGCAACGAGAGCAGCTACGACCGACTGGGCGCAGATCGTCGGACTGTACGAAGTGCTGCTGAGGGCGGATCCGTCTCCCGTGATCGAGCTCAATCGCGCCGCGGCGATTGCGATGCGGGACGGGCCGGAAGCCGGGCTTGCGTTGATCGATGCGATTCTCGTCCGGGGAGATCTCACCGACTACCATCTCGCGCATGCCGCGCGCGGGGATCTTTGCCGCCGACTCGGCCGCACGAACGAAGCGATCATGTCTTACCAACGCGCGTTGGAGCTGGCTACACAGGAAACCGAGCGACGGTTCATCACACGCCGACTGGGAGAGCTACGGCTTACTTCACCGCGATAACGCGCGAAGCCGTTGCGACCTACTTCACCTCGATGATGCGCGAGGTCGTTGCCGCGGGGTGGTTCCCGACCTCGAGCTTGACCGCGTATTTGCCTGCGGGCATGAGCGACAGGTCGAGCAACACGGATCTCGCGGACAACACTCCGGACGACCCGTTCTCCTGCCAGCGAATGTTCAATGGCGTCGGTCTGGTTGCGACGCGCAGCGCATGGAAGGCGCGTCGCAGCAGGCTCACATCCACCGGAGTGATCGTCAGAGAGATCGGAAGAGCGCTGTCAGCCGGTGTTTTTCCGTAAAGCTCCCAGAACAACCCGATTTTCTGATCGCGCCGGAACGTCGTCCCGCCATGTACGCGAGGAATCGCCTCGTCCAGATCGCCGGGCAGGGAAGGCGCCCCATCGACGAATAGGAGATCTGACACGCT
>Ga0070695_100000686_pt1 | contig 18104 bp, 13 predicted proteins | sample KBSK1252metaG_FD_65471 | JGI IMG/M metagenome (GOLD analysis project Ga0070695, IMG submission 65471) | Corn, switchgrass and miscanthus rhizosphere microbial communities from Kellogg Biological Station, Michigan, USA - KBS K1-25-2 metaG | ecosystem: Host-associated > Plants > Roots >...
CGGGACCATCCATCCGGCGCTGCTCGACCGGATGGAGATCATCTCGCTCGCCGGCTACACCGAAGAGGAGAAGATGAACATCGCGCGGCGGTACCTGCTGCCGCGCCAGGAACAGGAGCACGGGCTGCCGCCGGAATCGCTCGAGGTCACCGACGCGGCCCTGCGCGTGGTAATCGCCGAATACACGCGCGAGGCAGGGGTCCGCAGCCTCGAGCGCCAGCTGGGCGCGCTCGCGCGCAAGGTCGCCGCGAGAATCGCCACTCGCCCGTCCGATGCGGGCCCGCCGGACAAGACCGTCATCGATGGCGATCAGGTCGACGACTATCTCGGGCCCGCGCGCTTCAGGAAGGAAGTCGCCTTCCGCACGTCGAGGCCGGGTGTCGCGACGGGCGTCGCCTGGACCGAGACGGGCGGCGACGTGCTGTTCATCGAAGCGACCTTGCTTCCGGGAGGAAACCAGAACATCATTCTGACGGGCCAGCTCGGCAACGTGATGCAGGAGTCGGCCCGCGCGGCGCTCAGTCACATCCGATCGCGCGCCGAGGAGCTCGGGATCTCGGGCGATTTCCTGGCGAAGCACGACCTCCACGTCCACGTTCCGGCGGGCGCCATCCCGAAAGACGGTCCATCGGCCGGGGTGACGATGGCGACGGCGATCCTGTCGGCGGCGAGGAACGAGCCGGTGCGGCAGGACGTCGCGATGACGGGCGAGATCACGCTGAGCGGCCTCGTGCTGCCGGTCGGGGGCATCCGGGAGAAAGCGCTCGCCGCGCGGCGATTCGGCATCAAGACGTTCGTCCTCCCGGCGCTCAACGAGCCAGACCTCGCGGAGCTGCCGGAGGAAGTCCGGCGCGACATGACCTTCGTGCCGGCGGAAACGCTCGAACAGGTACTCAAGGTCGCATTCGAGGGATCCTTAGTGCACAAGGCGGCGGGCCAATAGCTTGGCGACATCTTCGGCACTCGTCTTTTACATATCCGGCCATGGCTTCGGCCATGCCGCGCGCTGCATCGAAGTCATCAACGCGGTTCTCGCCAGGCGTCCCGAGACGCGCATCGGCGTGCGCACGGCGGCCCCGCGGTGGCTCTTCGACCTCACGGTCAAGGGCAAGATCACGTTCAGCACGCTCGAGACCGACACGGGGGTCGTGCAGATCGACGCGCTGACGCTCGACGAGGCGGACTCCATCCGCCGCGCATCCGCGTTCCACAGCGATCTGGTGACGCGCGCCGCGAGCGAGACGCGCGTGCTGCGCGAGCTCGGCGCCGGCATCATCGTCGGCGACATCCCGCCGCTGGCGTTCGCAGTCGGCGGCGCCTCCGGCATCCCGTCGATCGGCCTCGGCAACTTCACGTGGGACTGGATCTACGCGGACTACCCGCGCGTGCGGCTTGCGCCCTCGCTGCTGCCCGCCATCCGCGGGGCCTACGCGAAGGCGTCGATGGCGCTGCGGCTGCCGATGAGCGGCGGCTTCGAGAGCTTCTCGAACGTCCGGGACGTCCCGTTCATCGCGCGCCACGCCACGCAGACGCGCGAGCAGGTGTGCAAGACGCTCAAGCTGCCGGCCGACAAGCCGATCGTGCTCGCGTCGTTCGGCGGCTACGGCCTTCCCGGGCTGGAGACCGACGCGCTGGCGAAGTTCAAGAAGTACACCGTCGTGACGACCGCGAACCTGCCGCTCGGGCGCGCGCGCAAGGAGATGCCGGCCGCCGAGCGCAAGGGGACGTTCGTCAGCGTCAACGAGGAGGCGATGTACGACGCGGGCGTGCGCTACGAGGACCTGGTCGGCGCCGCCGAAGTGGTCGTCACCAAGCCGGGCTACGGCATCATCTCGGAGGCGATCGCCAACGACACGGCGATCCTCTACACGGCGCGCGGCCACTTCCCGGAGTACGACGTGCTGGTGGCCGAGATGCCGAAGTACGTGCGCAACGCGTTCATCGGCCACGACGACCTGTTCGCGGGCAAGTGGGAATCGCACATCGACAAGCTGCTGGCGCAGGCGAAGATCAAGAAGAAGCCGGAGACCAACGGGGCCGATGTGGCGGCGGAGATCCTGCTGAAGGCGCTCGACAAGCCGCCGAAGAAGCCGCGCGGCAGACCGCGGGCGAAGGTCTGACGGTTCTCCGTCAGTCGACTGTCTGACCCGGTGCCTGCCCCCACGCGAACCCGTCTGCCGGCCGCTTGAGCGTCACCATGCGCACGCGGTGATCCGCGGGATTGCGGCCCGGCGCGCCGCTGATGATGACGTGGTCGCCGACCTTCAGCGTCTCGCGCGTGACGCCCTGCTGACCGAGCTGCCCGACGCCGCCCCATTCCACCGCGTAGCGCACCTTCGTCCCGTCCTTCTCCGTCACGTCCACGTGCACGAAGGAGTGCGGGTTGCGGAAGTCGAGCTGCACGAGCTCGCCCTCGATCGTCACCGAATCCTTCTCGCGATAGGTGGCCGCGAACGAATGATGCGCGTCGGCGCGCGGGGCCACCAGCGACGCGAGCGCGATGAACGAGAACACCAGGTACCGGGTCATGATTCCTCCAGGCGGACCTCGAGCTCCGCCTCTACGGTCGATACGATCCGCCCTACTCGCACGGCGACGGCTTCCACTTCGAGCCGTCGGCTTCCCGCTTGAAGTGCGAGCTGCGGGCGTAGCGCGTGTTCAGGTATTGCGGGTCCTCGACGATGGTCGTGACGAGCAGATAGGCCTGGCCGTCCGGTTCGGCGACCCGGCTGAAGTACTCGGTGACGACGGCGTTGGCGCTGTAGGGGACGCCGTTGCGCTGAAGGTATCCCGGACGCATGCCGGTCGTGACGACCTTCAGTTGGGCGGGCGGCACCGCGCCACCGGCACGAGGACCGCGGCCACCCGCATATTCCCACGTCGCCGTTGATTCGCCCTGGAGACGGCCGCTGACCGCGGCCCCCGTGGCGACAGGCGCCGTCCGCGGGGCGAACATGAACCGCCGCGTCTGTTGTCCGGCGTCCGTCTCGACCTGCAGCGTGTTCTCGTTTTCCCACGTGATATGCAGCCGTGTCGGCACGCGCATGATGTTGCCCGCGCCGTAGGCCTTGCACTTGTCCTCCGCGGTCTCCTTCGCCGGATCCCACGCGTCGGCGGCGCGCCTTCCTTCCGCGTTCAACGGCACGCTCGGGTAGTCTCCCTTCGGCGGCGTCATCATGCGCCAGCGCCAGTCCTCGGTGACGAGCGAGACCCAGTAGCCGGTGAGATCCTCGCCGGCGCCCGCCTGCCCCGACGCCGGCGGTGCAGGGCCCCGGCCTCGCTGCGCCAGGAGCGCGATCGGCGAGAGCGCCACGATGGCGGCGATCGTCCAGAGCCGCAACTTCACTTCGTGCCCCCGCGCGGCACCGTCTTGTAGACCGCCTCGATGAACATGCTCGTCGTCCAGGGGCCGGTTGCCGCGCCGTAGCGGCCGTCGTAGTCGACCGTCGGCCGGGCCGCCTTCACCTGGTCGAGCGTCATCCCCTTCTTCACCATGTCCTGGATGCGGTCGCGCAGGATGGTCGTCATGTCGCGGTAGTACGCGACGTCCGCGATGTCGCAGATGCGCCCGTACGCGGGGATGACGAGCGTCCCGCCCTCGGAACGGAATTCCGGCACGGCCAGGTCGATGATGTGGTTGAGCCCCTCGATGACGCCGTTGATCGTGCCGCCCTTTGCCACGTCGATCACCGGGTAGGTCGTGGTGCGCAACACCTCGCCCGCGGCGATGACGTCGGAGCCGCGGAAGTGCACCATCGTGTCGCCGTCCGTGAACGCGGCCGGCTGGTGCATCAGGACGACGCCCTCGCCGTTGAAGAAGTTGCTCAGCTTCATCGCGTCCGTGTAATAGGTGTCGGTCAGCTGGGCGCGCGTCGGCAACGCCGCCTGCCCCGCGCCCGGATTGACCATCCGGTTCTGCAGGTTCTCGTGGCCGAGAATCGCGGCGCCCTGGCCGACGTCGCTCAACTGCCCGGCGACGTTCCCGCCCGTGAACGTCTTGCCCGCGCTCGCGAGCGCGACGTTGCCGCCGATGTGATCCGGCGCGATGCTCGTCGCGACGATGTAGCGAATCGGCTTGGGCGGCGCGTCGAGCCGGCGTGCCTCGGTGATCGAGTTGCGCGTCTCGGCGCCGTAGAGCACGGGAGGCGCCGAGGCCGCGGTCTTCGCCTCGACCCACTGCTGGACGCCGCGGATGGCGGCCAGCACCTGCTCGCTCATCGCCGCGGATCCCGAGTCGACCATCAGCACGCCGTCGAGACCGACCGACAGCGTGATGTTGGCGCCCCCGCCCATCAGCACGTAGATGTTGCCGCGCACCGGCAGCACCGTGATCGGCGACTTCGGATCGAGCCCGGGAATCGTGCCGGCGCCCGCAAGCGCGCCGTTCAGCGTCTGCGCCGAGGCAGGGGTCGCAACCAGCGCAATGACCGCTGCAACGGCCAGTACGAACTCCATGAACCCCATGAACCCAATGAACCTCATGAACCTTCTGAACCCTCTGAACCCCCGGAACCCAGCCTCATCGCGCATTGCTCGCTCCCGTACGCGCGGGCGCCGGTCTGGCCGGCGGCGGCATCGCCTTCAGCTTCTCGCGGTACTCGGGGTACATCGTCTCGGGACCGCCGCGCGTCGCGTCGTACGGGATTCCGTAGTCCGTGCTGAACTCGTGCAGGTACGGGTTCGTCCCCGGCAGCAGGTGGGGGATCACGCCGCGCGGACGATCGACTTCGGCAACCACCCCGCACGGGTACGGCGCCACCTGCTGATGCAGATCGAGCTCGTAGTCGGTCGTGCGGATGAACGGCTCGGACAGGTAGACCGGATCGGTGACGATCGCCGCGACCGTGAGGAAATCGCCGTGGCGCATCCAGTGCTCGACCAGCGTCGCCTTGTCGCTGCGCGGCAGGCCGTTGCGGCGCAGGTAGCCTTCCTTCAGGTGGGTGGTCGTCACGGTGAGGACGTCGCCGTCCCACTTTGCGGTCGAGAACCCCGCCCACGTGTGCATCGCGCCTTCCGGTGGATGCGGCCGGCCGTCCAGATAGACGACGCGATCGACCGAACGCAGCCACTCGGCGTGGAAGGCGGTGATCGTGCGCGACGCCGGGTCGACCTCCTTCGAGATGCGGAGGTTGGACGGTCCGCGCCAGATGTAGTCGGCCATGTGCGGCCGGCACTGCCACTCGGGGAGCGTCTGGATGGCGGCGTCCCACGTGTCGCCGCGCATGCGGGCCGCGTCGTTGATCGGGATGCCCAGGTAGTTGCCCAGCTCCGGGCCGGGCACGCGCTCCGGCTGGTCCTCCCAGAAGCGCGGCGCCCACTCGCCGGAGAAATCGATCTGCGCCCAGGCGGGTGCCGCGGTGAGCAGCGTGACGAAGACGGCGAGGCCACCGAAGACACGCCGAAGACTGTCCATAACCCCTCTGATCAGTAGCGGCCCGACAGCAATGCGCCGGTGTTCGGCGCCACGGCCTTGAGCCCCAGCCTCTTCAGCATCTGGTAGGTCGTCGCGATCGACGCCGAGATCACGGGCAGCCCGCACTCCTGCTCGACGACGGGAACGGCGGCGAGCGACGGCATCTGCACGCACGACGAGAGCACGAGGACGTCGACATCCCCGAGCCGCAGGTCCTTGTAGATGTCGCGCAGCGCCATCGGGTCGCGCCGGCCCACCTCGAGGTTGTCGGGAATCTCCAGCGCGATGCGATCGACCACTTCGATCGCCTCCGCCTCGATGTAGTCGGCGACCGTGCAGGTCAGCGACTGCATGTAGGGCGCGATCATCGCGATCCGCTTCGCGCGCAGGACGTGCAGGCTGTCGACGAGCGCGCCGGCGCTCGTCACGACGGGAATGCAGCCGCCCGCCTCGCGCTGCGTTACGTCCTGCAGCCGCTGCTGCGACGCGCGGTGATACCCCTGCCCCATGCTCATGATGGCGACGAGGCACGCGTAGCCGATGACGTCGACACGGGCATCGGAGAGCTCGGCCGCGCAGCGGTCGGAGTCGGCGTCCATCGCCGCCAGCTCCTCTTTCGTGACCTTCTTCATCCGCATGCGGCTCGAGTGAAACGTGAACCGCTCCGGCTCCACCGTCTCGCGCGCGCGCAGCATCGCCGGGATCTCGGTCTCCATCGTCGTGTTGGAGCTGGGAACGATCTGGCCGATGCGATAGGTGCGCGGCGGGTGCATCGGCGGCCTACGAACGCACGTCCAGTTCTTCGCGCCAGAGGCCGAGCGCCTTCTGCGCGGCGCGATCCGAGGCGCTGAAGAGGACCGCCTCCTCGCTCGCCTCGTGCGAGACCGCCTGCCACGACGGCACCACGAAGATGTCGCGCGGCCCCCAGGTGAACGTGGTCCCGCCGATGCGGCTGCGGCCGCGCCCTTCGACGGCGCAGTAGATCGTGGAATCGGTCGAGCGGTAGGGCGTGCCCGTGAATCCCTTCGGCAGCAGCTGCAGGAACGCCGCGAGCGTCGGCATCGGATAGCCGCCGGTCGCCGGGTTGACGTACTGCAGCTTGACGCCATGATGCGGATCGACGGGACCGCTGTCGTGGAGGTGCTGGAGCGCCTCGCGGCTTCGCGCGTACGGATAGTTGAAGACGGGAGACGGCGAGGTCTTCCGCTGCGGCGCGTAGTCGAGCGGCAGCATGTTGGCGCCGAAGCGCGCGAGCGCGTCGCCGTCCTTGCGCGCGACCGGCTGCGTCTCCTGCGGATGATGCTCGGCGAAGCTCGTGTCGAACATGTTGACGATCGGCAGGTCGAGCACGTCCATCCAGATGACCGGGTTCGACCCCAGGTTGCCGTGGTCGTGGAACGTCCACGACGGCGTGAGGACGAAGTCGCCGGTTCGCATCGCGGTGCGTTCGCCGTCAACCGCGGTGTAGCCGCCGCCGTCGCCCTCGACGATGAAACGCAGCGCGCCGGCGGTGTGGCGATGGCTCACCGCCACCTCGCCCGGCTGAATCAGCTGCAGGCCCGCGTAGAGACTCTGCGTGATCTGTGACGCGCCGCGAATGCCCGGGTTCTCCAGCACGAGCACGCGGCGTTCGGCCTCCTGCACCGTGAGGAGGCGGCCCGCCTCCATCAGCAGCGCCCGCACCTCGTCGTATTTCCAGAGCGCCGGCACGATTGCCGGCTGCGGTTGCGGCAGGACGAGGCGGTTGAGCACCTCCCAGAGCGGCGCCGTGTCGACGCGGTCGAGACGCTCGTAGAACGCCTGCCGCTCGGGAGAAGTTTCGGGCTTGACGACGAACGAGGCTGTCTCGTGCACTAGGCCCCCTGGCGCTGCAGGCGGACCTGAGGGTCCGCCTCTACGTTCGATCGCGCCGCGTCCGATCGCTCCGCGCCCGCCGCGCGCACATGTACACGCATCACGCCGATCTTCTCGATCGTCGCGACGATCTCGTCGCCAGCTTCAATCGGACTGACGCCCTCGGGCGTCCCCGTGAAGATGACGTCGCCGGGATGCAGCGTGTAGAACGACGAGGCAAGCTCGATCAGCTCCGGGACGCCGAGGATCAATCGGCTGGTGTTCGATTTCTGGCGCTGCTCCCCATTGACGGAAATCTCGAGATCGAGGTTCCCGGGCTCCGCGATCTCGTCGGCGGTGACGAGCCAGGGGCCGAGCACCGAATGCGTGTCCACGGACTTGCGGAAGCTGCGGTCCTCGGTGCCGCGGATGGTGATGTCGAGGCCGATGGTGTAGCCGGCGACGTAGGCCAGCGCGTCCGCCCGCGCCACGTGACTTGCCGTCCTGCCGATGACGACGGCGAGCTCCACTTCATGATCGGTGCGCCGATCGGGCTTGCGAATGACCACGCCCTCGCCCGCGCCGACGAGCGAGCTGTTCGCCTTGAGAAACAGCCCCGCGGTCTGGATGGTGACGGTGTGCGACGCGGTGTTGTGGTGCAGGTTCTTGTCGGCACGCACCTCGTCGAGGTGCGTCTGGTAGTTCACGGGCGCCGCCACGAGCTTGCCCGGATTGGCGACCGGGCTGAGCAGGCGACGGCCCGCGAGCGGGAGTGCCGGCGCGCCCGCCGCGATGGTGTTAACGCGCGCGAGCACTTGCGGCAGGTTCGCGATCAGCGGGTCGTGGGCCGGGAGCGGATAGCGCACCTGCGGGAGCACGTCGAGCGCCGGCGTGACATCACGTACCGACTCCCCTTCTACGATGCCCAGCCTGCTCTCGTCGAACCGACACAGCCGCATGGGGTCCCCTTGTTACCTAGAAGCTGAACTTCAACGCGAACTGCATGATACGCGGATCGGCAGCCTCGAGGATCTGTCCGAACGTCTGGCTGTTCACCGTCACGACCGGCGCCTGCAGCGGCGTGTTGTCCACACCCGGCCGGAACCAGTTGAACAGGTTGAACGCTTCGACACGCGCTTCGACCGTCCGGCCTGTGGCCACGGCGAACGCCCGCGTCAGCGCGAGATCGACCACGCGGGTGCCCGGCCCGACGATCGAGTTGCGCGGCATGTTGCCGAGCGTGCCGACATCCGGAATCGCGAACGCCGCGGGATTCAGGTAGCGCGTCCCCTGCTTCAGGTACGGGTCGACACCCGGCACCAGGTTCGGACGCTGGTTCGTCAGGCCGGTGCGCGCCGGATCGCCCGTCACGAGGATTTGCAGCGGCGCGCCCGACAGCGCGCGGAAGCTGCCCGACAGCCGCCATCCCGTCAGCGCCGCGCGCATCCGTGCGCCGCCGAACTCCGGCGTCGCCGCCACGGCGGTGAGGTTGAAGATGTGGCGGCGGTCCGCGTTGCACGGACCGTAGTCGTAGTCGATGTTGTTCGGGTCCGCGTAGCCGCTGTTGACGTTCGGCGTGCCGCCGCCCTGCGTCGGGTGGCCCATGCACTTCGACAGCGTGTAGTTGCCGTTGAGGCTCAGGCCGTTGACGCTGCGGCGCTGGAACGTGAGCAGCATGCCGTTGTACGTCTGGTGGCCCTGGTCGTCGTAGAGGTCGAGCGGTCCGATCAGCTGACCGTCGCGCCAGTTCTGCATGCTGAGCAGGCGGCGCGAGTTGAGGTTCGTGTTCGTCGAGCAGGGCGTGTAGGTGCGGCCGTCGGGCAGCGTGCAGGTCGCCTGCGGCAGGTAGACACCGGGGTTGATGGCGCGCACGTTCCACAGGTGCGCGGTGTAGCTGCCGATGTAGCCGGCCGAGAACGCGAGGTTCTCGCCGATCTGCCGCTGTACCGTCGCGTTCCACGAGTGGAGCTGCGTCGTCTTCAGGTCGGGCTGCACGGGAAGGAACGAGCCCGCCGACGGGAACGGCGCGGTGACACCCGGGTTTTCGGGGACCGGGAAGATGTTGCCCGACGGCACGCCGAGCCATGGGTTCTCGAATTTGCCGGCCGGCGTCGGGATGATGGCCTCCGCGCCCCAGGGCGGCGCGACAGTCGTGTTGATCAGGAACTGTCCGTCCACGAAGTCGAACGCCTTACCGTAGGAGGCGCGCAGCGAGGTGCGGCCGTCACCTGTCACATCCCACGCGGCGCCGACGCGCGGCGCGAAGTTCGTCCACGACTTGTCGATGCCCGACTTGCCGATGAAACCGGGATCGCCCGGATAGACGAGGCCGGCCGGCGCATTCGCAAAGCGCGGGCTGCGCTCGCCGCTGAGGAATTTCTGCAGATCGAAGGTGAACACCGCCTCGTTGGCGATCGACTGCGGCAGGTACGGCTCCCAGCGCACGCCGAGGTTCAGCGTCACGCGCGGGCCGATGCGCCACGTGTCGGCGCCATACGCCCCGCCGTACCACTGCGCCATGTCGAGCGTGTTCGGCGCCGCCTGGCGGAACTGGCTCAGGTTGCCGGTCAGGTAATCCGCGAGCGGAATGCCGGTGACCGAACCGTCGAAGGTGAACTGCCCGGGCGAGCGGACGTTTGCCTCGCTGAACGAATCCCAGCGAGCGACATTGAAGCCGACGCCGAACTGATGCGCGCCGTGCACCAGCGTCAGGTCGTCGCTGAACTGATACGTGTTGGTGTCGAAGTGCGCTTCGTTCTCGGTGCCGCCGCCAATCGAGAACGCGTTGTTCACGGTGACGAGCGAGTACTTCGGCATGTAGCTGAAAATGTTGATGCCGACGTCGGGGGCGCCGAACGTATCCGCGTTCGTGCGGTGCACCGCGGTGCGGTTGTAGGCGAAGCGGATCGAGTTCACCGTGTCGCCGCTCAGGATCAGCGTGTGGCCCCCCGTGAACGACTGCGCCAGGTTGTCGCGCCCGCCGATGCGCGTCGTCAGCAGGTTTTCCGAGCTGAGGTACGGCGGGTCCGACAGGTACGTGGTCGCCATGTAGCGCCCGAACACCGACTGCCGGTTCGACAGCTGCACGTCAACCTTGCCGACCGACTGCATCTCGTCCGAGTTGGTCGCCAGCCCGTAGACGACGCGGCCGCACGGATCGGTCGACAGTGGCAGCTTGCTCGCGATGGCCAGCGCGGCGGGGCTCAGGCCCGATCGCGCAACCGTGTTGTTCGCGAATGGCGCGCGCAGCGCAACCGTGCGGCCGCCGTTGCACGCCGGTGAGGCGAGCTGCGTGAAGTCGCCGGCCAGCATCGCGGCCGTCGGCACGAAGGAAATGTTGTCGACTGGCACCTGGCGGCGGCGCGTCCCCTGGTAGGCGCCGAAGAAGAAGATGCGATCGTGCTTCAGCGGACCGCCGAGCGTGCCGCCGAACTGGTTCCGGTTCAAGCCGTCATCGAGCTTCTTGCCATCGGGGCCGGTCGCGGCAAACGGGCTCTTCGCGTTGAAGCGCCGGTCGCGCACGAACTCGAACACGTTGCCGTGAAAGGTGTTGGTGCCCGACTTGGTGACCGCGTTCACCGAGGCGCCCGAGTGCATGCCCGCCTGCGGCGACAGCGCGCTCGTCTCGACCCGGAATTCCTGCAGCGCGTCGGGGAACGGCAGCGGCAGGTTCAGGTTGTCGTACGGGTTGTTGTGCGTCGCGCCGTCGAGGAGATAGGCCACGCCGAACGACTGGCCGCCGGCGACGGAGTACGCGACGCCGCCCTGCATGCTGCGGCTCGAGGAGATGCCCTGCGACACCACCGGGCCCGCGATCTGAATCAGGTCCGCGGAGTTGCGGCCGTTGAGCGGCAGCTCGAGGATGCGCTCGTTCTCGATCACCTGTCCGAGCGTCGGCGAGCGCGTTTCGACGAGCGGCGCGGCGCCGACGACCGACACGGTCTCGTTGAGGTCTCCGAGCGCCATCGCCACGTCGATGACCGGCTGCGCGTTGACCTGCAGGACGATGCCCGTGCGGGAATACGTGCGGAAGCCGGAGAGCTGCACCTCGAGCCGGTACGGTCCGAGCGGAAGGTTCGACAGCACGTAGGCGCCGTCGGCGTCGGTGACGACGGTTCGCGTCACGCCGGTCTCAGTCTGGGTTGCGGTGACGTCGGCGCCAGGCAGGACGCCGCCGCTCTCGTCTTTGACGGTCCCGGAGATCTGCGCCGTCGACCCGCCCTGCGCCAGCACGACCTCGGCTGCCAGCAGGACGGTGGAAAGCACCACGACTACGACACGCACCGCTCGCACGACACGATCCATCAAAGCTCCTCCAGGCGGTATACTCTCGCCGCCAGCCGACAAGTTTAATCTGATATGCCACAGACCTCGAGAGTTCCGGCATGAGCACGGCCGCCGCCCGCCTCGGCAACACGATCGACGTCACCGAGATCATCGACCACTCGCCGTTCACGCCGCTGCACTGGCGCTCCTTCACGCTGTGCATGGCGTGTCTCGTGATGGACGGGTTCGACGTGCAGGTGCTCGGCTACACCGCGCCGTCGATCGTCCGCGAGTGGGGCGTCCCGGCGGCGACGCTCGGGCCGGTATTTGCCGCGGCCAATTTCGGCGTGCTGCTCGGGGCGCTGTTCATCAGCATGCTGGCCGACCGCATCGGGCGCCGTCCGGTCATCGTCGCCGCGGCGCTCTTCGTCGGCGTGATGACGATGCTGACCGGACGCGTGACGTCGGTGCCGGAACTGCTCCTGATGCGGTTTCTCACCGGCATCGGGCTCGGCACCATCGTCTCGAACGCCAGCTCGCTCGTCGGCGAGTACGGCTCGAAGCGGATGCGGGCAACGCTGATCATGTATTCGGGCGTCGGCTTCACCGGCGGCGCCGCGTTCGGCGGCTTCGTCGCGACCGCGCTCATCCCGGCCTACGGCTGGCAGTCGGTCTTCTATTTCGGCGGCGCCATCCCGCTCGTCATCGGCCTGATCATGCTCGTCGCGCTCCCCGAGTCGCTGCAGTTCATGGCGTTGCGCGGGAAGAACCCGGCGCGGCTCGCGGCGTGGCTGAACCAGGTCGATCCCTCGGTGCAGGCCACGCCGAACGACACGTTCGTCGTCCGCGAGGAGAACAAGGCCGGCGTGCCGATCAGGCATTTGTTCCGCGAGCGGCGCGCGGTGGCGACGATCGTGTTCTGGGTCGTCAACTTCATGAACCTGCTGAACCTCTATTCGCTGGCGAGCTGGCTGCCGACCGTCGTCAGCGGTGCGGGCTACTCGGCCCAGACCGCGGTGCTCGTCGGCACGGTGCTGCAGGTCGGCGGGACGCTCGGCACGGTCGGCCTCGCGTGGCTCGTCGCGCGCGCCGGTTTCGTCCGCATCCTGAGCGTGACGTTCGTCATCGCTTCGATCAGCGTCGCATTGATCGGCCAGCCGTCCGTCTCGCTGGCGCTCCTCTACGTCATCGTCTTCGTCGCGGGATGGTGCGTGGTCGGCAGCCAGCCGGGGCTGAACGCGCTTTCCGGCGCCTACTATCCGACCTACATCCGCTCGACAGGTATCGGCGCGGGGCTTGGCGTCGGCCGCATCGGCGCCATCGTGGGGCCGGTCATCGGCGGGATGTTCATCGCCGCGCACTGGTCCACGCGCGACATCTTCCTGGCGGCGGCGATTCCTGCCGCGATCTCGGCGGTGGCGATGTTCTCGCTGCGGTTCGTCGTGGGGACGAAACTCGGACGCGCGAATTGATATGCCAGAGGCGGGCGCGGCCTAGCGCCTGCCCCGAGCGGAGTCGAGCGGTTTTGCCCCGCGCTTGTCGACGAGAACCTCCCCGCCCTTGACGACCAGCGTCGCATTCAGCATGTTCCAGTAGCCGTCGAGCGGGTTGGCGGGAAAGGCGACGATATCGGCGAGCTTGCCGGGTTCGAGGGTGCCGATCTCCCCGCCCATCTGGACGAAGGCGGCGGTATTGGCACCCATCACTTTCATGATGTCTTTCATCGACAACATCAGGTTGAGCGCCTTGAGCTCCTGCGCGAGTCCCTTCACCGGCAGGTAGCCGGTATCGGTTCCGAACCCGAACACGACGCCGTTGTCCCACAGCGTGCGCGCGTTGACGGCCTTGTAGCCCGCCTCGCGCCCGCGTCCCTCGCCGTCGATGATCTCATCCGGCCACTTCTTGCCGTCACGGAACGTCGGCACGTTGTCGTGGTTGAAGACGTCGAATACCGGCACGCCGAAGGCGAGGCACGACAGGTTCAGCACGCCGGCCGCCGCCACCTTGCGCGCGTCTTCGTCGGTGAGCCAGCCGAAATGCGGCGTGTGCACCAGCAGCGGCACGCCCGCAGCCACGGCGGCGAGCATCGCCTGCGGGCTCACGGCGTGCACCATTACTAGCGCGCCCGCCTTCTTGCTCTCGTCGACGATCGCTTTGAGGTTTTCGAGCTGCGTCGGGGTCGGCGGCTTCGGGTTGATCGCTTCCTCGCCGATGAACTTGATGCCGAGCGCCACGAGACGGCGAAGCTCCGCGCGCGCCTGCTCGGGCGTGCCCATGTTCAGGTTCACCGCCGCGGCCGGGATGACGCGCGGCCCTTTCAGCTGGCCTGAATCGATGCGCCGTTTCAGCTCCAGGTTGCCCTCCGCCGGGCCGCCGCCGGCGAGCAGCGTCGTATAGCCGGCCTCCAGGAACTCCTGCATCCGCTGCGTCGCCTGGGTGTTCAGCCACTGATCGGCGTTGCCCGCGATGATGTGGCGGTGACCGTCGATCAACCCGGGCATCAGCGTCAGGCCGCGTCCGTCGATCTGTCGGGCCCCGGCAGGGGCGGCGGTCGCCGCGCCGACGGAAGCGATGCGCCCGTTGCGCACGACCACGGTGCCGGATTCGATGACGGTACCGTTGCCCACTATGATGCGGGCGTTCGCGACGACGAGATTCTGGGCGGCGGCGCCCGCCGGGATCCCGAGACCGGCGCACGCCAGGCACGCGAGGACGAGCTGTTTCATGGCGAGAGGATACGCGTTTCGATTCTGTTTCGTCTATTTCGCGTTGTGGTGCGCGGCCACGCAGGTGCTCGGCGGCATCGCGCTGACCCCCTTCGGCGCGCTGCCGGCGCTCGGACCGCTCTGGCCAATGCGCGCGATCACCGGGTGGACCGCGCGCACCCTGTTCGGCGTCGCGGCGACGTTCGAGGCCGGCAACAGCGGCGACACCGTCTTCTCCTGGGCGCAGACGTTCTGGATCTTCGTCTGCGCGTTGATCGCGGCCGCCGTCTGGCTTCGGCTCAAACCGGAGCCCACCGATACCCTGACGACCGCGGGGTCCGGCTTCAGCCGGACCTTCCGTCTCTTTCTCCGCCTCGCGCTGGCGTCGCAGATGTTCTACTTCGGGATGGCGAAGATCGTCCCCACGCAGTTCGTACCGCCGGCGCTGACGACGCTCGTGCAGCCGATCGGCAACATGGGGCTGTCGAACCTGCTGTGGATCTTCATGGGCTCATCGACGCCCTATCAGATCTTCACGGGCTGCGCCGAGGTGACCGCCGGCCTGCTGCTGCTGTCGCCGCGCACGACGCCGCTCGGGGCGCTCATCGCGCTGGCGGACATGACGCAGGTGTTCGCGCTGAACATGGCGTACGACGTCGGCCTCAAGCAGATCGCCTTCCACTACATCGTCATGGCGCTGCTGCTGCTCGCGCCAGATGCGAGGAGAGTCGCGAGCGCGTTCGTGCGTTCGGAGGAGCGCGTCCACTGGCCGCAGGTCGCCTTCGGGCTGTACCTGCTCGCGACGTTCACGTCGCTGCAGTCCGCGCAGTGGAGGGCGCCGGAGGGGCCTGCCCACCCGCGATCGGCGCTCTACGGCATCTGGGACATCGACGAGTTGTCGGTCGATGCCGACGTGCACCCGGCGGTGCTCAACGACTACGACCGGCGCTGGCGGCGCGCGATCTTCGACTTCCCCGGGCGCATGGCGTTCCAGAGAACGGACGACTCGTTCGCCCGCTACGGAGTGACCATCGACGGCGCGCGGCGCGTCATGATGCTGACGAAGGGAAACAGCCGGACGTGGAGCGCCTCGTTCACATTCGATCGGCCCGCGGAGGATCGCCTGACGCTCGATGGGATGATGGACGGACACGCCATCCGGATGCGCCTCTCACGCGTGGGGCTCGACTCGTACCCGCTGCTGAACAGTCGATTCCGCTGGGTGCGCCCGCCAGACTAGCGGACGCCGGGCCGCTGCTACGCCTTGCGGCAGATTACCAGCGACCAGATCTTCGGGAAGTTCACCTTCGTGATCGACACGGGCTGCAGGTCGGCCTGGGCGAGGAAGCCCGGCAGGTCGAGGTCCGACTTGAAGCCGATGTGCACGGTGAACGGCGAGATGGCGCGCTCGAGGCGCGAAAGGATCGGGTTGGCGCTGCGGAAGTGATTCAGGATCACGATCTTCCCGCCCGGCTTGCAGACCCGCCGCATCTCCTTGACCACCTGCACCGGGTCGGGCACCACGCTCACCAGGTACGGCGCATAGACGACGTCAAAGGTGTCGTCGCCGAAGATGAGGTGCGCCGCGTCCATCTCCTGCAGGCGGACGTGCCGCAGGCCTTCGCGCTGCACCCGCTCGCGCGCCTTCTCCAGCATCGAGGACGACAGGTCGATGCCGGTAACCGAGCAGTTGTTCGGGTACAGCGACGTGTTGATGCCGGTGCCGACGCCGACCTCGAGCACGCGATCGCGTGCCCGGATCGCCATCCGGTCGATGGCGACGAGGCGGCCGTGGTGCAATGTGGGACCGAAGATGAGGTCGTAGACCTTCGCGAGCTTTTCGTAAACCCGGTTGACGAAGGCGTTTTCGACGGCTGTTACTGAAAGAGCTCGCGTCGCAACGTCGGATGCAAAATCCTCGTCCTCACGGTCAAACAGCATTATGTCGGGCCTGACTATAACGTTCTCAGCCGTATCGAACAAGATAAAAAGCGCTAGTTCGAGACGCCGATACCGTCGAGTACCGCAAGGGCGGCTTCAATGCGACCTCCAGCGGCGCCAATATGAACGCCCTGGACCATACCCCGGATCGCTACCAGCGTATCCCGTGCAATCGCGATTCCCTGTGCGGCGGCCTCAGCATCCTTCGCCGCGCGCATGCGTTCGAGCACCTGATCAGGTACGCGAACGCCCGGCACCTCGTTGGCCATGAACTCGGCGTCGATGACGCTCTCGAAGGGGCGGAGACCGGCGAGAATCGGGATGCCCGCCGACGCGATCCGCGCGTGGAGGCGCTCGAACGTCGCCGCGTCGAAGACCGGCCTCGTGATCGCGAACTCGGCGCCCGCTTCGACCTTGTACTCGAACCGCCGCACTTCCGAGTCGAGGTTCTCCGCGCCCGGGTTCACCATTACGCCGAGATGAAAGGCGGTGGGCGCGCCGATTCCCTGCCCGCCGATGTCGAGCCCGTGGTTCAGCCGCGTGATGACGTTGGTCAGGCCCACCGAGTCGACGTCGAAGACCGCCGTCGCGTCGGGATAGTCGCCCACCATCCGCGCGTTGCCCGTCACCGAGACCAGGTTCCGGATGCCCATCGCGTGCGCGCCCAGCAGGTCCGACTGCATGCCGAGCAGGTTGCGATCGCGGCAGGAGAACTGCAGCACGGTCTCGATGCCCGCCTTCTGCTGCACGAGCACGGCGAGCGCGAGCGCGCTCATGCGCGGGCCGCGCGGACCGTCCGGGATGTTGATGACGTCCACGCCGCGGATTTTCAGCGCCCGCGCCAGCTCGATGATGTCGTCGCCGACGAACCCTTTCGGCGGCAGCAGCTCGACGACGGTGGTGAAGCGGCCGGCCGCCAGGGCCGCCGCCATCTGTGATTTCTCCGCGCGGGGAATCGTTGGTTGATTCGGCGGGTCCAGAAGGACCCGCCCTACCCTGTCGCTGTCGGCAGGCGTAGGCCGGGTCCTGTCGGACCCGGCAGGTTCGCTCGCAGGGCGCGTCCTTTCGGACCCGCCTGATCGTGCCGCGACTGTCCCGACGTTGACCTGCTTGATCGCCGTCTTCATCTGCCGGATATGCTCCGGCGTCGTGCCGCAGCACCCGCCGACCAGCCGCACCCCCTGCAACGCGAAGCGGCGCGCGTACGAGGCGAGATACTCGGGCGAGGACAGGTAGATGTTGCGTCCCTCGATGTCGCGCGGACGGCCGGCGTTCGGCTGCGCCGACAGCCGCGCGTGCGTCACCGCGGCGATGCGTTCGACCGTCTCGAGCATGTGCGCCGGGCCGATGCTGCAGTTGACGCCGATCACGTCGGCGCCCCGCCGCTCCATCTCGGGCGCGAACTGCTCCGGCGGCGTGCCGTCGAGGCTGTTGCCGTCGTCCTCGATCGTCATCTGGGCGACGATCGGCAGCGGCGACACGCTGCGGACCGCCGCGATCGCGGCGCCCATCTCGTTGAGATCGCGGAACGTCTCGAGGATGAAGAGGTCGACGCCTCCTTCGGCGAGCGCCGCGGCCTGTTCGCGGAAGTAGGCTTCCGCCTCGTCGGTCCCCATCTTGCCCCACGGCTCGATGCGCACGCCGAGCGGCCCGATGGCGCCGGCCACGTACGCCTGGTCGCGCGCCGCCCGGCGCGCGATGCGCGCCCCTTCGAAATTGATCTCGCGCACCCTGTCGCCGAGGCCGAACGACCGCAGCTTGATGCGGTTGGCGCCGAACGTGTTCGTTTCGAGGACGTCGGCGCCGGCGCGCACGTAGTCCTGGTGGATCTCGGCGACGGTGTCGGCCGACATCACGTTGAGCGAATCGAAGCAGCGGTTGATGAAGACGCCCTTGGCGTACAGCATCGTTCCCATCGCGCCGTCGCAGACGAGCACGCGTTCGTC
>Ga0070695_100000687_pt1 | contig 18100 bp, 11 predicted proteins | sample KBSK1252metaG_FD_65471 | JGI IMG/M metagenome (GOLD analysis project Ga0070695, IMG submission 65471) | Corn, switchgrass and miscanthus rhizosphere microbial communities from Kellogg Biological Station, Michigan, USA - KBS K1-25-2 metaG | ecosystem: Host-associated > Plants > Roots >...
CTGATCACGGGCGGCGCCCTCGTGCCCCAGCGCAGGCTGGCCATGGTGGACACCGCCCCTCTGCGCGAGCTCCTGCAGCGCACGATCGGCGGGGAGAAGGGACGGCTCCAGGGCGTGGCCGAGAACCTGGCCAAGGGGGCCTTGCGCGCCGTCGCCCTCACCACCTCGAGCTACTCCACGGGCCAGTCGATCACCTGGGTGGAGAGCGCGGGATCCACCGTGTGGGAGCGCGCCCACCGCAAGAGCGTGGGGACGCTCCTCACCGTGGACCACGTCATGGCCTCGGCGGCGCTGCCCTTCTTCTTCCCCGCCGTGCAGGTGGGGAACGCCTGGTACGGGGACGGCGGCATCCAGCTCACCGCCCCCCTCTCCCCTGCCATCCACCTGGGCGCGGGCCGGATCCTGGCCATCTCCACGCGCTATCGCGCCAGCCAGCCCGAGGCGGAGGTCCCGGTCATCGACGGCTACCCGCCCCCGGCGCAGATCGCGGGCATGCTGCTGAACGCCATCTTCCTGGATGCCCTGGATGCCGACGCCCTGATCGCGCAGCGCGTCAATCACCTGATCGAGGCGATGCCGGAGAGCGCACGGGACGGCCTGCGGCCCATCGATCTGCTGGTGGTGCGCCCCTCGGCCGACCTGGGCAAGCTGGCCAACCAGTACGAGGCCCGGCTGCCGGGCGCCTTCCGCTTCCTCACCCGCGGCCTGGGCACGCGGGAAACGCGCCGGAACGACCTGCTCTCCCTGCTCATGTTCCAGCACGACTACCTCTCCCGCCTCCTGGAGATCGGGGAGGCGGACGGTGAGGCGCGCCTGGAGGAGGTGTCGGCCTTCCTTCGCGGCTAGCGGCTGGCCACGGTGGGATCGAGGTCCACGTAGTGCTCCTCGATCAGCAGCATGGTCACGGGGTCGAGCGCCAGGCGCGCATCCGACGGCTTGGGATTGTCGTGGTCCTTGAGCAGGCTGACGTGCACGTTCTTCCCGTCGTGGGCGAGGCGCACGATCACGTCCAGCTCGGCCTCCAGGCTGGCCAGCGGCTCGGGGACCCCCCGGGCGTTCTTCTTCGAATCCCGGTGGCACACCGCGGACATCCACAGCTCGGCGTCGAACTCCTTGGCCAGCGTGTGCAGCTCCTTGAGGTCCTCCAGCGACGCGGATGCGAAGTCCCAGCCGTCCACCACCAAGGCGTTGGGGGAGAAATGCACGACCTCTCGCAGGAGGCCGACCTCGTCGCGGAGCTTGGCCACGGAGAAGGTGCTGCCGATGAAGGCGTGGATGTGCCGGTGCCGCTCCATGGCGCGCTTGACCCCATCCATGTCCTCCAGGTGCGAGGTGCGGGCGAGGTCGAAGAAGATCTCGTCGTAGTACTCGCGCACGCGTCCCAGCGACTGGCCCAGCGCCACGTGGAGCACGTTCTTCCCGCGCATCAGGTTGTCCAGGGCCACCCCCACCAGGAAGGCGGACTTGCCGATGCCGCGGCGGGCCACCACCGCTCCGATGTTTCCCGGTCCCAGGCCGCCCCGGGTGGAGCGCTCGAAGACGCGGAGGGGACTCCTTTCGCTGAGTTCCTTGGGCTGCACCATGGCGTCTACTCCTCGTCCTTGTCGAGACCGGTCCCGTACTTCTTGATGAGCTCGTCCCTGACCTCGCCGGGAACCGGCGCGTAGCGGGCGAACTCCATGGTGTACTCGGCCTTACCTTGACTGGCGGAGCGCAGGTCCGTGGAGTAGCCGAACATCTCGGCCAGCGGCACGTCGGCGTCCACACGCACGAACCCTTCCGATTCCGTGGTCCCCACGATGATGCCGCGGCGCTGCATGATGGTGCGCACGAACTGGCCCTGGAACTCGGTGGGACCTTCCACCGAGACCTTCATGATGGGCTCCAGGATGGCGGGCTTGGCCCGGTGGTAGACGTCGCGGAAGGCGCCGCGCGCCGCCGCCTGGAAGGCGTTGTCCGAGGAGTCCACGGAGTGGGCGGCGCCGTCGTTCAGGACCACCCGGAAGTTCGTGACGGGGAAGCCGATGAGGCGTCCCTTCTTCATCATGGAGCGGAAGCCCTTCTCCACCGAGGGGATGAACTCGGAGGGGATGGAGCCTCCGTAGACCTCGTTGACGAACTCGAAGTCGCCCTCGGGCCAGGGCTCCACGTAGCCGCCCACCTTGCCGTACTGGCCGGAGCCGCCGGTCTGCTTCTTGTGCACGTAGTTGAACTCGGAATGGCGGGTGATGGCCTCGCGGTAGGCCACCTGGGGGGCGCCCGTTTCCACCTCGGCGTTGTACTCGCGCTTCATGCGCTCGACGTAGACGTCGAGGTGCAGCTCGCCCATGCCGGAGATGATCGTCTCCCCGGACTCCTCGTCCACGCGGGCGTGGAAGGTGGGGTCTTCCTTGGTGAAGCGCCCCAGGGCCTTGGCCACGTTGGCCTGCGCCTTCTTGTCCTTGGGCTTGATGGTGAGGTGGATGACCGGGGCCGGCACGTGCATGGAGGTCATGGCCACCCGGATCTTGTCCGAGGTGAAGGTGTCCCCCGAGGCGCAGTCGATCCCGAAGAGGGCGACGATGTCGCCGGCGGTGGCGCCGTTGATGTCCTCCATCTCGTCGGAGTGCATGCGCACCAGGCGCCCCACGCGCGAGTCCCGCCCCGTGCGGGCGTTGACGATGGTGTCCCCCTTGGTCAGCTTCCCCTGGTAGATGCGGATGTAGGTGAGCTGCCCGAACCGGCCCTCCTCGAGCTTGAAGGCCAGCGCCACCAGGGGGGCATCGGAGTCGGTGGTGAGCGTGAACTTCTCCTCGTTCTTGCTGAGGTCGAGGGCCTCGTTCACCACGTCGGTGGGGGAGGGGAGGTAGTGGGTGACGGCGTCCAGCAGGGGCTGCACGGCCTTGTTCTTGTAGGCGGATCCCATGAACACGGGGCAGAGCTGGAGGCTGATCACGCCCCGCCTCACGGCGGCATGGATCATCTCCGGCGTCTCGCTGCCGTCCAGCGCCGCCTCCAGCAGCTCGTCCGAGAACAAGGAGGCGGCGTCCAGCATCTCCTGCCGGCGCTTCTGGGCCTCGGGGAGGAGGGCCTGGGGGATGTCCTCCACGCGCCGGATCTCGCCGTTGGCACCGTCGAAGTAGAGCGCCTTCATGGTGACCAGGTCCACCACACCCTGGTGGTCCGCCTCCAGGCCGATGGGGATCTGCATGAGCACGGGGTTGAGCTTGAGCTTGTCCCGGAGCTGCTCGGCCACCCGGTAGGGGTTGGCCCCCGAGCGGTCGCACTTGTTGACGAAGGCCAGGCGGGGGACGCCGTAGCGCCGCATCTGCCGGTCCACCGTCATGGACTGCGACTGCACCCCGGCCACCGCGCACAGCACGAGGATGGCGCCGTCCAGCACTCTGAGCGACCGCTCCACCTCGATGGTGAAGTCCACGTGTCCGGGGGTGTCGATGATGTTGACGTGGTGGTCGTTCCACTCGCAATGGGTGGCGGCGGAGGCGATGGTGATCCCGCGCTCGCGCTCCAGCTCCATCGAGTCCATCTTGGCGCCCACGCCGTCCTTGCCCTTGACGTCGTGGATCACCCGGATGCGCTGGGTATAGAACAGCACGCGCTCGGTGAGGGTGGTCTTCCCCGAATCGATGTGCGCGCTGATCCCGATGTTACGAACGCGCTGCAGGTCCGTGATCATGGTCCAGTCCTTTGGAAACGGGATAGTGCCGACCCAATAAGGTAGCAGACGGATGCAAGAACGGGCCCCGTAGGGCCCGTCCTTTGCTTCCCCCGCTCCGGCACGCTGCCTTCGCGGTCTACGGCACCGCGCAGGAGGCGGTGGGGTCCGCGGTGCGCGCGGTCGCAGCACCTCCGATGCGCGCTTCCCCGGCCGGCCCGTACGGACCTTGCCAGGTCGAACCCAGGACCAGATACCAGGAGAACGAGCCGGGCGCCGGGTCGATGGTGAGACCGCCCCGCACCTGTTCCTGTGAACTCCCGTAGAAGCAGCCGTCGACCGCCGACGTCAACAGGCTGGGGAGGCTTGTCGGCCCGGCCGAGATGAGGGTGTACTGGACGACATTGACGGCCGAGTCCCACTCCAGCGTTGTCTTGTCGCGCCAGCGCACGTTCTTCACCTCGGCCGGCGGGTAGAGCGGCAGGATCTCGACGCACCAGGACTGCAGCGAGCCCACGTCCGAGCCGGCGTCATCCAGCACGTACAGGTCCCAGTAGCCCTCGGGATTGACGCCCTCCAGCTGCGCCAGCGTGCCGTAGGGACCCCCGGGCGCCGGTGCCGGCAAAGCGTCCCCGTCGCCGCCGTTGAAATCGTTGGGGGCGTAGATGCCGCCGCCGACGAGCGGACCCGAGTCCGGCAGAAGAGCCGACGCATCCTGGCCGAACACGAGGTTGAGGTTCGAGACGTCGGTTCCGCCGCCGGCGTCGGACATGAGCATCACCGTCTGTCCCCTGGGCCCGACCAGCAGCACGTCGAGGTCATCGGGGAAGGTGTGCGTGAGACCATTGAGGTAGATCCGCACGAAGCGGGGCACCACTCCCTGCTCGGGGACGTAGACCCGAGACCCGTAGGGAAAGGCGATCCCCGAGGTATTGCCCGGTGCGCCGCTGGGGATCGTCATGGGAGGCGAGGGGACGATGGCCAGCGGGCCTTCGCTGCAGTACTTCCCGGGTGCGCCCAGCGTCAGGTCGAGGCACCACCCGCCAGCGAACTCCCCCACGTCCCCCCCCGCGTCGTCGTTGATGTAGAGCTGCCAGGACCCCACCGCCGGCATCACGGGCAGCGCAGTGCCGAAGGGCCCCGCGGGAGCCGGCGAAGGCCAGGTGTCCCCCGGCTCGAAGTCGGTCGGGCGATAGGGGCCGGCTCCCAGGGGGCCGGCGTCGGGGATCGAGGTGGGGGAGGCGGTGTCGATCGTGAAATCGAGGCTCGAGACGTCTCCCGATCCTCCCGCGTCCGACATCAAGGCGAGCCCGCGGCCCATGGGCCCCATGAGCAGGATATCGAGGTCATCGGGAAAGGTGTGGGTCAACCCGTAGAAGTGGACCTGCGCCCGGGTGGGGATCCCCGAGGTGCCGGTGACGTTCATGTACAGCGGGTAGTAGGACGCCGGCCCCGAGGTCGTGGTGGGCGCTCCCGCCGGCACCACGATGTCGAAGTTCTGGCAGGACTGGGCGGTCGCGATGGTGGTGAGGTTGAGGCACCATCCGCCCGCGATCGACCCGCTGTCCAGGGCGGCATCGTCGGCGACGTACAGCGACCAGGTGCCGTTGGCCTGCGTTCCCCGCAGCGAGGCGAGCCTGGCGGCAGGGGTGGTGGCGGGCGCCGGAGCGGGGAGGACGTCTCCCCCTTCGAAGTTGGCGGGAACGACCGCGACGGAGATCGCGGGCGCGCTCGAGTCTCCCTGGTTCACGCCCGCGTCGTCGTCGAAGGTGAGCTGCAGGTTCGTGAGCGGGGAGGCTCCGCCGCAGTCCGACATCAGCATCACGGGGGTTGGCGAGCCCGGGCCCACGAGCATCACGTCCAGGTCGTCGGCGAAGGTGTGGCTCACGCCGTTCAGCGTCACAGACGCCTTCGCGATGGAGGGAAGCAAGCCGGACACCGTGATCGTCGAGGGATAGAGGGAGGCGGCGCCGCTGTCGGGCACGGTCATCGGCGCCGGGTTGCAGAATTGGCTGGTGGTGACGAGGTCCAGGGTCCAACCCTCTCGGATCTGCCCGGTGTTCCCGGCGGCATCGTCCACGACGTAGAGCTTCCACTCCCCGTTGGGGTCGATCCCGCTGAAGGCAGAGAGGGACGTCGCGCCCGAGGGCACCGGCGCCGGCGCCGGGAAGGCATCTCCCGCGCCGCTGTTGGCAGGGCGATAGCTTCCCTGCGCGGCCGGGCTCGACCCCGGGGCGAGCGCCGTGGGCGCGAAGTCATCGAAGGTCAAGTAGGTCGCATTGGCGGGGGCGCCGCAGCCGCCGACGTCCGACATCAGGACCAGGCTCTGGCCGTTGGGAGCGACCAGGAGGACGTCCAGGTCCTCGAAGCAGGTGTGGATGATTCCGTTCAGGGTGACGCGGATCTTGGAGATCACCCCGGTCACGCCCGAGACCTGGAGCGTCGCCGGATAGTGGTCGGCGGGCGCGGCGTCGTTGATGAAGATCACGAACGGGTAGTTCGCCTTGTCGACCGGCTCGGCCGAGGGCTTGGCGGAGGTTGGACCGGGGGGCACTGGCCTCGACACCTGCGCTTCCCCCTGCACGGTGCGGCCGGTCAAGGTGACGGCGGTCAGCGACACCCGCTCGCCCTCCAAGACCTTGCGGGACACCATGACCACCAGATCCTCGCGGCCGTCGCCGTCGACGTCCTTGACGGACGTGAGCTCGCCGTTTCCCATCCGTGTGATGGGAAGGCCGTTGAATCGGATGGAGTCCAGGGAGAGCAGGCTCGGCCCGATCGTGTTGCTGGCCAGGACCGCGATGGGCACGCTTCCCTTGGCCGGGTCGGCGTCGAAGATGTGCAGCGAGACCGCCAGCGCCGGCAGCTTCTCCTCACCCTCGGTCGGCCCCGTCGCCGACGCACGGAGGGCGGCGGCCACCGTCTCCACCCTGTCGCGCCCGCTCAGGCGAAGGCCGCCCGCGGTCGCGCCCTCGAGCACCACGGAGGTGTCCGCGTCCGCGAGCTGGATCTGACGCGCCGCGAACTGGACGACGAGGTCGAGCCATCCGTCCCCGTTGACGTCCTTCAGCACGTGGGTGGCGCCGCTACCATCCTTGACGATGGGCGCGCCGCCCAGGCGCAGCGACTCCGGCTGGATCGATCGCACGTCGAGAGCCGCCGATCCCAGGACGGCAACCGGCACCGTGTCCGGGGCACTGGGGTCGACGAGGTTGCGCTCCTCGCCCGGCAGGAGGTCGATCTCCACCAGGGTCGCGTCCGGGCCGGTCTTCCCCAGGGCCAGAGTGAAGGTCAGGAGGGTCCAGCCGATGCGGCGCGTCACGGGCTCCATTGCACGCCTCCCCAGGACTCGAGTACAACCGTCGAGAGGTTTACCCCTGGCGTGCGGAGCCGCCTACTGTCCAGGTGGATAGGAATGTGGGGTACCGGGGCTGAGGAGGACCGATGCCGCCTGCCCGTACGGCGACCAGGCCACGCACGACGCTCGCTCAGGCGATGACGGCGCTCGAGAAGGCGGGTTCAGCGCAGACGCGCAAGACCTACGCGCGCCACGGCGCTGGGGGGCCGATGTTCGGGGTCAGCTTCGCGGTGCTCAAGGAGCTGAAGAAACGGATCGGCGTCGACCACGAGCTCGCCCTCGCACTGTGGAACACCGGCAACCTGGACGCGCGCAACCTCGCCGCCAAGGTGGTCGATCCGGCGCGCATGAGCTCCGCCGACCTCGACCGCTGGGCGCGCGAGAGCACGGCGACGCGGACCTGGGGCGGCTACGTGGGGATGGTTGCGGCCGAGGGACCGCACGCGCGCAAGAAGGCCGAGCGCTGGCTCGCCGCGAAGGACGAGACCGTGCGCTGCGCCGGCTGGTCGCTCGTGGCGCATCTCGCGCATCGTGACGAGGAGCTCCCCGACCCCTTCTTCGAGGCGCTCCTCGCCACGATCGAGCGCTCGATCGACGACGCGCCCAACCTCGAGCGCGCGAACATGAACCTCGCCTTGATCGCGATCGGCTGTCGCGGCACCGCCCTGCGCAAATCCGCGACGTCGGCGGCGAAGCGCATCGGAAAGGTCGAGATCGACCACGGCGACACCTCGTGCAAGACGCCCGACGCCCCGGCGACGATCGAGAAGGCGTGGTCCTATGCGACCGCCAAGGGCCATCCCTCCCCGGCCGCGCTGGAGCGGACGCGCGAGACGCCGCGGCGGAGGTGCTGACGGAGACGATATGCGCGCTGATCCCTGCCGCGCGGCGGTGGACACCACCACTGCAACTGAGCTCCGCTTCCTGGTAGGGTAGCCGCGGTCTCCTCCGTCCACGGAGTGCGCCGTGAAGACTTCCATCGCCCTGGTGTGCGGAGTGTTGCTGTTCTCCTGCGCGGCGACCCCAACGTCTTCTCCCGTCCCTCCGGCCGCCGCGACGGCCGCCAGCTACTTCGACAACGCGGGAAGGGACGACGTCCTGTCCGGGGGCGCCCGGCTGATCCCGATCACGACTCCCAAGGGGACCTTCCACGTCTGGACGAAGCGCGTGGGGAACAACCCGCGGATCAAGGTCCTGCTCCTGCACGGCGGACCGGGCTTCACGCACGAGTACCTGGAGTGCTTCGACAGCCACTTCCCCGGGGCGGGGATCGAGTACTACTACTACGACCAGCTGGGATCGTTCCTGAGCGACCAGCCCGACGAGCCGAGCCTGTGGGACCTGGACCGCTTCGTGGACGAGGTGGAGCAGGTGCGCAGCGCTCTGAAGCTCGACCGCGACAACTTCTATCTCTATGGGCAGTCCTGGGGCGGCCTCCTGGCCATCGAGTACGCCCTCGCCCACCAGGACCATCTCAAGGCCCTCATCATCTCGAACATGGTCTCGAGCATCCCCCAGTACAACGCCTACGCCGACAAGGTCTTCAAGGCCACGATGGACCCGGCGGTGCTCGCGCAGCTCCGCCAGTTCGAGGCCACCAAGACCACCGACGATCCCCGCTACATGGGTCTGCTCATCCCCAACCACTACGAGAAGCACATCCTCCGCATGCCCTACGCCTCGTGGCCGGAGCCGGTGCAGCGCGTCTTCAAGCACGCCAACATGAAGGTTTACGTGCCCATGCAGGGGCCGAGCGAGCTGGGCGCGTCCGGCACACTCGAGCACTGGGACCGCAGCAAGGACCTGGGGAAGATCACCGTGCCCACCCTCACCATCGGCGCCGCCCACGACACCATGGATCCCGAGCACATGAAGTGGATGTCCACGCAGGTGAAGCACGGACGCTTTCTCTATTGCCCGAACGGGAGCCATCTGGCGGAGTACGACGACCCCGAGCACTACTTCCCGGGGTTGATCTCCTTCATCCGCGACGTGGATTCCGGGGCCTTCTGACCCATCTTCGAAGCCTAGAGATGCGGTCCGGGCCGGCACGAGGGCTGTCAAGACTTCGGGCTCTCAGGACGCCGTGAAGGCAGCTTCGCCTGTGACACCTAGGTAGGGTTTCACGGTATCGACCGGTCGGTCCCGCCGCAGGATAGTGGAGTGGCGCCGGTGGATGCGCCGCCGACCCCAAGTGAGGAGACAGGAATGAGCAATACCACGCTTATCGTCCTGATCGTTGTGCTGGTCGTGCTGTTCGGAGGAGGCGGTGGCTACTACTGGCGCCGGGGCCGACGCTAAGCGATGCCCGGCCGAAGATGGCGGGCCGGCTCAATCGGGCGCCGGCAAACGCGCTCTCCGCAGGATCTGCATATTGATCTTGAGAAACGTAGCCGCGATCACGGTCGGCGTGATGAGTCTGCAAGGCTGCGCGACCCTCCCCAACGCCGAACGCGACATGGCCGTCCCCCACGCCGAGCAGGTGGAGTTCGAGGGCGCGCAGGGCCCCGTTTCCGATGCGAGAAGCGACGCCATCATCGATCACCTCGAGGTGCGGGGCGGCGACTCCGAATTGCTCGAAAAGCACATGGCGTACGAGCAGGCGGTCAATGCCGAGAGCCCGCTGGTGCTCGGCAACAAGCTCACCCTGCTGGAGAACGGTCCGACAACCTACGCGGCGATGTTCGCCGCTCTCCGTGAGGCACACGATCACATCAACCTCGAAACCTATATCTTCGGCGATGACGATTCCGGCAAGGCATTCTCCGACCTGCTGCTGGAGCGTCAAGCCGCCGGTGTTCAGGTCAACGTCATCTACGACAGCGTAGGCAGCATGGCAGCGCCGAAAGCCTTCTTCGAACGCTTGCGTGACGGTGGCATCCGCGTGCTCGAATTCAATCCCCTGAATCCACTGGCCGGCAACGAGAAGGGGTGGCGTCTCAACAATCGGGATCACCGCAAACTTCTCGTGATTGATGGACGCATCGCGTTCACCGGTGGGATAAACATCAGCGACACCTATTCGAGCGGGCCCTCGGGCAAGCGTGGCAGGAAGCGCGATCAGGTCGAAGACAAGGCCGTGGGCTGGCGCGACACGCACATTCGAATCGAAGGTCCTGTAGTCGCAGAGTTCCAGAAGCTGTTCCTGGATACGTGGACACGACAAAAAGGTGAACCGCTGGCAGCAGATGTCTACTATCCCGAGGTGACACCTCAGGGCGATGAAATCGTCCGTGCCATCGGCAGCACACCCACCGATACCAAGAGCCTCTTCTATCTGACTCTGATGTCGGCGATCAGCCACGCAGAGCGGGCCGTGCACATTACGATGGCCTATTTCGGGCCCGATCCGCAATTGCTCGAGGCGCTCACGGACGCGGCCGGGCGCGGCGTCGACGTCACGCTGGTTCTACCGAGCTATTCCGACTCGTCCGCAGTCTTCCATCTCGGCCGTTCGCATTACACCGAGCTGCTGCGGGGTGGCGTCAAGATCTACGAGCGGCGCGGCGCTGTGATGCATGCCAAGACCGCGTGCATCGACGGTGTCTGGTCGACCATCGGGTCGACCAACCTCGACTCACGCAGCTTCCTGCACAACGACGAAGTCAACGCCGTGGTCCTGGGCCGCGGCTTCGCCGCGCAGATGGAAGCCATGTTCAAGAATGACGTGAAAGAGTCGGACGCGATCGCGCTCGATCAATGGAAACACCGGTCGTGGATGCTGAGAATGAAAGAGCGTGCGGCGCGGATCGGCGCCTACTGGCTCTAGGCCCTGGAGAGGGCGGAACGCCCTCGCCGGCTCGCGACAGATCCTCCGCCCCCAGAACTCACATCTTTGTGCGATTGCGACCTCTCCATCCGCACGGGTACATCCTGGGGCGACGGCCGGCTTCGAGGAGGGGACGTGGAACTGCCCTTGAATCCGCGGCGCGGTACCCCTCGCCTCGCGTGGGTCATCCTGGCCGGGACCTTGGTGGCCACCTCGGCCCAGGCCGTCGATACCGGCACCACCGGCACGGGCGAGCCGGTCCCCACCGTGCAGCCCTCCGTGGTCGTGCAGTGCCTGCTCGCCAACCAGGGCACTTACTCCAGCGAGGGTAACGGCGGCTCTCCCGCGGGGGGCATCCCCATGCTGGGCGAGATCCGGCTCTTCGCGGGGAGCATCCTGCCCGCCGGCTTCTATCCCGCCGACGGTCGCCTCCTGCCGATCTCCGCGAACACCGCTCTCTTTTCGATCCTCTTCACCACCTACGGCGGCAACGGTTTCTCCACCTTTGCGCTGCCCGACCTCCGCGGGCGCGCCATCGCCGGGAAGGACGCACGCCCGGGCCTGACGGCGCATGGCCTGGGGGAGACCTTCGGCCTGGAGAGCGTGACGGTGGGGCTCACCGAGCTGCCGCCCCACACGCACACGGGTCCCGGGGGGCCGACCGGCGTGACAGGCGGCGGATTCCCGCTCCCCACGTGGCAGCCGAGCCTCGCCCTCCATCCGGTGATCTCTTCCTTCGAGTCGTTCGACGCGCCCGGCTACCTGCCGGAGATCCGCCTGTTCGCGGGCGCGTTCCAGCCCGGCCCGTGGCAGTCCTGCGACGGCCGGCTGCTCTCGGTGGACGCCTATCCGGAGCTCTTCGCCGCCATCGGCATCACCTTCGGCGGGGACGGGCTCGTCTCCTTCGGGCTGCCGGACCTGCGGTCCGAGGTGATGCTCGGCGCCGGAGCGGGTCCCGGTTTACCCGCTCGTTCCCTGGGCGAGTACGTGGGCGAGGAGTTCACCACGATCACCGCCGCTCGGATGGCAAGCCATGCGCACGCGCTGCCCTCCGGCACGACGGGTTTCGCCGGCTCCGGCCAGGCGTTCGAGAACCACCAGCCGGCGCTGGCGCTCCGCTTCGCCATCGCCACGAACGGCGTCCTTCCCAGCGCCGACACCCCCAACTTTTCGGAGCTCCCGACCATCGGGGAGATCCGGCCCTTCGCCAGCGATGGCCCCCTTCCCTCCGGGTGGGTGTACGCCGAGGGCCAGGTCCTACCCATCGGGAGCAACATCGCCCTCTTCAGCGTGATCGGCAATGCGTTCGGTGGAGGCGGGGGCAGCACCTTCTCGCTTCCCGATTTCCGCGATCGCACGCCCATCTGCTCCGGACAGGGGCCCGGCCTGACGAATCGCACGCGCGGCGAGCTCGCGGGGACGCCCAACACCACCCTGACGGTGAGCCAGCTCGCGGTGCACGCGCACACCGTCGACCCCACCAATGTGCGGCGGCCGGGCGAGCCGTCCTCCGGCACGCAGCTCCGGCTCGGCAAGAATGCTTCCGACCCCACCAAGATCGATCTCACCTGGGGCGGGGGCTGCGCGAGCGGCGCCACCGGGTACGCCGTCTACCAGGGAACGCTCGGCTCCTTCACGTCGCACGCGATCTTGGGCGGCGCCTGCGGCATGGCGGGCACCTCGTTGACCGCGCAGACCCCCTGTGCGGGGAGCTGCTATTACCTCGTCTCCGCCGTGGACGACGTGGTGGGCGAGGAGGGGAGCCTGGGCCACACCTCGTCCGGCGCCGAGATCGCGCGTCCCCTGGTCCCCTGCCGGGTGGAGGTGGACACGACGACGTGTCATTGAGCGATCCCCGAAGCACGGGCGACGGCGTCCGGGACGGTCACTCTTGCCTTCCGTTCCTAATAGGAGTACAACCCGGTGTCGTTCTGGAGAGCGCGCATCGATGGACCTGCGGACGTCACCGGATGACCCCACCGCGCGGTCACGACGGAGGCAACGGGACGGCATTCTCTGGCGAGTGATCGCAGCCGCCGCGCTGCTCATTGGCACCAATCTGTGGATGACGCGCCACATGGGCGTGGAGTTCCTCGACTCCTGGAAAGCGGCGGTGGGGGTGGCCCTCGCAGGCGTTGCTCCCCTGACCGGGTGGTTGCTGGAGAAGGCCCAACGGGATTCCCTGGCCCGGCGCCTCCGCCAAGTCTTCCGAGGCCTGCTCTCCATTCCGCTGCTGACCGTGCTCTACGCCTGCGCGGTGTGGTTCCTCCTCACGCATTCGTCCATCGTGTTCGTGCAGGAGGCGAACACAACGGCGAACGATGTGGTCGTGACGCCGGTGGACGGCGGTGGAAAAGCCGAGACCGTGCTGGACACCGGCGAAGGTCCCCTCCGATACGTGGTCCCCGTCACCCCGTTCGGTCGCGCCTATCGTGTTCAGGTCGCCGGATACGTGGCCGACGAGTTCGACGTCTTCCCGTTCTCCGGACGGCGGCTGAAGGTCTCGCGGGATCTGAGGCGAACCCCCTCCCTCCTGTTTCGCCCGTCGGTGCTCGCCCTCGCCTCGCTGGAGGACGGTGGACGGATCGTCGTCTGGCGCGAAGGCGACCCGCGAACGGAACTCGCTCGCGACATCGGCCACCGCACGTCCTTCGTGCTCGGTACCGGATCAGAAACCGAGATACCCGCCGAGATGCGGGCCAATTGGCCGCTGGAGCTCGCGGCAGACCCCTCTCTCGACGAGGCGAACCGCGCGCAGACCCGGCTCGAGTGGCAGTCCCCCACACGGCTGTCGTCGACGACGGAGCTCCAGCCCGGCATGACCCTGACTGCGGAGATATGGACACGGGCTGACGCCAAGGTCGCCGAAATCAAGCTTCAGCTTCCCGACGCGCCCTGGGTGGATGCGCCGTTGAAGGACACGCGATGAAACGAACTCGAGATTTCACGCTCCTGATCTGCATGGTCCTGGGAGGGTTGGGCGCAGCGTCGACCTCGGTCCAAGCCGTGACCAAGCCGACCGTGGCCGTCCGTTTCGAGCTGAAGGAGGGGCGCAAGTACCGAAAGGAGTTCGGTGCCGCGTGCACCGACCTCGAAACCAGGGCGGCTTCGCGGATCGCGACGGCTCTCTCCTCGAGGATCCGTTTCCTGGACTTCAGCCCGTCCGCGACCGGCACGGCGGCGACACTGGCGTTCTCCCTCGACGATCTGGATCCGTCATCGACGGCAACGCTCCAGGAGGTCGGGTTCCACGTCACCCTGTCGGGAGTGACGACGAAGCTCTACTGGCGCTTCCGCTCGGCCGAGGCCTACATGAAGCGCGTGGGTACGCTCGAGGCACTGGTGGAGGAGATCGGTCAGAACATCGAGAGCCGAGAGGGAGCGGACCTCGTGGATGCGCTCCTGAGCAAGATCTCCATCGCCGACGAGGCGCGCATGGTGCAGGCCCCTCCCCTGGAGCTGGGCTGGATCATTCCCTACAAGCAAGAGGATCTGTGTATGGACCGCGAAAGCGTCCTCGTCCTCGACTACGACCTTCCTTCCGCCCTCACCTCGATCCCCCAATCCTACGAGGCGAAGGTGATCCAGCCTTCGCTCCAGCCGGAGAGCGGCAGCCCTTTCGAGTCGTCACGAGGCCAGATCCTGTGTGAAGCGAGGAAGGGACAGGAGCACGTGGAGAGCCTCACGCAACCGCAGGGCCATTCTCCGACGCTGAAAGCCGTTCGCGTGCAAAAGTATCTGCGCAGCGGCGATTCTTGCGGAGGTGCCATTCCCCCCGCGGAGGCATCGTCGGGAGGCACGCCATGAGGCCGCGGCCGATCCTGCTCCTGCTGCTGCAGGTCGTGCTCCGCTGGTCACCGGATCCCAACGCGGCCACCTCCGCTCAGGAGGTCGCGGCGGCGGCCAGCACGCTGCAAACCGAGGGGAAGTGGACGGATGCCCAGCGCACACTGGAGACCGGAGTGGCAGACTGCGGAACCGGAGGGCCCGGACGCACGTGCCGGGTCTTCCTGAATCACACTCTTGCATTTCTGGCCGAGCGCCAGGGAAGCGCGCCCACGGCCCTCGAGTACTACCAGCGGGTCCTCGCCGATGCGCCGAACAGCGGGCCGGCACGGAACAACATGGGGCTGCTCTATCAACGACAGGGAGATCTTTCCAAGGCCGAGAGCGCATTCCGAACCGCCATCGAAACCGATCCCACGGGCAGCTCCGGCTACCGGGTGCGGCTCGGCGATCTCTACTACGCGCAGAACAAGTGGAGCGATGCCTGGGCGGCGTATGCCAAGGCGGCGGAGGAGGCTCCGGAGCCGGACCTTGCTCGGCGCCGTCTCATCGAGTGCTGGCGCAAATGGAAGGGGGGCGGCGACCTCTTGACGCTGGCCAGGACGTGGGAAGAGTCGAGTCCCACGGTCGCCATCATGGCCTATCAAGCCGTGGCAGAGAGCAGCGCCAAGGACGAGCTTTCCACGCTCTTGCGCATCGCCGACGTCCTTGCTCGCCAGGAGGCACTCTCTCCAAGAGACCTGGACGAGAACCTCCTCTCCCCGAGGCCTCCGGAAGCGGAGGAGCTCCGCGCCTTCGTGAGCGATCCGGGGCAAGTCCCGAAGGAGAGCAGCTGGTGGCTTTCGGCGGAGCTTCAGAAGCACGTGCTCGCTCGCACGGCTCTGGCTTCGGGGCGCAGGGAGCTCCTCCAGGGCCAGACGAAGAGCGCGGCTTCGTACTGGCAGGTCGGAGTGAAGCTGTCTCCAAGGTACGAGCGCTATGCCATGAAAGACGTGGACGCCTTGGGGATTCCCCGACTCGACCTGGAGAGCGCTCTGGCCACGCTGTACTTCCAGCATCCGGACCTCGACCCCGGCGGAGAGAAGCAGAGCGCGCTGATCGAGGATCTCTTCGGCGGGAAGATGATCGCCATCCGAGCCGCCGACCAGGCCGCCATCCTTCGCTATCACATGGTGCTCGGTCTCATCTATGCGGACAGGGGCGTCTGGACGAAGGGTGGATACCGGTCGGCATTCTTTCAGCTGGAGGCCGCCGTCCAGACGGCGGACCGCCTCAGACAGTACTTCGGTGTCCAGCAGCCGTTGGGCGAGCTGAAGTCGCTGCTGGCCGAGGCCTACGCGTCCAACCCGGAATCGTCGAGACGGTGGTCGATGGAGGCGGCCAAGGCGTACCTCGACTCCGACGACCTCGATCGAGCCGAGGAGGCTTTGCATCGGGCGAACGATTCCCACCCTACGGAGGCCCAGCGAAAACAACTTCGGGTCCTGGGCGAGATCCTGGCCACGCGGCGTGATCCCGTGAAGAAGGATCGGTGGATGGATTCCACCGATCTGCCCCTTCCCCCAGACTTCCTTGGGCGGCAGAGGTTCAAGGTTCGGTCGGATCGGGCCGCCGGGCTGGGTAGGGAGGAGGCGGCCGAACAGGCGGCCCTGGCGCTCACCGAGGCGATCGACGGCAAGGTCGCGTTGATCGGCACCGCCGACCTCCTTCGCCTCAAGAACGTGCGGGCGATCGTGGCGCGCCGTCTCGATGTGCCGGTGCAAGCGACCAGAGTGCAGCGATTCGCATCCGAGCACGACGACCCTTCCGAGATCGACCGTCTTCGTCGCAGCGGACTGCCGCTGGCCGTGGCGTCGGACTCGGCGCCGCGCCGCGTTCCCATCGATGGCAACGAGCTCTTCTCGGCACGAGTGGCTTGCGCGGTCGGTGCCGCGCGTGAACCCGTCCGGTTTGCCGTGCGTGAGGGCAGGATCACCGTTTACGGCGACGGCCCTGAAACACGTGAGGTGGAGGCTCGTCTCCGCGGAGTGAAGGGGATGAAGAGCGTGGAGGTGAGGAGGTCCCAGGACCAGTAGGGCCCTCGCCTTCCAACCCCCCCGCCACAGGGATCGATGTCCACCAACGACCGAGGTGGGCGCGGCACCAGAGGTCAGACTCATATGATACGTGCTCAAGTATGATGTTCGTGATGAAGGCTCGCGCGTGGGAGCTGAGCAAATCCCTCGGGTCCGCGTTGCTTTGGGCTGTCGTCATTGTAGTCGGCGTGAATCTGATTGCGATGGTCCTTGGTCACCTCACACAGAGGGTTGCAGCTCAGCTCACCGTGTTGATCGTCGTGCTAGTCCTGCTAGTCCTACTCTATTCAGCACAAGACAGCCATCTGGGCTTGAGCGAAAATCCGACGGCCTGGCTACGCCTAGCAACGCTAGTCGCTGTCATTCAGGCGTTGACGAGGTCCAAGGGAGCGCACGCCGAACCGGAAATGCGTTCTCCGGAGTCCGAGCTGGCCAGAAGGGTGATCCCCCAAGTCCTGCTGGGCTGCCTTTTCATTGCGCTCTTACTGGCTTTTGTCGCAGTCTCGGTTTTCCACCTAGCACTTTGGATCACGAGGCAGCTTTCGGCCTTAGCACCTATGAGTGTTCTCGAACGAGAGAACTTCACGGTAAGTCTGGTGCTCGTTTTGGCATGCTTCTCGTACTTGCTAGTTCCAAGCGTCTTTCGTCGGCAATCTTGGAAAAAACTTGGCGATCCAATTCTGAAGTGGACTGGAATCTCGGCACTGACCGTTGGCGGCTTTGGATTGGTGGGATTGACAGACAAGAGCAAGAACGCATTGCTTCTCATCGCTACGAGCAAGAGCCAACTTTCGGAGACGGCGCTCGAAAGGCTATACGCCATGACGATCGCCCTAGCCGTTCTGGCTGCTTTGCTGCGAACGGTCGGCACCGCTGCCAGCGAGGACGATGACTCCAGGTCGCCATTCGCCCTCTTCGTGCCGGCATTCCTATTGGGTTGGACCAGCGCGGTCGGCGTGTTTACGTTGACAATCAACGGGACATTGCTGACGTTGCTGGGTCACTGGCCTCGGTAACCCCGAATCTGTAAGCGCAACCGCGACACCTACCGCTGCAGCTGCAAATCGCGAGAGGCCCTAGCCCTCGGTGGACGCCGGTGCCTCACGGAACTCGTCCTTGGCCCGTTCCAAGCGCGCGGGGTTCGCTCTGGAAAAGCCGCCCGGACTCGAGGCCCAGCGCGAACTGGTGCTGCGACGCCTGTCGGTCCTGGGCGGCTGCTTGCGCATCATGACTGCACCGGTGATCCGATGGGAAATCGCGAACAGCACGATGAGCATCCTCTCCGCCGCTCTCGCGCTCGCCGTGGTGCCGGGATCGACCGCCTCCAGCCCCAGGCAGCGTCGAATCTCCCCTCGCCGGCGGTGGCGACGCCCGCCTAGCTCGAGGTTCACCTTCCCGAACGGCCGGGATCGGCGTAGCTTTCGCCTGGGGGGAGACATGCCAACCAACGAGACCTT
>Ga0070695_100000688_pt1 | contig 18095 bp, 19 predicted proteins | sample KBSK1252metaG_FD_65471 | JGI IMG/M metagenome (GOLD analysis project Ga0070695, IMG submission 65471) | Corn, switchgrass and miscanthus rhizosphere microbial communities from Kellogg Biological Station, Michigan, USA - KBS K1-25-2 metaG | ecosystem: Host-associated > Plants > Roots >...
ATGGCCTCGGCCTGACCGCGCTCCTCGGCGCCAATGCCCGGATAGGCTCCGGCCGTGTCGACCAAAGTGACCACCGGCATGCCGAAGCGCTCGGCCAAGTCCATCAGACGCACGGCCTTGCGATAGCCCTCGGGACGCGCCATGCCAAAATTGTGCCGAATGCGGCGCTCCGTGTCGGAGCCCTTCTCGTGGCCGATCACCATCACCGAGCGCCCTCGAAAGCGGCCGATGCCGCCCATGATGGCGGCGTCCTCCGCGTAGTAGCGATCGCCGGCCAGCGGCGTGAAATCCTCGATCAAGGCCTTGACGTAGTCCAGGCAATGCGGCCGGTCCGGGTGACGCGCGACCTGTGTCTTCTGCCAGGGTGTGAGCTTGGCGTAGGTATCGACTAGGGCCTGGTGCGCCTTTTGCTGCAGCTTCGTCACCTCCTCGGTGATCGAAACGGAACCGTCGTCCTCCACGCTCAGCGCGCTGAGTTCGGCCACCTTGCTCTCGAGCTCGGCGATTGGTTTTTCAAAGTCCAGGTAGGTGCGAACGGTGAGCGGACGATCCATTGCCAACAACCGATTGCCCCGGCGGGGTGCTTGAGTGGGCGACATAGGCCCCCCCGCCGCTGCAAGTCAAGTTAACGGGCGCTGGGTGCAACGCCGTTGGGGGCACGACCCCCGACGGCTGGATCAACGGTTAGCGCCGCGGTCGCGCCGGTGCTAGCGGATGGTGCTCAAAAACAAGCTTCTTTAGCCGTTCCTCGAGCACGTGTGTGTAGATCTGCGTGGTCGAAATGTCGGCGTGGCCCAACAGTTGCTGAACCGAGCGCAAGTCGGCGCCACGGTCCAAAAGATGACTGGCAAAGGCGTGCCGCAGCACGTGCGGCGACACCCGGCGTGGATCGAGACCGGCCGCCTCGGCAAGCTCCTTGAGCTCCTGGGCGAGACGCTGGCGCGTAAGATGACCCTCGCTGCTGCGCGACGCAAACAGCCAGCGCGTCCTTACCATCGGCGTCATGCCGGGATCATCGCGGCCGGCATTGAGATAGTTCGCCAGGGCGGTGCGCGCGGCCGACGTCAGCGGGACCATCCGCTCGCGCCCACCCTTGCCCTTGACGATCAGCACCTTGCCGTCGCCATCGAGCACCGAACGCGGCAGGCTCACGAGCTCGGAGACGCGCAGACCCGTGGCGTAGAGCACCTCGATTAGCGCATTGAGACGCAGCGCCCGCAGCCGATCGCGGCCTCGCGCTGTCTGCGCGCGGTGACCGGCCACTTCGATGAGGCGATCGACTTCGGCTACCGACAGGGTCTTAGGCAGCGTTCGGCTCCGCCTCGGCCCGGCGCTGCGGTGCGCCGGATCGTCGCCAATGGCACCCTCGGCGGCGAGAAACTTGAAAAGCTGGCGTACGGAGGAAAGCCGCCGCGCGCGCGTGCTTGGGGCCATGCCCGCATCCGCCAAGTGGCGCTGATAGGCGGCGATGTCTCGGCCGTCGGCCGAACCGGGACCCTTGCCGCGGTCCTCCAGATAGACGAGGAAGTGTGTCAGGTCGCTGCGGTAGGCGGCTACCGTGTTGACTGCCGCCCCGCGCTCGGCGGCCTGCATCTCCAAAAAGCTCTCGAGCCATTCGTGTGTCGTTGCCACCCGCATCCCCCCGGCTTGCAAAACGCCACCGGCACTAACGCCGGACCTTGACGCCCGGCAACGGTGTGGCCGTTTCCCGCTGGGCTGGCTCAAAAAACACCGCCATGACGTAAAGGCCACCGATCACCGCAGCGCCAACGATGCCCACCACCACGAGAAACCGGATTAGGCTCGGCATATCGCGACGCTGCTCCTGCTTCCGGTAACCGTTCGACCTAAATGACGCCCCGACCAGCCGAATGGGGGTTAGAGATCGCCGCGCCGGGCGCTCCAGAGCACGGTGCGGCTTTGAGGCCTAAGCGCAAACCTGATACCAGAAAGCGCAGGGGGTAGCATCAAGAGCCATCGTACAGGACAGAGATGATGCGATTCGGGTACGGAGGCAAAAAGGAGGAGCAGATCGCGCAGCTTGCCGCCAAGGTCCGCGCCGGGTTGGGCACGCGCTCGGTCGTGCTGGTGGGCATGCCCGGCTGCGGCAAATCGGCGATCGGGCGGCGCCTGGCCAGTCGCCTCGAAATGCCCTTTGTCGATGCCGATGATGAGATCGAATTGGCCGCCGGCAAGGCCATCACCGACATTTTCAAGGACCACGGCGAGCCCTATTTCCGCGATGGCGAACGCAAGGTCATTGCGCGCATCCTAAACTCCGGGCCTCAGGTACTTGCGACCGGCGGTGGCGCCTTCATGAGTGCCGAGACTCGGGACAATATCCGGCGGGCCGCCGTCTCGGTTTGGCTGAAGGCCGAGATTTCCCTGCTGCTGCGCCGCGTGCTCAAGCGCAACAATCGCCCCTTGCTGGAGCGCGATCCGGAGGGTGTGATGCGCTCCCTCGTGGAAACGCGCTATCCAATTTACGCCACCGCCGACATCACGGTCGAGAGCCGCGACCTGCCCCACGACGTCATGGTGTTCGAGATCATCGAGGCCTTGGCGGCGCAGGCCGTCCCACGCCAGCCGGTCACACCCGGCGCCGAGCAATCCCCCAGCAGCGGCGAGCCCATATGAAAACACCAGGCGATGTGACCGGCGCACGCCAAGCGGAAGCGACGGGCCCCGACGCGACCCAAACCCGCCTCGGGCAAGCCGACGCCTTGGTCGGGGTGCGGGTCGCGCTGGCTGGCCGCTCCTACGATGTGCTGATCGGGCCGCAACTGAGTGCGCGCGCCGCCGATCTCATTGGCAAGCATCTTGGTGTTGCCAAGTGCGCGATCGTCACCGATGCCAACGTTGCCGCCTACCATCTTGACGGCCTGGCGGCCGAGCTCGCGGCGCGGGGCCGGCTTGCCGGCAGCAAAATCCTGCCGCCCGGTGAGGGCAGCAAAAGTTTCGCCATCCTGCAGGAGCTTTGCGAGAGCCTGCTGGCCATGCAGCTCGAGCGCGGAGACCTCGTGCTGGCGCTCGGTGGCGGCGTGATCGGGGACCTTGCCGGCTTTGCCGCCAGCATCCTGCGCCGCGGTATCCGCTACGTGCAGCTGCCGACGACATTGTTGGCCCAGGTGGACTCTTCCGTCGGCGGCAAGACGGCGATCAATGCCACGCACGGCAAAAACCTGATCGGCACGTTTCATCAACCGAGCCTGGTCTTGGCGGATATCGATCTGTTGGCGACCCTGCCGCAGCGGCAGTTTCGTGCCGGCTACGTCGAGGCGGCAAAGTACGCCATGCTGGGTGACGCGGCCTATTTCGATTGGCTCGAAGCGAACCGGCAATCGCTCTTTCGCCGCGAGCCCGCCGTTCTCAGCAAGGCAATCGGCACCGCCGTTGCCGGCAAGGCCGCCATTGTGGCGCGCGATGAAACCGAGACGGGAGAGCGCATGCTGCTCAATCTCGGGCACACCTTTGGCCACGCCTTGGAAGCATGGGCGGGCTACTCTGATAAGCTTTTGCACGGCGAAGCGGTGGCGATCGGCATCACCCTGGCGTTTCAGCTTTCGCGGGAGCTCGGCTTCACCGAGGCGACAAGCGCCGAACGGGTCCGCAGCCACCTGGCAAGCGCCGGCTTGCCGACGCACATCAAGGACATTGCCGGCAACGAATGGCCGCAGGCGGAGGCGTTGCTGCGTCTCATGGCCCAGGACAAGAAGGTCCGCGCCGGCCAGCTCACGCTCATCCTCGCGCACGGTATCGGCCAGGCGTTCGCCACGCGCGATGTCGCGGCGGCAACGGTACGCGATTTCCTGCTGCGCCAAATCGGCTAGGCTTGCCGCAGCCGCCCTCGCCAGCAATGCCCCTGGGGGAGGCTTAAGGGAGGAGCAACGGCACCTATGTTAGCGCTTGCAGGGATAGCTTTAGCGGGCATTTTCAGATCGCCTGGCCGCACGCCGGGCACCGCCTTCAAGGCACAGAGAAAGCCATGTCGCTCGATATCGCCTTAATTCTGACGGCCATTGCCGTGCTGCTGCTGTTGTCGGCTTTTTTCAACGGCAGTGAAACGGCCCTAACCGCCGTCTCGCGCGCCCGCATGCATGCCTTGGAGCAAGAGGGCAACTCGCGGGCACGCCTGGTTAATCATTTGCTCAGGGAGCCCGAGCGCTTGATCGGTGTCGTCCTGCTCGGCAATACCCTGGTTGACATCCTCGCCGCCTCGCTTGCCTCGGGGCTCGCGGTCATTCTGATCGGTCCCGCCGGGGTCGCCTATGCCACGGCAATCATGACCATTCTGATCGTGATTTTCGCGGCGGTCTTGCCCAAGACCTATGCCTTTGCCTTTGCCGATCGACTGGCGTTGTTCGTGGCGCCGCTGATGCGCGTGATGATCGCCGTGCTCAACCCGGCGACCCGCGCCATCCAGCTGATCGTGCGCATGTTCCTGAAGCTCACCCCGACCAGCCGCGACGATGCCGCCAATATTCTCGAAGCCCATGCGGAGATCCGCGGCACTATCGAACTGCAAAAGATCGAGGGTGCCGTTGCCAAGCGTGACGCAGCCATGCTCGGGGGCGTACTCGACCTCAAGGACCTGAAGGTTCTCGACATCATGGTGCACCGAACCAAGATGCAAACCATCAACATCAACGACGCGCCGGAGAAAGTGGTCGACGAGGTGCTCAAGGGCCAGTTCACGCGCGTGCCCCTGTGGAAGGACGAGCCGGAAAACATCGTCGGCGTCTTACACACCAAAGACCTGCTGCTAGCGCTGTCACGTGCGGGTTGGGATGTCGCCAAAATTGAGATCGGCGCCGTCGCGGCGCAACCTTGGTTCGTGCCGGACACGACCAGCGTTGGCAATCAGCTCAACGAATTCTTGCGCCGCAAGGCGCAGCTTGCGCTTGTGGTTGACGAGTACGGTGAGGTGCAGGGGCTGATTACGCTGGAGGATATCCTGGAGGAAATCGTCGGCCAGATCGCCGACGAGCACGACGTCCACGACGCCGCCATCCGCCTGCAAGCCGACGGCTCGGTCAATGTCGATGGTACGGTGGCGGTGCGTGACCTCAACCGCCAGATGGACTGGGACCTGCCAGACGAGGAGGCGACAACCATCGCCGGCTTGGTGATCCACGAGGCCCAAAGCATTCCCGAACCGGGACAGGCGTTCACGTTCTACGGCTATCGCTTCGAAATTTTGCGCAAGAACCGCAACAAGATTACCGCGATCCGCATTCGGCCGATCGCGGCCAAGCAGCGCCGTCCACGTTCGACGCTTGAAAGCGACGCAATGGACGCCGGCTGACGCTAGCAGCCAGGTTCAGCTCGAAGCCCGCGCCGGAGCCATGGCCGGTAGCGGCGGCGGATTGGGCGCGGCCCGGGCTTCGGCGAGCAGCCGCGCGCAGGCGCTCTCGATGCGCGCCTCGATCAGCGCGCGCGCCTGGACGCGGGGAAGCCCGGGAGGCACCGGATCGAGGATCTCGATCACGATGGTGCCCGGATAGCGCATGAGGCTGCGGCGCGGCCAGAACAGGCCGGAATTGAGGGCAAGGGGCACGCACGGCAGCCCCAAACCCTCGTAGAGGGCGATGAAGCCCGGCTTGTAGTCGGGCGCGGCGCCGGGCGGGCGTCGGGTCCCTTCGGGAAAGATGACGATTTCGCGCCCGGCCGCGGCTCGGCCGCGGGCATCGCGGATCATGCTCTTGAGCGCGCTCGGACCCTTGTCGCGCTTGACGAAAATATGCCGAAACTTATGGCTGAACCAGCCGTAGAGGGGAATTAGACCCAGCTCCGTCTTCATCACCACGGCCGGGTCACGAAATACGGGGATGAGGGCAAAGGTATCCCACGCGCTTTGATGCTTGGCAGCAACCAGATAGGCGCCGTGCGGCAGTTTCTCGCGGCCGCGGACTTCAAGCTTGGTGCCGCAAATGAGCTTGAGCCACCACAAGCTGGCAAGCCCATGCAACCGCAGACCCTGCATGGCCCAGCGTCGCGGTGCCAGCAGGAGCCAACTGCCGCACACTAGAAAAACGGCGGTATTGACGTAGAAGACGGCGGCGAACAGGAGCGAGCGAAGCATGGGCGCGAGCTGCCGTGTCAGATGCTGCGGGCCTCGGCCGGGTGCCCGCCGGCGAGTGCATGGCTGTCCCATTGCCTGAGCAACCGCGCAACGCCGAAGCGTGCCGCCGACGGCAGAAACTTGAGATATTCGGTGAACAGCAAGCGGATGCTGCCGGCGTGCAGCCACCAGCGCTCGGCACGGAAGGTGCGTGGCACCACCGGATAAGGAATCAGCGCGACTTGTGGTAGGGCGCGGCGAAGTTCGGTCAAGCTACGCGGCATATGATAACTGGAGGTGACGACGATCAGCCGGGCAAAGCGATGCGCATCAACCCATTCCTTGGCCTCCTCGGCGTTGCCGCTGGTATCATGGGCGCTGTAGCCGATATCGACGCAGCAATCGAACTGTGCATGCGTCAATCCACTGCTGCGAAACAGGTCGTCACGCGTCGTCATATGATTGACGCCGGAGATCAGCAGCCGGCTTCCCAACCCTGCCGCCAATAGCCGGGCCGCGGCGGCCAGTCGAAATGGTCCACCGGTCAAGACCACGATACCGTCGGCGTGCTCGACGCTTCGAGGCGCATCGTGGCTAATGCTGCCGGCGAACACGATGAAGCCGGCCAGGAAAGCCAAAAGGGCGGAACCTGTAGCGGCGATGATTAGCCTGCCTGTTCGTGCCACGTTACCTCTCCAGCCGGGCGCTGGCGCCCGCAATGGTGGAGCAAAGTAGCCGATTTGGACCCGGTTGTGATTGGGCGCCGCCTCACCTAACGCCGATATTCGGAGGTTATTGCCGCACATTCAAAATACGGTAAACGCCGATACGCGAGGTGAGCATACACAGCGCCGCGATCACCAGGACCACGATGCCGAGCAAAAAATAGCCCGGCGGATCGAGCGTGGCTATGCCCACCAACCGGCGAATCTCGGCCAGCGTGACGGCGCCCCCGCCAAGCACTTCCATCACCGTCGGCATGGCCAGGAACACCAGCATCGCCCAAATCGCCCCGACGATGCCCGCCCTTACACCGAGGCGCAGAAAATGCCGCTCGAACTCCCTGGCGATGAAGCGGTCGGTAGCGCCGACGAAGTGCAAGACTTCGACGATCTCGCGGTTGGAGGCCATGGCGCTGCGGGTGGCGGAGATGATGATTGCAGTCGTCGCCGCCCCCACCAGCACCAGGATGGCGAGCCCGCCGAGGGCGAAGGAGCGGGTGATGGTACGGATCTGCTGTTGCCAGCGCCGATGGTCGTCCAGCGTTATGCCCTTGAAACGCTGTCTCAAGGTCTGGCGCAGGCCTTCAAGCTCGGCGGGGGCGTTGCGGTCGACTTCGATGGCGATCAGCCGTGGGATCGGCAGGGCGCGCAGCGCATCGGTCTGGCCGAGCCACGGTTCGAGCAATTGCGTCGAATCGGCAACGCTCAGCGGCCTGACCGAGGCGATGCCGGGTTGGGCGGCAAGGAAGCTCGCCACATCGGCAACCACCTTATCGATGTCGGCGCGATCTCGGGCCTCGATCTGCACCGTTACCTCGCTGGCGATGTCGCGTAGCCAGGCGGAGGCCGATTGGTTCATCATGTAGACCGCGCCTGCCGTCAAACAGGCGAGAAAACACATGATGGTGATGACGAGCGTCAGCGACCTACCGGTGACCGACCCGGCCGGGACGATCGGCGCATTGGCTTGCGCGTGGTCGGGCCGGCGCGACCGCAGGCGCCCGCTCGCCTTGGCTTGCGCCGGATGCTGCTGGCCGGGGCGTGGGCGTTGGCTTACGTGCGTCGGCGGACCGGTGACGGGGCCGGTATGGAAATCGGGCTCCAGGCGCGCTCCCCTCGGATCGAGCGTCGGCGGCCCGGTTGGGCGGTCATACGATCCGGACATGACCTTCGTGCAGTTCGAGACGCGGCGCCTTGGTCTGCCGCATCAGCTGGTGATCGTGGGTGGCAATGACGACCGAGGTGCCGAGCCGGTTGAGCTCGATAAACAGGCGCAGCAGCCGGCGCGCCATCTGCGGATCGACGTTGCCGGTCGGCTCGTCGGCGAGCAACAGCTCCGGCTTGTTGATGACGGCCCGAGCGATGGCGGCGCGCTGCTTTTCTCCGCCCGACAGCACCGACGGAAAGGAATGCATGCGATCGCCCAGTCCAACCCACTGCAAAAGATCGGTCACGTCCTCCTTGTAGTCCGAAACGCGCTTGCCGGTGACACGCAAGGGTAGGGCAACGTTCTCCCAGGTGCTGAGGTGATCGAGCAGCCGGAAATCTTGGAAGACAATGCCGATCCGGCGCCGGAGCTGCGCCCGCCGCGAAGGCGTGACACGACTGATATCTTGCCCCAACACGTAGATCTGCCCTTGCGTCGGCTGCATGGACATGAACAAGAGGCGCAGCAGCGTCGTCTTGCCGGATCCGGACGGGCCCGTCAGGAAATGGAACGAGCCCGGACGCAAATGGAAGCTCGCATCCCGCAACACATGGTTGCCTCCCTCGTATTTGACGCCGATGCCGTTTAGCCTAATCACGTCGTATGCCGGGCTCCTGACCTGGGCTGATTAGCCTTTATTGCCGTGCGGGGGAATAGCGATCAATTGTCCAGGATTGTGGCGGACTGATGCCTCCTTCGGCCTGGCGGCAAGGGTCCGCTTGCCCTAGGCGGCCGGCCGTGGCTAAGGAGAATGAGCCAGGAGAGGTGCGATGAACGATGCTGGGCCAGCGCGAATTGAAACAATTTTCCCCGCCGCGGCGATTGCCGAGCGGATTGAGGCGCTGGCCGGGGACATCGCCGCCGCCGGTCTCGATGGCCTTTTGGTCGTGGCCGTGCTGAAGGGCAGTTTCGTGTTTGCCGCCGATTTGATTCGCGCCTTGCATCGCGTTGGCCTTTCGCCGGAGGTTGACTTCATCTCCCTATCAAGTTACCGGGCCGGCACGCGCTCATCGGGACGCATCGAAATCTTGCGCGACGTCGAAACCGATGTGCGCGGCCGTAATGTGCTGCTGATAGACGACATTTTGGAGTCGGGCCGCACCCTGGCCTTTGCCAAGGACCTCATTATCGCCCGCGGCGCCGCCAGGGTGCTCAGCTGCGTGCTGTTGGACAAACCGGTTGTGCGCGCCGCCAACATTACTGCGGATATGAGGGCATTCGAGTGTCCCAATGTGTTTGTGGTGGGCTATGGTATGGACCTCGCGCACCGCTTCCGTGAACTGCCTTTTGTCGGGCGGGTAACGCGACAGGCCCCTAGGGCCGAGGTCGGATGAGGGAGGGCCCCATGGTACGCATCCTTCTCGCCGAAGATGACGCCGCCACCCGCGATCTGGTGCAGCGCGCCCTGGGCCTGGATGGCCACGAGGTCGTTGTCACACAGGATGGCGCGGAGGCGCTTGAGTACTTGCGCGCCGCATCAGCGCCCGTGCAATTGTTGATTTCGGACGTGCAGATGCCCGGACTCGACGGCATTGCGCTGGTCGAGGCCAGCCTCAAAATCGCGCCGCAACTGCGCGTGCTTCTGATGTCTGGATTTGCCGACGAGCTCGGCCGTGCCGAGCATCTGCGCAGCAAAATTGCCCGCGTCATCAGCAAGCCCTTCACATTGGAGCAGATCCGAACTGCCGTCAAAGGCGTGTTGAGTTGAGCGCGGGCCACGCTGTTCCACGTGAAACAGCAAAGCGCGGTCACCGCCTCAGGCGGACCGCCGGCTGTCCCGGGATCGGGAGATCACGGGCCACGCGCAATCGGCGATCACCTCCGCAAGGGGGTGGGTCGCAAGCCCGGCGACGGGAATGCGACGACGTCGGCCGAGGTTGATGAAGAGCGCGTCCGGAACGCCGACGGACACTTCGATTTCGCTGCCGCGATGATCGATGTGCATGCGCGCTACGTCCTTGCCATAGACCTCGACGGCGAGCGGTAGACGATGCCCGTTGACCTCTGTGTGCCAGGCCGGCGTATCGAGCGGCACTAGGCGGGCACCGGCCTGCGACAGGGCGCCGTTGGTTGCCGTCAGCGCCGCGGCCACTACGGCATCGATCTCTTCCCAAGCCTTGGCGCTCGCCAGGTTGGGAGGATTGGTCGGACCTTGGGTCTTGGCCATATGGGCGGCCAGCGGCTTGAGGCACTCGGCCAAGAGATCCCCGGCGCGCGTGGCGTCCATACCCTTGGCCTGGGCCTGCGAGGCTGCGTTGATCTCGGAGCGATCGTCTTTGTGCGCCTTCACCCGCGCGTGCAGGACGCCGTCGGGGGCAAGTTCCAGGCGCAGCCATGCCACGCTCTCCTCAGCGATCAGGATGCGGCGATAGACGCCGTAGCCGTGATTCTTGTAGCTCCAAGCACTTTCTCCCGGCGCCGCAATGGAAATTTGCGCCTGCTGCAAGAGGGCATTGATCTTGTCGACGCCCGCCTCCAGTGGCTGCTGCAAGGCCGACCATTCGACCACGACCGCCGCTTGTGCCTTCTCGTCGAGGACCGGGGCCGCTTCCGAGGTTCCCCCCTTGCGGCCGAACAACAGCGAAGCGCCGATGGCGCTGGCGATGCTTTTTGCTGCCTGGCTGGCCTTTGCCGGACGCGCGATGGTGATCTCGACGTCGGCTTCCGCAACCCTGGTGGTGTCGTGCTCCGACAGAAAGGCCTGTCGTCGGCTACGCCGGATGTCGCGCCAGACCAGGGCGAAACCGGCGCCGATCAGGATGCCGCTGAGAACGAGGATGATCCCTGAGGTCATGGCATACCCGGTCGGACCGCTGCGACGCCGGCCGTTAGGCGATCGGCGCCACCACGACGGGGCACAGCAAATCGGGAAGGCTTTACTTGCCTTGCCACGCCTCCTTCACCTCCATGCACCGCGTTTCGACGAAGCGGTTCACATCGTCAACCAGGGTATTTTGCAAGATACCAAAGGCATTGTCCGCCGCCGTTGCCGACCAAAGCGCCGACTTTGCCAGCGTCGGGGCGACGATCTTGCCCCAATTGAGGCTAGCCTTAATAGCCTTGCCTTGCTTGAAGGTAACTTTGGGAGAAATCTGCACCGCGATGTCGTATTTCTCCGTTTCACCCTCGAGCTCGCAGGTGATGTCGTGACGGTCGAGGCGCACTTCAACCTCGGCATCGCGCATCGCCTTCACCAGCGTGCTGCGATCGAGCTTCAGGTCGGTCGAGCAGCGCGCATAGCCCCACGGCCAGGTCAATTTCGCCTGCGACAGGATTTTGTCCAACACCTCCTTGCGCCAGGTTTTGGTGACCGCGCAGGACACCTCCCCGCTATTGGGCTTGTGATTGTGCAGGGTCGAGCAAATTGCCACGGCGCAGGCTGTTCTTGTTTCGCGCTCCCGCCTTTCCTCCTCGGTTTCCGCGGCAGGGATCGCCGGGGCGGGCGCTTGGGCAAGGCTCGACCGGCAGAGAAGCCCACCGACCACGAGGATGGCAAGGCTAAGCCAGCGACCTGCGGTTTTACCCATGCACCCTCCGGGATCCCACGTCGCCGGCGGTTGTGGCCGAGTAACGGCCCGGAAATATGACGCTCGGGCCCCATTGCCCGAACGTCTCAGCGGTTCGCCCAAACCAGCAGGCATCCCGACAGAAAGACGAGGCCCAGCACGAGGCGATCGAAGCGGCGCTCGTCGAGGCGGCGATAGAGGCGTTCACCCAGCCAGTTGCCCGACAGGGTTGCGGGCAGGGCAATGGCGGCGGCGGCGAGCAGGCGCATGTCGACGAGCCCGCCCGCCAGGCTTGCAACCAGCATCGCTGAGAGGATGGCGGTGTTGAAGGCCTGCAGCGTTCGACGCCGCTGCGCTTTGGGCCAGGACCTGAGCGCGCCCCAAACGATCGGAGGCGGCCCGGAAAGACCGGCAATGCCACCCAGGACACCGCCGAGGAAACCGATCGCCATTTCCCCGGCCGTGCTGGCGCGGCGAATGTGCAGGTGGCCGGCAGCGCACAACATGAACGCACAATAGCAAATGAGGATTATTCCCACGGCGGCCTTGAACAGCTCGACCTTGATGAGAGGCAAGAGGCAAAGCCCGATCGGAACCCCGACCAAGCCGGCAACCAGCATCGGGCCCAAGGCGCGCCAGTCGCCGTCGCGCCAGAGCGAGGGAAGGGCAGACAGGTGTCCGGCAATGGAAGCAACGGAGACCAGCTGGGCGGCAACGGCTGGCTCCAGCACCTGCAGCCATAGGGGGAGCGCCGTGAGCCCGGTCCCGAACCCCGTGAGACCATTGAGAAGGCCGCCGATCAGGGCTCCCGCCAATACGAGCCCGGGGCTGAGCCAGTCCATCGAGGTCTTGTCCTTGCTGCTGAGAGGCGGGGGCGCGCGGGGGCCCTTCCAGCGCGCCCGCGACAAAGGCTTATCGCCGGAGTGGCGATCGGCGTCAAAACCTCCCCACAAGCTGCCGCGGCGGGAAGCGAGCCGCACCGAACCCCGGGGGGCGGCCTGGCCGCACGTGCCTTTTTTTTGGGGGATTGCGGTGCTAATTTTGCCGCCGGGATGGTGCCGGTCTCGGTGTGCCCGCCGCCCATGTCCCGGTTTTGCTTGGCCGGTTTTGCTTGGTCGGTCTTGCTTGGCCGGTCTTGCTTGGTCGGCGCCGATAAGGCTGGCACCGCAACGGGAAATTGTCGCTGGCCATGGGCCCGCGCCCGCAGCGCTGCCGGCAGCGAGCGACGCGCAAAGATTGGCGTCCGTCACGCCCACCGGCAGCAACGCGCGAGAGCACTAAGGCGCACGCATCCGAGGCAATGTACGCAATTTACACACGAGCGACTTACACACGAGCGACGCCCAACGCAGGCAGGCGGCGTCTTCGCGGCCGGCACACTAGCAGCAGCTACAACTTAAGTCACAAGCCCTGTCGGCGAGCGCGGTGGGTCGACCTTGAAAAGCTGTGGATAAATTGCCCGTGCGAAGCAGCCGGGGTCTTGCCCGGTGGCAAGACCGCCGACCCAGCAAATGGTCTTTCCCCCACGGCGGTGCCATGTCAGTGTGGCCGCATGAGAGGCATTTTTCGCGCGACCGTCTGCAAGCTTTGTTGCAGCTGGCTGGCGACGGCGGCCCTGGTGTCGCTCGCCTTCCTCGGCAGTGCCCTGGCTCAGGTCCCCGTCGATTTAGAGCTGGTGTTGGCGGTCGACGTCTCCTTATCGATGGATCTCGACGAGCAGCGCCTGCAGCGTGATGGCTACATTACCGCCTTTCGTGATGCGGAGGTGCACAAAGCAATCACCTCGGGTCCCTACGGCCGCATCGCCGTGATTTACATGGAGTGGGCCGGACCCAACGTGCAGAACGTGATTGTTCCTTGGACGGTCATCGACGGTCCCGCGGCAGCACATGCCATGGCCGACAAGCTCGATGCGCAGCCGATCTCCAGGGCACGCATGACCTCCATTTCGCAGGGCCTGGTGTTTGCAGCCCAGCTCTTCGAGAGTAGCGGGGCCAAGGGCATTAGGCGCGTGATCGACGTTTCCGGCGACGGGCCCAACAACGCCGGTCCCCTCGTGACGGTGGTCCGCGACCAGGTGGTCGCCCAGGGAATTGCCATCAATGGCCTGCCCATCCTGTTGAAAAAGCCGTCGAGCTTCTTCGACATTGCCGACCTTGATGTCTACTACACGGAGTGCGTCATCGGCGGCACTGGCGCCTTCATGATCCCGATCCGCGAACGTTTCGAGTTCAAGACGGCCACCCGCCGCAAGCTGCTGCTCGAGATCGCTGGCTATCAACCGGCCCGGCTGCTCCCTGCCCAACTGCGCGAACCGGTGAGCGGCGGGGATTGCACGTTCGGCGAGCAGCAATGGCGCCGCTACTTGGATACGGGGCCGAATTGAAGGGCCAACTTGACGGCTGGCGGCCGCTGCCAGGCGCCGTTGTCGGGGGCCGATAGACGGACCTTCACGCCATTGCAACAGGGGTGGTTAACGCGGTCTTAAGCGCGTCGGCCTATCTTTTCGGGCATGATCACGTCGCGCGTTCCACTCGTCCTGGTGCCGGTGCTCACGCTTGCCCTTTGGGCCTGCAGCCAAAGGCCGCAGTTTATTGCCCGCGACGAGCCCTGGCGCGCGGACGAGGAACGCGCATGCCTATCCTCCGGCGTGGTGCGCGAAAGCCCCTTCGTGGAGACGCGCGCCAGCCTCGGCGGCCCGGCCGTGTGCGGCGCAATCAAGCCTTTCAGCGTCGCTGCCGCGGCCAATGGCTGGGTTGAGTTGCGTCCCCCGGCGCTGCTGCGCTGCCCGATGGTGCCCGCACTAGATCACTGGGTCGAGCGCGTAGTCTTGCCGGTGGCGCGCCGTCATTTTCGCAGCCCCCTGGTGGCCCTCAAAATCGCGGGATCTTACTCCTGCCGACCCATGAACAATGTCGACGGGGCGCTGCTTTCGGAGCACGGCCATGCCAATGCCATCGACGTCTCGGGTTTTGTGCTGGCCGATGGGCGCACGGTCCAGGTCAAGACCGGCTGGTGGGGCGCCCTGGCCGAGCGCACGTTTCTGCGCGATGTGCATCGCGGCAGCTGTAATCTCTTCTCTACCGTGCTCGGTCCCAACTACGATGCCAACCACCGCGACCACTTCCACCTTGACCTGGCCCGACACGGGCGCGACGGAGCCGATACGATCTGCAAATAGCCACGGTGCGCGTGGATTGCCTGTGGCTTAGAGGCGGCGATCTTTCCCGCTCGACAGGTCCTCGCCGAAACCGTAGCAACCAGCACCCGCCGGGCGCTCAGAGCTTTCCCACCGCGCCCCAATTTAAAATCCCACCGGGCGGGATGGAGCATGAATTCGACGACAACGACGGATCCCACAGCGACGCCCACGCGCGCCATTTTGCTGTTGGCGCTGGCATCCTTCGTCGGTGCTGCCAACCTGCGGGTCTGCGACGCGCTGCTGCCACAAATCGCGACCGAACTCGGTGTGACCGTCGGCACGGCGGCGCTGATGGTTACCGCCTTCGCGGTCGCTTATGGCGTGTGCCAGATCGTCGTTGGCCCGCTCGGGGACGCACGCGGCAAACTGCTGATGGTGGTGCTGGGCTCGCTGTGGGCCGGGGTCGCCACCATTGTCTGCGCGGCCATGCCGGCGTTGGCGCCCCTCGTCCTCTTTCGCTTTCTGGCGGGTGCCGGGGCAGCGGCGGTAATACCGCTGGCGATTGCCTGGATCGGCGACGTGGTAGCCTACGAGCGGCGCCAAACGCTCCTGGCGCGCTACATCTCCGGTCAAATCCTCGGCATCGTCTTCGGCCAGGCAGCGGGTGGCCTTTTCGGTGAGCTGATCGGCTGGCGTGCCACGCTCCTTTTGCTCGGCGTCCTGCATATTGGCGCCGGTATCCTTCTCCTCAAAGAGCGGCAGCGGCTCAAAATCGGCGTCACCTTGCCGAGCAAACCGCGCTGGGCCGAGGCGGCCGCCCAATCCTACCGCGTCCTGCGCCAACCCTGGGTGCAGGTCGTGCTGGTTAGCGTATTCATCGAGGGAATGGCGATGTTCGGCGCGCTGGCCTACATCGGCGCCGATTTGCATCAGCGCTTCGGCCTCGGGCTCGGCATGGTTGGAGCCTTGCTCGCCTCTTTCGGCGCCGGCGCGCTCCTTTTTGCGGCGAGCGCGAGTTGGCTCGTGCCGAGGCTGGGCCAGCCTGGGCTTGCGGCGGCAGGCGCGCTGCTGCTCGCCGCCGGCTATGGCACCTTGGTCGGCATGCCCTGGCTATGGCTTGCCGTGCCGGCCATCGCCGGTATCGGCCTCGGCTTTTACATGCTGCACAACACGCTACAAGTAAATGCCACGCAGATGGCGCCGGAGGCGCGTGGTTTGGCGGTCTCGCTGTTCGCCTTCTTTCTGTTCACGGGTCAATCCCTTGGAGTTGCTTTGGGGGCACCGGTGGTCGACCGCTTCGGCGCCCGGCCCGTATTTGCGATTGCCGCCGTCGTCCTGGTTTCGATTGCCTTTTGGTTTCGTGCGCGGCTGATTAAGCAGACCGCGGCGAGTTGATGTCTCCGGGCGCCGAATGCGCTAAACCTCCCGCCATGAGCTGGTCCAGACACGGCCGCGGCGGACGGCGCGGCTACCACCATGGCAACTTGCGCGAGGCCCTGATCGGCGCCGCTCTCGACCTCATTTCGCAAAAAGGTCCCGCCGGCTTCACATTTGCCGAGGCGGCCCGGCAGGCCGGCGTCAGCCCGGCGGCGCCCTATCGCCATTTCCGCGACCGTGATGCCTTGATGGCGGACGTGGCGCGCCAGGGCTTTGAGCGTTTCGCCCAGCGCCTCGCTGCCGCCTGGGACGACGGGCGGCCGAGCCCTACGGCGGCACTCGAGCGCCTTGGCCGCGCCTACCTTGGTTTCGCGCGCGATGAGCCGGCCTACTTCTCGGCCATGTTCGAATCCGGCGTACCCGTGGCGAGGCATCGCGACCTCAGCGAGGCGAGCGACCGCGCCTTCACCGTGCTGCGGCAGGCCTGCGAGGCAGTCGACGCCACGCTGCCCACCGGCAAGCGGCCGCCGGCGCTGATGCTGGCCTTGCACATTTGGGCCCTAGCGCACGGGATCGCCAGCCTGTTTGCGCGCGGCGATGATGCGCGACGCAGCCTACCGATCAGCGCGGAGGAACTGCTGGAAGCCGCGACGCTGCTCTATCTGCAGGGCCTAGGGATCGCCGCACCGGGCGCCAACGCGTGAGGGTCTTTGGCCCCCCCGCTTCGCCGGGGTTGCGATCTGCTGTAAGCTACCCTGAAACGGGCTTGCGGGTGAACCGCGCGCTTTTACGGGAGGAGAGGATGCCAAGACTTACCGCCACCATTGCCGTTCTTGCCGGCGTCGTGCTCGGCGCGCAGCAGGCCGCCGCTCAAGCAGGCTTCCCGCCGCCGCCGCCCAAGGTCAGCCCGGCTGCCGGCGTCATCGACATGCACGTGCATTCGCACCCCGACGTGTTCGGTCGCAACATGGACGACATCGATGTGGCGCAGCTTGCCAAGGCGCGCGGCATGCGCGGTATCGTCCTGAAGAACCACATCTCCGAAACGGCAAGCCGGGCGGCGCTGGTGATGAAGGTCGTGCCCGGCGTCGAAGTGTTTGGCGGCATCGTCCTGAACAAGGCGGTGGGCGGCATTAACCCCGATGCCGTGGAGTGGATGCACCGCATCTACGGCAGCCGCGGCAAGGTCGTCTGGCTGCCGACCTTCGAGGCTGACAAGCATGTCAAGACGCTCGCCAAGCCGGATGCCGTTGGCCTGACGGTCGCGCCGAACGGCCAGGTGTCGCCGGAGATGGAAGCGGTTCTGAAAATCATCGCGCGTGAGAACCTGGTGCTGGCTACCGGTCACGTGCATCCGGAAGAAATCATCGCGGTTGTGAAGAAGGCGCGTGAGCTCGGCGTGAAGAACATCCTCATCACGCATGGTCTCACCAACGTTCCCGGCCTCAGCATGGCCCAGGCCAAACAGGTGGCTGAGATGGGGGCGGTGATCGAAATCTGTTTCCTGCAGTTTCTGGCAGGTCCCAATGCGCCGCTCGCCTTCCTCACGCACTGGACGCAGGTGAATGCTAAGCACGTGGCCGAGGCCCTGAAGCAGTTTGGCGCCGAGCACGTCTTGGTCTCCACCGACCTCGGGCAGAGCAGCAACATGGTGCACCCCGATGGCGTCGAGGCGGCGATTGCTGCCATGAAAAAGGAAGGCATTGCCGATGCCGACATCGATACCATGATGCGCAAAAACCCCGCCCGGCTGCTGGGATTGAAAGCCGAGGGCTGAGCGTGGCCACAGCTTTGCGCGCCGCGGGCGGCACGCACAGCGGGCCGCCCGCACGCTTGTGAGCGCGCTATTGTGCCGTGAACTTGGGTGCGCGCTTGGCGAGGAAGGCGCGCAGTCCCTCGCGGAAGTCGGCGCTGCCGTAACACAGCTCGATCAGGTCGCGGTCGTCGATACCGCCGAAATTGGCCCGCATCCGGCGTACAACCTCCTTGCCGGCCATCATGGTGAGCGGCGCTTGCGTGGCGATCTGGGCGCCAAGGGCGCGGGCACGCTCCATCAGTGCCGCGGGCGTATCGAACAGCT
>Ga0070695_100000689_pt1 | contig 18054 bp, 16 predicted proteins | sample KBSK1252metaG_FD_65471 | JGI IMG/M metagenome (GOLD analysis project Ga0070695, IMG submission 65471) | Corn, switchgrass and miscanthus rhizosphere microbial communities from Kellogg Biological Station, Michigan, USA - KBS K1-25-2 metaG | ecosystem: Host-associated > Plants > Roots >...
GCCGCTCAGGTCCGGGTGCAGGAAAGCCCGGATGTCATCGACATGGGAGCGGGAAAAGGAGGCGAGAGTCTCCCAGGTTCCCCACGCGGTGGGTCGCGTATAGTCCACGGCCAGCTGGTACTTGGTTTCGTCGAGCGCGGCGTCCGCCGGATTGAAATTGGCGTCAAGCGGCGTGAGGGATGTGAGCGCACTGCCTTCGCGGATCACGGGGCTGGGTGGCACGTCACGGACGATGCTGAGGTTCGCATCGACGCGCAATTGCCCCGTCCTGAGGTCGAGGGCCCCGCGGTAGAGCAAGTGGCCGTCGGAGACTTTCTCGCGCCCGTCGGCAAATCCAAGATTTTGGCCGTCAGCGGCAAAGGACTGTCGATAGGAGTCCCACTGGGGTAGCGCAAAGGCGGCGGCCCCGCAGACGGAGCCGTAGCTGCCGAGTGCTACTTCTGCTTGATTCGCGCTCTCGCCCGCCGGATAGTGCAACACGTGCACCACTCCGACGAATGAAGTTGCACCGTACATGACGGGTGCGGCGCCTTTGAGCACCTCGATGCGCTCAACATCGTTGAGATTGAGGGTGGTGATCCCAGGGTTGTAGGCGCCTCCCCACGGTACTTGATCGACTACCAGCAGGAACGCATCGAACTCGTGCAGTCCCCAAAAAGACGGCACCGCGCTCGACGGGCCGGCGTCGCCACCGGCCGGCGCCTCGACCCCGGATACGAGACTCAAGGCGGAGGCCAAGTCCCGAGCGTCGCGTGCCCGCAACTCTTCGCCTGAGATCGTCGAGAGAGAGGCAGGAATCTGGGCGAGCGACTCCGGGATCCGTGTCGCGGTGATCGTGACATCGCTCAAGAGGGAGGAGTCTGATGCTGTAGCTGGCTCACCGGCTGCCGCGCAGCGAATCCCGACAGCGAGCACGGCGAGTAGGGTCTGGCGCTGTAGGCGCTCAGGAGCCCGATTGATTCGCACCACTCCCTCCCGTCTATCCAGCGCCGAATGGGCCAGAGGGGACGATTTACACGCCGCGATGCACTACTACCAGCAATAGGAGGCGGACAGGCGCACGCGCAGCGCTGGAGAAGTGAGCTTGATGACCGACGATTGCAACAGCGTCCGGGTTGAAGATTTGCCAGCGGACCTAACGACCGCATCCTGTCGCTGAGCCCGCTCCTCGGGGGTCTAGCACCGTTCAAGGTTTTTGATCCACTCGTGCGCATGGGCGGTCTCGCGGCCCAGCCAATCACCCTGCGAGAACTTGCTCTAGACGACCGGCTTCCTACCTCGCCGGCATCTTCGACCGGTTCAGATCGCCTGCCGCCGCCCCGTTTCCGCACGACGGCTAGAAACAGTCGAGGTCTTCGGCGAATGCCACCGGACCGGGGTACACCCGCGATATCACGGATCGCGTTTCAGACTCTCGTCCTAAGGTGCGTAGCATCCGATGCGACAGCACGACCTGCCCGACGCCGGCACTGGTGGCGATGCGGCCGATCACGGACGGAGGCATGTGAAGCTGTCTCGGCGCGCCGGTCTCGCCCTCGGGCACTGCGTTGTGCACGACGAGGAGGTCTGCCCCTTTCGCGAGCCTCTCGAGATTACCGTTGTCACCGTTGGTGTCCCCGGAGAAAACGATGATCCTGCCGCCCATGCTGACACGCCAGGCAATGGCGGGTACGCCGCCGTGGATGACCTGCGTGGCGTCCAACAAGAACTCGTGCGCGCTCACCACCGTTTTGATCTCGCGAGCCGTCAAGGCGACATCATGTGTCTGCAGCGCGTAACCGCCGTCCGCGCCAGCCAGGAAATCTGCGAGATAGCGGTAAACGCCGCGTTTGGCGTCGAACAAGCCTGCCACGAACTCGGTGGTCGAAGGAAAGGTCTTGTTGCCGGGCGGTCCATAGACTGGCAAGGGCAGCTTACGCACTTCAAAATACGAGGACTTGATCAGCGCGGGAAAATCCGCGGTGTGATCAATGTGCAGGTGGGTGAATAAGACGGCATCAAGCTGAGCCACATGTGCGCCCGCCTGTCCGAAGCGCAGCGCGCTGCCACCACCGCTGTCGATCAGGATGCGCGCTCGGTCATCCTGCCATACGAGGTAGCTGCTGGAGGCTCGCTTGTCCTCCAGCTCAGGACCGCCCGAGCCGAGAACCTGCACTTGCACGCCGTGTCTACTGCAAGTGGCGGCCGCTGCCGCGACCGGTGCGAGAGAGGCGGCGCACAGCAGTGCAAGTAGCGTGGATTTGCGGTTCAACAGCACTCCTTGGAGTAGGCGCCAGGATGGGCGCGAACCACAACAACAGAATCGTGCGGAGCCAAAACGATCGAGGCAAGGAATACTCCCCGAGCCAGCGCTTCGGAGGGAGCTACGCGTGCCGACTGATTGCTCTGCGACCATGGTCATTGATAGAACGCGTAGAATCCACCTGTCAATTTGCGCAACCCCTGCGCATTGCTTATGAGTCGCGAGCGATCGCGGATAGCTCTCTTGCGCCGCTCGGTGACGACGCCGCGATCCGGCTTCGCGCCGCGACCGCCACGCTAGCAAGAGCCCTGTGCGAGACTGGCGACGTGCTAGCTCGGAACGTCGCAGGGACTCTCGCGATCGAGACCATAAACGCCATGGCAAAAGCCGCGCCGACGACAGACCCAGCTATGGCAAGGATATTGGAGGCGGCAAAGGCAAGGGCTAAGTGACCCGGGAGCCAGAAAAAACGGGCGCCTTCGGCGTCAGGCAAGGGACGAATGGCTCCCCGGGTTGTCGTGTCGGCTCGCTGGCAAGTCTCTGGAGAGCCGGAGTTTTCGCCGAAGCTCCTGCTGACTAGCACCCCTCCAGGCGCCCCTCATTCGCGCGCTGGGGTGAGAGCGCGTGAGCCGGCAAGATATTTCTTGCTTCCGCCAGCTGCACGGACGTCTCGACGGGGTGCTGCGGGCAGCTTGGTCTCGATCTTCGTGGCGGTAGCCGAACCCTTCACGACGGCGATCGGGCGCGCGCGGTCCGAATCGCGGGCTTGGGCGACCACTACGCGCGCAGGCCCGAGCAGCTTGCCAAAGAGCACGTAGGTTATGGCAATAGTTGTACTCATGATCTCCTGTCTTGGGGATTCAGAGCTGGGCCGGCGGTCGGCCACGACGTACACGGCACGGGCCTTCCAGCAGGGGTCAAGAGTGTGGTGGTGAGTGGAATCCTGCCGTCGTGGCGGAGTGCCGATCCGTGTGACGAGTGTTTCCGCTTTCGTGGCCGAGGAGTCTGCGCGGGAGGGAGAAGTCCAGTCCCGTCGCTCGGGGAGCTGAGACGGCGCAAGGGCAAGGTAAGTGTAGTCATAAAGCCTGTCGGTGTTTGGCGCTCAGGGCGCCTAGGTGTTGCGAGGTTATCGCGGAAAGGGAGTAAGTACCGTGCGTTGGCGAACTCAGTGGACGCCGTACGCACTCCGCGTCACGTACGTGACCGGAGCTGTACGGTAAACCTGCGATCGTGAGCCACTGCCAGACGACGCTAACCCGGAGGGATTTGCCGGGCGTCTAGCCCAAGAGATGCGCTCCGTCGTTCGCTCGCAGATAGAGCGGGCTCTCAGGCCCCGTGGCAGGAGCCGCGTGAGGCAAGCCAATCAATTCGGGTCGCGCCTCCTATCGCGACCGACGTTCAAATCGCCTCACTGAGGCGCCGAATGCGGTAGGAGGCGATCGCTTTCCTTCTTTACGACGGCGTAACACTCGCAACACAACTCCTCCAGTTTTGGCCGATCCAGTACCGTGATTTGCCCGCGGGCGTAGCGGATCACACCGAGCTGATGCAACTTACCGGCGGCTTCGGTGACGCCTTCACGGCGCACGCCGAGCATGTTGGCGATAAGCTCCTGGGTCATGGTCAATTGGTTGGATGACAAACGATCGAGAGACAGGAGCAGCCAGCGACACAGCTGCTGGTCCACCGAGTGGTGGCGATTGCACACGGCGGTCTGCGCCATCTGCGTGATCAGGGCCTGCGTGTAGCGCAGCAGCAGAAGCTGCAGCTTCCCGTTTCTATGGAACTCGTCCTTGAGATGCTGGCCGATCAGCCGATAGGCGTGGCCGGCACTCTGGACGATCGCCCGGCTCGGGGTGGTTTCACCACCCATGAATAGCGCGATGCCGATGAGGCCTTCGTTGCCCACCACCGAGATTTCGGCCGAGGCGCCGTCGGCCAGTACGTACAAAAGGGAGACGATGGAATCGGTCGGAAAGTAGACGTGGCGCAGGATATCGCCGGACTCGTACAAGACCTTGCCGAGCGGCATCGGGACCAACCGTAGGTGCGGATAGATTCGTTCACGCTCGGCGGGTGATAGCGCAGCCAGTAGGTGATTTTGCTGCTTATCGTGGCAGCCGGCCATCGGAAATCACGCTCGTCAACCACGGCGGTAGTCCGTACCCAATCATAGCGCGACGGACCCTGCTATGCGCGGTACCGCACATAGCGTAGAAAATCAGGTGCTTGAGTGCCCTACGAAGTGAATGCGTGCGCAGCCGTTCGAGCCCTCATCAGTATGGATCGGTTCGTCAGCGTACAGACTGGGCTCGAGGCGGCAGCCAATCTGAGGCCCGACGGATTGGGCCCGGCGTACCCATTCACAACGGCAGGGTGTCAGCAATGAAGGCTCTTGTTTATCTGGGTCCGGAGAGGAAGGCACTGCAGGAGCGTCCGAAGCCCGAAATCGAGGCGCCGACCGACGCGATCGTCAGGCTCACCAGAACGACGATCTGCGGTACCGACCTGCATATCCTTAAGGGCGACGTTCCGAGCTGCCAGCCTGGCCGCATCCTGGGCCACGAGGGTGTGGGCACCATCGACCAGATAGGGTCAGCGGTCACGGCCTTTAAGCGGGCAGACCGGGTGCTGATCTCCTGCATCAGCGCCTGCGGGAAATGCATCTACTGTCGCAAACTCATGTACTCGCACTGCGTGACGGGCGGGTGGATTCTGGGCAACCGTATCGACGGCACGCAGGCCGAATTTGTGCGCATTCCCTATGCGGACACCAGTCTCTATCCCATTCCGGAGGGAGCGGACGAAGAGGCGCTGGTTATGCTGAGTGACATCCTGCCGACCGGCTTCGAGTGCGGGGTTTTGAACGGCAAGGTTCAGCCGGGGAGCACCGTGGCGATCGTCGGGGCTGGGCCGATTGGGCTCGCCGCTCTGCTCACGGCCCAGTTCTTCTCGCCGGCCGAAGTCATCATGCTTGACCTCGACGACAATCGCCTCGAAGTGGCGACGCGTTTCGGCGCCACGGCAGCCATCAACAGTGCCGACGGCGAAGTCGTGAATAGAATTATGCAGATGACCGACGGGCGTGGTGTGGACACGGCCATCGAGGCAGTCGGCATTCCGCAGACGTTCGAGTTGTGCGAGAAACTCGTTGCCCCCGGCGGCACCCTCGCCAATATCGGAGTTCATGGAACGAAGGTGGATCTCCATCTGGAGAGCTTATGGGATCGGAACATTACGATCACCACGCGGCTGGTCGACACCGTCAGCACGCCCATGCTGCTCAACACGCTTCGGTCACGCAAGATCGACCCGAGGCGTCTGATTACTCATCGCTTCAAACTCGACCGCATTCACGATGCCTATGATACGTTCGCGCACGCTGCCGATACACGCGCGCTGAAGGTGGTTATTGAAGCCTGAGCGCCGCGCCGGGCGTCTCGCTTTTGCGGCCAAGTGCGAAATTCTTGTGCGTGCACTGTGTGAACGAATCCATGGTGGGCGAGCCGCTTAGGGGTGGCAGCACCGTCGATCGAACAGTGGGCAGCACTGACTCCGCTGCGGCGCTTCGCGCTGTCTAAAGCTCACTCGTCCGGGTCATTCGAACGAGAACTTCCTTCCCGAACTTGCGGAAGTTCTCGATCCTTCCTTAAGCAGCGACTCCAATCCAGTGTGAGCCGCGTTGTGGCTCGACTCGAATTTGGCTAGCGACAGCCCGAGCGACGACGTCTAGCCGCGCCCATTGCAATCTTGACTTAGTTTCATATAATTAAAAGTATGAAACCGAATGAAGTGATTGCGGCACTCAGCGCCCTGGCGTCGGAACCCCGCCTCGCTGTGTACCGGCTGCTGGTGCAACGGGGCCCCGAGGGGTACACGCCCTCCGAGCTCACCGCACGGCTTCAATTGCCCGCGCCCACGTTGTCTTTTCACCTGAAGGGGCTGCTGCACGCGGGATTGATCGGAAACCGGCGGGACGGCAGAAATCTCTACTACAGCCCGAACTTTGATCGCATGAACGGTCTTGTCGGGTTCCTCACTGAGAACTGCTGCAGCCTTGCGGATGAGGCTTGCGGGCCGGGGTGTCAGCCTCAGTCGTCACCGGCTTTACGAAGGAAGAGAGCATGAAACGCCTGCACGTCCACGTGTCCGTCAAGGACATCGATTCATCGGTCCGGTTCTACTCACGATTGTTCGACGCGAATCCGACGGTTGAGAAGCCGGACTACGCGAAATGGATGCTCGATGACCCCCGGGTGAATTTCGCCATCAGCCAGCGCGACGGTAAACCGGGCGTCCAGCATCTGGGGATCCAGGTTGAGGACCGTTCCGAGCTGGCGGAAGTCTACGAGCGTCTCCAGCGCGCGCAAGGGCCCGTGATCGAGGAGGGCGAGACGACCTGCTGCTACGCGCAAAGCGAGAAGAGCTGGATCGACGATCCCCAGGGCGTCCAGTGGGAAACGTTTCTCACGACCGGCGAGAGCGCCGTCTACGGCACGGACGTGGTCCGCCCGAAGGCGGAGAAGCTCGCCGAGGCGGCCTGTTGCGCTCCGACCTGCTGCTCGTCCGAGGCGCCCTGAAAGCGTCCTCCACGTGTCTCAGGTCGAGCCTGCCTCCTCAGTCGATCTCGGTCCGATCCGGACCCTGCTTGAGGCATCCGGTCTGCCTACCAGCGACTTAGCCTCAGCGTCTCCGAAATTCCTGGTGATTCGCGATGCGGGGAGCATCGTCGCTGCCGGCGCGCTTCAGCGCTTCGGCTCGGCCGCCCTGCTGCGCTCAGTAGTCGTCGCTCCTGGTCAGCGCAGCCGGGGGCTCGGACGGCGCATGACGAGCGAGCTCGAACGCTTGGCGGTGAGCTGCGGCATCGTGCAACTCGTTCTCCTCACAGAAACCGCCCCCGAGTTCTTCAAGCGGCAGGGCTATCGCGTCATCGAGCGCAGTGCGACTCCCACGGCAGTTCAGCACAGCGCCGAGTTTCGTTCGTTGTGCCCGAGCTCGGCCACGTGCATGGCGAAGAGCCTGAGAGAGCTTCAGGTTTGAGATGCCCCAGCGTCCCTACAACGTCCTGTTCCTATGCACCGGCAACTCGGCGCGCAGCATCCTGGCGGAAGCGCTGATCAACCAATGGGGCCGTGGCAGGTTCCGAGGCTTCAGTGCTGGCAGCCATCCCAAGGGCCAGGTGCATCCGATCGCCCTCGAGCTGCTTCAGCGCGTAAACATCTCAACGGATGCATTGCGCAGCAAGAGCTGGGATGAGTTTGCTGTGCCCGGTGCCGCCCCACTCGATTTTGTGTTCACGGTCTGTGACAACGCGGCGGGGGAGGTGTGCCCGTACTGGCCGGGGCAGCCCATGACGGCCCACTGGGGCATACCGGATCCCGCGGCAGTTGGCGGGACGGATACCGAGAAGTGGGTGGCGTTCCGCAACGCGTTCAGGCTTCTCGACAATCGCATTAAGATCTTCACGAGTCTGCCGCTCGACTCGCTCGATCGGATCAAACTGCAGGAGCGCCTGGATGCGATCGGCAAGGCCGACTAGGGGAGGCCCGATAAGCTTGATCAGGCGCCTGACCGCGGAAGGAATCGGCTCGCTGCTGCTCGCGGCCACCGTGATCGGCTCCGGGATCATGGCCGAGCGGCTGGCCGAGGGGAATACCGCGGTCGCGCTACTGGCCAACACGGCGGCCACCGTGGCGGTGCTCGCGGTTCTGATCGCGCTCTTAGCGCCGCTCAGCGGGGCGCACTTCAACCCCGCGGTATCGCTTGTGCAGGCGCTGAGGCGCGCTCTGCCCTGGTCGGAGGCGGGGGCGTACGCCCTCGTACAAATAGTCGGATGTTGTCTCGGGGGGTTCCTCGCACACGCAATGTTCGCGCTGCCCTGGCTGCAACCTTCGCTACACGTGCGCGCCGGCCCCGCGCAATGGCTCTCGGAGGGCGTTGCGACATTCGGCCTGCTCCTGGTCGTGCTCGGCCACCGGCGCCCCAGCGATGCGCCTTGGATGGTCGCAGGGTGGATCGGTGCAGCGTACTGGTTTACGGCCTCGACGTCGTTTGCCAACCCCGCGATCACGATCGCCCGCTCGCTCTCGGATACCTTTGCCGGCATCCGCCCGCACGACGTACCCATGTTTGTCGTCGCGCAGCTGATCGGCGCAGTGGCGGCGCTTTACCTCGCCAGGTACCTCTTTGCCAGTGCCGCTGAGACTGCTGACAAAGTCACGCACCCGATCGATAAGGGGAGACACCATGCTCAGGTACGCGATCGAGATCACCGGCTGGCTCGCCGCGGCGATGATGCTCTCAGCTTACCTGCTACTCACGATGGGGAAGCTCAGCGCTCGGGCTAAGCTCTATCAGTGGTTCAACGTCCTCTCCGGCGCGGGCTTTATCATCAATAGTGGCTGGAACGGCGCTTATCCATCGGCGTTCATTAACGTCGTCTGGATGTGCATTGGCCTCTACGGTCTGTTCGGTACAGGCCTGGCCAGGCGCACCTCGACGGCCCTGTAATCGCGCCCACAGCCTTCACTTCCTCCGAGCAGAGTTCGCGCGACAGCTTGCGCGTATGATCCCTGGCGCGTGAACTGACCCGCGGATAGCTACGACTGGGAGCCCCTAGGATCCGGAAACCTCGCATGCGGGAAGCTGGACCAAAAATCGAAACGGGTGGCGAGGGTAGGGAGCCCCGGGCGTCCAACCGCTTCAATCGCATGGAGTGGGCAGGCGCTTTCGGCGACTTGGGTACGCTGGTCCCGTTCGTCGTTGCTTATGTGGCGGTCGTGAAGGTGGATCCGTTTGGCATCCTCCTGACTTTCGGGGCAGCCATGGTGGCCTGCGGGCTCTACTACCGCACGCCGTTTCCGGTTCAGCCTATGAAGGCTATCGGTGCGGTGGCGGCGACCCAGGCGGCCCAGACCGCCACGATCACCGCCGCGACCGTATACGCCGCAAGCCTCACGACCGGGATCGTGTGGCTCGTGCTGGGCCTTACGGGGCTTGCAAAGCACCTGGCTCGCCTGGCGCCTCGATTTGTCGTGGTGGGAATCGTCCTGGGCCTGGGAATCGGGTTCATGGTCGAGGGCACCAAGCTGATGAACGGCGGGTGGTTGATTGCCGCGATTGGGCTACTGGGTACGCTCCTGCTGCTGACCAACCGGGTCGTGCCAGCCATGTTCCTGCTTCTGGCTTTCGGCATTGTCTGCGGAGCGGTGGAGCGTCCCGAGCTCCTGCAGGCTCTGTCATCGGCAAGGCCGTCGATACACTGGCCGAATTTCCCGCTTGGATCCCTCACCTGGCATGATCTTCTCATCGGATCCACACTTCTCGCCCTGCCACAGTTACCACTCACGCTCGGTAACGCGCTGATTGCGATTACCGAGGAGAACAACCGGCTATTCCCGGATCGGCCCGTCACCGAGAACAAAGTTGCCTGCTCGACAGGCATCATGAATCTCGGTAGCGCGGTAGTAGCGGGCGTGCCCATGTGTCACGGGGCAGGGGGGATGGCTGGCCACGTGGCCTTCGGGGCCCGTACTGGGGGAGCGCCGATTATTCTAGGGTCTATTCTCCTTGTGCTGGCGGTGTTCTTCAGCGGCTCGATGCTCGTTTTCTTCGACCTCATCTCACGGCCTGTTTTGGGTGTAATCCTCTTCATGACGGGTGCCCAGCTCGCCCTGGGTTCCTGCGACTTCAGTAAGCGCAAGGGCGAGCGGTTCATTACCCTGGTCACCGCAGCGTTCGCGATGTGGAACGTGGGACTCGCGTTTGTCGCAGGAATCACCCTGGCCTACATTGAAAGAAGGGGTTGGCTCAAACTCTAGCCAAATGGACGATCAAAAAAGTCGGCTTTGAGTAATCCCCCGTTTCCAAAAAAGGCTGAACACATATCCGCGAAGCTCAAGACTATCTGTGGCTAGCGACTCGGCTGATTTTGCGGCCTGGAGTCAGCAGATACCTGGTCACTCGCGCGAGAGCGAATACTCGCCTTCGGCGATCCCAACCGCATTGCCGCCCACGCGCACGTTGAGCACCTTGTTACCCTCTCGCCCGGCCCTTACGAATATGTGGCTCGGTCTTTTCACTTCCACGCCTTGCACGATGTGGACTATCTGGTCGGAGTTAGCGAGCCCATAGCGAACCATCCAGGCCGCGGTGCAGCCAGCCGCCGAACCCGTGGCAGGGTCCTCTCCTTCCTGATAGATGCCACGGCTTCGCAGTCCGATAGTCGGATCCTGGGTGTCTCGCGTGACATAGTAGAGCCAGTTGAGTCCTGGCTCGCGCTCAACGTAAGCCCTGATCTTTTCCTGGTCGGGGCGCAGAGACTGCAGGGTTTTTCGTTCTCTTATTGAGACGATCGCGAATGGCAACCCCGTTGAGACGGTTTGGATTGGAGCGTCGTCGCTGATGTCCGTCGACTTTATGCCCATCAATCCAGCAACGGTCTCGCGGTCGTGAATCTGCCCGAAGGTCGGGTCCTTCTGATGCATTTCGCCGAATACGTGTCCAGCGGCGTCGCTCGTGAACACGACGGGGATGCTTCCGACCTTCAGGTCCAAAACTATCTTCCGAACCGATGCCGGTCGCGCCTTTGCGCCCAGGAGACGATTGCGAATCACCATGGCGGTACCGAGCGTCGGGTGCCCGGCAAAGGGCAGTTCCTCATCGGGGGTGAAGATGCGAACCTTCACACCGTGTGCGTTCTCCACCGCCGGATCCCGCGGGAAGATGAAAGTGGTCTCCTGCAGACTGGTCTCGCGAGCGATGGCCTGCATCTCAAGGTCGCTGAGACCGCGCGCGTCCGTGAAGACGGCAAGAGGGTTGCCCTGTAAGCGCTCAGACGAGAAGACGTCGGTCTGCACGAAATGTAAGCGGCGCGAGTTATGCGCTGCAGCGGTCTCTGTTGCCTTCTCCCCGGTGCCCGCAACTGCGGCAGTCAGTCCTGAAGCACCGAGTTGGAGGAAGTCGCGTCGCGTGCCCATTAGAACAGCCCTCCCGTCGACGAGCGTAACGGCAGGCAGATGGAGCTGCAAACGAGCTTCAAACCGCCTGGACTCAGAGCGACTCTAGCGAGGGGCTAAGGCCGCGCGTGAGCGCGGTTGACCGCACGCGATGAGCATCGTGCGGCGGTTTCTGACCGGCGTGACACCTAAAGGGGCAACTAAGACGAAAGGTTAGGGCGGCCTGCCGAGTCCTTGATCCTAGCAGGCCGTTCTGGCGTCAAGGGGGCACGCAGGGAGCGCGCCGCCTGAGCAGGTGAGACGACTGCTAGCCTGTGATTAGGGCGTAATGGCTCCGGGTTGCAGCGCAGTTGCGTCGTAAGCAATTGAGCGCACGGGAGTTCCGGCGCCGTTGCCGGCACAGCTTACTGAAGCTGCCATTCAAACTCGGAGCCGACAGTAGAAGTTAGTGGGGTGAGTGAGGGCGGGCAGTAGTACGCCCCCGTCTTCATTATTTGCGACGCCTCGCAGCACGCAGGCCGTCGGGCGCGCAAAGCCAGCCGCAGCGCGCGGCTATCGCCTCAGCCCGCGAGTCCCTCGAGGAATCTGGCGATGCTCATCCAGGTTTGAGTGGTTGAAACGGGTACCGTCACCAACTGGTCGGCCAGGAGAGTCAGACCGCCATAGACGTATACGTGATGCGGCCGTCCCCGTGTTCGCCAGTCGTAGATCATGGCTACGACGATCAGCAGATCGGCGACCAAGCCCGGTGGCACCGCAACGAACACCGGCGGTGGTCCTTGCGTCCCCGGCGGGGCAAAGAGGGTCAGGAATACGCGTGCGATGGCTGGATGCATAAACCCCACCATGATGAGGTACATCAGCCGCTTGTGCGTTTCCGGTCGTCGCACGTTGGCGATCGCCAGGGAAAAAAACCCTATCAATACCGGTAAAGCGCAAAGCGCCACGGCAGCGAATCGGCGTCCCGCGTCTCCATACCCGTGCGCGTCGTACAGGCGCATGACGGTTACCTGCGCGACGAGGATCGAACACATCATGACGCTGAACAGGGCTATTCCCGCCAGGCCCCACGCGCGGTGGGTGGGCGTACGCCCCGAGGCGATCCATGCGGTTTGCATGAAATAGAACAGTGTCCAGCTGAAGAGCAGCGCACCATGAATGTGAAGGATCGGTGGTCTGTGGTAAGTTCCGCTGGCGACCGGCGCCAAATAGGTAGGCGTGAAGCCGCCAAATGCAATCAGCACGAAGACGCCGGCCATCCACAAATAGAAATGGCGCTCGCTTGAGCGCAGGACAGAGTTGCTGGCGACCGTCGACTGCAATGTGCTACGTGCTTCCACAGCACGCCCCCACTGTGTGGTGTCCTACTGCATTGTCCTCGAAATCGAGCTTATAGGCACGCGCGATGCCCGCACGGCGCACGCCCGCTTCCGCAGTTGCTCGCACATCTGCGACGGCACAGCATCTCGGCGCATTTGATCGAGCTCTCCGGTTACCGGCCGGGGAGGTCGCATCGGTGCAGCAGGACGAGGCTCGAGGAGCCGGGGCTGACATGATGGTTGCGGGGCCCATGGTCACACGGGGTTGCACAAGGTTCTGCTCGGCAGCGTCACGCGGGATCTGCTTTTGCAGGAGAGGATACCAGTCATGATGTCGCACTGAGCGCGTCCCTACGCTTTACACAAGAACGTGCGGAACCGCATTTCCAATTATCAAGATTTACGGAGGAAGTCTATTGGAGTCAGTGGTCTGAGATAGCCTAGGTACGACCTTCCAAGATCGCCTTTCGTCAGCTGCATGCTCTCACCAGCAGAGGTTGATCTCCTCGATTGGGAAGCCGATCCCGAGTGACTTCCAGATCGCAGCAATGCGTTCGACCGCGGGCAAAGCGCGTTCGATCCATTCCGGATGCTGGCGCCGCGCCTTGTCGGAGACCTCGAACGCGGATGCCCGTAGACCGCTGCCGTAGCGATCGTGGTACCCTTGGGCGATCGTCTGCAGAGCGTCCCTACCGAAAGGGACCACACGCACATTGTGGCTGGCGGCCAGCCCCGTGCTCGCCAGGCACGCGTGATAGCGCTCCCAATACAGAAGGTAAGCGTCGAAGTATTCCATGCTTTCGAGTCGCTCGGTGCTAAAGCCGCAGTACCGAAGGTCGCGCCGGCACCATTCTTCGATGTTGGAGCGTACGCGAAAACGGCCGGCCTCAGGCAGTCCTCCGGACTTTTCATATGTCGAGACGCAGGCCGCGACGGGATGCCGCAGGGTGAGGACGTGTTCCATGCCGTCGCCGAGAACGCGACGGAATAATCCCGCGGCGTAGATGCCCTTGGTGAGCTTCTTCGGCACCACGATCTTGCCGCAGCGCCGCTCTTGGTCGGCAAAAAAAATCTCGACCATAGTGAGATATTCGGCCATGGTCTTCAGGCTCAGGGTCCAGCCGTTGACTCCCGGCTGCAGCTCGAAGGGCGCGGCTTCCGGAAAGCTGTCATGGGCGAGGGCGTGCGGCACCTGTTGCGGCCGCATGCCGAGGGCGAGGTAGAGCTCGGCCGTGAGATACGAGCCCCCGCTGCGTGGAATGCCCATGACATTGATGAAGTGAAAGCGCGAGCGCAGCTCGCGCAGAGGAGCGAGATCTCCGGTGAGCAGGGCGAAGAGCAGAGTGTAGCTGCGCGCGACGTACGCGCGCCCCGACGGGCTGTTCATGACGAAATGCGCCGCCTCGGCCGCTTGGCGATGCAGATTCTCCTCGGGTACCGCGAGCATTTCCGAGCGTTGCTCGGCCCAGATCTCGTGGTCGAACGGCCGCTTTTCCAGCACCCGCGCCAGAAAGCTTACGAAAGCCGGCGACGCTGGAAGCTCGCGATCGGTGAGCTTGAATTCGATACCCATTAGGCTTACGGAGTGTCCGTCGATGCCGAGCGACTGTGCGCAGTTGGCAAGGATTTTGCCGATGATCGAGCTGCTTGCCGGAGCCGGCGGTGCTTTGTGCCGCGAACGCTAGATGTATAGAAGATTAAAGCAAGATTAAAATCTTAGACTCAGTTTCTAATGGAGACTAAGATTTTACCAAGGCTTACCGCGTCGGGAACGCGCGCGCTTGTCTGCCTCAGGGCGGTCCGTTCGTTGCCCTTCGCTGGCGCCTATGAAGTCCAGGGTTGGACACAAGCGTCCCGGAGGCGCCATGAGCACCGAGAGTCGGCTCTTGCCGGTGGTGGCAATCACGGGCAGTTCGATCATGGTGGCGTGCGGGGGGTATTCCGGCGGTTCGTGCGGCTCCTTCGGCAGCTACGGCTCTTACGGTTCCTTCGGCTCCTTTGGCATGCGGCGGGTAAGTGCAAAGCGCGCGCCTGCGGCCCGTACCGCTGCCCCTTACATGTGTCCCACCAGCATCGGCGCCGACGGGGTTTACGAAGGCGTCCTAACGAACGACGCCAACCAGCAGCAAACCTCCGTGGTCGCCATCATTGCGGACAACGGAGAAGGGCGCATGAGCGCCCAGGACGGGACCTATTACCGGCTGAACGTCAGCAGCTCGGGCGCATCCGTGTCGGGGAGTTTTTCCGGCTTTTCTCAGGGCGCCACCTTTCCGGATGGCAGGCAGTCCACTTCCGGTTCGCTGGCGGCGACGATAACACAGTCGGGCTTGGGTGGAGCTCTGACCGATCAGTCCGGCGACAAGGTAGGTTTGTCGCTGCGCTTTGACAGCGTTTATGGTGTGACTTCCGCGCTGTCAACGCTTGTGGGGACTTGGAGCTATAGCGTCACCGGGTTCAGTATGACGGCAACAATTCATACCGATGGCACGTTCTCGGCGAACGATTCCAACAACTGCACTTACAGTGGAACCTTTGGCCTGATCGATCCAAGATTCAATGCCTACAGCGAAAGTTTCATGCGGTCGTGCGACGGCACCAGCATGATGTTTGCAGGCTTGGCAACATACATACCGGGCACCAGCAGCACTCCGACTGAGATCAGGATGCTCGCCGACGACAACTCCGGGGATTACCTGGCTGCCGTGCTCAAGTAAGCGCTCGACGTTGCAGCTGCGCACCGCGGCCGGTCGTCGCTCCTCCGAGACACCTCTCGGTGTCGGATCTCTGCCTCGGGCGAGAGGTATTTGTCAGCGCCATAGCGAGGTGAGTCATGGGGACAAGCACCACCGCACCCGCAACCATCACCGGCGACTCGCTGCAGCGCTCTACCGGGCGGCAATTCTACCTGTGGATGGCGGGCGTCTTCGTGCTGATCGCCTTCGGCGACATCGCGCGGGTGATGCTGACTCTGTTCGCCCCGCCGGGGCGAATGGACCGCCGCCGGTGTTCGTTTCGGTACCGCCAGGCCTGATCGCCGATCTGCTGATCGTTGCAGCCGTGATCTACGGCTGGCGAGCGCGGGGACGGCCGCATAAGGTATACGTCTACGGCGGTCTGGCGCTGCTCGCCGAACAATTACTGTTGGTACCCGTTTCCCCCCACTCATACCTGGATGAGCGTCGCCAGATTCCTCGAGGGACTTGCGGGCCGAGGTAGGCAAGCGGTTTTGCGACCCGCGAGGGGAGCTTATGACCCCTCGGCGAGGGTCAAACCGCTCCGGAGCCGTCACTGAGAGCGGCCGCAGCACAAATGCGACCGCATCGCACATGGCGGAAATCGCACGAAGCAGTCAGAATTAGAGTTGCACCGGTCTCCATTCGCCCATCTAACAAGCAATAAGGGGGGCTTCCATGGGATTCCGTACGTTGATGAAAGTCGTCTGCGTCTCTGCCACGCTGGCCTGTTTCGGGCTTGCCCACGCCCAGGTGTTTCGCCTGAAGCCTATTCCTCCTCGTGGCCCGCGCGCAGCCGCGGTGACCGCAGCAGCAGCCCGCGCCGTCGCCGCGAACGCGTCGACTACGTCGATCGCCTCGCCGTGGCAGGCGCTCAACAACCAGCCTCCGTTTACCACCAACGATTGCAACGAGGGGTTCCCGGGCGCCGCCAACCCGCTCCTGCTTACGGATGGTTCGGTCATCGTGCAGGACGCCGGTTGCCCGGACTGGTGGAAGTTGACTCCGGACAAGACCGGCAGCTACGTCAACGGTACATGGACCCAGATCGGCTCGCTGCCTGACGGGTACTCGCCGCTTTATCACTCATCCGCGGTTCTGCCCGACGGACGCGTGATCATCATGGGCGGAGAGTACAACGTCGTTAACGGCGTCTTCTTTACTCCCATTTGGACCGCTCAGGGAGCCATCTACGACCCCGTAACCGATGTTTGGACGGCCGTGGCACCGCCGCCTTTCTTCGACGTTCTCCAGGTGGCGAAGGGCGTGTTTGCACAGACGATCGGCGACGCACAGGGCGTCGTACTGCCCAACGGGACCTTCATGCAGGCAGATTGCTGCACGGCCCAGCAAGCCCTTCTCGACGCAAAGACCCTGACCTGGACTCCGACCGGGGCAGGCAAATTCGACATCAACGATGAGGAGGGCTGGACGCTGTTGCCCAACGGAAAGGTGCTGACGGTCGACGCCTACGTGCCCAATTCGACCTTCCCGTATATGCCGACCGGCACCAACTCGGAGCTCTACAGTCCCGCGAGCGGCAAATGGAAGAGCGCAGGGAGCACCGTTGTGCAGCTGTGGGATTCTGGCGTCGGATGCGGCGAACTGAAAGCTCCTCAACCTACGCCGACGTTCGAGGTCGGGCCCGGCGTGCTGCGCACGGACGGCACCGTGTTTTACGCCGGCTCGAACACCTGCGCGAACGGGACCGGATCCACGGCGATTTATAACTCGCAAAGTGGGAAATGGCGTCCAGGGCCGAGCTTCCCGACGATCGACGGCGTCGGCGACATAAACATTGCCGACGGTCCGGCAGCGTGGGAGCCCAACGACAAGGTGCTCATGATGGCCAGTCCCAGCTTCGGGGACGCGCCGTCGTTCTTCTTCGAATGGGACGGCAAGGATCTGACCCAGGTGCCGGGGCCACCGAATGCGCCGACCGATGGGTCATTCTTTGGCAATATGCTGGTACTGCCCACCGGGCAGATCCTGCTTACGGACTTCTCGGGCGATATCGAGATCTATACGCCGACCAACACGCCTGGAGACCGACAGTTCCAACGCGACATCGCGCCAATAGTCTTCCATACACCCTTGTCGTTGGCGCGCGGCGGCTCCTACAAGATTGGCGGACTTGGTTTCAATGGCGTCACCCAGGGAGCTGCCTACGGTGACGACGTACAGGCTGCGACGAACTTCCCGCTGGTGCGTGTCACAAACCTGAGGACCTCTCACGTGTTCTACAGTCGCACGCATGATCACAGCAGCATGGCTGTGGCGTCGGATGAGCCGGTCTCGACGCAATTCGATGTGCCTGCGGCGCAGGAGCCGGGCCTCAGTTTCCTGCAGGTGGTTGCGAACGGCATCGCTTCTCGGCCGGTCCTGGTACTCGTGCACTAGATTTCGCAAGGGGCGCGTGTGGGCGGGTGTTGAGAGCGCCCGCCTGCGACGCGGACGAGCAAACGCCGCCTTTGGGCGGCGTTTGCATTCTAGCAATGGGTCTTCGGAATAGATCCAGGAGTAAGTGGCATCCGGGTTGTCATCGTCCTGCGGAGCACCGCGCCGGCGGGGCTGCCGCCGCTTCGCTTGCATGACCTGCGGTACATGGCCGGCAACCTCATGCACGAGACCAGGGTGCCGCTGAAGCGTGCGCAGGAGATCCTCGGCCACGCGAGTGAGCGCTCGAGTCTGGCGATCTACAGGCACGCGATGCACCGCACGCGCGATGACTCGGCCGACAAAATTGCCGAGCTCGCGGGCCTCTCGAACGTGGGAAACAACCGGAAGACAATCGCCTCGGTAGA
>Ga0070695_100000691_pt1 | contig 18047 bp, 17 predicted proteins | sample KBSK1252metaG_FD_65471 | JGI IMG/M metagenome (GOLD analysis project Ga0070695, IMG submission 65471) | Corn, switchgrass and miscanthus rhizosphere microbial communities from Kellogg Biological Station, Michigan, USA - KBS K1-25-2 metaG | ecosystem: Host-associated > Plants > Roots >...
TACATCGACTGGCAGTTCTTCTTCCACGCCTGGGAGCTGAAGGGCAAGTTCCCGCAGATCCTCGACCAGCCGGCGGCGCGGGAGCTCTACGACGACGCGCAGCGGCTGCTCGACCGGATCGTCGACGAGGAGCTCCTCGTCGCCCGCGGCGTCTTCGGCATCTGGCCGGCCGCGTCCGACGGCGACGACGTCGTCGTCGACGACACACGGTTCTGCTTCCTCCGCCAGCAATCCGACTACGGCGACTCGCGGCCGAACCGCAGCCTTGCCGATTACGTCGCTCCCGAAGGCGACCACCTCGGTGCGTTCGCAGTCACCGCCGGGATCGGCGCCGACGAGCTCGCCGCCGAGTTCGCGGCGGAGCACGACGACTACCACGCGATCATGGTCAAGGCGCTCGCAGACCGCCTCGCGGAGGCGTTCGCGGAGTACCTGCACGAGGTCGCGCGCCGTGCCTGGTACGAGAAGGGCACGAAGCTCTCGAGCGAAGAGCTCGTCGCCGAGCGCTTCCGCGGCATCCGGCCCGCGTTCGGGTATCCCGCCTGCCCGGACCACAGCGAGAAGTCGAAGCTGTTCGCCCTGCTCGGCGCCGAGGAGGCCGGGCTGGCGCTCACTGAGACGCACGCGATGACGCCGGCCGCCAGCGTGAGCGGCATCTACCTCGCGCATCCCGACGCTCGGTATTTCTCCGTCGGGCGACTCGCGCGCGACCAGGTCTCCGACTACGCAAGCCGCCAGGGCATCTCGACCGCGGAGGCCGAGACTCGGCTGCGGCCGAATCTCGGTTACGAGCCGGCCGAAGATGAGACGAGCGTGAGAGTCGTGTCGGCCTCTTCCGCGACCTGAGCTATCCTCGGGCGAGGCGCCGAGGTGGCGCCGATCTCGTATGCGGACGACGCTGAAGCGCGGAATCGGGCGGGTCAACGGGCTGAACGGCAACGGCCACTCGGCGTTGCCGCCTGCGTTTGGACCGATCGTGCGGTACCGGCAGCCCGACCCTCCGCACCGCTCGGTCGTCGGGGTCATTCTGCGCGGCTTCGGCTGGCTCGTCCTTGCGATTGCCGTGGTTGCCTCCGGTGCCGCGGGCGGGCTCTATCTCTACGGGCATGAGAGCCTTGCCGCGGTTGCGCCACGTGACAAGCCGACGAAGAATGCAGTGAGCAAGCTCGCCGTCCCGGAAGCGTCAAAGCCCGCCATCGCGCTCATTGCGGGCTACGACCACCGTGCCGGCACGGGCACGAACTCGTACGCCGGGTCGAACTCCGACACGCTGATGCTTCTCCGGGCCGACCCGACGAACGACACGCTCTCGCTCCTCTCGTTCCCGCGCGATCTCTGGGTGCCGATCTACTGCCACGCCGGAGTCGCCACGACCACCGACCGCATCAACTCCGCGTGGTCACTGTGCGGCAACAACGGTCCATCCGCGACCCTCGAGACGATGCACCGCCTGACCGGCCTCAACATCAACTACCTGATCACGCTCGACTTCCACGCCTTCAAGCAGATCGTGAACCACCTGCACGGCGTGTACATGAACGTCGACCGCCGCTACTTCATCGCGCCGCACACGGGCACGTCGGCGGTCAACCTTCATCCCGGGTACCAGAAACTCGTCGGCGGTGAGGCGCTCTCCTATGTGCGCTATCGGCATACGGACAGCGACATCTACCGTACGGGCAGGCAGCAGCTCTTCCTCGAGGCGCTGAAGAGCAGGCTAAAGACCGGCCTCTCCATCTTCGACGCCCCGAAGCTGATCGGTGATCTGAAGAGGAACATCGAGGTCGCGCGCGGCGGCGGCGGTCCGGTGGGCCTGAGCGAGCTCGAGTCATACCTCGGACTCGCGTATCACCTCCCGCCCGGCCACCTCTTCCGTAACGCGATCCCCGCCGCCGATCTCCCGCAGGTCGTCACGGCGGGCGGGGCAGACGTGCTCGAAGCAAAGCCCGGCGCGGTCCAGGCCGCGGTACAGCGGTTCCTCCACCCGGATGTCCGCGTCGGCGCAGCGGTCAGCGCCCAGTACCTCGGCCACAAGAAGCACACCAAGGTGAAGAAGCGGCACCCGCTGCCGAAGTCGCAAATCTCGGTCCTCGTCCTCAACGCCGGCCGGGTTCCGGGCGAGGCCTCAAACACGACGTACCTCCTCGGGAAGCACGGCTACGCGACGAAGACGCTCTCGGCGGGGCTCGCGGCCAATGCGCCCAAGGTAGAGCGCGACTCGACCGTGTACTACAACCCCGTCCTGCCGGACGCCAAGCAGGCGGCGCAGCAGCTGCGGCCGCTGTTCGGCGAGCACAGCAAGGTCGCGCAGATGACGGAGAACATCGCGAACTTCGCGAAGCAGGCCGGCAACCCGCTGACGGTCGTCACGGTCGGGACGGGCTTCGGCGGCAAGCTCACGCTGCCGCACCGGGTGAAGCTGCCACCCAAGCTCCCACCGGCGGTCAGCAACGACGGCGTCTCGGTGACGGCGAGCGCGTTGCGGAGCGTTCGCTTCAAGGCGCACTTCCCGCTCCGGGTGCCGCACCGGGTCGCCCAGTACGCGCGGCTCTCGGACCAGGAGGGAGTCCGCGTCTTCAAGCCGCTCAAGAACCGACACGAGGTCGCGCTCACCTTCTCCATGCCGGACGGAATCGAGTACTGGCAGATCGAAGAGACGGACTGGAGCACGGCGCCGATCCTCGCGAACCCGACCGGGCGGTTCCTCTACCACCATCAGAAGTTCCTGGTCTACACGACGGGCGGCGCGATCCAGATGGTCGTCCTCAAGACGCCGAAGGCGAGCTACTGGGTCGTGAACACCATCCTCAACCAGCTCTCGAACTCGACGATGATCGCGATCGCCGAGAGCCTCGAGCCCATTGGGCGCTGACGAAGCGAAGTTAGGCTAGGCGCGTGGCTCGGATCGCGATCTTCGGTGCCGGTTACGTCGGCCTCGTCACCGGCGCGTGCTTCGCCGACCTCGGCCACGAGGTCGTCATCCGCGACGTTCTGCCCGAGCGGATCGAGCGCCTGCGGAACGGGGAGGTGCCGATCTACGAGCCGGGGCTCGACGACGTCCTCGCGCGCAACCGCGAGCGAATTGCCTTCACGCTCGACGTGCGGGAAGCCGTGCAGGGGGCCGACTTCCTGTACGTGGCGGTCGGCACGCCGCCCACCTACGCCGGCGATGCCGACCTCTCCGCGGTCTGGACGGTCGTGGACGAGCTCCCCGACGACGCCCGCGCGACGATCGTCATGAAGTCGACCGTCCCCGTCGGAACGGGTGAGAAGGTGCGCGCGGCGCTCGACGCGCGTGGTCTCGAGGCGATCGGCTACGTCTCGAATCCGGAGTTCACGGCGGAGGGCACCGCTGTGCGCGACTTCATGGAGCCGGACCGGGTCGTGATCGGGGCGTTCGACGAGGCGGACGGCGACGCAGTCGAGGCGCTCCATGCCGGGATCGACGCGCCGGTCGTGCGCGCAGACGTGAACTCCGCCGAGATGATCAAGCTCACCGCCAACGCCTTCCTCGTCACGCGAATCAGCTTCATCAACGAGATCGCGAACGTCTGCGAGCTCGTCGGCGCCGACGTGACGAGCGTCGCGGAGGGGATCGGCCTCGACCACCGGCTCGGCCCGCACTTCCTTCGCGCGGGAATCGGCTGGGGCGGATCGTGCTTCCCCAAGGACTCGCTGGCGCTGAAGCAGCTCGCCGCGAACTCCGGCTACCACTTCCACCTCATGAACGCCGTCATCGAGGTCAACGAGCTGCAGAAGCGGCGCGTCGTGCAGAAGCTGCAGCGGCACCTCGGTGGGCTGCGGGGGAAGCGCGTGGCGCTGCTCGGCCTCGCCTTCAAGCCGAATACGGACGACATGCGCGAGGCGCCGTCCCTCGTGCTCGCGTCGAGGCTGATCGCGGAGGGAGCCGAGGTGCGCGGCTGGGACCCGATCGCGCGGCCGGATCTGCAGGGGGTCGAGCTGTGCGACTCGCCGCTCGAGGCGGTGACGGGTACCGACGCCGCGGTGATCGTGACCGAGTGGCAGGAGCTGCTCGACTTCCCGAGCGAGGAGGCGCGGCAGGCGATGCGCCATCCGCTGATCATCGACGGGCGCAACCTGCTCGACGCCCGCGCGGTGCGCGCGCTCGGCTTTGCCTACGAGGGCGTCGGCCGTACGGTCTCGCCGCTCGACGTCTTCCCGGAGACGAGCGAGCGCGACCCGGAGACGAGCGAGTAATGGAGGCGCTCGTGCTCGGCGGGGGCAAGGCGGAGCGGCTGGGTGACGCAGCACAGGGGTTGCCGAAGCCGCTAGTGCCGGTCGCGGGGTTTCCGCTCGCCGAGTACGCGGTCGCCCGGCTCGTAGAAGGCGGCGTGACGCGCGTCATCGTCGCGTGCCGCGCCGGCGACGAGGACGCCTTCGTGAACGCGCTCGCGGGCCTGGGAGCCGAGGTCGAGGCGGTGGGAGAACGGGAGCCACTGGGGCGAGGGGGTGGCCTACGGCTCGCGGCTTCGCGCCGGCAGGAGGAAGGCCCGGTGCTCGCGCTCAACGGCGACGAGCTACTCGATATCGACTTCCAGGCGCTTCTCACCGAGCATGAACGCAGCGGTGCGGCGGCGACCCTCGTGGTTGCGCAGGTGCGCTCGCCGTTCGGCGTCGTGGAGGTTGAGGACGACGGAACGATCGTCGGCTTCCACGAGGGGCCTTTGTTAGAGCAGTGGGTCAACTCCGGCGTCTACGTCCTCGGCGAGGAAGCGCTTGCGCTCCTCCCGGAGAAGGGCGACCACGAGCACTCGACCTTTCCGCAGCTCGCGCATGAACGGCGGCTCCACGCGCATCGTCACGCGGGCGTGTGGCTCACCGTGAACACGCCGAAGGATCTCCGCCGCGCGGCCGAGTTCGTCGAGGAGCATCCCGAATGGCGCCCGCAAAAGCAGCTCGCGTGATGCTCGACTCGCCGAACTACGGCTCCCTCGACCGCTTCGCCTTCGAGCCCCGCCGGGTCGAGAAGCCGTGGGGCTGGGAGCTGATCTGGGCGGAGGCCGACGCGTACGTCGGGAAGATCCTCTTCATCCGCGCGGGCGAGTCGCTCTCGCTGCAGTTCCACCGGGAGAAGGACGAGAGCTGGTACGTCGAGAGCGGCCGCGCGCGGCTCGAGCTCGGCGAGGCGGGCCAAGAGGCACTCGACGAAGAGGTCATCACCGCCGGAGCGTGCTTCCGCTACCGGCCCGGCACCGTCCATCGCCTGACCGCGCTCGAGGACACGACGATCCTCGAGGTCTCGACCCCGCACCTCGACGATGTCGTCCGGCTCGAGGACCGTTATGGACGCGAGGGCACCAGCAACCCCTGATCGAGTCCTCCGCTGGGACGGGTGCGTCAACGTCCGCGATCTCGGCGGGCTGCCGCTCGCAGACGGTGGCGAGACCGCGTACCGCGTCGTGGTGCGCGCCGACTGGCTCCCCGGTCTGAGTGACGTCGGGCGCCGGGCGCTCGTCGACTATGGCGTCTCGCTCATCGTCGATCTGCGACCCGAGCGGGAGGACACCAACGATGGAATCGAGCCGCTGCCGGTTCCTGTCATGCGCCAGGCCATGGATCCTCGGCCCGTCCCCGCGGCCTGGGACTGGCCGTCGATGCGCGAGGCGTATCTCGCGCTCGCCGACCACTACCGAGGCGAGCTTGCGCAGGCACTCACACTGCTCGGCGACGCCGAGCCGCCCGCCGCGATCCACTGCGCCGGGGGCCGCGACCGGACAGGGATCGCGTGCGGCATGGCGCTGTGGCTCGCGGGCGTCGAGCCGGACGTGATCGCCGCGGATCACGCGCTGAGCGACGAGAGCTGGATGCCGCACAACGACGGATGGCTCGCCGAGGCGCCCGACGAGCAGGAGCGTGAGCGGCGGCGACGCATCATCCAGCCTGCGGGCCGCACGCTCGCCGAGGTGCTGGCGGAGATCGAGAAGCGCGAAGGGATCCGGCAGCGTCTGCTCGCAGCGGGCGCAGACGAGGCAGCGCTCGACCGGCTCGTGGAGCGACTGCGAGGCGAGGCGTGAACGTCGAAGGCTGCCTTGCCTGCGACGCCAACGCAGGTCGCATCGAGGTCCCCGGTGGAACGATCGCGGAGACCGAGCACTGGCACGCCGACCACTGCATCGGGCCGTTCGGCGTCGGCGCAGTCGTCTTGAAGACGAAAGAACACCTCGAGGACCTCTGGCGCCTTCCCGACGCCGCAGCAGCCGAGCTCGGGCTGTTCCTGCGGCGAATCTCCGGCGCGATCGTCGACGGGCTGGGCGCCGAGCGCGCGTACCTGACGATGTGGGTCGACAAGCCGCCGCTCCATGTCCACCTGGTCGTCTACCCGCGCTGGCCCGACGACCCGGACAAGGCGCTCGATCTCCAGGCACGGCGGATGGGCGAGGGCCCGCCATCCGCAGCCGCCGCTGCCGCAGCCGCCGAGCGCCTCCGCGCCCACCTCCGCAAGCCTTGACACAGATGTGTTAAGGTCGCTCAGATGGATGCGCTCCATGTCGGCCCTGCCGCCGCACGCACCGGTTGGTCCGCCCGCATGCTTCGCTACCTGGAGCAGGCCGGGCTCGTCGTCCCGTCCCGGACGCCGGCCGGCTATCGGCTCTATGGCCTGCGCGAGCTGAACCAGCTCCGCTCACTCGCCGAGCTGCGCCACCGCTTCGAGCTCGGCATCGGCGACATCGCATTTGCCGCACGCCTTCGTCGCGAGCCTGAGCTCCGGACGGCGATCGACGGCTGGCTCGCCGACGTCGAGGACGATCTCGGCTGGGTCGAGTGGGAGCAGCGCAAACACGAACGACTTCTCGCCGCATAACGAAAGGAACAGATGGCAACTACACAGCGCTACGACGTGAAGGATCTGGCCCTCGCGGAGGAAGGGAAGAGGCGGATCGAATGGGCCGACCGGCAGATGCCGGTGCTCGCCGCGATCCGGGAGCGGTTCGAGGGGGAGCAGCCCCTCGCCGGCCTCCGCATCTCCGCCTGCCTCCACGTCACGACGGAGACGGCGAACCTCATGCGGACACTGCAGGCAGGCGGCGCGGATGTCGTCCTCTGCGCCTCGAACCCGCTCTCGACGCAGGACGACGTCGCGGCGGCGCTCGTGTCCGAGTACGACGTGTCCGTCTTCGCGATCAAGGGCGAGGACAACGACACCTACTACGCGCACATCGAGGCGGCCGTCGACCACAAGCCGCACTTCACGATGGACGACGGCGCCGACGTGATCGGCGTCCTCCACTCGGCGCGGCGCGAGCAGCTCGGCGAGATCATCGCCGGCACCGAGGAGACGACGACCGGCGTGATCCGGCTCAAGGCGCTCGAGGCGGAAGGGAAGCTCGGCTTCCCGATCATCGCCGTCAACGAGGCGCAGACGAAGCACATGTTCGACAACCGCTACGGCACCGGGCAGTCGACGATCGACGGGATCATCCGCGCGACGAACGTCCTCATCGCCGGCAAGCGGTTCGTCGTCTGCGGCTACGGCTGGGTCGGTCGCGGCGTCGCCTCGCGGGCCCGGGGCATGGGCGCGCACGTGATCATCACCGAGGTCGATCCGCTGAAGGCGCTCGAGGCGTCGATGGACGGCTTCGAGGTGCTGACGCTCGAGCGGGCTGCCCGGATCGGCGACATGTTCTGCACCGCGACCGGCGACAAGCACGTGATCGCGCGCGAGCACATGGAGCTGATGAAGGACGGCGCGATCCTCGCCAACACGGGCCACTTCAACGTCGAGATCGAGATCCCGGCGCTGCGGGAGATGGCGGTCGAGACGAAGCGTGCGCGCGAGTTCGTGGAGGAGTTCACGCTCGCCGACGGGCGGCGCCTTTACCTCGTCGCCGACGGCCGGCTCGTCAACCTGTCCGCAGCCGAGGGGCACCCGGCGCTCGTGATGGACATGTCCTTCGCGAACCAGGCGCTCGCCCTCGAGTTCGCTGCGCGGAACGCGAGCGAGCTCGATCGGAAGGTCTATCCGGTGCCGCCCGAGATCGACCGCGAGATCGCGCGTCTCAAGCTCGAGACGATGGGCGTCGACATCGACACGCTGACGGAGGAGCAGGCGCGGTACCTCGCGTCCTGGGACGAGGGGACTTAGAGTCCGAGTAGATCGGCCCTTTCGGACACGGCCGGTGCCTGGCACCGGCCGTGTCTCTTTCAGACCCGTCCGAGATGGAGGAGCAGTGCGTAACCGAGCCCGTCTTCTCCTCAGCAGATGGTCTGACGCGGACATGACCGGTGCCAGGCACCGGACGTGGCTCCCGGGGACGCGGCTCGCGTGAAAGTCGTTCTCCTCGCCGCCGGTTACGGGACGCGTCTCAGGCCGCTCACCGACGACCGGCCGAAGCAGCTGCTCCCGCTCGCGGGTCGGCCGATGCTCGACTGGATCCTCGACAAGCTGCGCGCAGTCGAGGAGATCGACGGCATCCACCTCGTCACGAACAGCCGGTTCGCCGCGAGCTTCGAGGACTGGGCGCGGCCACACGGTGTCGTCGTCCACGACGACGGTACGACCTCGAACGAGGACCGGCTCGGCGCGGTCGGCGACCTGCGGCTCGTGATCGACCAGGCCGGCCTCGGGAGCGAGGAGCTGCTCGTGCAGGGCGACGACCTGTTCGGGTTCGAGCTGCCGGAATATGTCGCCTGGTGGCGCGGCAAGCCCCGGCCCGCGAGCGCGGCGCCGCTCTACGACCTCGGCGATCTCGAGCTCGCGACGCATTACGGGATCGCGACCGTCGACGAGGAGGACCGGATCGTCCACGTCGTCGAGAAGCCGAGCGACCCGGCGTCCACGCTCGCGGCCACGCTGACCTACCTCTTGCCGGCGCCGCACACGCAGCTCGTGAGGCGCTATCTCGAGGAGGGCGGGAACCCCGACAACGCGGGCAGCTTTCTCGCCTGGCTGGCGGAACACAAGCCTGTCTACGGCTATCGGTTCGCCGGCCGCTGGTACGACATCGGAAACCACGCCCAGCTGCTCGACGCGGACAACTGGCTCCGCTCCACGGTCGGCTTGCCGGAGCGGGACTCGTACAGCCTCGACTGAGTCGACACGCCCGCGTCACAGTCCGCCGCCTAGCGTCGAGCCATGCTCGACCTGCTCCTGCCGCAGCGCTGCGTCGTCTGCGGCAGTGGTGGGAAGCAGCTCTGCGCGAAGTGCCGCGAGGAGCTGCAGCGGATCGAGCCTCCGCTCTGCGCGCGCTGCGGCGCGCCGACGGCGTGGCCGGTCGAGCGCTGCCGTGAGTGCGCAGGACGCCGGCTCGGTTTTGCGTCCGCACGCGGAGCCGTCGGGTATGACGAAGCCGCACGGCGGCTCGTCCACGCCTGGAAGGAACGCGGGCTCCGCCGGCTCGCCGCAGAAGCCGCGCAGCTCGTCGCCGAGCGCGTGCCGCCGCCCGAGGTGGACGCGCTCACGTTCGTGCCCGCCGATCGCGCGCGTCGCCTGAAGCGCGGGCATAACCCGGCGGAAAGGCTTGCGCTCGAGCTCGCGGCAACGTGGGAGCTTCCGTGCCTGCCGCTGCTCGACCGGACGCGCGGCGGCCGCCAGCGTGGCAGCTCGAGAGCCGAGCGCCGGACCGTGCGCGGAGCCTTCCGCGCGACCGGCACTGCTCCCCGCAGAGTCGCCGTGATCGACGACGTCTACACGACCGGCGCCACCGCCGCGGCCACCGCGAGTGCTCTTCGCGCGGCGGGCGCCCGCCGCGTCGAAGCGATCGCCTTCGCCCGCGCTCTCCGCCGGAGCTGATCGCGGTACCGCGAGCCCGAGTAGGGTAAGAGGCACCGCAGGAACGAGCGACAGGGGAGGCGCCGATGCAGCTTCACGTCAAGGGCAAGAACCTCGAGGTGAACGACTCCATCCGAAGCTATGTCGAGCGGAAGCTCGAGAAGCTCGACCGCCGCGTCCACGAGCTGACGGAAGTGGAGATCGAGCTCGCGGTCGAGAAGAATCCGTCGATCGCCGAGTCGCAGGTCGCCGAGGCGACCGTTCATCTCAAGGGTCACACGCTGAGAGCCCGCGAGGCCGCGTACGACATGAAGGCTGCGATCGACGAGCTAGCCGACAAGCTCGTCCGCCAGGTGAAGGACATCCACGACAAGCGCGTCCACGGCCGCAGGCATGTCGAGGAGCCTCCCGTGCCGGACGTGGCCGCGACGGAGATTCCTGAGGCGTAGTTGGGGCTCTTCCGGCGGCGCCGCGAAACGCTGAACGAGCAGCTCCTCCGCGAGGCAGGGATCGATCCGGCCCACGCGCTGGGCGATCCTAAGCCGCAACCACCGCCGCGGTTCGAGCCGCCGAAGTCCGTGCTCGAAGTGGTGGGAATCCCGGATGGCTCGCGCCTCACCCCCAAGGAGTGGGACGCGACGGTCACCGTTGCCGCTCCCGGCCTGGTTGGAAACCGAATCGAGTTCACGACGATCCCGAACGGCGACCTGATCGTGGACGAAGAGACTGGCGACGCCGACCTCTCGTCCTTCGCCGACGCCGTCGAGCAGCGCCTGAGCCCGCCGTACCGGGCGACCGCGCAGCGGCAGGACGGCGACCTCTGGGCCGTGGCCGCGAAGCGGATCCAGGTGGCGCGGATCCCCTTTCCCGACGGTGAAAAGCTCGAGCTCTCGCACCATGCCGGCTCCGGCGAGCTGCGCGTCGACGGAGAGCCGAGCGACGCGCTCGTTCCGCCCGAGCTCGAACGCCTGGCCGAAACCGCCGGCGAGAGCTTCTACGTCGAGGCCGAGCGCATCGACGGCGACCTCTGGGAGGTCAGGGTCACAGCCTTGTAGGCCGCTACCCTAGCCCCGTGGAGATCGGCAACCTCGAAAAGGTCCTCCGCGTCGGCGAGGGCCGGCGACTCAAGCGGCTCCAGGAGCAGGCGGCCTACATCACGTCGCTCGAGCCCGACTTCGAGCAGCTTTCCGCCGACGACCTGCAGGGGAAAACGGCGGAGTTCCGGCAGCGGCTCGAGAACGGCGAGAACCTCGACGAGCTCGTCTTCGAGGCGTTCGCGGCAGTCCGCGAGGCGCGGAAACGCGCGTCGGACCAGCGGATGTTCGACGTCCAGCTCATGGGCGGGATCGTCCTCCACGAGGGCGACATCGCCGAGATGAAGACGGGAGAAGGAAAGACCTTCGTCGCGAGCCTCGCGCTCTACCTCAACGGCCTCACCGGCCGCGGCGCGCACCTCGTCACCGTCAACGACTACCTCGCCCAGCGCGACGCTGAGTGGAACCGGCCCGTCTTCGAGGCGCTCGGCATGAGCGTCTCCTACATCGAGACGATGATGCCGTTCGACGCGCGCAAAGCCGCCTACGCGGCCGACGTGACGTACGGGACGAATTCCGAGTTCGGCTTCGACTACCTGCGCGACAACATGGCTGTCGCGCACGAGGGCCTCGTCCAACGCGGGCACGCCTACGGGATCGTCGACGAGGTCGACTCGATCCTCATCGACGAGGCGCGGACGCCGCTCATCATCTCCGGCGAGCCCGAGACCGCCGCGCAGATCTACAACGACTTCGCGCGCGTCGCCAAGCAGCTCATCCCGTTCCGCTCCTCGCCCGGCGACCCGAAGGGCGCTGCCGAGCAGGCGGGCGCCGACTTCGAGTACGACGAGAAGCACAAGACGGTCGGTGTTACGCCGCAGGGCGTGACGAAGGTCGAGCGCGCGATCCGGATCGACAACCTCTACGCGCCGGAGAACACGCAGCTCGTCAACCACCTCTACCAGGCGCTCAAGGCGCAGTCGCTCTACCAGATCGACGTCGACTACGTGATCCAGGACGGCGAGGTGAAGATCGTCGACGAGTTCACCGGCCGCATCATGGAAGGGCGCCGCTGGAGCGAGGGCCTCCACCAGGCCGTCGAGGCGAAGGAGGGCGTCAAGATCCAGGAGGAGCATCAGACGCTCGCCACGATCACGCTCCAGAACTACTTCCGCCTCTACGAGAAGCTCGCCGGCATGACCGGCACCGCGAAGACCGAGGAGAAGGAGTTCGTCGAGATCTACGGCCTCGACGTCGTCGAAATCCCCACGAACGTCGACGTCGCCCGCGCCGACGAGAACGACCTCGTCTTCAAGACGAGGGAGGGGAAGTGGGCCGCCGTCGTGCGTGACATCGAGGAGCGGGCGCACGAGGGCCAGCCCGTCCTCGTCGGCACGATCGCCGTCGAGACGTCCGAGTACCTCTCACAGCTCCTGACCCGGAAGGGGATCAAGCACAACGTCCTCAACGCGAAGGAGCACGCGCGCGAGGCCGAGATCATCAAGGACGCAGGCCTGCGCAGCGCCGTCACGATCGCGACGAACATGGCCGGCCGCGGCGTGGACATCAAGCTCGGCGACGGCGTGGTCGACCTCGGCGGCCTGTACGTCCTCGGCACCGAGCGCCATGAGTCGCGCCGGATCGACAACCAGCTGCGCGGCCGGTCGGGCCGCCAGGGCGACCCGGGTGAGACGCGCTTCTACCTCTCCGGCGAGGACGACCTCGTCCGTCTCTTTGCGGGCGACCGGATCAAGGGCGTGATGGAGCGCTTCAAGATCCCCGAGGACCAGCCCATGGAGGCCAAGATCCTCTCCCGGCAGATCGAGGGCGCGCAGAAGAAGGTCGAGGAGCAGAACTTCGTCATGCGCAAGAACGTCCTCAAGTACGACGACGTCCTCAACCGGCACCGCGGGCGGATCTACGAGCAGCGGCGCCAGGTGCTCGACGGGGAGGACCTCTCCGAGCAGATCAAGCTCTGGATCGAGGAGGTCGTCGAGGACACCGTCAACGTCTTCACCCAGGAGGAGTACGAGCAGGACTGGGATCTCGAGGCGCTCACGAACGCGATGGCCGGCCTCTACCAGACGGAGATCACGGCGAAGGAGCTGCGCGAGGACATCGGCCAGCGGATCTCCCGGGAAGCGCTGATCGAGGAGTTCCAGGCGGATGCAGGCGACGAGTACGAGGCGAAGGAGGAGGAGTTCGGCTCGGAGTTGATGCGCGAGCTAGAGCGCTTCATCGTCCTCCAGGTCGTCGACATGCGCTGGCGCGAGCACCTCGAGAACATGGAGGCGCTGCGCGAAGGGATCCACCTGCGGTCGATGGCGCAGAAGGACCCGCTCGTCGAGTACACCGGCGAGGGCGAGCGGATGTTCACGGAGCTCGGCCAGGTGATCCGCAGCGAGGTCGTGCTCCATCTCTTCCATGCCGAGCTCGCGCCCGACGAGGCGTCGCAACAGCTCGCGCAGCAGCAGTCGCAGACAACGAACGGGAACCTCCACTACGAGCACGAGACCTCGGCAGGCGCCGCTGCGATCGCGGCCGCCGGCGGGGGAGAGGCGGTTGCGACGGGCGGTCCGTCCGCCACCGGAGTCGTCACGCAGCAGACGGTGCACGCGAGCCCGAACGACAAGATCGGCCGCAACGACCCGTGCTGGTGTGGCAGCGGCAAGAAATTCAAGAAGTGTCACGGCGCCTAGCGCGATGAGCGACGACGTCCAGATTCCGCTCGGCGAGCGGCTCGAGGAGATCGGGGCCCAGCTCGACTGGGTCCGTGGTTACCTTTGACCCCGCTGCGCTGAAGACCCGTCTCGACGAGCTCGAACAGGAGCTCGCCAAGCCCGACTTCTGGAACGACCAGCAGCGCGCGGCTCGCCTGTCGGCCGAACACCAGCGCACGCAACAAAAGCTCCAGCGCTATGACGAGCTCGTCTCGAACGTCGAGTTCCTGCGCGAGGGGGAGGGCACGTTCCCCGACGAGGAGCTCGAGCCGGTGCTGCGCGACGTGCGCGCCGAGCTCGCCCGCCTGCAGGAGGACGCGCTCTTCTCCGGCGAGTACGACTCAGGCGACGCCGTCGTCACGATCCAGTCCGACGCCGGAGGCACCGACGCTCAGGACTGGGCCGAGATCCTCCTGCGCATGTACCTCCGCTGGGCCGAGCAGCGCGGGCTCAAGACCGAGGTGATCGAGTCGAGCCCGGGGGAGGAGTACGGGATCAAATCCGCCGCTTTCACCGTGCGCGGCGAGAACGCCTATGGGATCCTCAAGGCCGAGCGCGGCAAGCACCGGCTTGTCCGCCTCAGCCCGTTCGACGCCGCGCACCGCCGTCACACGAGCTTCGCGCAGGTCATCGTCGCGCCCCTCCTCGACGAGGCCGGCGACATCGAGATCGGCGACGACGACATCCGGATCGACACCTACCGCTCCTCTGGCGCGGGCGGCCAGCACGTGAACAAGACCGACTCGGCTGTGCGGATCACGCACATGCCCTCAGGCATCGTCGTAGCCGTCCAGAACGAGCGGAGCCAGTCGGCGAACAAAGACACGGCGATGAAGATTCTCCGCTCCCGGCTTGCCGAGAAAGCCGAGGAGGAGCGGGAGGCCGAGCTCGCGCGCGAGCGGGGTGGCGTCTCGATGGGGTTCGGGGGCGAGACGATCCGCAGCTACGTCCTCCATCCGTACCAGCAGGTGAAGGATGCGCGGACCGGCCACGAGGTCGGCAACACGCAGGGCGTCCTCGACGGCGATCTCGATGGGTTCATCCGCGCGTTTCTGCTGCAAACTGCAGGAGATGCTTAGGCACGCGCCGAAAGCTGCGCTAGAGTGGAGTCGCTTCGCACGCACTCCACCGGCGCCGGGCACGTCGCCCGCCCAACTCGAACCCGGTAGACGTGACTGACGTACAGATAGAGCAGCCCACAACGGCCGTCGCACAGCCTTCGCCAAACGGCCAGGTGAAGACCGAGGAGCAGGCGAAGGCGGCAGCGGGCTCGATGATCGTCTTCGAGGCGGTCACGAAGGTCTACGAGCCGGACGTCACCGCCCTCGACAAGGTCAGCTTCGGGATCGACAAGGGCGAGTTCGTCTTCGTCGTCGGCGCCTCGGGCTCCGGCAAGACCACACTCGCGCGCCTCCTGCTGAAGGAGCTGGAACCGTCGGAGGGGCGCATCGTCCTCAGCGGGCGCGACATCGGCCGGCTGCGCCACTCGCACGTGCCGCGGCTCCGCCGCAACATCGGCTGCGTGTTCCAGGACTTCAAGCTCTTGCCGCGCCGCACGGCGGCCGAGAACGTCGCCTACGCGCTCAAGGTGCAGGGCGAGAGCCGCGCCTCGATCCGGCGCAAGGTGCCCGAGGTGATGACGATGGTCGGGCTCGCGAACAAGATGAACTCGCTCCCCGACGAGCTCTCGGGCGGCGAGCAGCAGCGCGTCTCGATCGCGCGCGCCGTCGTCAACCATCCGCCGCTCCTCGTCTGCGACGAGCCGACCGGGAACCTCGACCCCGACACGAGCGTCGGGATCATGCAGCTTCTCTACCGCATCAACCGCGCCGGCACGACGATCCTCATGGTCACCCACGACCGCGAGATGGTGGACAAGATGCGCAAGCGCGTGATTGCCCTCGAGGACGGACGGCTGGCCCGTGACGAGCGGCGCGGGGGGTACACCTCCGAATGAGTCGCGCCCGCCTGCTGTTCTCCGAGGCGTGGTCCTCGATCCGGATGAACCTCTCGACGACGTTCGCGGCGACGATGACGGTCCTGATCGGGATGTGCCTGCTAGGGCTGTTGATAGCGCTCGGCACGTGGGTGCTCTCCTGGAGCAACCACATTCAGAGGCAGCTCCAGGTGCACGTCTACTTCTGCAGTCCCGTGCTCCCGCAGGGCGGTTGCACGACGACCGGTGCAACGGGTGCCCAGGAGCAGGCTGTCGCGTTCAAGCTCCGCAGCGATCCGCATGTCAAGTCGGTCGTTTTCGTTTCGAAGGCGCAGGCCGCCGTACAGATGAAGAAGTCCTACCCCACCCTGTATCAGGGCGGTGTCTCGTCGAACCCGCTTCCCGACTCATGGGTCGTGACGCCGACCCAGGCGAGGTATACGCCGGTCCTCGGCCACGCGATCTGCAGGGCGCGCTACGCGGGTGTGGAGCCTTGCCCGGAAGGTGTCCACTGGGGTAGCAACGTCACCCACCGCATCCTCACGATCGCGAAGGTCATCTCGCTCGTCTTCCTCATCGCTGTTGTCATGCTCGTGGTCGCGTCGACGCTCCTGATCGCCAACACGATCCGGCTCTCGATCTTCGCGCGACGACGCGAGATCGAGGTGATGAAGCTCGTCGGTGCGACCAACTGGTTCATCCGCGGTCCGTTCATGCTCGAAGGGCTCCTCTGCGGCCTGCTCGGATCCGTCCTGGCCGTGATCCTGCTCCTGCTCGGCAAGACGATCGCGCTACCCTCGATCCTGCCGCACATCGGCGGCAGCAACTCCGACGTGCACTCGCTCTCCTTCACGCTCAACGCGATTGCGCTCCTGGCGGCTGGTCTCCTCCTCGGAGCGACCGGCTCCGCCGTGACGCTGCGTCGCTTCCTGCAGGTCTAGTGCCGAGGGGGCGGCAGAAGCGCCCCAGTCGGAGCGAGCGCCACCGGCGAAGGCAGCCGGCAAGGAGGCCCGTCTCCGAGCTGACCGTCCGCCTGCCCGAGCGACGCGTCGAGCCGGAAACGGTGATTGCGCACCTCGGCCCGACGAACTCCGGCAAGACGCATGACGCGCTCCGCTTCCTCGTCGAGACGGGCCGCGGCGTCTACGCGGCACCGCTGCGGATGCTCGCGCAGGAGGCGCACCGGCGGCTCTCGGCGGAGCTCGGCGAGGGCCGCGTCGGCCTCGTGACGGGCGAGGAGCGAGTCAATCCCGACGCGCCGATCGTCTGCTGCACCGCCGAGATGGCGCCGGCGGGCGGCGAGACACTCGTGCTCGACGAGGTCCAGTGGGCGGAGGATGAGGAGCGGGGCTCAGCGTGGACGCGGCTCCTGCTCGGCGGCGAATACCGGCACATCCTGCTGCTCGGCGCGGTCGAGGCGCTGCCGCTCGTCCGGCACGCGTTTCCCCAGGCAGAGCTCCGCTTCTTCGAGCGCAAGGCGCCGCTCGACTGGACGGGCCGGCGCGCGATCACCGGCCTCCGCCCCGGCACGGTCGTCGTGGCCTTCAGCCGCCGCGCGGTGATCGGACTTGCGGGCGAGCTGAACCAGCTGCACCCGGGCGCAGTCGCCTGCCTCTATGGCGCGATGCCGCTCGCGTCGCGGCGGGAGGAGATCGACCGCTTCATCGCCGGTCGCGCGGAGGTCTGCGCTGCCACCGACGTCCTGGGGCACGGCGTCAACCTCCCCTGCGAGACGCTGCTCTTCGCCGAGACCACGAAGTTCGACGGCAAGGAGCGGCGCGACCTCGAGCCGTGGGAGATCGCACAGATCGCCGGCCGCGCCGGCCGCTTCGGCTTCCACGAGCGTGGCCACGTCGGGGTGCTGACCGGAGTGCCGTGGGCGGATCCTGATCCTGAGCTCGTGCGCGCGGCCCTCGCGCCGCACGTCCCGATCGAGAACGGGCACCTCGGCTACCGCGTCGTCGACTCAGGGCGCCTGCGTCCGCAGCTCTCCGATCTCAACGTGAGGCGCGTCGACGAGCTCGAGCCGGCGCTCCACGCATGGCGTCAGGCGGCGCTGCGCTACTGGAGCGTCGACGGCTGGCTCGAGGTCGAGTCGATCCAGCCGGTCCTCGCCCGGCTCGACGCGGTGCGCGACGCGCTTCACCACGCCCGGCGCACACTCGAGCTCGCTGACGTCTGGAAGCTTGTGCAGGCCCCCGTCGACGAGGACGGCGCGCCGCTGTTGGGCACGCTCGCCGCGGCGGTCGCGGGAGACAAGCCGCAGCACACGGTGGTCGGTTGGATCCTCGACCCACACCGGCTCGATTCGGCGGGGCTGGAGGAAGCCGAGCAGGCGGCCCGGGAGGCGTCGATCCTCCGCTGGTTCGCACTCCAGTATCCGGGCGTCGCGGGGGTCACGATCGAGCGCGCTGCAGAGCTCGAAGAGGCCGCAGCGGCTCGCGTGGTGCGCGAGCTGCGGGCCGAGATCGAAGATCCGACGATTGGCCGCTGCCGCGTCTGCGGGGCGCGGACCGCGCCGTGGGCGTCACTCTGCGACCGCTGCTTCATGGCGCGCGGCTACCGCAGCGGCAGGCGCTAGCTGTCCTACCCACGGACGTTGTGAACGCGGCTGATTGGGGGCCGGT
>Ga0070695_100000692_pt1 | contig 18036 bp, 16 predicted proteins | sample KBSK1252metaG_FD_65471 | JGI IMG/M metagenome (GOLD analysis project Ga0070695, IMG submission 65471) | Corn, switchgrass and miscanthus rhizosphere microbial communities from Kellogg Biological Station, Michigan, USA - KBS K1-25-2 metaG | ecosystem: Host-associated > Plants > Roots >...
GCGCCGCCAAGGCAGTGTTTCTGGTCCGGCTTCGCGTTCGGCCTCGGCCTTTTCCTTTCGGGCGTCTCGTGGATCTATGTCAGCCTGCACGAGTTCGGCGACATGCCGGCGCTGCTCGCGGCCTTCGCCACGCTCGTCTTGTGCGCCTTCCTCGCCCTTTTCCCCGCCGCCGCCGGCTGGCTGCAGGCCCGCATTCCCGCCGGCGCGGCGCTGCGGGCATGCCTGCTCATTCCAGCCGCCTGGACGCTCGCCGAGTGGCTGCGCTCCTGGGTGTTGACGGGCTTTCCGTGGCTCTCGCTCGGCTACGCCGCGATCGGCTGGCCGCTGCAGGGATACGCGCCGCTCGGCGGCGTCTTCGCGCTGTCCTTCATTAGCGTGGCGCTCGCGGGCCTCGTCTGGCTGCTGGCCATCCGCCACGCCGGCGCGCGCTATTGGGTCGCGCTTGCGGTGGCGATCGTCCTGGGCGGCGAAGCGTTGCGCTATGTCCAATGGAGCACGCCGGCCGGTGCGCCGCTGAGCGTGGCGCTGCTGCAGGGGAATATCGAGCAGTCGCTCAAATTCGACCCGGCGCGCTACGCGAGCACGCTCGAGACCTACGCGCACCTCGCTGAAGCCTCGCAGGCGCGCCTGGTCATCTTCCCCGAGACGGCGGTGCCGCGTTTCCTCGACCAGGTGGATCGCCACTACCTGCGGCGCCTCGACGCGGTAGCGCAGCGTAATGGCGGCGATCTCCTCCTCGGCGTGCCGACCCGCAGGGGCAGGGAGGAGTACTTCAACAGCGTGATTACCCTCGGCGTGTCGCCGATCCAGGTGTATCACAAGGTGCACCTCGTCGCCTTCGGCGAATTCGTGCCGCCGGGCTTCGCCTGGACGCTGCGGGTGATGCACATTCCGATGTCGGACTTTTCGCGCGGCGCGCCCGGACAGCGCCTGCTTGCGGCTGCCGGCCAGCGCATCGCCGTCAATATCTGCTACGAGGACGCGTTCGGCGACGAGATCGCCGCGCAGCTGCCGGACGCGACGATGCTCGTCAACGTCTCGAACGTCGCCTGGTTCGGCGACTCGCTTGCGCCCGCGCAGCATCTGCAGATCGCGCGTGCCCGCGCCATCGAGACAGCACGCATGCATCTCACTGCCGCGAACACCGGCATCACCGCGGTGATCGATCGCGACGGCACCGTGCGCGCGCGACTGCCGCAATTCGAGGAGGGCCGGCTGGAAGCGACCGCGCAGGGCTACGCGGGCAGCACGCCGTATGTCTGGTGGCGCGACTGGCCCGTCGTCGTCATTTCGCTCGGCGTGCTCGGCGCCGCCGCGCTCGTCGCCCGGCGCAGACGCAGCCGGTAGAATCGGCGCGCTTCATGCTGAGCTTTCAACAACTCATCCTTCGGCTCAACGATTACTGGGATCGCCAAGGCTGCGTGCTGTTGCAGCCCTACGACATGGAAATGGGCGCCGGCACGTTTCACACGGCAACCTTTCTGCGCGCGATCGGTCCGGAGCCGTGGAAGGCGGCCTACGTGCAGCCGTCGCGCCGCCCGAAGGATGGCCGCTACGGCGACAACCCTAACCGCCTGCAGCACTACTACCAATACCAAGTGGTGCTGAAGCCCTCGCCCGACGACATTCAGGAACGCTATCTTCAGTCGCTCGTCGCGCTCGGCGTCAATCCCAAGGAGCACGACATCCGCTTCGTCGAGGACGACTGGGAATCGCCCACGCTCGGCGCCTGGGGACTCGGATGGGAAGTCTGGCTCGACGGCATGGAGATCACGCAATTCACCTACTTCCAGCAGGTGGGCGGCCTCGATTGCAAGCCGGTGCTGGGCGAGATTACCTATGGCCTTGAGCGCTTGGCGATGTATCTCCAGGGAAAAGAGAGCGTCTATGACCTTGTTTGGGTCGACGGCGTGCGCTATGGCGACGTGTACCACCAGAACGAGGTCGAGCAGTCGCGCTACAACTTCGAGCTGGCGAATACGGAAATGCTGTTTCGCCAGTTCGGTGATTACGAGGCCGAGGCAAAACGCCTGATCGCCGTGCAATGCGTGCTGCCAGGCTACGAGATGGTGCTGCGCTGCTCCCATACCTTCAACCTGCTCGACGCGCGCGGCGCGATCTCGGTGACGGAGCGGCAGGCTTATATCGCTCGCGTGCGCGACCTCGCGAGCAGGGTCGCGCAGGGCTATTACGACTCGCGTAAAGATTTGGGTTTCCCGCTCGCCGGTGCCTAACACACTGCTCGTTGAGCTCCTGACCGAGGAGCTACCGCCGAAGTCGCTGCGCGTCCTTTCGGAGGCCTTTGCCGAGCGCGCGCTCGACGCGCTGGCGAAGGCCGGGCTGGCGGAGCCGAAAGCGGCGCTTGCGATCTACGCCACGCCGCGCCGGCTCGCTTTCACCATCGCGGCTGTCGCCGACAAGGCGCCGGGACACGAGATGGAAGTCACCGGTCCCGCGGCCAAGGCGCCCGCCGCGGCGGTGGAAGGCTTCGCGCGCAAGCACGGTCTGAAGCCTGAGCAGCTCGAGCGGCGCGAGACGCCGAAGGGCACAGTCGTGCTCGCACGCGTGCAGGTGAAAGGCGCGGTGCTGGACGAGGCGCTCGCGCCGTTGCTGGAGGGGGCGCTCAAGGGCTTGCCGATCCCGAAGGTCATGCGCTGGGGAGGCGGCGAGGCCCAGTTCGTGCGCCCGGTGCACGGGCTCGTCGCGCTACACGGCAGCCGGGTGGTGCCCGCCACGGTGCTCGGTGTGGCGGCCGGTCGAAGCACCGCCGGGCATCGTTTTCTCGGCAAGCGAGCGATCGAGCTGAAGAGCGCGGACGAGTACCCATCGCAGCTGGAGAAGGAAGGAAGCGTGATCGCCAGCTTCGCCGCGCGGCGCGCCGAAATCGACCGGCAGCTGAAGGAAGCGGCCATCCGCGAGCGCGCGGCCCTCGGCGGTTACGCCGACCTGCTCGATGAGGTGACGGCGCTGGTTGAATATCCGCAAGTCTATGCCGGCGGCTATGACGCCGCGTTCCTCGAAGTGCCGCCGGAATGCCTGATCCTGACGATGCGGCAGAACCAGAAGTATTTCCCGCTCTTTGACGATGCAGGCAAGCTGCGGCCGCGGTTCCTGATGGTCTCGAACATGCGCGCGGCGGATCCGCGCCACATCATCGCCGGTAACGAACGCGTGGTGCGACCGCGCCTGGAGGACGCACGTTTCTTCTATAACCAGGACCGCAAGCTGCGGCTGGAAGCGCGCGTGCCGCAGCTCGCCAAGGTCGTGTACCACGGCAAGCTTGGTTCGCAGCTCGAGCGCGTCGAGCGCATTCAGCTACTCGCCGGCAGGATCAGCCGTGCGCTCAAGACCGACGCGGCACTCGCAGAGCGAGCAGCGTGGTTGTCGAAGGCAGATCTGTCGACTGGCATGGTGGGTGAGTTTCCCGAGCTGCAGGGCGTAATGGGCCGCTATTACGCGCTGCACGACGGCGAGCCGCAGGAGGTCGCCAATGCTATCGAGCAGCACTATCGGCCGCGCTTCGCCGGCGACGCCCTGCCGGAGAGCTTGATCGCCTGCTCAGTAGCGCTCGCGGACAAGCTCGATACACTGGCGGGCCTCTTCGGAATCGGGCAAGCGCCCACCGGCGAGAAGGACCCCTTCGGTCTTCGCCGAGCGGCCCTGGGTGTCACCCGTATCCTGGTGGAGCGGCAGCTCGCGCTTCGCCTGTCTGACCTGATCAAGGGCGCATTCGAGGGAAGACCGCAACTCGGCAAGGCACACACCGAGCTTCAGAGCTTCATATATGACCGGGCGCGCGGTTACTTCCGCGAACAGGGTTACTCGGCCAATGAAGTCGAAGCGGTGTTCAGTCTCAATCCGGCGCAGCTCGATCTCATCCCGAAGCAGCTCCAAGCCGTGCGCGCCTTTGCCGCGCTGCCGGAAGCGGAAAGCCTCGCCGCTGCGAACAAGCGCATCGGCAATATCCTCAAGCAGGCTGGTACGGTGCCCGCTGAATACGATCTCGGCCTGATGCTGTTGCCCGAGGAGAAGAGTCTCGCGACGACGTTCGGTCGCCTGCAGCCCGACGTCGAGAAGGCCTTCGGCGCGCTCGATTACACCGGCGCGCTGAAGGCGCTGGCGACGCTGAAGGCGCCGGTGGATGCGTTCTTCGACAAGGTGATGGTGATGGACAAGGACCCGCGCGTGCGCGCCAACCGCATCGGCTTTCTCGGTAAGCTGCACGGCACGATGAATCGAATCGCCGATCTCTCGAAGCTCGCGGCATGAAGCTCGTCATCCTGGACCGCGACGGCACGATCAATTACGACAGCGAGCACCACATCAAGTCGCTGGACGAATGGCGTCCGATCAAGGGCAGCCTGGAAGCGATCGCGCGTCTGACGCAGGCGGGCTACCGCATCGTCGTCGCCACCAACCAGTCCGGCATCGCGCGCGGACTTTTCACCACGCGGACGCTCTTCGACATCCACGAAGCGCTGCAGCGCGCGGCCGTGCAGGCGGGAGGGCGCGTCGATGCCTTCTTCTTCTGCCCGCACGCGGCCGACGCCGCCTGCCAGTGCAGGAAGCCCCAACCGGGCATGCTGCTCGAGGTAGCGCGGCGCTTCAACATCGCGCTCAAGGACACCTACATGGTGGGCGACGGCCTGCGCGATGTGCAGGCCGCCGCCGCCGCCGGTGCGCGCCCGGTGCTGGTGCTGACCGGCAAAGGACAGAAAACGCAGGCCGACGGCAATCTGCCGCCCGGCACGCAGGTATTTCCGGACCTCGCCGCGTTTGCCGAACACCTGGCCCCATGACGTGGCTGCGCTCGGGCCTCTTTGCGCTCGCGCAGCTCATCGTCACACCGCCGTATGCGCTGCTTGCGCTCGCCACGTTTCCGCTGCCGCGCCTGTGGCGCTATCGCATCATCTCGGGCTGGTCGCGGCTCAATGTCTGGCTCGCGCGCGCGTTGCTCGGCATCGACTGGCGGGTGGAGGGCCGCGAGCATCTGCCGGATCGCCCGGCGGTCATCCTCGCCAAGCACCAATCCGCATGGGAGACCATGGCCTTCCAGCTGATCTTTCCGCCGCAGGTACATGTGCTGAAGCGCGAGCTCCTCTGGATTCCCTTTTTCGGCTGGGGGCTCGCGCTGATGAGCCCGATCGCGATCGACCGCGCGCGCGGCGTGGCGGCGCTGCGCGCGATTGCACGACGCGGGCGGGAGCGCCTGGCGCAGGGGTTCTGGGTGGTGATCTTTCCCGAGGGAACGCGCGTGCAGCCGGGTGAGCGCCGCGCCTACCAGCTCGGCGGCGCCTGGCTCGCCACCGCCGCCGGCGTGCCGATCGTGCCGGTCGCGCATAACGCCGGCCTCTTCTGGCCGCGCAACGCTTTTCGCAAGCGCCCGGGCACCGTCACCGTGCGCATCGGCCCCGCCATCGAGGCGGCCCATCGTGACCCCAAGACGGTGAACCAACTGGCAGAGGAATGGATCGAGGAACAACAGAAGGCGCTTTGCTGATCGAGCTGGGCGGCCGGCTCATCGAATACCACTTCGCACGCCGTCGGCGCCGCACGCTGGCGATCACCGTGGATGCGACCGGCCTGCGGGTGTGCGCGCCGCTGCGCGCGCCGTGGCGCGAGATCGAGGCCTTCCTGCGCGACAAGCAGCGCTGGATTCTCGCCAAGCTCGATGCCTGGTCGCGCGTGCCGCGTTCACCCGTGCTGCACGGCGTGAGCGGCGAGACCCTGCCGCTCTTCGGCGCACCCACCACGCTGGAAGTGCGCCCCGGCCGGCGCCGGGTCGTCGAGCAAGGCAGCCAGCTCATCGTGCACGCGCGCACGCGTCCGCTCGATGTGCTGGTCGCTTGGCTCAAGCACCGGGCGCTCGATGCGCTGGCGCCGCGCACCGGCCACTACGCCGCCGTGCTCGGCCTGCCGGCGCCCCGCGTCGCGCTCTCGAACGCGCGCACGCAATGGGGTGTGTGCACCGAGGGCGGCGCCATCCGGCTCTCGTGGCGCCTGGTGCACGTCGAGCCGCGGCTTGCCGATTACGTGGTAGCGCACGAAGTCGCGCACCTCGTCGAGATGAACCATTCGCGCCGCTTCTGGAGCCTGCTCACACGCCTCTATCCCGGCTGGCGCGAAGCGCGCGAGCGCCTCGAGCTCGCCGCTGCCACCCTTCCCGTCCTGAAAGGCACCCGATGAGAATCCTGCACACCATGCTGCGCGTCGGAAACATGGAGCGTTCCGTCAAGTTCTACACCGAGGTGCTCGGCATGAAGCTGCTGCGCACTACTGACCGGCCCGAGCAGAAGTATTCGCTGGCCTTCGTTGGTTACGACGACGAAAAGCGCTCGGCGGTGCTCGAGCTCACCTACAACTATGGCGTCGAGCGCTACGAGCTCGGCGGCGCCTTCGGCCATGTCGCGATCGGCGTGCCGGACGTCGCCGGCGCCTGCGAGCGCGTGCGCAAAGGCGGCGGCAAAGTGACGCGCGAGCCGGGCCCCGTCAAAGGCGGCACCTCGGTGATCGCCTTCGTCGAGGATCCGGACGGCTACAAGATCGAGTTCATCGAGACGCGATAAGCGCGCTGAGGCGCGCATAGTCGGCCGGGCTAAGGTTCTCCGGCCGCAGCCTCGCGTCGATGCCTGCGGCTGCCAAGTCGATACCCGGCAGGGCGTTGCGCAACTGCTTGCGCCGAGCGGAGAACGCGCGGCGCAGCAGGTCCTCGTCGATCGCCAGCATCGCCCGGAGCGGCGTCAGCCGCACCACCGCCGATTCCACCTTGGGCGGCGGGCGGAATGCGCCCCTCGAGACGGTGAAAAGCTTTTCCATGGCGAAGCGCGCCTGCAGCGCCACCGACAGGCGGCCGTAGTCGGACGTCGATGGCGCGGCCACCATGCGCTCGACGACCTCGAGCTGCAGCATGAAATGCATGTCGCGCACCCGGTCGGCATAGCGGGCGAGTTGAAACAGCAGCGGTGTGGAAATGTTGTACGGCAGATTGCCGACGAGGCGCATGCCGGCCGGCAGACGGGCGAAGTCAAACGCGAGCGCGTCGCCTTCGTGCAGCGTAAGCCCCGGTAGCTCGCGCAGCCGCGCGGCGAGATCGCGGTCGACTTCGATGGCATGCAGCGCTTGCGCCCGCTCGAGCAGCGGCCGCGTCAGCGCGCCTTCGCCGGGGCCGATCTCGACCAGGACATCGCCCGGCTGCGGCGCGATCGCATCGACGATGCGCGCAAGGACCCGCGGGTCGTGCAGAAAGTGCTGCCCGAACCTCTTACGCGGACGATGCGAGCTCGATCGCAAGCTCGAGCGCCTCGCGCAGGCTGCCGGGGTCGGCGCGGCCGGTGCCGGCGAGATCGAGCGCCGTGCCGTGATCGACCGAGGTGCGCACGAACGGCAGCCCGAGCGTCACGTTGACGCCGCGACCGAACGAGGCGTACTTGAGCACCGGCAGGCCCTGGTCGTGGTACATCGCCAGCACCGCGTCGGCGTTTTTCAGCCGCTCGGGCACGAACAGCGTATCGGCCGGAATCGGCCCGCTCGCGTCGATGCCCGCGGCGCGCGCCGCTGCGATGGCCGGCCGGACCACCTCGATGTCCTCGCGCCCCAGGTGACCGGACTCGCCGCTGTGCGGATTGAGGCCGGCGACCAGGATGCGAGGCTGCGGCAGGCGAAAGCGCTGGCGCAGGTCGCGATCGAGAACGCGCAGCGTTTTCAACAGCGAATCGGCGGTAATGGCGCGCGGCACGTCGCTAAGAGGAAGATGCGTGGTGGCGAGCGCCACGCGCAGGCCTCCACCGACCAGCATCATTACCACGTGCTCGGTGGCCGCGCGCTCGGCGAGGTATTCGGTGTGGCCGGTGAAGGCGATGCCGGCATCGTTGATCACGCTCTTCTGCACCGGCGCGGTGACCATCGCAGCGAACTCGCCTTGCAGGCAACCGCTGATCGCGCGGTCGAGCACGGCGAGCACATAGCGCGCATTGGCGGCATCGAGCCTGCCCGGCGTCGCCGGCCGCGCGAGCGGCACGTGCTCGACGCGCGGCGCACCCGCGAGCAGCGTGCGGTCGCCGATGACGACGAGCTCGGCATCGCGCGCTTCGCGCGCCACGCGCACGCAGAGCTCCGGGCCGACGCCGGCGGGCTCGCCGGAAGTGAGGGCGATGCGCGGCTTAGCGCTCCTCAAGCCGCAGCTCGACGTAGGTCTGGTCGCGCAGCTGCCGCAGCCATTCCTGGTAGGCCTCGTCGGCCTTGCGGTCGCGCAGCGCCTGGCGGGCCTGCAGGCGCTTGCGCTCCGGCGAGAGGTCGCTCGAGCGGCGCTCGAGCACCTGGATCAGGTGATAGCCGAAGGGCGTGCGTACCGGCTGGCTGATCTCGCCCACTTTCAGCTCCTGATAGGCGCGCTCGAACTCCGGCACCGTGTCGCCCGGGTAAATCCAGTCGAGCTCGCCGCCGCGAGCCGCGGTGCCGTCGTCGGAATTGGCGCGCGCAAGCTCGGCAAAATCGGCGCCCCCGGTGACGATGCGCTCGCGCAGATCGAGGAGCTTGCGGCGTGCTTCCGCCTCGGACACTGCCTCGTTGGTGCGGATCAGGATGTGGCGCAGGCGGGTCTGCAGCACCGGCGCCTCGGCACCGGCGCCGCGGCGGTCGATGAGCTGCACAATATGAAAGCCGGCCGGACTGCGCAGCGGCGGGGTGATCTCGCCCGGATTCATCTTGGCGAGTGCATCGGCGAAGATCTCGGGCAGCCGCTGATGGCTGCGCCAGCCGAGGGCGCCGCCCTGCAGCGCGTCCGGCGCATCGGAGTACGCCGCGGCGACGCGGGCGAAAGGCGAGCCGCCCTTCACTTCGGCCGCCGCCTGCTCGGCGCGGCTGCGCGCCTCGCGGATGCGCTCCGGGCTTGCACCTTCGGGCACGCGCACCAGGATATGCGCGAGGTTGTATTCGCTGCGCTCGTCCGGGCGATTTTTCGCCTGCTCGAGGAAGAGATCCACCTCAGTATCGCTCACCTGGACCTTGTTTTCGACTTCGCGCTCGCGCAGGCGCGCCATGATCATCTGGCTGCGGACGTCGCTGCGCCACGCGTCGAAGACGACGCCGTCGGATTCCAGCGCCTTGCGAAAGTCGGCGAGCGTCATGTTGTTCGACTGCGCGATCCGCTCCACCGCGCGGTCGAGCTGCAGCTCGTCGATGCGGATGCCGGTCTCGCGGGCGAGCTGCAATTGCGCCTTGTCGAGGATCAGGCGCTCGAGCATCTGCCGCTCGAGCACCGGGCGCTCCGGGGCGGGCGTGCCCTGGCGGCGCAGCTGCCGCTCCGCCATGCCGACTGCCTCGTTCAGCTCCGAATAAGTGACGACGTCCTTGTTCACCACCGCGACGATGCGGTCGACCAGCGTGACGCCGTGCGCGCTGCCAACGACGGCCAGCGCGGCGAGGAGGATGATGACCTTTCGCATCTAGAACACCTGTTCAAACGGCAACCGCGACCGGGCATTTGGCGGCGCCAGCGCGGGATCGGTACGGTTGATCACGGAATAACCCGGTATATCCCTTCTCAATAGCTGCAAGGCCTCGGCCGTGCCGATCTGCCCGACGCCGGTGAACTCGAGCTGGAAGATGAACGTCGTCGAGGTGACCTCGGCCGCCGCCTGCAGGCGCTGCACGACGAAGCGAAACACCCAGCAGCCCGCGTTGTACTCGGCACCCGCCAAGCCTTCGAGCAGCCGCTTGTCGAAGAACGAGTAATTGTAGCGGCCCACGGCGTACCAGCCCGCGGCCACCGGCCACTGTCCGGAGATATCGATCTGGCGCAGGAGATCGCGCTGAAAGCGGTAGCTGGCATTGAAGAGCTTGGCGACTTCCGGCGCGTAGCGCATGCCGATGCTGTAGCGCTCGACGCGATGGTCGTAAGGATTGTATTCGGTCGTGGCGTCGAACGAGAGGTTCTGCCGCGGCCGGCCACCGAGCGAGGCAAGAATGTCCGATTCGCGCGAAGTCCTTAAGGTGGCATCCGGCGTCAGCGCGACGCGCTCGTTGCGGAAGTAGAAGCGTTGGCCGAGCGTGCCCCGCAGGAGCTCCTGGCCGTCCGCCTGCAGGAAACGCGTGGTGGCGGCAAGGGTCACCTGGTTGGCATCGCCGAAGCGATCACCGCCGACGAAGCGGTTCTCGGTGAAGAGCTGCGGATAGTTGAAGTCGGCAAGCGCCGTATCGAAGATCGGGATCTGATTCTGATTGTGGTAAGGCGCGTAAACGTAGAAGAGCCGCGGCTCGAACGTCTGCGTAAGCGAGCGGCCGCCGAAGCGGGTCGGCCGCTCGAACACAAGTCCGCTGTCGAGGCTCGCCCAGGGCACGGTCATGGACGGCGCGGTCGCCGCGTCCGGGGTCGACTGGTCGAGCTGATAGCCCGCATAGCGCAGGCCGGCCTTCGGCGTGACGAACCAGCCGGGCGCAATGCGCGGCATGCTGAGCACCGGATTCACGCTCGTGCGCGAACCCTCCACCATGGTCGGGTGCACAAAGCGCACGTATTCAGCCGGCAGGTTGGTATCGAAGCGCCCGGCGAGGTCGTTGAAGGTGGCGGCGGCGCTCAGCTGCGGCACGCGATGGTACGGCGGCACGATCGGCGCGAGCGGATCCTGCAACGTCTGGAACTTCTGCACGCGCACCTGCGCGCTATAGCTGCCGGCCGCCGGCAAGCCGCCCGTCTTGGTGAGATAGGCGTCCTGCGGCAGGTTGCCGACCGAGACCTGCTTCACCTGGCTCGCGAGATCGACGAAATAGCGGTCATCCGAGACCTTGTTGTAATCGACGTTGCCGGTGAGACCCGGGCGGAAAGTCTGCGCGTGCTGCCATGAGAGGCCGGTGCGATTGGCGTTGAACACCGGATCGTGCGGCAGATATTCGTAGCGAAATTCGCCCGCGTACGGGCGTTCGAGGTAGCGCAAATCGCTCTTCAGCTGGAAGCCGCGCCGCGCCATCCACACCGGCGTGAACGTGGCGTCGCGCTCGGGCGCGATGTTCCAGTAGTACGGAATGCCGAATTCCAGTCCGCGCGTGGTGGTCTGCGAGTAGTACGGCGTGAGAAAGCCGCTGCGGCGCCGGTTCTCGAGCGGAAAGCTGGCGTAGGGAAATGCGAGGATCGTGTGATCGAAGAAGCGCAAGCGCGGGTGGTTGGCCTTGCCCTCGTCGGCGTTGTAGTCGAGGTCGAGCTGCGTCGCCTCGAGAAACCAGTCGTCCTGGCCAGGCTGGCAGGTGGTGAAGCGCGCGTTGAACAACCGGTAATGGCTCGGGCCGAGGAACTCCATGCGGTCCGCATTGCCGCGCGCCGGCCGCTCGCGTTGCAGGAGGAAGCCCGGGTTGTCAAACGTCCCCGTGTCCTCGAGCGTGTTGTACTCGAGGGTCGGCCCGAAGAAACGATCGACGCCGCTTTGCAGCCGCACGCCGCCGGTGCCCTCGAGCTCGCCGAACTCGCGGTTGTAGCGCAGGAACTGGCCGAACACGCTCACGTCGCCGCGCCGGATCTCGGCCGCGCCGCGCGCGCTCACCTCGAGGTCGCTCACGCCCTCGATCTTCTGCGCATCGATGGTGGTCGGTTCCGGCTGCTCCGACTGCTGGCCGAGCGCGCTTCCCGCGGCGGCGAGCGCAATGGCCAGCGTCGCGAGGCGAGATGACATCGGCGGCCGGAGCGCTTTTAGTCGGATGTTAGAATTTTCAATCATACACGCCGATGATCGCCGCTCGCGCCTGGAGCGCTGGCTACACGAGGTGCTGCGCGGCGCGCCCTTCGCGCTGACGCCGGCATCCGAGGACGCGAGCTTTCGCCGCTACTTCCGCGCCACGCTCGACGACGGCGCGAGCTTCGTCATCATGGATGCGCCCCCGGAGAAGGAGGACTGCCGGCCGTTCGTGCACGTCGCACGGCTGCTGCACGGCGCCGGGGTGCACGCTCCCGAAGTGCATGCGGCAGACCTTGCGGCCGGGTTTCTGCTGCTCTCCGATCTCGGCACACGCACCTATCTCGCCGAGCTCAATGCGGGCAACGCCGACGCACTGATGCGCGATGCGATCGAGGCGCTGGTGCGCTGGCAGCTCGCCACGCGGCCGCATGAGTTGCCGCCGTACGATGAGGCGCTCCTGCGGCGCGAGATGAACCTCTTTCCGGAGTGGTACGTCGGGCGCCACCGCGGCCTGACGTTGAACCCCGCGCAGGCGCAAGTGCTGGAAGGCATCTTTGCCACGCTGGTGAAGAGCGCGCTTGCGCAGAGCGCCGTGTATGTGCATCGCGACTATATGCCGCGCAATCTCATGGTGAGCGCGCCCAATCCGGGCGTGCTCGACTTCCAGGACGCGGTGATCGGGCCGATCAGCTACGACATGGTCTCGCTGGTACGCGACGCCTTCATCAGCTGGGAAGAGGAGCGCGTGCTCGATTGGAGCGTGCGCTACTGGGAGAAGGCGCGCGAAGCGCGACTGCCGGTACCGAGCGAGTTCGCCGAGTTCTGGCGCGCGTTCGAGTGGATGGGCCTGCAGCGGCACCTGAAGGTGCTCGGCATCTTCGCGCGCATCAATTACCGCGACGGCAAGCCGAAATATCTCGAGGACACGCCGCGCTTCCTGCGCTATGCGCGCGCAGTGGCGGAGCGTTATCGCGAGCTCGCGCCGCTCGCCCGTCTGCTCGACCAGGTGCAGGCATGAGGGCCATGCTGCTAGCCGCCGGACGCGGCGAGCGGCTTCGGCCGCTGACCGAGCACACGCCGAAAGCGCTGGTCGCGGTCGGCGGCAAGCCGCTCATCGGCTGGCATCTCGAGCGGCTCGCGGCCGCCGGCTGCCGCGAGGCTGTGATCAACGTCTCGCACCTGGCGCAGCAAATCATCGACCATGTCGCCGACGGTCGGCGCTACGGCCTGAGCGTGCGCTATTCGCGCGAAGCGGAGCCGCTCGAAACCGCAGGCGGCATCGCGACTGCGCTGCCGCTCCTTGGCGAGGCGCCCTTCCTGCTGGTGAACGCCGACATCTATTGCGAAGTGCCGTTCCGGCCGCTGCTCGGGCACGAGCTCGGCGGCATGCTCGCCCACCTCGTGCTGGTGCCGAATCCCGCGCACCGCGCGAAGGGCGATTTTTCGCTGGCCGGCCGGCGCATCGGCAACGCCGCCTCGCCGCGCTACACTTACGCGGGCGTTGCGGTGATGTCGCCGCAACTGGTGGCCCCGGTGGAACGCGGCAAGAAGGCGCCGCTTGCACCGCTGCTATACGACGCCGTAGGCGAAGAGCGGCTCTCGGGCGAACTCTTCACCGGACTGTGGCAGGACGTGGGCACCGCCGAGCGCCTCGCCGAGCTCGCAGCACAACTTGCATCGCGACCATGAAACCCGCCGACCATCTCGCTCTCCATGCAACCCGAAGGCAGCGGCTCGCCGCGCTGATGCAGGAAGGCGTGGCGCTTGTCGCCACCGCGCCCGAGCGCGTGCGCAATCGCGACAGCCACTACCCGTATCGCTTTGATAGCTACTTTTATTACCTCACCGGCTTCATCGAGCCCGAAGCCGTGCTCGTGGTGATCGCGGGCAAGGCGCCGAAGTCGATTCTCTTCTGTCGCAATCGAGACCCTGAGCGCGAAACCTGGGACGGCTTTCGCTACGGGCCGGAGGCGGCGCGCGAGCGCTTCGCCTTCGATGAAGCGCATTCGATCGGCGAGCTGGACGAGGTACTGCCGAAGCTGCTCGAAGACCAGCCGGTGCTTTATTACCCGGTCGGCGCCGAGGCCGATTGGGACGCACGCGTGATGCGCTGGCTCAACATCGTACGCGCGCGAAGCCGCGCCGGCATCGCCGCGCCCGATCGGCTGCACGACGTGCGGGCGCTCCTCGACGACATGCGTCTCGTCAAGGACGAGCAGGAGCTCGGCACCATGCGCCGCGCCGCGCGCATCGCCGCGGCTGCCCACCGGCGCGCCATGCAGGCCGCGCGGCCCGGGCGCATGGAATACGAGATCGAGGCCGAGCTGCTGCACGAATTTCGCCGCAATGGCGCGCAATTTCCAGCCTATTCGCCGATCGTCGCCGCCGGCGCGCATTCCTGCATCCTGCATTACGTCGCCAACGACGAGCGCCTGCGCGACGGCGATCTCCTGCTGATCGACGCCGGCTGCGAGCTCGATGGCTACGCCTCCGACATTACGCGCACCTTCCCGGTGAGCGGCCGCTTCAGCGGTGCGCAGCGCGATGTCTACGAACTGGTGCTCGCCGCGCAGCGCGCAGCGATGGACAAAGTTAAGAGCGGCAACGCCTGGAACGAGCCGCACGACGCCGCGGTGCGCGTGCTGGCGCAGGGCATGCTGGACCTCAAGCTCCTTTCCGGCTCGCTCGATGAAGTGCTGGAGAAGGAGACCTACAAGCGCTTCTATATGCACCGCACCGGGCACTGGCTCGGCCTCGACGTGCACGATGCGGGCGAATACAAGCGCCAGGGCAACTGGCGTCGCCTCGAAGCCGGCATGGCGTTGACCGTGGAGCCCGGGCTCTACATCCGCGCGGCCGATGACGTGCCCGAGCGCCTGCGCGACATCGGCGTGCGCATCGAAGACGACGTCGTCGTCACCGATGGGGAATGCGAAGTGATCACCGCTGAGGCGCCCAAGCGGATCGACGACGTCGAAGCGCTGATGCGCGATGGGCGTTCAGCCCCTTGATGTCCTAGTCCGCGGCGCAGGACCGGTGGGCTGCACTGCCGCGCTCGCCATGCGCCGCGCAGGGCTGAGCGTCGCGCTGTTCGATCCGCGCCCGGCGACGCCCGCGTTTCGGCCCCTCGCGCTCTCGCACGCAAGCCGGCTGATCCTCGAGCGGCTCGGCATCTGGCAGCGCCTCGCCGTCACACCCATCCAGCAGATCGCCGTTTCGCGTGCCGGCAGCTTCGGTCGCACGCGGCTCGACGCTGCCGATGCCGGCGTGCCGGCGCTCGGCTACCAGACCGAATATGCGGCGCTCGCTGGCGCGTTGCGTGCGGCGCTCGCTGACGCCATCACGCCCGAGACACCGGCCGCCAAGTGCATCGTGCATGCCGAAGGCACGCCGGGCGACGAACCCGGCAAGCGCTATCGCCACGATGTCCTGGTTGCGCTCCTCGACACCGACCCGCCGGCGCTCAATACTGCCTATGAGCGCTTCACGGCGGCGGGGCCGCTTGCCCTCCTGCCGCTTGCCGGGCGCTACGCCCTCATATGGAGCCTTGAGCCCACGCGCGCCGAGCGCCTCGTCAGGGCGCCCGAGCCCGAGTTCATCGCCGAATTCGCAGGCGTCGCGCCATCGAGCGCCGGGCGCGTCACGGGCGTCGAGTTCCGCAGCGTGCAAGTACCCACGCTGAAGGTGCGCCGCGTGCGTGCGAGCGGCAACGAGGTGTACATCGGCAATGCCGCGCAGACGCTGCATCCGGTCGCAGGTCAGGGGCTGAACCTCGGCCTGCGCGACGCGTGGGACCTTGCACGGATCTTGGCCACGGATCCCGGCGACGCCGCGCTGCTCGGGCGCTTCGCGGCATCGCGGCGCCTCGATGCGCGCGCGGCGATCGGCGTCACGGATTTTCTGGCCGGCGGCTTCGCCGCTTCGAGTGCGCTGATGAGCGCCGCATTGATGACGCTCGATCTTTTTCCGCCGGCGCGGCGCTTCTTCGCGCGCCGCATGATTTTCGGCGCCTCCGCGCTTCCCTGAAAAAAGATTTGCGGTAAAATCCGCTTCCCTTCGCAAGACACGGCCCTCGGCAATGAAAATCGGCGCGCACGCGCTGCCTTCCGCAGTGTTTGTCGCACCGATGGCCGGGATCACCGATCGCCCTTTCCGCCGCCTCGCCAGGCGCTACGGCGCCGGGCTCGCGGTTTCCGAAATGGTGTCCGCACGACCGGAGCTCCGCGCGACGCGCAAGTCCTTGCTGCGCCTTGACCATGCCGGCGAGCCGGGGCCCGTCTCGGTGCAGATCGCCGGCGCCGACCCAGTGATGCTCGCCGACGCCGCGCGCTACAACGTCGAGCGCGGGGCGCAGATCATCGATATCAACATGGGCTGCCCGGCGAAGAAAGTCTGCAACGTCGCCGCCGGCTCCGCTCTCCTGTCCGACGAATCGCTGGTCGGCCGCATCGTCGAAGCGGTGGTAGCGGCCGTGCCGGTACCCGTGACGGTGAAGATCCGCACCGGCCCAAGTCCTGCGCAGCGTAACGCCGTGCGCGTCGCGCGCCTCGTCGAGGCGGCCGGCGCGCAAATGCTGGCCATCCACGGCCGCACGCGCGCCTGCATGTTCGAGGGACAGGCGGAGTACGACACCATCGCCGAGGTGAAGTCGCGCATCCGCATTCCGGTGATCGCCAACGGCGACGTCACCACGCCGGCGGAGGCGAAGCGCGTGCTCGCGCTTACCGGCGCCGACGGCATCATGATCGGCCGCGCGGCGCAGGGGCGGCCGTGGCTTTTCCGCGAGATCACGCATTACCTCGCGACCGGCGAGATGCTGCCCGCGCCGCGGCCGCGCGAAATCGGCGCGGTGCTGGTCGAGCATCTGGATGGTCTCTACGATTTGTACGGCGACGAGCAGGGCACGCGCGTCGCCCGCAAGCACATTGGCTGGACGGTAAGGGAGCTGCCGGGAGGAGAGGGCCTGCGGGCCGCCGTCAACGGCATGACGGTGGCGCATTCGCAGCGCGCTGCAGTGAACGACTATTTCGAGAGACTTGCCGCATGAACCGCAGCGGAAACGAGCTGCATGAAGCCGTGAAGCGCTCCCTCGAGCGCTACTTCAAGGACATGGACGGGGAGAAGCCGACCGCGATCTATGACATGGTGCTGAAGAACATCGAGAAGCCGATGATCGAGACGGTGCTCGGCCACGCCGAGGGCAACCAGTCGCGCGCGGCGGAGATGCTCGGCATCAACCGCAACACGCTGCGCAAGAAAATGCAGCAGCTGCGGATCAAAGGATAGTGCAGCGCATCCGCCGGGCGCTGGTCAGCGTCTCGGATAAGGCAGGCGTCGTCGAATTCGCGCGCGGACTCGCCGCGTGCGGCTTCAGCATTCTCTCCACCGGTGGCACCGCCGCGCTGCTTGCGCGGGAGGGCATCTCGGTCACCGAAGTGTCCGCCTATACCGGCTTCCCGGAGATGCTCGATGGTCGCGTGAAGACGCTGCATCCGCGCATTCATGCCGGCCTGCTCGCCCGGCGCGACGACCCGAAGCACGCCGCCGCGCTCGAAAAAGCGGGCATCGAGCCGATCGAGCTGCTGGTCGTCAACCTCTACCCGTTCCAGGCCACCGTCGCCCGCGACGACTGCACCCTGGAGGAAGCAGTCGAAAATATCGATATCGGCGGGCCGACGATGCTGCGCGCCGCGGCCAAGAACTACGGCTCGGTGGCCGCGATCGTCGATCCGGCGGACTATCCACGCGTGCTCGAAGAATTGCGCGCCAAGGGGGCGGTGTCGGCCGAGCTGCGCTTCGCGCTCGCCCGCAAGGCATTCGCGCATACCGCCGCCTACGATGGCGCGGTCGCCAACTATCTCACCGCGCCCGATGGCGCGGAGTACCCGGCGGTGCTGACGCTGCAATTCCACAAGCGCCAGGATCTGCGCTACGGCGAGAACCCGCACCAGAGCGCGGCTTTCTATCGCGATGCGCGACCGGTGGCCGGCGCGCTCGCCAATTACAAGCAGGTGCAGGGCAAGGAGCTCTCGTACAACAACATCGCCGATGCTGACGCCGCCTGGGAATGCGTCAAGCAGTACGAAGAGCCGGCGTGCGTCATCGTGAAGCACGCGAACCCTTGCGGCGTCGCGGTCGCCGCCACGCTGCAAGCGGCCTACGAGCGCGCGTTCGCCACCGACCCGGTGTCGGCGTTCGGCGGCATCATCGGCTTCAACCGCGCGCTCGATGCCGGCGCGGCGCAGGCGCTCGCCCAGCAATTCGCGGAGGTGATCATCGCCCCGCGCGTGGCGCCCGACGCGTTGCAGGTGTTGGCGGGCAAGGCGAACCTGCGCATCCTCGAGGTGCCGCTCGCGCGCGAGCACCAGGCGCA
>Ga0070695_100000697_pt1 | contig 17926 bp, 13 predicted proteins | sample KBSK1252metaG_FD_65471 | JGI IMG/M metagenome (GOLD analysis project Ga0070695, IMG submission 65471) | Corn, switchgrass and miscanthus rhizosphere microbial communities from Kellogg Biological Station, Michigan, USA - KBS K1-25-2 metaG | ecosystem: Host-associated > Plants > Roots >...
CAGCTCGTCCGGGAGGACGTGGGCGAGATCATCGTCTACGACGACTTCACCAGAGGCACCGTGAAGAACCTCGAGACGGCGCTGCGCGACCCGCGGGTGAAGATCTTCGAGCTGGGCGGGAACATCCTGCACACGGACTTGCTGGACACCGCGATGAAGGGCGTCGACTGCGTCTTCCATCTCGCGGCGCTCTGGCTCCTGCACTGCAACGACTTCCCACGCTCGGCCTTCGAGGTCAACATCCGCGGCACCTTCAACGTGCTCGAGGCCTGCGTGGCGAACCGGGTTGGGCGCCTCGTCTATTCTTCGTCGGCGTCGGTCTACGGGGATGCCGTCGAGATCCCGATGACCGAGGAGCACCCCTTCAACAACCGAACCTTCTACGGCGCCACGAAGGTGGCCGGCGAGCAGATGTGCCGCGCCTTCCACCAGCGCTATGGGCTCGACTACGTGGGCCTCCGGTACATGAACGTCTACGGGCCACGGCAGGACGAGCGGGGGGCCTACACCTCCGTGATCATGAAGGTCCTCGAGCGCATCGGGCACGGCCAAAGGCCGATAGTCTTTGGTGACGGCTCCCAGACCTACGATTTCATCTCGGTCGCCGACGTGGCACGGGCGAATGTCCTGGCGGCCAAGGCGGACGTCACGGACCGCTGCTACAACGTGGGCCGGGGTGTCGGCACCACGGTGCGCGACCTCGTGTGCGAGTTGTTGCGCCTGACGGGCTCGCGATTGGAGATCGAGTACCAGCCGGCCGGCCAAACCTTCGTGACTCAACGAATCGGGAGCACTGATAGCTCCAAGCGCGACTTCGGCTTCGAAGCGCAGATCGACCTTACCCAGGGACTGCAGGACCTTATCGACTGGCAGGCGAGGGGCAGGCTGGACCCTCGCCCCTCCTAGGCATGTGCGGCATCGCGGGCGTGTGCCAGCTTGATGGGAGTCCGGCATCCGCCACTGTGCTACGGCGCATGGGCGAGTCGATCAACCATCGCGGACCGGATGCCGCGGGCCAATACGTTGAGGGATGTGTGGGATTGGCCAGTGTGCGCTTGGCCATTATCGACCTGTCGCAGGCCGGTCGTCAGCCGATGGCCAGCCCAGACGGTCAGGTCGTGCTCACGTATAACGGCGAAATCTACAACTTTCAGCAGCTCCGAGTTGAGCTCCAAGCCGCGGGGCATCAGTTTCACTCCCAGACAGATACCGAGGTCGTGGTGCGTGCATGGGAGGCATGGGGCACGAGGTGTGTCGACCGCTTCAACGGCATGTTCGCGTTTGCCGTCTGGGACCGCCGGGTCCGTCGCCTGTTTCTCGCACGGGACCGCTATGGCATAAAGCCACTCTACTACTACCAAGACGGACGAATGGTCGCGTTTGCCTCGGAGATCAAGGCGCTGCTCAGGCATCCGACCATCTCAGCCCGGGTCTGCCTTCCCGCGCTGAGCGAGTACTTTACGTTCCAAAACATCTTTTCCGATCTCACGCTCTTCGACGGAGTCCGGCTACTGCCGGCCGGGTCGATCTTGGAGGTTGCTCTCGACGATGAGCCTCAGGTGAACCAGCGGCGCTACTGGGACTACTCGTTTCGATCCCCGGAGGTGGCCACTTCTTTCGAGGAGTGTGCCGATGAACTGGACCGGCTGTTCCGTCAGGCCGTACTTCGGCAGATGGTGTCCGACGTCCCGATCGGGGCCTACCTGAGTGGAGGGATCGATTCCAGCTCGATCACAGCAGTAGCCGCCGGACAGGTCCGGCGGATCCGGACCTTCACCTGCGGATTCGATCTCTCCTCTGCCTCAGGTCTGGAGCTGGCCTTCGATGAGCGGAGCGCCGCGGAGGTCATGTGCAACCGCCTCAAGACCGAGCACTACGAGATCGTCCTGCACGCCGGGGATATGGAGGAGGTCCTACCGGAACTAGTCTGGCATCTGGAGGATCTGCGCGTCGGTCAGTCGTACCCAAACTACTACGTAGCCCGGTTGGCCAGCAAGTTCGTCCGAGTGGTCCTGTCCGGCAGCGGAGGGGACGAGATGTTCGCCGGGTACCCATGGCGCTATTACCGCGGGCTGGAGGCGCGGAGCGCCGAGTCGTACTACCGGGCGTACTACGACTACTGGCAGCGCTTGATCCCAGACGAGGATCGAGCGGACTTCTTCAATGCGACGGTGTTCGCCGAGATCAAGCACCACGAGCCGTACGAGGCATTTCGAGGTGTCTTCGCAGGAGCCAATCTGCCCCTCGAGAGCGCGGAGGATTTTGTCAATGCCTCGCTGTACTTTGAGGCAAAGACATTTCTCCATGGCTTGTTCCTCGTCGAGGACAAGCTCAGCATGGCGCATTCACTGGAGACCCGCGTGCCATTCCTCGACAATGACCTCGTCGATTTTGCGATGAAAGTCCCGGCTCGATACAAGCTTCGAGAGCTGGATCGAGCGCCGCACGTTGACGAGAACGAGCCTGGCAAGCACGTGAAGTATCGCCGGGATCCGGGCAGCGATGGCAAGGTCATACTGCGCCATGTGGCTCGGCGCCTGTTGCCCGACGAGATCAGTGCGCGCGGAAAACAGGGATTCAGCGCACCGGATGCTTCCTGGTTCAAAGGAGAGAGCATCGACTACGTGAACCAGCTGCTCTGCAACCGCTCTGCCTCCATCTACGAGTTCCTGAATCGTGACCACGTCACTCGCGTGCTGGAAGAGCACACGAGGGGTCAGATCAACCACCGATTACTCATCTGGTCGTTGATCAGCTTCGAGTGGTGGTGTCGTCGGTTCCTGTTGGGACGGGTCTAGTTTGCCGGAAAACGTCAACGGGAGGCTTGCCTGCAAATGACCGAGGTCGCAGTGCATCTTGGCCGCCTTGTAGAGGAGTTTGCCGACGCGATCGTGTGCCCAGGGTGCGGTGGACGGGTAGTTCTCGAGAGCTTCCAGGCGGCACTCTGCGGGCAATGCAAAGAGTCTTACCGGTGGATCGGCCGTACGTGGGATCTCGTGCCTTTGCGTTGCCGAGAATCGTCGGACGTGTGGGAAGTGTGGGATCAGCTCCAGGTCAATGGTCTCGTGTCTTACCGAGAGGATCCCGACCACAATCTGGCCGTCGGCGAACGCTCCGATTGCCGTGATTTCGCCGATTTCTGCCGGTTTGATGGACGCGTCCTTGATGTTGGATGCGGACCGCAGCCCTGGCCGGCGTATTTTCGTGGGCACACGGCCCGCACTCGATTTGTGGGCGTCGATCCCTTGATCGAGGGCTCTTCAGCACAGTACCTGCAGCTCCGGGCAGTCGCCGAATATCTACCCTTCCGTTCGGATGTGTTCGACCACGTCGTGTTCGCGACATCCCTCGATCACTTTGTGGATCCCGTTCGTGCGCTGGGCGAGGCCCGGCGCGCGTGCCGATTGGACGGTCAGATCGACCTGTGGGTCGGCGAGAAACGGGCCGGCGCACCCCCACATGCCGAATCCCCCGACTGGTACCGTAGGCTCCAGCGACCTGCGGGATCTGATGACCTTTTCCATATCAAGCGTCTGGATGTGAGTGATGTGGGGCGGCTCCTCGAGGCGGCCGGTCTCCACACTCGAGACCACGAAGTGCGACGAGTCGATGAGTACAGGACGAATCACTTCTTCCGGCTGGTGTCCGGGACGTAGCCGTGGACGTTCTGATCACCGGGGGAACGGGGTTCATCGGCACGCATGTACGGCGGCGGCTGGCCGGTAAACACCAAGTCTTCGCCGTAACGCGTGATCCGAATCCTTCCTCTGAAGACGCAGTTACTTGGATCTCGGCGGATCTTGCTGATCGAGACATCGCTCATCGCTTTCCCGAGCATGTCGACGGTGTCGTGTATCTGGCGCAGGGGCGCCGCTACCGGGAGTTTCCCAACGGCGCCCGGGATGTCTTTGACACCAACGTTTTCGGACTGATGTCGGTACTCGAGTATGCGCGGGAGCATGGCGTGGGCCGGCTCATTCTCGCCTCGAGCGCCAACGTCTACCGGCGGAGCGATGGACCCATCACGGAAGGGGACGATACGGAGCCGCAGACGTTCTACGCTCGTTCGAAGCGCGCCGCTGAGCTGCTGCTGGCCTCTTATGAGGAATTCTTCCACTGCGCCGTTCTACGCTTGTTCACCGTCTACGGCCCCGGGCAGAGCGGTGCGCTGATTCCTTCCTTGATTGAACGCGTCCGATTTCAGCGGCCGATCCAGATTGAGGGGCGGGAGGGGTTGAAGGTCAGTCCGATCTTCGTGGATGACGTGTCGGCGGCGATTCAGGCGGTACTGGAACACGGTACAGCGGCGACCGGACTCGACATCTTCAACGTGGGAGGCGATGAAACGACAACCGTCCTTGCTCTCGGGGGCCTCATTGGACGCGTTCTACGCATAAGGCCGGAGTTCAAGTTCGTCCCTGGTGAGCCGTCCGGATGGGTGGCGGACAGCTCGAAGCTAAAGCGGGCCGTGGGCCTTCGCTCCTTCATCGCGCTCGAGGAAGGCCTCGCGCACACGATTGCGACGGGAGTGCCACAGGCATGACTGCCGGGCCGTTTACCTGGGAGTACTACGACGCGTGTCTCGCCGCCGTGCGAGCGTCGGGATATCGCGCTATCGGATTTTCGGAAGTCGGAGACGGCTCTCGACTTCCTGTTGAACCGTTCGTCTTGCTCCGCCACGACATTGATTATGACCCCGAGTTCGCAGGCATACTTGCCTCGCGCGAAGCCAAGCAAGCGGTCAGGGCAACGTACTTCTTTCAGGGCGACTCCCGCTTCTATGAGCTTTTCAGTCCGGGTGTGGTGGCGATCGTGAGGGGGATTCTCGACGAGGGACACTGGCTGGGTTTGCACTTCGACGCCAACGGCATTGACGACGACGCGACGATCCTCCGACAGGTCGACAGCGTGGCCGAAGGACTGGAGGCACGCTTCCAGCGTCCGATTGACGCGGTCTCGTTCCACATGCCGACGTATCGCCCAATTGGTCATCTGCGACTGGGGAGGGGGCGGGTGAACGCGTACGGACCCGTGTTTTTCAGAACCATCGAGTATGTGTCGGACTCGAATCAAGATTTCCGGGGGAAGGATCTGCTTGCCATGCTTCAGAGTGGGGCCCCGCGCCGGCTGCAGATACTGATACACCCATTCTGGTGGCGCCAGGAATACTCGCCGCTGGTCACGAAGATGGAAGCGCTGGCCGCCCGACTCGGGCTTTCCCTAGGCCAGCTCTTGACAGCGGAGCAACGCGCGGTGATCGGCCGATCGTGAGGGGGCCGGCCGGCTTGATGTACAGACGCGCAGCATCGGACCAGGAGTCTGCCGAGGGGAGGGGACGCAGCGTCGTCTTCCTGCACCACTGTTACTACAATTTCTTTTATCTCGCCCGAGCCCTGAGGAAGCGAGGCTGGGACGCCGTCTCGGTGATCCTGGAGCCTCCGACCAATCCGGACCTTCGGTTCACCCACGGCGCAGATCTTAACCTCTACGACCCGGACCCCCGGTTGTTCCGCCGACGACTCGGCGAGTTTGTCAATGACATTAGGCAGCGAGTACGGATGGTCCACTTCTATGGGCGCGGGCGAATGTCTTTCTATCCGGAATACTGGGATAGCAGCGAGCGATACGAGAAATATCCGGTGGACTTCGTCAAGCTGCGAAAGGCCGGAGTGAAGATCGGCTACTCTCATTCTGGCTGTCTTGATCTTGTCTCTCAGTCGTCTTTCTATCGCTGGAGCGGTGGCTGCTGTGACCGTTGTGTCTGGCAGGACAAGCCGGATGTGTGCTCGGATACGCGGAACCTGGCCTGGGGACGCAAGGTCCAGGAATACTGCGACCTGATCTGCATCGAGACTGACCCTGTTCTCGACTTCAAGAGCGGCGACAAGGTCTATCGGGAACCGTTGACGTTCGCGCTCGACCCGGATGTCTGGTGTCCCGACATGGTCGTGCCGGAGAGATGGTTCATACCAAAGGGGAAGGATGAGGTCCTCGTGTATCACGCCATGGGGAATGTCTCTCTGCGGACGTCGGACACCCGGAACATCAAGGGAAGCCCGGCGGTCGTCGCGGCGGTCGAGCGGCTGCGTGGTGAGGGCCACAAGGTGCGGCTAGAGTTCGTCAGCGATCTCCCCAGCACTGACGTGCGGTTCATCCAGGTGCAGGCCGATATCATCGTCGATCAGCTCAACTACGGCCGATACGGGGCAACTGCACGGGAAGGAATGATGCTCGGAAAGCCCACGGTCTGCTTCATAGATGCACGTGAGGAGGTCCAAGGCGCCGAGTCGGCTTGCCTCGCAGAGTGCCCGCTGGTGTCCGCAACCGAGGCGACGGTCTACGACGTGCTCAAGAAACTTGTTCTGGATCCGGAGCAACGGCGAGTGATCGGGCAAGCCAGTCGCGCGCACGCCCTGAAGTGGTGGTCAGCAGACGCCTGCGCCGAGCGCTACGAGGGAGTCTACGACCGCCTGATGAGCGGACTACCCCCGGACAGCAAGGGACTCCATGCGATTAACCTGGCACAGCCTGAGCGCGGCGGCCGGTCTACGGTATCAGGCCGGCTTGCGCGCTGGTTGAGGACACTCCGGCTGGCTGAGGACCAATGACATACCAGGTTCTTGTGTTCGGTGATACGCCAGGCGTTCGACAAGCGCTGAGGGTGATTCCTCCAGAGATGGTCTGTGGTCTCGTTGCTGCCGAAATTCGTCCACAGTATCACCGTGAGCTCGAATTGCTGGCGGCGGACCGGGGGATCCCCCTGCTCATCCAACCTCGAGTTACCGCGACGTCGTACCCCGAGTTCGTGAAGGGAGTTCGGAAGCTCGCCCCAGATCTGATGCTTGTCAACTCGTACTCGATGCTGGTCCGCGAGGACGTGCTATCGGTTCCAGCGCGCGGGGCGATCAATGTTCACATGGCGTTACTGCCAGAGTATCGCGGCTGCAATCCGATCCAGTGGGCGCTTCTGAATGACGAGGCGGAGACAGGCGTCACGATGCATTACATGTCGCCGGAGTTCGATGCCGGCGACATCATCGCGCAGCGCCGAATACGCATCTTTTTCACCGACACATGGTGCTCGATTCTCACCCGGCTCCGAGACGTAACCGAAGGCCTGCTCATTGAGGAGCTGCCGAAGGTCTTTGCTGGGACGAACGCTCGTCGACCGCAAGACGAAGCGCGCGCCCGCTACTACAAGCGGCGCCACCCTGAGGACGGGCAGATCGTCTGGGACTACAGCGTGCGCCATATTTACAACTTGATCAGGGCCCTAGTGAAGCCGAATCCGGGTGCGTTTTATCAGTCGCGGGATGGCCGGGTCGTTTTGGATCAGCCCTTACCCGTCAGCGCAGTGGTCGCGCTAAAGTACGGATCCGGCGGCGAGCGGCAACTGTCGGGAGACGGCGTCACGCTAGTCCCCGCGGGACCTTCGAGCCGTGGAAGTACGAATGACGACGACGTCTGTAGAGACAGCGAGACCGTTCGGTTCATGATCCGCTTTGCCGACAAGGACGTCGGCACCTGCGGGCTCTCCGAAATCGACTACTCGACGGGCACAGCCCGGTTGTGGGTGGAGCCTAGTGGAGGCCTGGTGGATCCCGACCGGTGTGCGGCCGCGGTGGTACCTCTACTCGTGTTCGCCGTGCAGGAACTGGGTCTGCGTCGGATGACGTGCCAGATCGGAAGCGAAGGGGAGTGGCTCAGGACGATTCTCGCCGCGCAGGGCTTCGTGGACGAGGAACACACGGCGGGCCTAAGGCGCAGAGGACAACACGTATGGGAATGTCCGGGCGGAGATAGGGCACGACATGTCGGTGGGTAGACGGGTTGTCGCGATCCATCAGCCGAACTTTTTTCCGTGGCTCGGCTACTTCGAGAAGATCGCGCGGGCCGATGTGTTCGTGGCGCTCGACAGCGTGCAGTTCTCAAAAACTGGGGGTACGTGGTGCAATCGCGTCCGGGTGCTGGTGAATCATCGTCCAGCATGGCTCACGATGCCGGTCGATCGCGGGTTTCACGGAGTGCGAACGATTAGGGAAATGCGCATTGCCGGAACGAGGTGGCGGGAAAAGCTGTTGCGGACGCTGGAACTGGCATATGGCCGGGCGCCATATTTTGGCGAGGTATTCCCGGTGCTTGAGGGAATCCTTGGAATAGGTGCCGAGACGGTGGCGGAGTTCAATCTCGAGGGCTTGAGGCGGCTAACCGGCAAGCTGCGGCTCTGTCCAGCGGGGATCGTAGAGTCGTCCTCGCTGCGAGCGACCGGGGAAGCGACGGACCTCCTAATCAGCATCGTGAAGCATGTCGGCGGGACCGCCTATCTGTGCGGAGGTGGCGCCGGCGACTATCAAGAGGATGAGAAGTTCGCGGCGGCTGGCGTCGAATTGGTCTATCAGTGTTTTGCGCATCCTACCTACACTCAGCGGGGAGAAGCAGGGTTCACGCCGGGACTCTCCGTGATCGATGCCTTGATGCAGTGTGGGTTCGACGGGACCCGCGAACTCGTCGCGCACCCGCGGCCGCAACTGACGGGCTTGGCGGTATCAGATGGAGTGCAGCGCGGGTCAGGTCGGGGAAATGAGATCCGGTGATGACGTGTTTGTTGCTGTACGTGGGCGGACTGTGCAGATTCTAGGCTTCGATCGGGCGGATGCCCTACGGTTGCTGAACTTCCTCAAGATGGGTTTGCGGGACCGATTCCTCGGCTCGACGCTGGGTCTGGTGTGGGCCATCGTGAACCCGCTCCTCATGATGGGCATCTTCACCTTCGTGTTCGCGTTCGTGTTCCGCTCGCGCCTGCCGGGAGCGGAGACGAGCCTGTCGTTTGTGATCTGGCTGATCAGCGGGTACGGGCCATGGCTGGCCATCAGTGACAGCCTCGCGACGAGCACGGGCGCGGTGACCGGCAACAGCGGTCTGGTCAAGAACCTCGCCTTCAAGACCGAGTTACTGCCAATCGCCGGTAGCCTGATGGGGCTGGTCCCGCTCGCCGTGAGCACCTGCTATCTCGTGGCGCTCCTCGTGCTGAGCGGCACGCGGCCGTCGTGGAGCTGGCTCGGCATCCTCCCGGTACTCGTCTTGCAGTTCGTATTCATCACTGGCATCGGCCTCTGCCTCGCTGCGGTCAATGTGTTTGTCCGCGATACCGCCCTGGTGTTACCGAACGTCCTGATGATCTTGCTCTTCAGCTCGCCGATCTTTTACCCGCTGAGCGAATTCCCGAAGGCTGTGCAGGGCGTGCTGCAGTTCCATCCGTTCCAGGTGATTGCCGAGGGCTACCGGCAGCCGCTGCTGCATCGTGCGTGGCCTGCGCCTTGGGGTCTCGCGTACCTCACCATCCTCTCGGTTTTGGCGTTCATCGGGGGCTTGGTGTTCTTCCGCAAGCTGAAGGGATACTTCGATGCCCGGATCTAGTTGGGCGGGAGGGCTGTTCGCGACGGCTGTTCCTGGCGCGGCAGGCGAAGAGAAACCCGCGGCACGGCCGGTGATCGAGTGTCGGGACCTGAGCAAGACCTTCGTCGTGCTCGACGGTCAGTCGATCTGGCGAGTGATCCTCGGTGGTGGTTGCCTGAATGGCTTTCCGGCGCTGCGCGATGTGACGCTCCAGGTCCGCCAGGGTGAGTTCCTGGGCGTGCTGGGCCGCAACGGTGCGGGCAAGAGCACGCTGCTGCGGACGCTGGGTGGTGTGTACGCCCCGACCTCGGGGACCGTGAGGGTCGCAGGGCCAGTGTCGGGAATCTACGAACTCGGGATGGCGGGCAACGAACTGCTGACCGGACACGACTTCGCACGTCGGTGGCTGTCGCTCCACGGGACTGGGCGGCGGCAAATCGGCGGGCTTCTGGGTGAGATCGCCGAGTTCGCCGAGCTTAGAGATTATTTCAACAACCCCATCTACACGTACTCCGCCGGGATGAAGGCTCGCCTGTTCTTCTCGGTAGCTACGTCCTTGCCCGGGCAGATCTACCTCATCGACGAGGTTCTGTCCGTTGGCGACGAGCACTTCCAGACGAAGTGTTGGCGTCGGCTGCGGGAACGGCTGTCGGCGGGTGCCTCGGGAATCCTCGCCACACACGACTGGGCGGCGGTGCTGAAATTGTGTCGTGAGGCGTGCGTTCTTGAGCGCGGTCGCATTGTGGACCGGGGCTCGAGTTCGGGTGTTGTTCAGCGATACCTCGGTCTGCCTCAGCCACGTGGGGACTCCGCGGCGTTTGCACCGCATCTGCCATCCGTGTACTGCGCGTTGACCGAAGAAGACACGACGCTCTCCATCCCGATCGACGTCAGAGTGGCCTCCGTTATCTGGTTTGGCTGCTCCGTGGAGAGTTTCCGGCAAGGCATCGGCTGGAGCCATCTGCTGCAGGTGGAGCCGCGCCCAATCGCACCCACGCCCGGCCTGTACGACGTCGAGATGACTATCTCATCACTACCCCTCAGCCCCGGGGAGTACTCGCTCAACCTCTTTCTGAGCGCGCGCGGCCCCGAGGGGACCCTTGTGCCCCTGGACGTCCGGAGCTGGACCTACGGGAACGATCTGACCTTGTCGGTGGCCGGCAAGCCGCGGGAGAGCGTGACCATCCTACCGCTGCGCTGGCGGGGTCGGCGGGCCCTGTCGTGAGCTACCGCATCCGCGTGGAGGGAGTGACCAAGCGATACGACCTGGCGACGTCGCGACCGCTCTCGCGTGCCGCCCGCGCGCTCCTTCGGCTGCTCGGCGTCCGACACCAGGCCGCACGAGGTGTGGACCACAAGATGGCGCTCGACGACGTCTCGTTCAGCGTCACGGAAGGGGAGCGGGTCGGGATCATCGGCGAGAACGGAGCTGGGAAGTCCACCCTGCTCCACCTGCTCGCGGGAGTCGCAGCGCCGACGAGTGGCTCGGTCGAAGTCGATGGTCACGTGCATGCCGCGCTGACCCTCGGACTGGCCCTGCGGGAGGACCTGTCCGGCCGGGAGAATCTCTACCTCGACGCCGAGGTCCAGGGGCGGACCAGGGCCGAGACGGATGCCGTCATCGACCGGATGATCGGCTTCGCCGACCTTGGCGACTTCATCAACCAGCCGGTCCGCACGTACTCTTCCGGGATGAAGGCGCGCCTGGCCTTCACCAGTCTGGTCTTCGTCGAGCCGGAGATCCTGCTCATCGACGAGATGTTATCGGTGGGCGACTACTGGTTCTCGCAGAAGGCGACTCAGGCGGTGCGCGAGCTTTGCAGCAAGGGGCGAATCGTGATGCTGGTCTCCCACAATCTCGAATCCATAGCCGATATGTGCTCTCGCTGTCTCTGGCTGGACGATGGACGCTTGGTCGCGGACGGGGATGCCGCGGAGGTTACCGCCGCCTATCGCGAACAAGTACGTCAGCGTGACGAGGCCGAGATGACGGCCAAGTTCTCGGTGCTTAGACAAAACTGGGCGCTCAATGACGCTATTCGGATCGTTCGGGTGACAGTCGGCTCGAGTGATCGTCCGGGCCCGGCCAGTGTCCTGAACGTCGGCGTGGACGCGACGATCGCTGTGGAGCTGAGCATCGCCGAGGCGGCACGTGTGCAGGATCTCCGACTCTGGATAGAACGGCTGGACGGCCTGCGGGTCACCGAGAATTCCTGGGCAGAGTCGGGCGGAGTGCTGAATCCGCTGACCGGGGAAGTCGAGGTGATGGCCGAGATGGCACCGCTGATCCTCGGCCCAGGCCTCTACCGAGTCCAGGTGGAGCTGGTGAACGGCACGACGACGCTCGCGACTGCAGGGGCAGTGTTCAAGGTGGTTGCCGAACGCAATCTTTCGGGAGGGCAACCGGCGCTATGGGCGCCTATTGAGGTGTCGTGCCGGCCGAGGGTCGTCGCCGAACGATGAGGGTGCGGTGAAGGCAGCTGCACGATCTCGCCCACCTCGAGTGTTGGTCCTGTATTGGCATCCAGTCGGGACGCCGGTCCGAGCCGCCATATACCATCATCTCCACGCGCTCGACCGAGGGACGCGGCAGCACGACGTGTGGTACGTCAATGCCTTCCGCACCTTGCCCCGTTGGCTTCGGCATATGTCGGTGGACGGCGTGATTCTTCACACGACGCTCCTCTGCCTTCGGTGGAGCGAGCTCTTCGAGAGGATGCGGCGAGAGCTCCTCTGGATATCGGATCTCTCGTGCCCCAAGATCGCACTTCCTCAGGACGAGTACGACCATTCGGAATTGCTGGACGAGTGGCTCGCCGAGCTGGGTGTGACTGATGTGTTCTCGGTCTTTGAGGGCTCGAAACGGGATCTGGTGTACTCGAGGCTGGCGGGTCGGGGCACGTTTCACAAGTGTTTTACGGGTTACATAGACGAGGTGACAGCCCGCGAGGTGTCGAGTAGGCTCGTGTCAACCTCAGCACGACCGGTAGACGTCGTGTACCGAGCGTCGCATCTGCCGTACTGGTTCGGCAGCCAGGGGCAGCTGAAGCACCGAATCGGATCCGTGGTTTTGCAACGAGCTCTTGAGCGGGGTGTCCGCACCGACATCTCAACCAGGGTAGAGGATACGATCCTGGGAGGGAGCTGGTTCGACTTCTTGATGTCGGGTCGAGCCGTGCTTGGATGCGAGAGCGGATCGAGCGTTCTGGACCGGCGTGGCGAGATGCAGGTCCGCATCCACCGCTTGCTGGCCCGAGAACCGGAGATGACGTTCGAAGAGGTGAGTCGTCAAATGCCCGACGGCTGGGACGGATACGCGTTTTTCGCCCTCAGCCCGCGGCACTTCGAGGCGGTGATCACGAAGACCTGTCAGGTGTTGATCGAGGGCGAGTACGAGGGTGTCTTCAAGCAAGAGCGCCACTACATTCCTATGAAGCGAGACTTTTCGAACGTAGATGAAGTCTTGGACCGGGTCGGGGATCGTCGGCTCACCCAGGAGATCGCGGAAACGGCGTACGAGGAGATCTACCTCAGCGGAAAGTATGGATACACGACCTTGGCCAGGGATATTGAGAATGTGCTTTGTCGCGCGCAGATTGGCGCACCCCGCTCAAGACGCGGGGGGGCCGGCACATTCGGCCGCGTCGCAGGAAGGGCACTCGCTGCGAGGGACCGTGGTGCTGAGCGTCTGACAGAAGCGAGCCCGCATGCCCCGTCTCGCTGGAGGAAGCTGGGCGATAGGATTCGTGTTCGCGTTGCGTGGCGGTTGGCAGTCGGGAAGCGATTGCTGACGACCCCGTTACTCTGGCAAATGCGTGGCTCGCGCAGGATCCTGGCCGCGTGGTTTAGCAGCCGACAGGTTCGCCGGGTTGTCGGACTCGGTGAGTTGATGTCGGATCTCGTCATTTTGGGGCTTGTACTGGACGCGTTGAATGGGCGGGGCGAGTGTGACTTTGGGGTCGCGACTAGGTACGACCCCGAACGCGGGGAACTCGGGTTCGAGAGCTACCCGAGAGATAGCGGAGGAGCCGGAGCACCACCAGATGTTGTCATGTCGACCACGCCTCGCGCGCCGCTGCTGTCGATCATTTGGGACCACGGAATGATGGGCTCCTGGGTGTCGCCGAGGCCTGGTCGACCAGGCCTCGGCAAGTGGCTTGGCCCGGACGGACAATACCGTTTCGACGCTCTAGTTCGATTCGCTCGCAGCCACGACCAGTTGGTGTGGGAGGCGCTCCTCGCCTCCGGGTGGCGCGGCGGGCGACGGGGCAGCTCGTGAGAGGAATTAGCTGCGCGCACGCGAGGACAACGTCCGACACGGCGGGCCATTGCGTAGTGCCGTTCGGGGCCGATGTCGTTTACTTCTTGACGTTTCCTGGCTGGGAACGGGAGCTGCGCTCGAACCGTTGGCACTATGCCCGGCGATGGGCGCGGCTGCTGCCGGTCGTACTGGTACAACCGACGGAAGAAATAGCAGGGCGCGCTTTGTCCATACGGGATGAGCCTCGGATCGAGAACTGTCATGTGCTCCACGTGCAGGCGAGCAACTACTGGGCCTCATATCTCGAAGACGTGTTAGTGCAGGTCGGTCAGCTGACGGCCGACATGCAGGTCCGTCACGCTCGGCGCGCCCTCCTGTGGTGCTACAACCCGACACTGGTCGGCCTGTACGCTGCACTTCCGGCGGTGGCTCGCGTGTTTCACGCGACGGAGAACTACTTCGATTTCGAGGGTCTTTCTCGTTTCTTCCTCGACTGCCAGCGGACTGCAGTGCGAATCAGCGACCTAACCGTGGCTGTCAGCGAGGGGGTGGCCGCGGGTCTTCGAGGAAACATCCCGGGGGCTCGCGTCGGGGTCGTCACGAACGGATGCGACTACCAGGAGTACTCGCGCTATCGCCCTGATCAACATCTCAGGGAAACGGCCAAAGAGTGGGAGCGGGTAGCTGTGTACGCCGGCAATATCAACACTCGGCTCGACTTCCTTCTCTTGGAGCGCTGCGTTCGGGCCAGTCCCAAGACACTGTATGTATTTGTCGGGCCGGTGATGGGCCTGGAGACCGAGGATGCCGTCAAGTGGGAGGGGCTGTTACAAAAGCCCAACGTCAGGCACTTCGGGGAGCAAGATCCCAAAGATCTCCCCGGGCTATATGGCGCTGCGGACGTCGGCATCGTCCCATACAAGCAGACGCGGCTCCTCGTGGAGAATGGCTTCCCTCTGAAGGTACTCGAGATGTGCGCAACGGGGCTACCCGTCGTGTCTACATTCATGAAGCCGATCGTGGGGCTGGCCGAAGGTCTCGTTGTCGTCCGTGATCACGAGGAGTTCCTCGAGAAGCTCTCGTGTACCTCACGCGCCAGCCTGACGGGCTCCCAGAAGGAAGAGATGAGCCGCGTCTGCCAGCAACACGACTACGACCGAAAGTTCGCAACGGTTCTGTCTTTGCTGCAGGAAACGGGGGGAGATACCAATCCACCGGAAACGACGAGGGTCGATAAGTTACTCCTTCAGCTTCCGGCCAACCAATGGAGGAAGCTCGGCGCACGCGAGTGGAGGGAGAGGTCGACGCGGAAATCGACGTCGCTCATCGGCCATCTACACACGGAGCGCATTCTCAAAGGGCTGCTGGCTATTCGCGTGATCCTTCGCGACCCTACCCTGCGTGGCCTCCTGGTCGCGGGAGCGCTGTGTCAGTGTCGGGGAGCAAAGATCGGGCCCTCGCGTCTGGTCGCTGACCTTTTTCGCCTGAGCATCCTTCGAAGGGAAGACCCTCAGGTCACGCGGCTCGGAATCGGCTTCGAGGTACGGGCGCAATACGATCGCCAAAAGGAGCGACTCGTCATCGAAACTATCGGTCCGGAAGACGTCCCCGCACCATCGCAGGCGGACGTCTACTCCTGGCCGTCGAAGCATGGCCCGCTAAGGGAAATCATCTGGGATCATTCGGCCATTGGAACGGTGGTTCCTATCATCCTAGCGGGAAGGCCGGCCTGGGTGTTCATAGGACCGACGGGGCAATACAGGTTCCGAGCGCTCGCGGCTCTCGCGGAACGAGATGCGGAAGGCGTCTGGGAAGCGTTTCGTCCTCTCGCGACGAGCGGCCGCTGAGGTAACGACGGAATGTGTGGCTTTGTAGCAGTGCTGGCTCCCGACGGCGTGCTGCCGGCGGCGGTCTTGGATGCGATGCGGGAGCGGCTTCGGCATCGTGGCCCGGACGGCCACGGGTCGTGGATTGGCAAGGCTGCTGGGCGGACGCTCGTCGGCTTGGGTCACCGGCGGCTGTCGATCATCGACCTGAGCCAGGCAGCAGGCCAGCCCATGTTCCGGGCAGACGGACGCCTCGTGATCGTCTACAACGGCGAAATCTACAATTTCTTGGAGCTTCGTGCCGAACTCGAGAGCCTTGGCGCGGTATTTCGGACCCGCAGCGACACGGAGGTGCTGCTCGCCGCTTACGAGCAGTGGGGAACCGATTGCCTGGCTAGGCTCAACGGGATGTTTGCGTTCGCGATCTGGGATGGACGGCGACAGGAGCTCTTCGTAGCACGAGACCGATTCGGCGAGAAGCCGGTGTTTCTGGCATCGCTGCCGAATGGAGGAGTTGCCTTCGGGTCAGAGATGAAGGCGCTGTTTGCGCACCCTCAAGTGCGTGCATCGGCCAGCGAGAAAGATGTTCAGCGATACGTAGCGGGTACGTACTACGAAGACGACGAGCGCACGCTCTTCGCCGGCGTCACGCGGTTGCCGCCCGCCCACGCCGTTGTCATCGATTCGGCCGGGCGCGTTGTGCGGCGCTGGCGCTACTGGACACCTGACTATGCCGCCCTCCAGGAAGGATACCGGGAGGAGGCCGCCATCGAGGAATTTCGAGCGCGGATGGAGCGGAGCGTGAGGATGCGGCTCAGGGCGGATGTGCCGGTCGGTTCCAGCCTGTCTGGCGGACTTGACTCGTCGTTCACGGTCTGCACGCTTGCTCGGTTCCGGGAGGACGAACGGTTCGCCGCGCAGCACGTGTTCTCCGCTCGATTCGATGATGATCCCACCTTATCCGAGGGCCCGCAGATCGACCTGGTGGTCGCCCATACGGGGGTCAAGGCCTTCAGTGTGACCCCGTCCCCGCTCAGGCTCGCCGAAGAATCGCGTCGGCTCCACTGGCATCAAGAGGAGCCATTTCTGTCGGCCTCCATCTATCTCCAGTGGTGCGTGATGCGTCTGGCGCGCGAGGAGAGCACCACCGTGTTGCTGGACGGTCAGGGCGCAGATGAGCTGCTGGCCGGGTATCAGTATTACTTCACGAGCTACCAGCTTGACCTGCTGGACAGAGGCGATCTGCCACGACTCTGGCGCGAGACACGGGCGTTCCGCAACCGTTTGCGTCGCGTGGCTGCGCAGTATCCCCAGAGTCGGCGGCGGTTCAATGAGGAGGTCGCCCTGCCCAACGGGCTTCTCTGGCGTTACTGGCTCCGGCGGCCACCGCCGCACGCAGGTCCCTACGAGGCGGGTGTGCCGGCGGCCTGCCGCGGGATGAGGCTGCGAAGGCAGATCGCGGAGGCTCTGCAGTACAACTCATTGCCGATGCTACTGCGATATGCCGATCGGAACGCGATGGCGTTCGGGCGCGAGACAAGGTTCCCGTTCCTCGATCACGACCTTGTAGATTGGTGCATCACGCTTCCGGACCGAGCGCTCATCCGCCACGGATGGCAGAAGTGGATCCTCCGGAAGGCCGGTGACGGGTTGTTGCCCCCGGCGATCCAATGGCGGGCCGACAAGGTCGGGTATGCCGCACCGCTCGATGCATGGTTGCGCGGCGCTCTTCGTGAATGGGCACATGAGCGGCTCTTCTCCGGCTCGTTGATGACTACGCCGGGCTACGACCATGCGGCCCTGGCTGCGCTGTGGGACCGTCACCAGCGCCAAGAGGCCGACGTCTCCTGGCCACTTTGGCGCTGGATTAGCCTCGGGGAGTGGCTTGCGCTGCTCAAGGACGGATCGTGGCAAGCGGCGGGCCCTTCGGGCGGAGACGGACCGTGAGGAACCGGATAAAGACCCTGTATCTGGACGCCAATGGATGCGGCCGCCAGGTGATCCGGGCCGATACCGTTCTTCGAGGGATCTTCGGTTACCGGGACGGGGCGGTGCCGCCGTCGGTCCTCCGACGCTCGACTCGAGTGGCGGAGCTCTTCTCGTATCTGAGGCAGTTCCAGGCTCACGTGTCCTACACGATCGACTGGCGGGAGGCCTTCTGTGAGTCGCCCGAGTTGGACGTTGAGGTGTGCAACATCAACAACCTCGTCCACTACGGACGCTGTCTCCTGACCCTGCGTCGGTACGACCTCGTCGTGGTGTCACACGCGGCGGCGGGAGACGACATGACCGTGCTGCTCAGGTCCGCGCACTGGCTCCGCCGACGTCGTGGGAAGCTGGTGATGTTCATCGGCAACGAATACGACCTCCTCGACGAGAAGATCGGCTTCATCGAGGCGGTCGGAGCGGAGTTCATCTGCAGTCAGCTGCCGACCCCGGCCGC